>OHVZ01000836.1_pt1 | contig 11821 bp, 9 predicted proteins | sample 1579561 | NCBI WGS metagenome assembly OHVZ01 (sample SAMEA3882547, study PRJEB24775) | human gut metagenome | biome: human-associated habitat; feature: intestine environment; material: feces | place: Netherlands | collected 2009/2010
AAAAGGGCTTGTCGTCGTGCGACAAGCCTTTTTTTTATGACGAACGACCTACGATTCCGTCTCTCCGATGACGACGCGGCGGCCGCCGCGGGCTTCGTAGAGGCGATGAGAGATGGAGAGGACGGTCCGGTCCTGGGCCGCAGCCTGCAGGGCCTGGAGGACCTGGGTTTCTGTGAGAGAATCGAGGTTGGCCGTGATTTCATCGAACAAGAGGATTTGCGGGTCCATGACGATGGCCCGGGCGATGGACAGGAGCTGGCTTTGGCCGCGGGAGAAGAGTTCCGGCCGGAAGGGCGTGTCCAGGCCCTGAGGCAGGGCGCAGCATGTTTCCCACAGGCCGACGAGGCGCAGGGCTTTTTCCATGGCGTCCCTCGTGACCCGTTCGTCTTTGAGGCTGAGCTGGTCGGCGACGGTGCCACGGATGGCGTGGAACTGCTGTTCAACGTAGCCGAAGACCTGACGCCGCAAAGGGGCTGCCAGCTGGGACGGGTCGCAGCCGAAGACGCGGACCTGGCCCTGCCGGGGCCGGTAGAGGCCGAGGATGAGCTTGAAGAGGGTGCTCTTGCCGGCGCCGGTGCGGCCGGTGATGGTGACCATTTCCCCGGCTTCGACCGTGAGCGAGACGTGGTGGAGAATGGCTTTTTCCCGGTCGTAGCCGAACGTGACGTCGTCGATGACCAGCGGGGCTGCGGCCTTGTCGAGGGCGGTACACTGCCCTTGGGCCTGGACGGGTTCGGCAAAGAAGTCCTTCAGGCGGCCGATGCCGGCGATGGCAGACTGGATGTTCTGGATTTCCATGCCGATGCTCTCTAAGGGCGAAAAGATGCGGCGCACGTAAGCGATGAGGGCGACGACGCTGCCGACGGTCATGCCGAAGAGCTCCTGCAGGGACGGACTGCTGACAGATAAGGTCATCATGACGCAGATGATAAGGGTACAGCTTGTGATGATGAGGGGCGAATAGATGGAATCGCAGAAATTACTCCGCTCCATGGCGTCGAAGCTGGCCCGGATGGTCCGGCCGTAGCGCTGGCGCAGATAATTTTCCTGCTGGCACGTGTGGATCGTGCGGATATTGCGGACCGTTTCCGGAATGAGCTCGTTCGTCCGGCCGACGGCGATACGATTATCCCGCTGGGCCTGGAGCATGCGCTTCTGGAAATAGCGAGTCAGGAGAAAGAGCAGGGGCAGGCTGATACAGAGCAGGATGCCCAGGCCCGTGCTCAGGTGGAAGACGACGGCGAGGATGCTGAAAATGGTGAAGGCATCGGCAATCATGCTGACGACGCCGGAATCGAAGAGGTTCTCCAACGTGTCGACGTCGTTGACGAAGAGCGACGTGACGGCGCCGGCTTCGTGGCCGACGAAATAAGATGCCGGCAAGTCGCCGAGGCGCTGGCACATGGCCGAACGCAGGCCGTGCGTGATTTTCTGACCGAAGACGGTAATCAGTGTTTCCTTCAAGGCGTCGACGAGGCCGCTGCCGGCATTGAGGGCGAAATAGAGGAGACCTGCCGTCAGCAGGGAATAGGTGCTGAACGAGCCGCTGACCAGGCTGTCGACGATGTATTGCAAGATGAGGGGCGGCGTGACGCTCACGGCGATAGAGACGGCAATGGCCAGTATCAGGATCACTAGGAGCCATCCGTTCTGCCGCAAGGTCTGCCAGATGACGTTACTCATGGATAGCACCTCCCTGGGCGTGCTGCAAATCGTAGAGGTCCCGGTAGGCCGGGCACGAGGCGTAGAGCCCTTCGTGGGTGCTGACGACGGCTGTCCCGTCTCCGTTGAGCCAGATGACCTGGTCCAGCTTGGGGAAGAGGGACAGGCGGTGCGACAAGAGGAGGATGATGCGGTCGCTGCCGAGCCGGCGCAGGTTGTCGAAAATCATCTGTTCCGTCGCCATGTCGACGGCGGCGAAAGGGTCGTCGAGAATGAGGAGCGGCCGCGGATGGAACAAGGTCCGGGCCAGGGCGATGCGGGCCTGCTGGCCGCCGGACAAGCGCTGGCCGCCTTCGCCGATAGGCGTCTGGGTCCCGGCCGGGAAGGTGGCGCAGTCCTGGTCCATGCAGACCATTTTCAGGACAGTGCCGATATCGCCAGGCAGGCCGAGGCGGATGTTCTCTTCGACGGTAGCTGCAAAGAGTTCCGCGTCGTGGCCGCAATAGCCGACGATGCCGTCCGGTGCCGTATGGCCGTTGCCCAGTTCCTTGGTGCCGAAGAAAATCTGGCCGCCGTGGGGATTTTCACAGAGAAAGGCCTGGCCCAGCGTCGATTTGCCGCAGGCCACGGGCCCGGTGACGCCGATGAGGGTGCCGGGCTTGGCGGAAAAGGACAGGTCCCGGAAAATCGGGTTGGCGCTGCCGGGATAGGTGAAGGACAAATGGCGGACCGTCAATTCCGCCGGCGCCGCTGGCGGTACGGGCTGGCGAAGCTCGGCAGCCGCCTGGAGATGGGGCTGGATGCGCTGCCATGATACCTGGGCTTTCTGGATGGCGTTGAACAATTTCGCCGCATGGGACGACTTCGTCGCCAGTTTGATGAAACAGGCCAGGTACGTCGAAAAGGCTGCAATGTCCCAATTTTCCCAGCCCGTGCCCTGGACGTTATGGCCGCCGAACCAGATGACCAGTACGGTGCCGATCATGGCGATGACTTTGTAAATGGGCTGGAGCGTATTTTCCCAGAGATTTGCCAGAATCATTTTCTTTTCGTAGTCGGCCAGGTACCTTTCATAGTGCCGGTCCTGGATGGTTTCTTCACCGTAGACGCGGTACGTCAGGGCGTTGCTGATGCGGTCCAAGGTCATGCCCGACAAGGCACCGCTGCTTTCCTTGCTGCGGGCTGCCGTCATGGCGACCAGGCGGCGCAGGCTGTTGGCCAGGGCATAGGCAATGGGTGGAAAGACGAGGACGCATAAGGTCAGGCGCCAGTCATAGCAGAGGAGCATGACGATGTAGGTCATCATGACGACGCCCGTATCGAAGATTTCCGTCGTGAATTTGCGCATCCCTTCGACGCAGGTATCGATGTCGGAAATGACCTTGGTCATCAAGGCCCCTGTATCGGCCTGCTCCATGTCCCGTTTCGGCGTCTGGACCAGGTGCTGGTAGATCCGGTCTTTCATGGCCAGGCTGATATTATTGGCGAATTTCCGGACGTACAGGCGCTTGACATAGCGGGCCCCCTGGACACCGACGATGACCAGGGCGTAGCAGAGGCAGAGGGCATACATATCGGATGCCGTCCGGGTACCGCCGAAAATATCGTAAAGATATTGGGCCAGCTGCCCGTCGAACCAGGGACCGGCAATCATGCCGACATTGTATAAGATGCCGCTCAGCGTGACGATGAGCAGGAATTTTTTTTCGTGATAAAAATAGTAACTGACCGAGTCCGGCCCCAATCGTTTCAAACGGAACACCTCACAGTTCATAGTCTATTTATAATACACTATTGTGTGATTTCGTACAACCAGGAGTGCAAAGCGTTTCTCCTGATGTGGGAAGGTTCTTTGCCTGCATGATGGGAAATGAGAGCAGAGCTCTTGCGTAAAGTCAAAAAGACGAATATAATAGAGTTGTATGAAAGTCAAAAAGAAAAAATATATTTTTGAGGGGTGATTTACGATGAGTGTGTTAGCCGATAAGATTGAACAATTCATATTACATAAATTACTAGAAGAAGATAATTCCGATATTGTATTGCGCCGTAACGAACTGGCCGACGAATTGCAATGCGCACCGTCGCAGATCAGCTATGTCCTGAGTACGCGCTTTTCCAACGACAAGGGCTATCTGGTCGAATCGCGGCGCGGGTCCGGCGGCTTCGTCCGCATCATCAAATTGACGCCGAAGAAGCAGGACCGCACGCCGGTCCTCCTGCATGAACGGCTGCCAGCCGTCAGCATTTCCATGGAAGACCTGGATGTCCTGCTGTACCAGCTCCTCAAACGGCGCAGCCTGACCAACAACGAAGCGGTCATCCTCCATTTGACCTTTGAATCCCTGTACCGCCGCATCGACGACGAAGGGACGCGGCTGCTAGTCATCAGCGATATTTTGAAGAACCTCAATCTCCATTGAGTCATAGAAAGGACGTGAGGGCTATGTTATGTGATGCCTGTAAGAAAAGAGAGGCTGTTGTCCATATCGTCAAGATCGAGAACGGGCGGCGCACGGACTTGCACCTGTGTGCGGCCTGTGCCAAGAAACAGACTAATTTTTCTAATTTCAGAGATTTGAATATCATCGATAACGATTTTTTCCGCAAGATGGCCTATCCCGATTACCAGGGACGCAGCGGCGACGAACCGCGTTGTGCCAGCTGCGGCATGACCTACAGCGAATTCAACCGCTTGGGCAAATTCGGCTGCCCTGACTGCTATGAAGCGTTCAAGGAAGAAATCCCGCCGCTCCTGCGCCGCATCCACGGCCACAGCAAGCACGTCGGCAAAGTGCCCAACCGCGGCACCGGCGTCTTCCGGACGGCGACGCACGTCAAGCGCCTGCGCCAGCACCTGCAGAAGCTGGTCCAGGAAGAACGCTATGAAGAAGCGGCCAAGGTCCGCGATGAGATCCGCGCCCTCCAGCGTCAATTGCCGGACGGCGGAAAGGGGGAATGAGCTATGGCACATGATATGCTCCAGCAGCCGCTCTGCCCCTGGCAGGACGGGACGGGCAATTTCAATGACATCGTCATCGACAGCCGTGTCCGCCTGGACCGGAACCTGAAGAAATACGTTTTCCCCGACAAAGCGTCGGATACGGAACTGGCAGCGGTCCTGGAAGAAGGAAAACGCCAGATTGGTCTCCTGGATACATTGGGACACGGCCGTTATACCTTTATCGGCCTGGAAGAGTTATCGCCGATGGAACGGGAAATGATGGCTGTGAAACATTTCTTGTCGGCCAGTCACATCGAACATCCCAAGCACCGCGGCGTCCTGCTCCGCGATGACGGGGCCGTCTCCATCATGCTCAACGAAGAGGATCACCTCGTCATCCAGACGGCAGCACCGGGCTTTGACCTCCAGCGCGTCTGGGATCAGGCCGCCCAGGTCGACGACGCCTTGGAAAGTCATCTGGATTTCGCCTTCCGCGATGATTTCGGCTACCTTACGGCCAGCCCGTCCCTGACCGGCACGGGCCTGACGGCAGGCGTGACCATCCACGTACCGGCCCTGGTCATGATGAAGCGGTTCAACCGCATCGTCCAGGGCATCACCAAATTCGGCTTCACCGTATCCGGTATGTACGGTGAACGCAACGAATGTATCGGCAACATCTTCCAGATCACCAACCAGATTACGCTGGGCGTGACCGAAACGGACATCCTCGATCAATTGAGCAAGATCGTCACCCAGATCGTCCAGGAAGAACAAAATTGCCGCAGTCTCGTTTGGGACCACAATGAAAATACCTTAAAAGATAAATGGCTGCGCACGTACGGGACGCTCAGTCAGGCCTGGCTCCTGTCGGACCAGGAATCGCTGGCCCTGGCCAGTGACCTGCGTTTCGGCATCGATATGGGCGTCATCCCGGAACAGCCCCTGGCCTATGAAGCCATCATGACCGTCGTCGAACCGGCTTATTTACAGCTCAAGGCCGGGGCGGAACTGAATGATGAAGAGTTCCAGCACCAGCGGGCCCAGGCCGTCCAGTCCGTACTCGCAGCTTACCGGAGGAAGTGAATTTCCCATGATGAACAATCGTCTCACCAATGATGCCAAAGCTGTCCTGCAGTATGCGCAGGAAGCGGCACAAAAATTCCACCATGATTACGTCGGGACCGAACATATCCTGCTCGGTCTCGTTCTCAATACAGACGGCATTGCCGGCCTGCTCCTCAACCAGTTGGGCCTGACGCCGGAAAATGTCACCCGCGCCATCGAACAGCACGTCGGCTGGGGACAGGATACGCCGTCGAAACTGCGCCTGACGCCGCGGACGAAGCGGGCCATGGAACTGGCCGTCCGCGAAGCCAACCGGCTGGAACAGAACTATGTCGGCACGGAACACATGCTGGCCGGCATCCTCGAAGAAGGGAGCGGCATGGCCGTCCAGATCCTGGAAGATATGGACATCGACCCGGACCTCGTCTCCCAACGCCTGAGTGAACTCATGAACGACCCGGCCGTCGAAGGCGGCGACGCCGTGGCTGCCAAGAACGGCAGCGACTTGTCCCAGTTCGGCCGTGATCTCAATGAATGGGCCAAGAAGGGCAAAATCGACCCGGTCATCGGCCGGGAAAAGGAAATCAGCCGGGTCATCCAGATCCTCAGCCGCCGGACCAAGAACAATCCGGTCCTCATCGGCGCACCTGGCGTCGGCAAGACGGCCATTGCCGAAGGCCTGGCCCAGCGCATCATCAACGGCAATGTGCCTGACAGCCTGCTGGACAAGCGCATTTTCTCCCTCGACCTGGCCAGTATCGTCGCCGGTACCAAGTACCGCGGCGAATTTGAAGAACGGATCAAGCGCATCCTCGACGTCATCGAACAGGACGATACCATCATCCTCTTCATCGACGAAATCCACCAGCTCATCGGCGCCGGTGCCGTCGAAGGGGCCATGGATGCAGCCAATATCCTCAAACCGGCCCTGGCCCGGGGCGACCTGCAGTGCATCGGCGCTACGACCATCGACGAATACAAGAAACACTTTGAAAAAGATGCCGCTCTGGCCCGCCGTTTCCAGCCCGTCCTGGTCGGCGAACCGACGGAAGACGACGCCATGGCCATCCTCTTCGGCCTGCGCGACCGCTACGAAGCCTTCCACAAGGCCCGTATCACGGACGACGCCGTAAGAGCCGCCGTCAAATTGTCGGCACGGTACATTTCCGACCGCTATCTGCCGGACAAGGCCATCGACGTCATGGACGAAGCGGCAGCCCGCGTCCGCATGAAGGTCTACGCGCCGTCCCATGAACTCCAGGACCTGGAACAGAAACTGGCCGATATCAATAAAGAAAAAGAAGCGGCCCTGGCTGGGGAAGACTTCGAAAAATGCGCGTCCCTCCGCGATGCCGGCAAGAAGGTATCATCGGAAATCTCGGCCCTTCAGAAAGAAAAGAAACAGCACGACGATGAAAAACTCGTCGTCACAGAAAACGACATTGCCGACGTCGTATCTATGTGGACAGGCGTCCCGGTCCAGCAAATTACAGAAACGGAATCGCAGCGCCTCCTTCACTTAGAAGAAGAACTGCATAAACGGGTCATCAGCCAGGACGACGCCGTCACGGCCGTAGCTAAAGCCGTCCGCCGGGCCCGAGCTGGCCTCAAGGATGCCAACCGGCCTATCGGTTCCTTCCTCTTCCTCGGCCCGTCCGGTGTCGGCAAGACCGAACTGGCCCGGACTCTGGCTACTCAGCTCTTCGGCAGTGCCGACAACATGATCCGCATCGATATGAGCGAATTTATGGAAAAATACAGCGTCTCCCGCCTGGTCGGCGCCCCTCCGGGCTATGTCGGCTATGAAGAAGGGGGCGAATTGACCGATGCCGTCCGGGAAAAACCGTACAGTGTTATCCTCTTCGACGAAGTGGAAAAGGCCAGCAGCGACTTCTTCAACCTGCTCCTGCAGGTCCTCGACGAAGGCCGCCTGACTGACTCCAAAGGCCGGACCGTCGATTTCCGCAATACCGTCATCATCATGACCAGCAATCTCGGCGCGTCGCACCTTAAACCGTCGGGCCCGGTCATGGGCTTCTCGACGGGCGGCGACAGTGCCAAGGACCGGGAAGCGTCTTTCGAAGTCGCCAAGAAGGAAATCATGGCCGATGTGAAACGCTTCTTCCGTCCGGAATTTCTCAACCGTATCGACGAAATCATCGTCTTCAAGCCGCTGGAACAGAAAGACCTGCGCCAGATCGTCGACATCCTGCTCCAGGACCTGACGAAACGCCTTGGCGAAAAAGGCGTGGCCATGGATTGGACGACGGCTGCCGACGACATCCTCGTCAAAGAAGGCACGGACTTCGCCTACGGCGCCCGTCCCTTGAAACGGGCCATCCAGAAGCTCGTCGAAGACCCGATTTCGGAAATGCTCCTCAGCGGCGACGTCAAGGACGGCAATACGATCCACGTCGACAGTTTGGACAAGAAGAAACTCGTCTTTACGACGGAGTAAGGAGCAGGTATGGCAAAGAGAAAGACCCGTTACGTCTGCACCAACTGTGGCAGCGTGTCCAGCCGCTGGCTCGGCCGCTGCCCGCAGTGCGGTGAATGGAATACCATGACAGAAGAGACGGTCGAGCCGGAAGCGCCTAAGGCCGCCCAGAGCATGGCCCGCAGCGGCCCGGCATCGCAGGCGGCATCCCTGGCGGATATCGCCATGGAAGACATGGCCCGCATGGAAACGGGCATTGGCGAACTGGACCGCGTCCTCGGCGGCGGCATCGTCCCAGGAGCGCTGATCCTGCTCAGCGGGGACCCGGGCATCGGCAAGTCGACGCTGGTCCTGCAGCTGGCGGCCGCCGTCTGTGATAAGAACGGCACTGTCCTCTACGGTTCCGGTGAAGAATCGGCGGGGCAGATCAAGATGCGTGCCCAGCGCCTGGGCATTTCCACGCCGGATTTGATCATCCAGGCCGATACGTCCCTGGACCATATCCTCGACGAAGCTAAAAAGAGGCGGCCTGCTTTGCTGGTCGTCGATTCCATCCAGACCATGTACAGCCAGGCCGTCGAAGGGACGCCGGGCAGTCTGGCCCAGATCCGCGAAGGTACGAGCCGCCTCATGACTTTTGCCAAGAGCGAAGGCATCCCTATCGTCGTCATCGGCCACGTCACCAAGGACGGTGCCATTGCCGGCCCGCGTATGATGGAACACATGGTAGACGTGGTTCTCTATTTCGAAGGCGAACGGAACTATCAGTTCCGCATCCTCCGGGGCATCAAGAACCGCTTCGGTTCGACCAATGAATCGGGCCTGTTCACCATGACCAGCGGCGGCCTGTCGGAACTGGAGAACCCGTCGCAGCTGCTCCTGGCCGAACGGGCAGCCGACCAGGCCGGGTCAGCCGTGGCCGCTGTCCTCGATGGGATGCGGCCCATGCTCGGTGAAATCCAGGCCTTGACGGCCCATTCCGTCTTCGCCGTCCCGCGGCGGACAGCATCGGGCATGGACTATAACCGCCTGATCATCCTCCTGGCCGTCTTGGAAAAACGCCTGGGTGTTCCCTTGGGGAGTCAGGACGTTTACATCAACGTCGTCGGCGGCCTGCGCCTGACCGAAACGGCAGCGGACCTGCCCGTAGCCCTGGCCGTCTACTCCAGCCTGCGGGACATCTCCATGGACAGCCGGACCGTCGTCATGGGCGAAGTCGGCCTCACCGGCGACATCCGCCGCGTCCCCCAGGCCCTGCGCCGCGTCAAAGAAGCTGCCAAGATGGGCTTCAATACCTTCATCCTGCCCAAAGGCAACCTGGAAGACATTGAAAAAGATAAATTCCCGGACTGCCATTTCCTGGGCGTAGCTACCCTGCGCGAAGCCATCGAAAAGGCCTTTCGGAGATAACCCTCCACGACCAACTACAAATTGCAAATTCAAAAGGCGCTGTCGCATAAAGACAGCGCCTTTTCGCTTGCCTTTTTCAGGCAAACCTGTTACGCTAATTTTAGCCGTTAGCAGCTTGTAGGGGCCGTCCCAAAGGGCGGCCCGCCTGAGCTCATGTGCCAGCCGTTAGCAGCTTGTAGGGGCCGTCCCAAAGGGCGGCTTGCCTGACCCGTAGGGCGCCCACGTGGGGCGCCCGCTCCTGAACTAGGGGAGGTAAGTTCGTGGCTAGTGGTTCGTAGCTTGACTTGTAGGGGCATCCACGTTGGGTGGCTGTTTTCCGGCTCCCCTGATAGGGGAGCTGTCAGCGCAGCTGACTGAGAGGTTGATGGCTGGCCGTTAACAGTAACTATAACCGGAAAGGAGTGTATCATCATGCGAAAATGGATTTATGTAGCCTTAGTGACTCTCTGTTTATTCTGTATCAGCGGGGCCGTCCTGGCCGCTTCGGCTGTGACGCCGGACGGCTATTTCAACGGTATCCGCCTGGCCGGCAAAGTCCGCGTCGTCCATTCCTTTCCGGATATACGCGTCCAAGTCGTCAGCGCATTTCCAGACCTGCGCGTCCAGACCGTCAACTATTTTCCCGATAACATCGGCCAATGGCAGTTCGTCGATTACGGTGAAGACTTCACGATTCAATTCGTCGATTCCTTCCCGGACATCCGCATCCAATTCGTCAATAGTTTCCCTGGAGTTCCTTAACTTATCCTACTTGGTCCCGGCCCATACGGAATGGAAGAGCCGGCAAGTAGAAGAAAACTATGTCGACAAAGACGGCAAGCTTCACAGCTTCTATCGTACGGAAAACTATCCCGAATACGTTCCCGACCACGATGTGCCGTATGTCACTGTAGGCGTCCAATTCCAATGGTTCGATACGAAAACGGGCAAACTCGTCGCCTCCAGTGAAGATGTGCGCCGCCGTAATAGCGAAAGCAACCCGTCATCTGTCTACAACCGCATCATCGACCGTTTCTACAAGAATATGAAAGACACCTTAGAAAAATAAGGGGAGCACTTGATTGAAAAAAATACATGGCCAATGGCCGTTGTGTAGGGTCTTCCACGTAGGAAGCCCGCTAGAGAGAATTTACTGGGGCTGTGACGGGTCTTTATGAACAACGAATCGCAACTTTTATGATGAAAGGTGAGAAAAATTAGATGAAATACGATTTTACGACGATTATTGACCGAGCTGGTAAGGATGCTACCGCTTTCGATGGCATTGGCAAGACCGTTTGGGGCTTTGAACCGGATAAGGCCAAGCCTGGTTTCGATGAAATCCCCATGTGGGTAGCGGACATGAATTTCGCGACTTGCCCGGCTGTCGTCCAAGCCATGGAACAACGGTTGAAACATCCGCTTTTTGGTTACTTCCTGCCGTCTGATGCCTATTACCAGCGCATCATCGACTGGCAGACGACCCGTCATGACTGGCCGGAACTGACACGGGACATGATCGGTTACGAAAACGGCGTCCACGGCGGCATTACTAGCACTATCCAGGTTCTGACTGAACCGGGCGATGCTGTCTTAGTCCACAGCCCGACGTATCCTGGCTTTATCGGTGACTTGAGCAACACGGGACGGCACGTCGTCTTCAGCCCCCTTCGCAAAGAGAAGGGCATTTGGCGCATGGATTTCGCCGACATGGAAGAAAAAATCAAGAAGCACCATGTTCACCTGGCCATTTTCTGCTCGCCTCAGAACCCGACAGGCCGCGTCTGGGAACGCTGGGAAATCGAACAGGCCATGGCCCTTTTCAAAAAATACGATGTTTGGGTCATCAGCGATGAAATCTGGTCGGATATCATTTTCCAAGGCCACTACCATATCCCGACGGCAGCCGTCTCCGAAGACGCCCGCCAGCGTACGGTCGCTTTCTATGCTCCGTCCAAAACCTTCAACCTGGCCGGTCTGATCGGCAGTTACCACATCATTGCCAATCCGCTCCTGCAAGAAAAAATTACGCAGCACGGACAACGGACCTGTTATAACGAAATGAACGTCCTTTCCATGCACGCCCTGATTGGCGCCTATAGCCAGGACGGACACGAATGGACAGACGAACTGAACCAGGTCCTGGAAAGCAATTGCCGTTATGCTGTCCAGTACATCCAGGACCATTTCCCAGGCTGCCAGGTCAGCCTGCCGCAGGGGACTTACATGCTCTTCGTCGAATGTGGGGAATACTTGAAAGCAAACCAGATGACCCTGCCGGAACTCCTGAAAAAAGCCTGGGACGTCGGCGTCGCCTGGCA
>OHVZ01000846.1_pt1 | contig 11687 bp, 9 predicted proteins | sample 1579561 | NCBI WGS metagenome assembly OHVZ01 (sample SAMEA3882547, study PRJEB24775) | human gut metagenome | biome: human-associated habitat; feature: intestine environment; material: feces | place: Netherlands | collected 2009/2010
TCATCACCGATCCGCAGGAACTGCCGATCATCTACCGTCTGCGTCGCCTGCTGGGCGGCCTCGAGCCGGAACAGGCCTACCAGACGCTCGTGCCACGCCTGAAGAAGACAGCGACCAACCGCGATTTCATGGCGTCGCTCATCCAGCAGAGCGGCAACGCCACCAACGGCAACTGAGTCGTCGGCTGCAAGCGAATCTGAAGGTTTGAGGGGCTGCATGGCAATCGCCGTGTAGCCCCTTTCCTATGCGTACGTTTCGACGAATTTCGTGAAATTGGCCACTTTTTGGACAACGTTGTCAATTAAAAAATAGGTAAAAATACGACGAGAAAAGATAAATGGGAAAAATATATATGGTCGATATGGGGGTATGAGCTAAATAAAACAAAGATATTTCATGACAGCGTTGCGCCGTCCGGATAAACTGCGGCGATTCCGCGACGGTATGTGCGCGGTAGTGGGTATGGTAAGGAAGAAAAAGAACATGGAACTGCAGTGGGGACGGTCGATTGCGGCCGGTGCAGTGGATTGTTGGAAAAGGGGTATGAATGACCAACAGTGACAATGGTCCGGTAGACGCACGTACGGTTGCGAGCCAGCTCGACGCGACCGATGGCGTAATCCTCGACATGCTTGAAAAGGATGGCCGAGCCACGCTGTCCCACCTTTCCGAGGCGACAGGCCTGTCCGTGTCCGCCGTGCAGTCGCGCGTGCAGAAGCTTGAGCGTCGCGGCGTGATCCGCGGCTACAAGGCGGTTATCGACGACGAGCGCCGCGGCCTTGCGGTGAACGCCTACATCGCGGTCACGCCCATCGATTACTCCCAGGAAGCCGAGATTCCAGACAAGCTCAAAAACATCGACGGCATCATGTCCTGCGATTCCGTCGCCGGTTCGCCCAGCTTCATGCTCACCGTTCGCGTCGAATCGCCCAGCAAGCTCGAAGAGCTGTTGAACCTCATCCATCGCACGGTGTCGGTCAGCACCGAAACCACCATCGTGCTGCAGCGTTACTTCGCGAAGTGACCGCTGTTCGGCAGATGTCGCGGTAGGGTGCGCGGTAGGCTTATACCCATGAGCGACAGCGAACATGACTGGCTTCGGCCAGAAGAAGAAACCGAATCCGAAACCATCATCGACGCGCGCACCGCGCAGAACAACCCCGAAGTGGCCGATGTGGTGGCTAAAATCGCCTCGCTGCGCCAATCGATAGACAACGTCGAGACCGCCATCGTCTCGCTGCTGGCGGAACGGTTCAAATACACGTCGCAGGTGGGTGTGCTCAAGGCGCGTGCGGGCTTCGCGCCGGCCGATTACCAGCGTGAACATGCCCAGATCGAGCGTCTGCATCGCATTGCCGACGAAGCCGGACTGGATCCGGAAATCGCCGAAATGTACAGCGAATTCGTGGTGACCGAGGCCAAGCGCCGCCACAAGCGCATCGCCGAAAACGGGGGAGACCCGGGCGTACTCGACGTTTTCGCCTGAGCCGTCCGTTTTCCGCGCGCCCCGCGCGAACGTCCATTGCCGACGGGCATGCCGGGCACTACATTAAATGCCTTGGGAAGTTGTTTCGATTGCGATTGAGAGGTCCGGCATGCGCCACGCCACCGCGAACCGTCCATCCGGTGCCCGACGCCCGCTTGCCGCGGCGATCGCGGTCGCCGTCATCACCGCCGCTCCCGTCGCGGCAGTCGGCGTGAACGACGCGATATCGGCCTTGCAACAGAATGGGCAGTACGCGGCCGATGCATCGCATGATGACGTGATGAGCGCCTACACCTCCATCGACAAACCAGGCCGCCTTTTCCTGACCAACAGCGGATCCTCCACGTCGAAACGCGTTCCCAAAGGCGTTGTCGCATTGCCGTGGAAAATATCCGCCTCCTTCACCCTCAACGGGCCCGACGTAAGCGTTTCCGACGTTTCCGGCGCTTCCGGCATGATCGGCATACGCATCGCCCTGCATGCCACGAAACCCGACGTGACCGCCAATCTGACGCCAATCGTCGCCTTCACCATTCCCGGACGCGTCGGCAGTGACGTGACCGCCGATGACGGCGTGCTCGTCTCATCCGACAACACCTCGACCCTGGTGGCTGCGGTCGGCAAACCGGGCGAGGACCTGACCTTCAACGCCTACGTGACGGCGAAGCACTTCACCATGAGCTCACTGTCCATCGCCGCGGTGGAAGGCAACGTTCAGCAATCACTGCCTGACCTGACCAAGCGCGCAACCACCTTGGTGGACGGTCTGACCAACGTCGGCTCGCAACGCAACCGCAAGCTCATCGCCCAACTGGAACAGCTCAGAGACAACGAGAAAGCGCTTGCCAAACAGACCATCGCCGTACGTTCCAAAGCGCACGATCAGGCGTTCGACGGCTACATCGACGCGTACGTGGGCTCATACACCACGCATCTGTCCGGTTCGATCGGCAACGCCACACAGCTTCCCGCCATTCTCGGCACCGCGTCCGAACTGAACGGCGATACCTCCGTAGCTAAATCCGTGGCAGACCTGGCCAACGCCGTCAACGACGTGAGCGCCGCATACCGGCATATCGGCGCGGCCGACGCCGTCGACGAGGTGATTCGCACCATCGAACAGCGTGGCACATCCGGCTTGGTGAACGAGCTCACCAAGCGTGCCGGCGAGGAACAACAGCGCGGCTCCAAAGACTACAGTGCCGGCCAATCGCAGCTGTCCGCGGCCATGATCCCGTATTCGATGGATTTCACCGACGCATACACGGCTCGGCTTAAGGAACTGGGCGCCACCGCAGGCACGGCTGGCAGCTACGAAACCCAGGCGATCGCCGACGTGCGTGCCGGCATCAAAGACAATGAGAAGCTCAAAACCGCGTCCGACAAGGTGTCCGCGGCGATGACCGCGTTGGCGGACGCCAGCGAGCACACCGGACAGGCCAGCGCATTCCACCAGATCGTGCTGCGATTCGCCGACCAGCTGGATTCGGATGACGGCACGTCCGAATCGGGCGCTGCCGATGACGCTTCTGTGCTGGACACGTTGCGTTCCGCCTCCGCCAGCCAATCGTTGTGCGCGAAAGCCGAGAAACGGCGGTCCCGTGCGCAACGCAAGGCCGAACGCGCGCAGGCGAAGAACAACACCGCCGATTCGACCAGCTTGGTCGATGACAAGAACGCCATCAGCATGGATGATGTGATGAGCTACGCGGGCGGACTACGCCCGTCGTTCGGCGCCGCAGCGGACACCACGTCGAAGAATGTGGCGAAAGTCGGGGGAGTGGACGGCTCTTCGAAGAACAGCGGTGGCGATTCGTCCGACGGTTCGGCGGATTCGTCCGCCAGCTCGCTACCAATTACCGGCTATGGCTTGGCGAAAACCGGTTTCACGCCGGATAATGGCGATTTGATTGACGAGACGGTCGAATTGGCCGCCGCTGCGGAAGTTTTCGACGATGCGCTGCAGGCTGGATTGGGTGGGAACGGTTCCGGAAATTCGTCCGCTGGCCCGCAGTACCTCCTGTCCGTTCCGGTGCTGTAGAGCACGCGGTTTGTGCGATGCGCTAAATCCGATAGTGCTCCGTCGCTTACGTGGTACGTTTCGGGGTTTTTGATTGCGATTTCCGCCTCCGCTTGTGCATTCGTTGAGATTACGCCCATAAAAACCATTTTTCGCGTACGGGTTTGTGCGCAGGGGCAGGAATGTACGCTGAGAACAGCCGATAACTGGATAAGGACGGTTCTATGCGCGCACGTCTTGCGATTTAGGGCGATTCTGCACGGACGTGAGCAAAAGGGGATATGATTTCGACCGTTTTGCCTGCGATTTATACCCCTTTTCGCTCACGAAAGCATTTTTCCCGCGATTTTGACTGAATATGAGCAAAAGGGGGCACGGTTAGTTGCAGACAGTGACGGGATAGACGAGGGGCCTCTCCTTCATGCAAAGGAAAGGCCCCTCGTATGTGGGTGAAGTGAGCGGCTGCGCTACAAAAGCCGCTGGCGGCTCACCTCAGAGACTCACTTCTTCGGTTTCTTGGCCGGCGGTTCGCCTAGCTCGCTTTCGGCGACCGTCACATCGGCGGCCTCGTCCTCACCCTCGGCGGCAGCCGGTGCGGTGAAGGCGATCGGTCCGGTCACGCGACCAGCTTCGGCGATATCGCCCAGCGCGGCCTCGATGGACCCGCGCACATCGTCGGCAACGGCAAGCGTCACAGACAAGATCGGGGTCTTCATCGAAACCTTGGCCTTCGACTTGATGCCACGCAGCGCGGCCAGAGCCTCACCGGCATGAGCAAGCAGATCGGCGGATGCGTCGCCGGCGGCGGCCGCGTACACGTCGGCCACAGGCCATGCGGCGCGGTGCACGGAGCCCTCGCCCTCATGCATCCAGCTCCACACCTCTTCGGTGGCATACGGCAGGTACGGGGCCAGCAGGCGCGCGAACGCATCAAGACCCAGGCCCAGCGTGGTGCGTGCGGACTTCACCGCGGCCTCGCTCGGCACGTTGCCGGTGGAATCGGCGGTGCCGTAGGCGCGGTTCTTGACCAGCTCGATGTAGTCGTCGCAGAACTGCCAGAAGTAGTTCTCGATGACTTCCAGAGCCTTGGAATGCTCGTAGTTGTTGAGATCGTCGGTGGCTTCGCGGACCACGGCGGCCATCTTGGACATCGCGGAACGGTCGATCGGCTCGGTCACGTCGGCCGGGTTCCATGCGGCGACTGCCGGAGCGCCCACGTGATGGTTCTCGTCCTCACGGCCGATGGCCAGCGCGAACTTGGTGGCGTTGAGCAGCTTGATGGCAAGACGACGGCCGATCTTCATCTGGCCTTCGTCTTACGTGGCGTCCAGGCCCAGACGTGCGGCGGCGGCCCAGTAACGCACCGCGTCGGCGCCGAACTGCTTGATCGGCTTGTCCGGCACGACCACGTTGCCCTTGGACTTCGACATCTTCTTGTGGTCCGGATCGAGGATCCAGCCCGACAGCGTGGTGTTGGCCCACGGCAGGCACTTGTTCTCCAAGTGCGCGCGGTCCATGGTGGAGAACAGCCAGGTACGGATGATGTCCTGACCCTGCGGACGCAGGTCCATCGGGAAGGTGGCGTTGAAAATGGCCTGGTTCTCTTCGCCCGGCTCCTCCCAACGGGTCACGATCTGCGGGGTGAGCGACGAGGTGGCCCAGGTGTCCATGATGTCCGGCTCGGCGGTGAAGCCGCCCGGCACGTCACGCTGGTCCTCGGTGTAGCCTTCCGGCACATCGTCGGTCGGATCGATCGGCAGACGGTCCTCGCTCGGGGTGATCGGATGATCGTAATCCGGGGTGCCATCCTCCTTCACCGGGTACCACAGCGGGAACGGAACGCCGAAGAAGCGCTGACGGGAGATCAGCCAATCGCCGTTGAGGCCATGCACCCAGTTCTCGTAGCGCACGCGCATGAAATCGGGGTGGAAGTTCAGCTCCTTGCCGCGCGCGATGAGCTCGGCGTTCAGCTTCTCGTCGGTGCCGCCGTTCTTCAGGTACCACTGGCGGGAGGTGACGATTTCGAGCGGCTTGTCGCCCTTCTCGTAGAAGTTCGTCATACGCTTGGTCGGGGTCGGCTCGCCGTCCAGATCGCCGGCAGCGCGCAGCTCGTCGACGATGACCTTACGTGCGGAGAACGTGGTCTTGCCCGCGGTCTCCTGGAAGATACGCTTGCCTTCCTCGGATTCGATCCAATCCGGGGTGTCCATGACGATGCGGCCGTTGCGCTGGATGATGGAACGCAGCGGCAGGTTCAGATCGCGCCACCATTCGACGTCGGTCACGTCGCCGAACGTACAGCACATGGCGATGCCGGCGCCCTTGTCCATTTCCGCCGCCTTATGCGCCAGAATCGGCACCTTCACGTGGAACAGCGGGGAGTAGACGTACTGGCCGAAATACTGCTTGTAACGCTCGTCGTCCGGGTGCGCGATCAGCGCGCCGCAGGCGGCCAGCAGTTCCGGACGGGTGGTCTCGATGTAGATCGGGGTGCCGTCTTCGAAACGGAACGCCACCTTGTGGTAGAAGCCCGGATATTCGCGCGATTCCAGTTCGGCCTGGGCCACTGCGGTCTGGAACGTCACGTCCCACAGACCCGGAGCGTCCTTCTGATACGCTTCGCCACGGGCCAGGTTGCGCAGGAACGCCTTCTGGGCCACGCGCTGCGGATGCTCGCCGATGGTGTGGTAGGTCTGCGACCAGTCGATGGACAGGCCGAGGGAGCGCCACAGCGCCTCGAACTGCTTCTCGTCCTGGGCGGTGAGCTTCTCGCACAGCTCGATGAAGTTCTTACGGGAGATCGGCACCTGGTCCTTGGCGTCGATCTTCTTGCCATCGGTGCCTTCGAACGGCGGCACGAAATTCGGATCGTACTTCAGGGACGTATCCACGCGCACGCCGTAATAGTTCTGCACACGGCGTTCGGTCGGCAGGCCGTTGTCGTCCCAGCCCATCGGGTAGAACACGTCGTAGCCGTTCATGCGCTTGAAACGTGCGATCACATCGGTGTGCGTGTAGGAGAACACGTGGCCGACGTGCAGGTGGCCCGAAACGGTGGGCGGCGGGGTATCGATGGAATAAACGGCCTTACGGTCGCGGGTGCCCTGGAACTTGTAGACTCCGCTCTCGTCCCAGACTCCGCGCCACTTGTCTTCGAGACCGTCCACGCCGACCTTGTCGGGCAGCGGCGTGAGGTTCGCGTTGATGGTGTTATCTTGGCTTTCAGTCATAGTCGCTAGTCTAGAAAGCGAATGTGACAACTGCCGTCGTATCAGCGCCTATCGAACCGAATGCCGGAATCGCAGGCAAATCGCGGAAAATCCACATAAAAAACCGTGGAAAAATCAGTGCAGCGTCAATCTGTTCAACGGCAGCAGACGGTCGGTCAGATTCTTCGGATACCCCTGCAGCCCATCGGAAACGGCAAGGAAGTTCTTGCGCGTGTACAGCCAGTCGCTGGCCGCGTTCTCGCTGACGGCGCGCGCGTAATCGCGCATGCGGGCCTGATAATCGTTGTCGTTGGTCGCGGCCATGGCATTGGCGTAAGCCTGCTGCGCGTCGCCGTTCTCGAAATGGAACACGGACTGGCCGTTGTCGAAGACGCTTGCGTCACCTTCGTCGCTCATGGTGGTCAACGCGATGTTATAGGTGCCGGCGTTCATGCGTTCCGTCACGTCCGCGGCGGAATCGAGCACTTCCAGATTGGTGTTGATATTGAGGTTTTCGATGGCGGTTTTCACGTCGTTGCCGATGCTTTCGTATTCCTTCGGCACCAGAATGTCGATTGGCGCGATGTAGTTCACTCCGAAATACGTGCGCATCCGTTGCCCCTGTTCGAGGTTGTAGGGGTACAGTCCGCTCAGGTCCTCATACCCGTCTTCCAGCGGGCTGATCGGCCCTCCCAGCGGCGCGTACGCGTCGGGCGCGTTCTTGGCGATGGTCTTCGCATCGATGGCGTATCGCGTCATCTTGCGGATCTGCTCGTCGGAGAAGGGGCTGTTGTTGTCGTTGTTGAACGCGAGCATCACCTTGTCGAAGCTGATGCCGCTGTCCGCGGTAATACCGTTGGTTTTGCCCAGTTCCGAGGCGGTTGAAGCGCTCAGCGGCAGCGTCATGCTGATTTTGCCGGCTTTCATGGCATCGGCCATGGATTCCTCGTTGGCGTAGTAGTAGAGCGTCACTTGCGATGATGCGGCTTTTTTGCCCCAATACGAGTCGTTGCGTTGCAGCACGATTTGCGATTGGTCCGCGGTTGACACGGTGAATGGTCCCGATCCGACCGCCGATTTCGCATAGTTGGTTTTGCTTTCCGCGTCGTACACGACGCCTGCACGGCCGGCCAGCGCGCGCAACAGCCGCGGATTCGGCTTGGCGAGCGTGATGACCACCGTATTCGCATTGGGATTGGTGATTTCCTTCAGATCACCAAGCTGGTCGGCTCCCACGTAATGGTTGTTGACGGCGTTCTGCAGCGACCAGACCACGTCGGACGAGTCGAGTTTGTGCCCATTGGCGAACGTCATGCCGCCGTTCAACGTGAACGTGTACGTGAGACCGTCGTCGGAAGCCTGCCAGGAGCTGGCGATTCCCGGCTGCAGCTTGTTGGTTTCGCTACGTGACACCAGCGTTTCGTATACGTTGCCGAGCAGCGCTTGCTCCACGGCGGTGCCTTGTTCGGTGCGGATGTCAAGCGATTTCGGCGCATTGCCTTCGATGCCGACGGTCACCGACGAGTCGGAGACGAGCGTGCCGAAGGATGTGATGGGATTCTTGCGGCCTGTCAGCGACAGTCCCAGCCACAGCAGCACACTGAGCACGATCGCGACGCCGAAGAAGATCAGCCAGCGCGTCGCCTCGGCTTTCAGATTACGTTTCCGCCCGTTTTCATCCATGCACCCGAGTCTAGTTGACGCGCGCTACACGCCCGATGGCCGGGTGCGATTCGACGGAGTGCCGGCGCGGCGGCTGACATGCGTCGGAATCACGCGGCGAACGCGCCCGGACACGTGTCGTTGAGGGGGCAGTCGGCGCAATCCGGTTTTCGCGCATGGCAGATGGCGCGGCCATGCAATATCAAACGGTGAGACAGATCGGTCCATTCTTCGGGAGGGAAGCAGGCGGTGACCTCACGTTCGATGGCCACCGGGTCAGGGGAGGGGCTCGCCCAGTCGGACCGCCACCGCAATCGCCCAGTCACACGAATCACATGCGTGTCCACAGGAAAACCGGGCACGCCGAACGCGTTGCCCAACACCACGTTCGCGGTTTTGCGGCCCACGCCCGGCAGGCTGACCAGCGAAGCCATATCGGCTGGCACCTCGCCCCCGAATCGCACGCACAACTCATGCGACAGCCCGATGATATTGCGCGCTTTCGTACGGAAGAAGCCGATGGTGCGGATGATGTCCTCGACGTGCTCGGGATTCGCGGCGGCAAGCTCCGCCGGACCGGGATATTCGCCGAACAGTTCCGGCGTGACCATGTTCACGCGCTTGTCGGTGGTCTGCGCGCTCAACACCGTAGCCACCAGCAGTTCGAAAGGAGAATTGAAGTTCAACGCGCATTTCGGATCGGGAATCTCCACGCACAACTGCTCGTATTCCTGATGCATGCGCGCGATCCGCGCCTTCTTCGATTCCCGAGGCATGCCTCCCAGCCTACCCCTCGCATGCGGACGAACGCGGGAAACCTGCGGAAACGTCGCAATCGGCAAAAACAGCGAAAATCCATCGAAAAAACGACAGAAAATCAGCAAAAAACAACAGGAAATCAGCGAAAGGCCAACGAAAACAAACGGAACCCGTCGAACATCAACGGAATGATCGCAAGAAAAAGTCAGCTTTCACCGGACTCGTCGTGAGCCGCATCCTTGGCCGCGGCCTCATGCTCATCCTCTTCCGGCGGATCGAAACGATAGCCGACGTTGCGCACGGTGCCGATGAGATGCTCGTACTCGCCGCCCAGCTTGGCGCGCAGACGACGGATATGCACGTCCACAGTGCGGGTGCCGCCGTAATAGTCGTAGCCCCATACCTCCTGCAGCAGCTGCGCGCGCGTGAACACGCGGCCCGGATGCTGCACCAGATACTTGAGCAGCTCGAACTCCTTGTACGCCAAGTCGATCGGATGGCCGTGCAGACTGGCCGTATAGCCATTCGTATCCACCACCAAATCGCCGGAACGGATCAGACCATCCTCGTTCTGCACGCCCTGCTCGCCCGAACCGGACGCCGCGTTGACCGGCGCGTTGCCACGTTCGGAAACCAGGCGCAAACGCCCCTCCACCTCGGCGGGGGACGCCGTAGCCACCACCACATCGGCAATGCCCCACTGCGAATTGACCACGGTGAAGCCGCCCTCGGTGAGAATGAGCACGATCGGCGTGGACAGTCCCGACGCGTGAATCAGACGGCACAGCGTTTTGGCGGTGGCCAGGTCGTCACGCGCATCAAGAAACAGAATGGTGTTCTCTGGCATCTTCACCAGGCTGGCCGCATCCATCGGCAACACGCGCACGCGGTGGGAAAGCAGCGCCAACGAGGGGAGAACGGTAGCTGGATCGCTAGCGAACGTCATAAGCGTAAGATCCGTCACGTCAGCTCCCTTTTGTTCTAAACTGATGCCGCGATTGTACACGCAAAATGTATTATCGGCGTTTCATCGATTGTAACTGAAGTATGTGGACACATACGGCTACATTTATTCATATTGCATACGTATTGACCACAATATGAAAAGGGGGTCCGAGATGACCGCTCCGCAGGCCGTTTCCCAGCAAAACCCGTCGAAGGTCGCTTTCGGCAAAGTATTGGCGATCCAGATCGTCGCGTACGTGGTATTGGTGGCGCTCGCGCTCGTTCCCGGCATCGCATACGGCGATTCCGCCAATCCCGCCGTGGTGCCGTTCACCATCATCGGATCGCTGGCGATGATCGCGCTGCTGGTAGTGTTCAGCCCGTTCCGCGACGGCACCGCCGGACACGTGATCGCCGTCATCGCCGGCCTGCTGTCGGTGGTGTGCGCCACGACGATGACGCTCGGACGGGCGATTTTCGCCGCCGACGCGACCGGCGGCAAGGACTTCTCCATGGAGGACGGCTGGATCGCCGGCGTCGGCGGCCTGCTGATCCTGCTGATCGTGATCTCCTTCGGACGCCAGATGGCCCGCGAAAACCGCACGCACCTCATCCGCTCGCTGTCGCACAGCGTGGTCGAAGGCGTCGCCATGATCGCCAGCGCGGGTTGGTGCTTCCTGCCGGTGCTCCTGCCGACAACGCATTCCAGGGCCGCCGCCATGTCCGCTGCCTCCGGAGCCACGGTGGACATGTTCAGCAACGTGACCACGACATGGGTCGTCGCCGCGATCGTGACGGTATTGGTGGCCGTGGCGCTCACCGTGTGCTCGTACTTCTGGCACCGCGACGCCGCCCCCGAGCCGGATGCGCGTTCGCCGTGGATCGGCCTCGCACTGCTGCCGGTCATGCTGACCGGTCTCGCAGTCGGTCTGGCGGCGCTCGCCATCGTCGTGCTGTAAACGGCTGTTCTAATGACAAAGCCCGTAATCGCAATGATTACGGGCTTTTATTATGTTGGATTGGCAGTCAACCGAGGAATCCGAGATGCTCGAACAGCACCTTCACGCCGATGAGGATCAGCACGACGCCGCCGGCGATCTGCGCGGGCTTCTGCCACCGCGAGCCGAACGCGCGGCCGATATACAGGCCGGCCGCGGAGAACAGGCCGGTGGTGACGCCGATGATGACCACCGAAAGCCAGATGTTGAGCGTCATGAATGCGAAGCTCACGCCGACGGCGAAGGCGTCGATGCTGCAGGCCACGGCGAGCGGCAGCATGTGCTTCCAATCGAATTCAGGGGTTTCCTTGGCGTTCTCCTCGTCCTCTTCGAACGCCTCGCGTACCATATTGCCGCCGATTAGGGCGAGCAGGCCGAAAATGATCCAATGGTCCACGGCGGTCACGTATTTGCTGAACGTGCTGGCCGCGAAATAGCCCAGCAGCGGGAACAGCGCCTGGAATCCGCCGAACCACAGGGCGGTTTTGAGCGCATCGACGCCGCGAAGCTTCTTGACGGTCAGGCCTTTGCCGATGGAGACGGCGAACGCGTCCATGGACACGGACACGCCAATGAGCAGAATCTGAATGAGATCATTCAGATCGGAA
>OHVZ01000850.1_pt1 | contig 11642 bp, 10 predicted proteins | sample 1579561 | NCBI WGS metagenome assembly OHVZ01 (sample SAMEA3882547, study PRJEB24775) | human gut metagenome | biome: human-associated habitat; feature: intestine environment; material: feces | place: Netherlands | collected 2009/2010
TTGCCGAAGAAGGTATACCGCGAACTGAAAAAGACAATAGAAGAGGGTAAGGAGCTGTCCATGGAGATCGCTGATGTGGTTGCACATGAGATGAAGGAATGGGCCATTGAGAAGGGTGCAACACACTATACACATTGGTTCCAGCCACTTACAGGCGTTACTGCTGAGAAGCATGATTCATTTATTACTTCTCCAATGCCAAACGGAAAAGTACTTATGAGCTTTTCAGGAAAAGAGTTAATAAAGGGTGAGCCGGATGCTTCATCTTTCCCATCAGGTGGTCTTCGTGCTACATTTGAGGCAAGAGGATATACAGCATGGGATTGTACATCACCGGCATTCGTCAGACAGGATGCAGCAGGCGCAACACTTTGCATTCCAACAGCCTTCTGTTCATACACAGGCGAGGCTCTTGATCAGAAGACACCTCTTCTTAGATCAATGGAAGCAATCAACGATCAGGCACTGAGACTTCTTAGATTATTCGGAAATACAACATCAAAGAAGGTTACTCCTTCAGTCGGACCTGAGCAGGAGTACTTCATTGTAGATCGTCAGAAGTATTTACAGCGTAAGGATCTGATCTTTACCGGACGTACTCTTTTCGGGGCAATGCCTCCAAAGGGACAGGAGATGGACGATCACTATTTCGGAGCAATCCGCGAGAGAATTGCAGCCTACATGAAGGATGTCAACAAAGAACTCTGGAAACTTGGCGTAGCTGCAAAGACACAGCATAACGAAGTAGCTCCGGCACAGCATGAGCTGGCACCAATTTATGCAGAGTGTAACGTAGCAGTTGATCATAACCAGATTATTATGGAAACCTTAAAGAAGGTTGCCGGACGTCACGGTTTACAGTGTCTGCTTCATGAGAAACCATTCGCAGGTGTCAACGGTTCCGGAAAGCATGACAACTGGTCCATTACAACAGACGATGGAATCAATCTGCTTGAGCCTGGTAAGACACCACATGAGAATGTACAGTTCTTACTGGTACTTACCTGTATTTTAAAGGCAGTTGATGAGCATGCAGCACTTCTTCGTGCAGCGGCAGCTGATGTGGGAAACGATCACAGATTAGGAGCAAACGAGGCACCGCCAGCGATCCTGTCCATTTACCTTGGAGATCAGCTTGGAGACGTATTAAATCAGCTGATCAGCACAGGTACAGCAACACACAGTCTGGAAGGTGAAAAACTTGAAACCGGTGTTAAGACCATTCCGGATTTCATGAAGGATGCGACTGATCGTAACCGTACATCACCGTTTGCTTTTACCGGAAACAAATTTGAGTTCCGTATGGTTGGTTCCCAGGATTCTGTTGCACAGGCAAATATCGTGTTAAATACCATCGTTGCGGAGGCATTTTCAGATGCCTGTGACGTTCTTGAAAAAGCAGACGATTTCGAGCTTGCAGCACATGATCTGATCAAGAAATATGCCATCGAACATCAGAGAATCGTATTCAACGGAAACGGATACTCTGAGGAATGGGTTGCAGAGGCCCAGAAGCGTGGACTTCCAAATATCAAGTCCATGGTAGATGCAATTCCTGCATATACAGCTCCGGAATCTGTAGCTGCATTTGAAAAATTTGGAGTATTTACCAAGTCTGAGCTTGAATCCCGTGTAGAGATCGAGTACGAGACATATGCAAAGACCATCAATATCGAAGCAAAAGCCATGATTGACATCGCTGGAAAGCAGATTATTCCGGCTGTTATCAAGTACACAACAGAACTTGGACAGTCAATTGCAACTGTAAAGAGTGCATGTGCATCTGCAGATGTCAGCGCACAGACAGATATTTTGACAGAGACATCCTCCCTGCTTGCTGAGACACAGAAAGCACTCAAGAGTCTGGAAACTGTTACTGCAAAGGGAACAGAAATGGGTGAAGGTAAGGAACAGGCTGTATATTACAGGGATGAGGTGAAATCTGCTATGGATGCACTCCGTGCACCGGTAGATAAGCTGGAGATGATCGTTGACAAGGATTTATGGCCAATGCCATCTTATGGAGATCTGATCTTTGAAGTTTAATCCAAAGATTTAAGGAACATTTTTTACAAACATCTTACAAAATAAAAAAGAGACATTTTTTCAGAACCACGAAGCTGTGGAATTTGGGGAAGTGTCTCTTTTTCTATATAGGGAGGAGATTGTTATGGATAAACAACAAATTGTAAGTTTTATCAATGAAAATATGTTTGGCATCTGGTTTCTGATCGGTGCCGCACTGGTATTCTGGATGCAGGCAGGCTTTGCCATGGTAGAAACCGGTTTTACCAGAGCAAAGAATGCAGGCAACATTTTGATGAAGAACCTGATGGACTTCTGTATTGGTACCGTAATGTTCATCCTGATCGGTTTTTCATTATTGCTGGGAGAAGATGTTCTTGGTTTTATCGGAAAACCGGGATTTGATATCTTTACCAGTTATGCAAATTTTGATTTTTCGAATTTTGTGTTTAACTTAGTATTCTGTGCAACTACAGCAACGATTGTATCAGGTGCTATGGCAGAGCGTACAAAATTCTTATCCTACTGTATTTATTCAGCAGTAATTTCGGCATTGATTTATCCGATTGAAGCACACTGGATCTGGGGCGGCGGCTGGTTATCACAGCTTGGATTCCACGATTTTGCAGGTTCCTGTGCCATTCATATGGTTGGTGGTATTTCAGCACTCATCGGTGCAGCAATGCTTGGACCACGTATTGGAAAGTTCTCAAAAGATAAGTCTGGGAAGATTACAAAAGTCAACGCATTCCCAGGACACAATCTTCCACTTGGATGCCTTGGATGTTTTATTCTCTGGTTTGGCTGGTATGGATTTAATGGCGCTGCATGTACTTCCGGTTCACAGCTTGCCAGCGTATTTCTTACAACGACCGTAGCTCCGGCAGTTGCAACAGTTGTATGTATGATCTTTACATGGCTTAAATATGGTAAACCTGATGTATCAATGTGCCTGAATGCATCACTTGCAGGACTTGTAGCAATTACCGCTCCTTGTGATGTGACCGATTGTTTCGGTGCAATCTGTATTGGTTTTGTTTCCGGTTTACTGGTTTGCTTTGGTGTATGGCTTTTGGATTATAAGCTTCATGTGGACGATCCGGTTGGTGCGGTAGCTGTACATATGATGAATGGTATCTGGGGTACCATCGCCGTTGGTTTATTTGCTACGAAATCTGCTCCGGGAAATGACTCGGTTGTTGGTCTCTTCTATGGTGGCGGATTGAAGCAGTTTGGTATTCAGTTATTAGGTTTTGTTACGGTAGCTGCATGGACCGCAGTTACAATTACGATTGCATTTGTTGTAATTAAGAAGACTATTGGACTCCGTGTGAGCGAGGAAGAAGAAATTGTCGGTCTTGATTCCATGGAGCATGGACTTGCATCTGCTTACTCAGGATTCTCCATCATGGATGTTTCCAACACAATGACCATGGATGTCAATGAAAATACAGATCTGGGTACACCGGAATATGCACAGGCTTCTACGGCAAAGAGAGATGCAGCAGTCAAGGTGGTTTCCACCGTGCCAAAGGATGCAACCGGCATGTACAAAGTGGTTATTATTGCAAAGCTTTCCCGATATGATCATTTGAAGAAAGCAATGAACGATCTGGGTGTTACGGGAATGACCTGTACACAGGTTATGGGTTGTGGTATCCAGAAAGGCTCCGGCGAGCGTTACCGTGGTGCTGAAGTCGATGCAACCTTACTTCCAAAGATTAAGGTAGAGGTTGTTGTAAGCAAGATCCCAGTAGACAGCGTAGTGGCTGCAGCAAAGAAGGCACTTTATACCGGACATATCGGAGATGGAAAAATCTTCGTATACGATGTGGCAAAGGTTGTCAAGATTCGTACCGGTGAGGAAGATATGGAAGCCTTACAGGATGTTGAATAATTTTGCACTAATCTAATGGCTAGGTTAGTGAATCTAATCCCCTTAGTTTTAGTATACATCAACAGCGGACCCCTGGCGAAAGCCGGGGGTTTTTGCTGTCGATAAATAAAACTTTCTATTGCACATATTATTTGGTATAATATATGGATAAAAGAATTTTTATTATTTCTGCGGGGAGAAAACTATGAACTATGGAAGAACTTCTTTGCGCCGGAGAGCAAAACAGCTGGACGCAAGAGGAACGAGAATACGTCATAAAATCGGAGTCATACTGGGGAAACTTCTACTGATTGGAATCATTGTGGGAGGCTGCGCGGCAGTGAGTTTCGGAGTGGGTGCATTTAAAGGAATCCTCGCATCCGCACCGGATATATCCGAAGTGGATGTAATCCCGACGGGATATTCCACGAAAGTGCTTGCGGCAGACGGAAGTGAGACGGCCAAGCTGGTGGCAGCAGGGTCCAACCGGCAGTACGTGACAATTGACCAGATTCCGGAGAATCTGCAGCATGCGGTAGTGGCGATCGAGGATGAGCGTTTTTATGATCATAACGGTATTGACCTGAAAGGAATTGTCAGGGCACTGGTGGCGGATGTCCGGACCAGAGATTTCAGTCAGGGAGCAAGTACACTTACGCAGCAGCTGATTAAAAATAATGTGCTGAGTGAGCAGTGGGCAAACGAAAATGACAGTAATATTTCCAAAATTGAAAAGATGGAACGTCAGGTACAGCGGAAAATACAGGAACAGTATCTGGCAATAGAGCTGGAAAAAAAGGTAAATGACAAGAACTGGATTCTGGAAAATTATCTGAATTCCATCAACCTTGGAAGCAATACCCTTGGGGTTCAGGCAGCAGCACAGCGTTATTTTGGGAAAGATGTGTCAAAGCTGACACTTTCGGAATGTGCGGTTATTGCCGGAATTACAAAGAATCCGGCAGGTTACAATCCCATTCTTCATCCAAAGGAAAATGCAAAGCGCAGAAAGAATGTGCTGGATGCCATGAAAAAACAGGGATATATTTCGCAGAAACAGTATGATAAAGCGATGGCAGATGATGTGTATGGCAGGATTTCCGAACACAATGATGTGAGGGAAGAAACCATGAACACATATTTTGTGGACGCGGTCATTGATGATGTTTTTGGTGATCTGGTAAATATCAAAGGCTATTCGGAGTCAGAAGCATACAAGGCAATTTATCAAGGGGGATTGACGATCAAGTCCACACAGAATCTTCAAATCCAGAAAATCTGCGATGAGGAGGTGGCAGACAAAGCCAATTATGATGCGGGTACCAAATATTCATTCTATCTTTCTTTTCAGGTGAAGGAGAAGGACGGTACAATAAAAACATATACCAATCAGACAATGCTTTCCTATTATAAAAAGAAAAACAAAAGTCAGAATTATTCGATCAATTTTGCATCGGAGGAGGACTGCCGGGCTGCAATTGCACAGTACGAAAAAGATGTCCTCGGGAAAGGGGACAAGCTGGTAGAAAATTCAGAGTATATTTTCATTACCATGCAGCCACAGGTGGCGATGACGATTATGGATCAGTCGACCGGTGAGGTACAGGCGATTGTGGGCGGACGTGGAAATAAGGCGGGAAACCGTACTTGGAACCGTGTAACAAAGACCTGCCGGCAGCCGGGATCTACTTTTAAAATCATTGCATGCTATGCGCCGGCACTTGATGCCGGGGGAAAAACGCTGGCATCCGTGCAGGATGATGCACCATTTACAGTCGGAAATAAAACATATAATAATTACTCACATACATTCGGAGGTTTTACAAGCATCCGGAAAGCAATTACAAAATCTATCAATATTGTGACAGTAAAAACACTTCAGGATATTGGTGTGGATCTGGGATATGAATATGCAGAAAACTTCGGATTTTCCACGCTTACCGATACGGACAGAAACCTTGGAATTTCTCTCGGAGGTCTGACACAGGGTGTGACAAACCTGGAACTTACTGCAGCTTATGCCGCAATTGCAAATCAGGGAGAATATAACGAACCGAGTTTTTATACCCAGGTACTGGATCATGACGGCAACGTTCTTCTTGATAAAACACAGACAAAGGAACAGCATCAGGTAATAAAAGAGGATACCGCATGGCTTCTGACGGATGCCATGAAAGATGTTATGACGAGTGGAACGGGTATGCGGGCCTATTTCGGAACCGGAATGGCACAGGCAGGAAAATCCGGTACGACAACGCTGAACAGGGATGCACTGTTTGCCGGATTTACGCCTTATTACACCTGCGTGGTATGGGGCGGATATGATGATAATTCCATTCAGTCAGCTACGGGATATCCAAAGAATTTGTGGAAAGCTGTGATGAAGCGGATTCATGCGGATCTCAAGGCAAAAGATTTTGAAAAACCTTCCGGAATTACACAGGCTGTTGTCTGTGCAAAATCCGGACTTCTGCCGGAAGCGGATGTCTGTGATAAAGATCCGCGTGGAACGCAAAGTTATACGGAATATTTTGCGAAAGGAACCGTTCCGACCGAGAACTGTGATCATCATATTTCTCTGCAGATCTGTGAGGCATCCGGAAAAGTTGCCGGAGAATACTGTCCGGCAGATCAGGTTGTGACAAAAACTTATATTGTGGGTGCCGAAAAGGGCTCGGCCGATTACCAGTACTGTGCGACAGAGAAATTCTTAAATGGAACATGCAATATACATGATGCCGAAACGCAGGATGAGGAGGAACCGGAAGAAGAACCGGCAGATCCACCGGATGATGCAAAACCGGAAGAAACACATGAACCGGAACAGACACCGGAGAAGAATGAGGAATGACACAAAGGAGAATATGATATATGCGAGTTGTCTATACCGGAGGAGAGGGTGAAATCACAGAGAAGAAATCCCGTTTTATAGCAACAGTAAAGCCTGTTCAGTCAGAAGAAGAAGCGGTTGCTTTCATTAATGAGACAAAGAAAAAATACTGGGATGCCCGTCACAACTGTTCCGCTTTTGTCATCGGGGAGAGGCAGGAGCTGACGCGCTGTTCGGATGATGGAGAGCCGGCACAGACTGCCGGCCGCCCGATGCTGGATGTACTTCTCCGGGAGGAGATTACGGACGTTGCGGTTGTTGTTACACGCTATTTTGGAGGTGTGCTGCTTGGAACAGGAGGGCTTGTGCGTGCCTATCAGGCAGCGACACAGGCGGGACTTGCAGCCAGCCGGCTCATTGAAAAATGTAAGGGACAGCATCTGCTGATTCATACCGATTACAATGGGCTTGGAAAGCTGCAGTATTTATTCGGACAAAATCATACCGTGATTCTGGATACAGCATATGAGGCGGATGTCACAATGACAATTCTCGTACCCACGGAACAAAAAGAGACACTTCCGAAGGAAATTACAGAACTGACCAACGGATCAGCAGGTTTGGAATGGGGGAAAACCTGCGTATATGCACTAATTGATAAAGAAGTTGTGTTTTTTTGAAAAAATTTGAAAATATGGGTTGACACTTATAGGGGTTCCATGTATAATACCATTTGTTGAGAGACATGAAACACATTGGCCCATCGCCAAATGGTAAGGCAACGGACTCTGACTCCGTCATTTCCAGGTTCGAATCCTGGTGGGCCAGCTGAAGAGCACTACATTATGTAGTGCTTTTTGTTTTATAAAAGATAAGAATAAGAAAGGACACGGTAATGTACGAATTTGACAGCAGAGTAAGATACAGTGAGACAGATGCGCAAGGCCGGATGACATGGCTGGCGCTTATGGATTACTTTCAGGATTGCAGCGTATTTCATTCAGAGGCCGTGAACCTTGGTGTGGAAGTATGGACCGATGCACAAAAGGCGTGGATCTTATCTTCCTGGCAGATCTGTCTGAACCGGATGCCGCGGCTGGGCGAACAGGTTACGACACAGACATGGGCATATGGAATGAAAGGCTTTTACGGTTACCGGAATTTCTCCATGAACAGCAGGGATGGGGAACGGATGGCATATGCAAATTCCGTATGGGTACTGATGGATACAAAGAAGGGGATTCCGGTCAGAGTGACAAAAGAAATCTCGGATGCATACGGATTGGACCCACAGCTTCCCATGCAGTGCAGCGAGCGGAAAATTATGCTGCCGGAAAAATATGAAGAAAAAGATTCATTGGTAGTTCCTTCTTATTTCATAGATACCAATCACCATATGAACAATACCAGATATGTACAGGTGGCGATGGAATATGTTCCGAAGGAGTTTCGGACAATGGAAGTCCGGGTAGAATATAAAAAAGCTGCGATGTGCAGAGATGTAATTGTGCCGCATGTGACGATAGAAGATCCCCGTGTGACGGTTGCACTGTGTGCACCGGATGGGCAGCCATATGCAGTTGTTGTTTTTTTGAAAGCGTAGGAAAAAGATGAAATTAGCAGAATATCAGGATTTGTATTATGTAAAAAAAGTAGACTTCGGAGTATATCTGGCAGAGGATATGGGCGGTGAGACACATGTGCTGCTTCCGTCAAAACAGGTGCCGGAAGATGCAAAACCGGGGGAAAAGATAAGGGTCTTTTTATATAAAGATTCCAAAGACCGGCTGATTGCAACAACCAACACACCGAAGCTGACACTGGGAGAATATGCACCGCTTGTGGTGAAAGAAGTTGGAAAGATCGGTGCTTTTCTGGATTGGGGACTGGAAAAAGATCTGTTTCTGCCATATAAAGAGATGACTTCACGGGTAGAAGCAGGAGACGAGATTCTTGTAACCCTTTATATTGATAAAAGCAAGCGGCTTTGTGCCAGCATGAAGGGACTGTACGATCTGCTTTCCAAGGATTCACCGTATCAGAAAGATCAGATGGTAACCGGAAGGGTGTATGAGTTTTCCGATAACTTTGGTGCTTTTGTGGCAGTGGATGATCGCTTTTCCGCAAGAATACCAAATTCAGAGGATCACAGTTTCCTGAAAATCGGAGATGTGATTGAGGCGAAAGTTACTGCAGTAAAACCGGATGGAAAGTTAGATCTTACACTGCGGGAAAAAGCTTATATTCAGATGGACACGGATGCAGAGAAAATACTTGAATTGCTGGATTCCTATGCAGGAGTGCTTCCGTTTTCGGAAAAAGCGAGTCCAGAGGTGATTAAGAGGGAAACCGGATTGAGTAAAGCCGCGTTTAAACGTGCCATCGGACACTTATATAAAGAAAGAAAAATTACACTGGATGGTGGAAAAATCCGCAAGAGTTTCGTATAATGCAGGTAAAGGCAAAAGGAGGAATATAAAATGAAAAACGTAATCGGTACAGATAAAGCACCAGCCGCAATCGGACCGTACTCACAGGCGATTGAAGTGAACGGAACGGTATACACATCCGGTATCATCCCGGTTGTTCCTGCTACCGGAGAAATTCCGGAAGGATCTGTGGCACAGGCGCAGCAGGCATTTGAAAATCTGTCAAATCTGCTTGAGGCAGCCGGAACCGGAATGGACAAGGTAGTAAAAACCACTGTTTTTATCAAGGAAATGAATGATTTTGCAGCAATTAATGAAGTTTATGCAAAATTTTTCCCGTCACCATTTCCATCCAGAAGCTGTGTGGAAGTGGCACGTCTTCCGAAAGATGTTATGCTTGAAATTGAAGCCATTGCTGTAAAATAAAGAAAAGATCAAAAACGAAAAGAGATCTGTGCATTGCACAGATCTCTTTTGTTGTCTTTGCGGTTCTTTTTCCGGTTAGACGGAAACGTCAATGTTACTTCCTAAATTAGGATAAACAGAGTTCTCCATCATTTTTGCCAGCCCAACACCAAGCGATTCATTCGATAAGATGGCATTGTCAAGCATTTTAATGCTGACGGCATTTGCCAGAGAGCCGGGATCGGAACTGTTTACGGAAAGAAGCGCAGAACTGATACTTGAAATATCCATATGACAGATCTCCTTTTAAAATACTCGGTATACGTGTTTTTCTTTATTACATCTTTATTATGGCATAAATATACGAAAAATTCAATTGAATTCTGTGGATGGAAAAGGGGTTGACACATATCCGTGCCTTTGCTATAATGACAATGTAATAATTGTAACAAATTCGTAATAAAGAAGTACAAAAATCATTGGAGGCGAAAATGAAACGTAAAACATTATTAAAATTGACCGCATGTGGGTTAGTTGGGGCACTGACCATTGGCAATTTTACTGTAGCAGCTTACGCAGCACCAACTGCTGGAGTCGCAAGCCTTGCTTCCGATATTGCAACAACATCATCTGCACCGACTGCAGGATTTTCACTGGCACTCAGTGAAGTCGCAGAAAAAGTGGAAGATGAGGCAACCGTTGCAAGTGCACAGCCGGAAGTAAAAGAAGTTGAAGCACCAGTTGTAAAGTCTGAGTATGAAGACAAAGCGGTAGCTGTTGTGGATGATTACGTGAACGTTCGTAAGAAACCAACTACAGACAGCAAGGCTGTAGGAAAATTATATAAGAATAACGTAGGAACCGTCATCGGGGAGAAGGATGGCTGGTACAAAATCAAATCTGGATCGGTAACAGGTTATGTAAAATCTGAATTCGTATCCATTGGTGATGAGAAAAAATTAAAGAAAGCAGGAAGAAGAGTTGCTCTTGTAGAGACAGAGACATTAAAAGTCCGCAAGGGAGCTTCCCAGAAGGCAGAAGTAATTACTCTGGTGCCGGAAGGAGACGATCTGACGGTACTGGATGAGTCAAAGGATGGATGGGCAAAGGTTTCTGTAGATGAAGGCAAAGGCTATGTATCTACAGATTATGTCACATTATCTACAGAATACACATATGCAGAGTCTGCTGCAGAAGAAAAGGCAAGATTACAGAAGGAAAAAGAGGAGCGTGAGGCTGCGGACAGAGCAGCACAGAAAGCAGAGAGCGCATCTCAGACAACCTCTTCAGGCTCTTCACAGTCACAAAGCTCAGATTCTTCCGTACAGGATTCATCAAGCGCATCTTCAACAGGATCAGCGGTTGCAAGTTATGCAGGACAGTTTGTAGGAAATCCATATGTATATGGTGGGACAAGCCTTACAAACGGAACGGATTGTTCCGGATTTGTAATGTCTGTATACGCACATTTTGGTGTCAGCCTTCCACACAGCTCAAGTGCTTTAAGAAGTGTAGGATATGGCGTCAGCACATCAAACATGCAGCCGGGTGATATCGTATGTTACAGCGGACATGTGGGAATTTATGCAGGAAATAATACGCTGCTTCATGCAAGTTCTCCAAGTACCGGCATCAAGTACACGTCGCCTGTCACCTACCGCGAAATTCTGGCGATAAGAAGGATTTTCTAATGATCTATGGAAAAATATGGATGCGCAACCGATTGAAAAAAATTGTGAAGAATTTAAAAATAAAGGTAAAAAAAAGGGTAAATCATGTATTTTTGCACAAGTATAAATATGCATTTTTTACAAGAGAGAAAAATACATGTTAAAAATTTGTCATACCGTGTCGAAATAAAATCCAATATTGTCATTTTGCTGATAAATCAAGGAATATCAGGGATTTTTCATAAATTGACAAATGAAAAAAAATGTGCAATAATCAGCAAACTGATAAGAAAAAATAGGGCGGTCTATCCGCCCTATTCTGAAAAATGGAGGGAAAGAAAATGAGTGAAAATACAGAAAAGATGACCTTAAAGGAGCTGGAGAAGCAATTCCAGGAAATGCGTGAG
>OHVZ01000851.1_pt1 | contig 11635 bp, 18 predicted proteins | sample 1579561 | NCBI WGS metagenome assembly OHVZ01 (sample SAMEA3882547, study PRJEB24775) | human gut metagenome | biome: human-associated habitat; feature: intestine environment; material: feces | place: Netherlands | collected 2009/2010
ATGCTCCCGCAATTCGCTTCAAAGGATTCTCAGACGCTTGGGAACAGCGTAAGTTGGGAGATATTGCTGACATTGTGGGTGGTGGAACCCCAAGTACAGGAAATCAGAGCTATTGGGACGGTGATATTGATTGGTATGCACCTGCTGAAATTGCGGATCAAATCTATGCAAATTCGAGTCAGAAAAAGATAACCGGCTTGGGTTATGAGAATAGTTCAGCCAAAATGCTTCCTCCCGGTACAGTCCTGTTTACATCTCGTGCAGGGATCGGGAAAACAGCCATTTTAACCCGAAAAGGCTGTACTAATCAGGGATTTCAGTCCATTGTCCCACATCGTGGAGAGCTTGACTCTTACTTCATTTTTTCTCGAACCGAAGAATTAAAACGATATGGAGAGCTTGTTGGGGCTGGATCAACTTTCGTCGAGGTTTCGGGAAAGCAAATGGCTGTAATGGAGCTGATGATGCCGCCAACGATGCGAGAACAACAGACTATTGGAGGTTTCTTTCAGCAGCTCGACCACCTTATCACCCTTCATCAGCGTAAGCCATTTTTAATGAAATGGAGGACTTCTGATGCTAACAGAAACCAAACGAACAGACTTGTTCTGTGAATATTATGCAAAATGGATTACGGTGTATAAGAAGGGCGCAATCAGAAAGGTGACGATGGATAAGTACCTGATGACGCAGAAATGGCTCGTTAAGCTCGTCCCGAACCTGAGAGTATGTGATATGAACCGGATCGCTTATCAGCAGCTGTTGAACGACTATGCTGAGTTCCACGAGCGCCAAACAACAATGGATTTCCACCACCAGCTCAAGGGCGCTATACTTGACGCCGTTGATGAGGGCTTGATTGAAAGAGATCCTACTCGCAAGGCAATCATCAAGGGGAAGCAACCGGTTGCTAAGAAAATTAAGTATCTCAATCAGTTTGAGCTACACACGCTGCTGATCTCGCTTGACCTGAAGGATAAGGTGAATTGGGACTACTTTATCCTGTTGGTAGCAAAGACGGGGATGCGCTTTTCTGAAGCACTGGCTCTTACCCCGAAAGACTTCGACTTTGCCCATCAAACACTGTCCATAAGCAAGACTTGGGACTACAAGGGAAAGGGCGGCTTCCAGCCTACGAAAAATAAGTCGTCTGTGCGGAAAATTCAAATTGACTGGCAAACCGTCATTCAATTTTCTGAATTGGTAAAGCACCTTCCCGAAGATAAGCCCATCTTTGTCAATTCCACTGTCTATAATTCGACGGTGAACGACATTCTCGGCAGGCATTGCAAAGCCTGTAACATCCCTGTCATCTCTATCCACGGATTACGGCATACACACGCCTCTTTGCTGTTATTTACGGGCGTTTCCATTGCGAGCGTTGCCCGCCGTCTTGGACATTCAAGTATGACCACTACGCAAAAAACCTATCTGCACATCATTCAGGAACTTGAAAACAAAGACATCGACTTGGTGATGCGCTCTCTTTCGGGTTTGAGCTAAAAGATTAAACCGGCTTGCGCTGATTAAAGGTGATAAAAAAGATGCCATCCGAAAGGGTGGCATCTTGATTTCATCTGTTGTAGAATCCAGCTCAATAATGTCATCACCAGCAAAACTGCAGACAAATGGATAACCTATTTTTGTGACATATCGTATTACCTTCTTTAGTGCACTTCCCGCAGCTTTCTTATAAGAATTATCCCAGAAACTGCTTTGTCGCAGCAAACAAGGCCTTTGCTCGTTGAATATGGAAAGCGCTGATGTTCTTTGCCATATGCACCTCGCTATATTCTACCGAGATTATCTTTGAAGATCACTTGCGTTCGAATACAAAACTGATACGGTCTTGGTATTCAGGCAACTGCTCCAGATAGACATTAAGGCGCCGTTCTACCTCAGCACGCTCCAATGCTGACGCTTCTACCGGGTTTAGGTCGTGCCCACCTTCCTCCATGATATCCACTGCCATTTCATACAGCAGCTTATCCAGAAGCTCTTCGGGGCTATCAATTACAAGGCAGTCCATGTCGCCGACAGTACCACGGCAACTATCGATGCTGATGTAGATATACCCGACCTTACCAGACCATACAAACACGAGGTCACATGAGCGAAGTGCCACGAATTGACTTCGCCCTGGCGAGGAATCACCTGGTTGCCGCACACAGGACAGTAATACGCTTGCCCCTTCTCCGCATCGAATGCGTGAACGCGGTGATGATCCGCTGTCAAAGCATATTCCAAAGTGATCCCTCCTCACAGAATAATCTAATCGCTGTCTTCTTGGCTGCTCGCGTCTCTCTGGAAGCCATACTCAAAAAAGCACATGTCCAGGATTTTGGCTGCCGGATACTCAATTCGGCTGCCGCAATGTTTCCGGAGCTTTTCAAACTCATCCTCATGGTCAAGATACAGGTTGCCAAGGGTTCGGATGGATTTCGCACTGAATGCTTGGGGTGCTGCACCGGTATCAGCAAGAGCCTTTTTGAAATACCGATCATAGGCGGGTACGCAGCCCACAGTACCCAGCAAGATCTTGGTAAGCAAGGTATCCGTTGGGATGCCGACACCGGACGCCACATAAGCTTCTGTAATGCTCTCGCTAAGTTTCATGATGCGGTCAGCATAATACTCCTGCGAGAGTTTCTCGGGAGAAAGGTCCCAGAGATCATCCCACTCCGGCTGATAAATCAAACGGACAACATCCGCATGGATCTTGTAATCCTTCTGCATGAGGAAAGAGTTTCGAAGCATACCCCAACTGGCCAAATACCAAGCCAAGTGCAGGCAGAGATAGTCGATCGTGGCGTCAATCTGCGGGCGCCTATTCAGCCGAAACGCTTCATGGCAGTACTCCCAAGAGAGATACCGGTGATGTGGATCATCCTTCATACTGTCATAGCACTCGTATCCGGCTTGAATGGCTTCAGCAAGTTTTTTCTGATCCACAACACAATAGGGCGGCTTACTATGGTGCGTGTGGCCCTGTACTTCGCCTTTCCTGAATACGACCCATTGTTCCTCTAAACTAATGGAATCCACGACATATCCCGCACTGATCCAGCTGGAGCAAAAGGATGCAGGGTTTGAGAGATTTGCCCAGGATGGTCTGTTCTTATATGCGTGGGTAGGGATTGGGATGATCTGGTTCAACTCATCGAAAGTAAGCTTAACAGAGTCTCCTCCGTGTTCCTTCAGCCAATTTCCAAGTGGAGCATATTTCTCTCCAATAGCCATATCCGTCACCCATTCAGTTCATGAGGCTTGAACACTCTTTTGTCCAGCGCGAAGATGCGACTGCTCACCTCTCCCACCTGGAGACCGGCCAAGGTCTCGCGGTAGATTTCCATCCGGCTGTCAAGCATATCGATCTGGGAGAGCAGCTCGCTCTCCGCGCAGATGGGCTTCACTGCAGCGCCGAATTCTGGCTCTCCGTGATGAGAAAGAATCATGTGCTGCAGCAAAACGGACTTGTCTTCAGGGATCCCCAGTTTCGAAGCTACGGCAGCAACTTCCTGTGCACCCATTACGAGATGGCCAAGGAGCTGTCCTTTCACCGAATACTCCGTGACGAGGCCGAGCTGAGAAAAGGTAAACTCCTTCTCTTTGGCAAAGTCATGCAGGAACGTGCCTGCAAGCAGCAGGCTGCGATCGATGATATCCCCGTAAAGGCCGGCCAGGAAATCAGCCGTTTTCATCATGGTCGCAGTATGCATCAGAAGTCCGGAGATAAAGCCGTGGTGGACGCTTTTGGCTGCTGGGATCGTCTTCAGAGACTCCTTATGGCGGGCCATCATCGTGCTGCAGATCTGCCTGTAATCAGCATCCGTAATCGAACTGATCAGTCTCTCCACTTCTGCCATCGTAGTGTCCACATCAATGGGAGCCACCGGGACCAAGGCGGACAGGTCGTAAGTATCATTGTCGTCAGCCAAACGGATCCGATCGGCAGTAATCTGCGGGGTGCCTCTGAACTCGGAGACAGTGCCACGGATCTTCACAACATTGCCTTCATCAGCAGAGGAGATGGGGCCAGAATAGTCCCATACTTTTATTTCGATGGAGCCGGATCGATCCGACAGAGAGGCGCTCAAAAACGGCTTTCCGGTTGCGGTTGTCTTGGGATATGCAGCTTTCAAAACATAGAAGCCCTCCACCTCATCCGAAAGGGACATCTCTGCGATCAATTTGTTATATTCCATCTTTATTCCTCCGTAGTCGGTCTTCGTTTACTCGCTTTTGACACGAACCCCAAACCCATTGACTTCAATATCCTCGTCTGCGGGAATGAGCAAGTACTTCCGGCCATCAATGATCCTTGCCTCAACCAAGTAGCTATGCTCCGGATCGACCGAAATTGTCGCATCGGCGGTCTTAACTTCAAAGCGGCTGCTATCAATCAGATTGGCCGGGTTCAGTGTTGCTCCATCACCGAACTGGGTGACGCAACTATCACGGAACGCAAGGATCTTCTCCTCTTCCACACCGTTATCGCGCAGGATTTCTGCCGCATCACTGACGGAGAGTTCCAGCGGTTCGGGATCATGGCTCTCCTTATGCTGTTCAATCTGGTCGCGGAGTCTGTCATGGATAGACTGGACCAGTTCCATATTACAGGCATCACCCAAAGCTTCGCTGAGAGCATTCTGGAATGCTTCCTTTTGCTCAGCGGCAGACATGGGAGCTGTGGTATGAAATACGCTGTCGATGACTTCCTGGTGGATCTCATCTGTCTTTCTGGAATAGAACAAGGCATTGTAGATATTTGCCGCACGATCGTCAAAGGCGGGGAACAAGAATCCCAGTTCCGGTGCGGCAACGATCTGACCGGCACAGCTGTGGAACTCATTGTCTCCGGGGAAGAAGCCCAACTCCGCTTTGCGCTCCTTCACAGGACAGACACAGCAAACAACATAGGAGAATACGGCATCGGATGCATCTGCATCCATCTCGTCATTTTTATTCTTGTGTGGGACATCGTATGTGTCATATACCAGGAGGATCAGGTAGTTGCTGTCTCCAAGGTCAAGAGAGTTGATGATTTTCTGATAGAACTCCTCACGGATCTCTCCATCTTTCAGTTCCGAGTCGCGCAGTGCCATGAGAAGGCGATGCTCATCACTGTCAGCTACCTGTTCAGTAGAGAAGATAATATCGATCAGGTTCTTCCCAAGTTTTCCGGAAAGAGTCTTCTTCAGCAGGTTCAGGTACTTCTCTGCTTCGTCCTGCGGGAGAATCCCCATGGATTCATCAATGTATGAAACGATTTCACGGCTGCTATTGACAAAACAGCCATAGATACGGCTGATAGCATTCCGATCCATACGAAAACGGCGGCGCAGTTCGCTTACTTCTTTCAAATTCAATTTAGGTTACCTCGCTTATCAAATTGGTCTAGCTGCTTGAAGCAGCAACCTCATCATATCACAGTCTGCCGATTCTGTCACATTCCGAGAACTCGTTGAATTATTCCTGCCAATCATCCTCACAGCCAGTTTCTTGAGCAATCATTATCGCAGTATCGGAGAAAACGCAGCAGTGTTTCTGCTCAGAACAAGGACACTGACAGGCCATTCTCTCTGGCTTGCTGACTTACGGTTTTGTATTGATTGTTGATTACATCCAAACAGCGTGTTCTGATGTAATCAATCGAATAGTCCCTCAAGTGATCCACAATCGTTTCACCACACTTAACAAGAAATAAGATTTCCTACTTGGCCGACCAGTCAAGGCTTGCAACGGCCACAGGGAGAATACCCATTTGAAATGGCCTCATCACGGGTGCCGAAGAACTCCTGCTTGTTCTTTTCCTTCATATCGTTCACGCTGGAACAGGTGGGATAGTGGAACTTCTTCGTGTTGGTATTAAGGATATAATCTGCCTGCGACGCCTCACTTCCGGTCGCTGGCTCCTGCTTTTCAGGCTCTGGGGAAGGTGTGGGAGTTACCGTAGCCGTCTTCTGCTCCTCCTGCTGAGCACTATCTGCCAGCTTGCTCTCGCCTGTGGCATAGTCAATCTCAATGCCCGGCTGGACATTGTAGGCAAAGACGCAGTAGGAAACCCCGGCACCCTTGTCTTCCACAGAATAGCCTTCCATCAAAACACCGTTAGCCAGCAGGTTATTCCCTTCAAAGATTGGGGTCACGCGATATAGGACATGGTTATCAGTCTCCTGGATGTAGTCGGCAACCATGTTCTCAAAGGGCAACATTCCCTCAATATTCAGATACCGTGTGCCCGTGATGAGGTTCTGCGTATTGGCGTTTTCACCAGTCAGCTGATAGCCAATGAGATGGCAGCGGTTATATAAGTACTTGCCATCAACCAAATCATCATAGCGGACGGTGTGCCAGCCGGTCGGCTTTACCATGCCGATGGATCCGCGCTCCTTGGTAGGCATCAAATCCTGCCCAATGCATGCGTAAGTCACTCCGCAGCGACCGAGAGTATCCAGATCACTGTAGGTCTCAAAGGATGTTGTCGTCAGTTCTGCAGCGGTGAAGTAAGGTACATTCCCATTGACTGAGATATATGCCTTACCGCTATACGCAGGCACATCGCTCAGGGAGAACGAGGAGGCTGTCGTGATCTCTGTCGGGGCGGAAGATTCGGTTTGCTGCCCTTGAGATGCAGACGGTGCATCTGACTGACTTGGGACTGTATCCCCCTTGCATGAAGCACTGTCCAAGGATTCGAATCCATCCCGCTCTTCGGTCTCCCCAGGTGTGCTATCCTGCAAGTCAGAGATCTCGACCTGCAAGGACGAGCTCGGACTATGATCGGATGGTGCCGTGTCACTGCCGCAGGCAGAAAGAGTAGAAATACAGAGTGCAAAGATCAAAAAGCAGGAAAGGATGCGCGATTTCATCTCAGATAAACCTCCATGGTAATTCGCTCGTGAGAGTGCCCGGTAAACTCAACCGACTCACATATTTTCCAGTTGCCTCCGGAGAGGTCAATATCAAAGTGCTGATCAGCGGGGTACGTTCTGTGCCATCTGAAAATGATGATCTTCTCAATCCACCGTTCAAATGGTGTCAGAGCGGCATTTTCAACAAAACAGTAATCGCCATCAACCGCTTCCTGCAGAAAAGCGTCATCCACATTCAGGTGCTGAATGGATTCCGCATCAAATTGTTGGGCTGAGTAGTGGTTCATCCAGAGCATAGCACCACCGACCAGCGCGGCAATATGCGCCCGCAGCACTCTGTCTTGGCTCTGGCGTCGATGGTTGAACATCATGCCTCCATTATCATCTAAGCAGGCAATCACGATCATAGCGAAATTCCTTCCTTCAGTCTTCCACCTCGGTTGCGGTGAACTGCGTCATGTCACAGAACCCTTTCTCGGCCAACTCCTTGATCATGGAATCGGCATTGGCCCGCACGATTCTTGACACCTCATAATTGGTTCCACTTGCAGCGTACAGCAGCAACAACTGATCCTCCGGATCATAAACGGCCTCTTCCGCTTCCAGCGCGATCAGAGTCTGATCCTCGGCATCTCTCAACAGTGCTCTCATAGGTTACCTCCGTCAGTCATCCAGCAATTCTTCGATTTCCTCGATCTTTTCATCGAGATCTTCACATCGCTCCTCCCACTCATCGTAGGCATCGCTGCAAGGATCGTCCGGCTCCTGATCGTCAAGCTCGTCGCGCTCATCGCGCAGCTCTTCCAACTTGGCTTCCAATTCATCGCGATCCATATCATCCAGGTCCTCGTCGTCAAAAGAGCAGCTCACAGAAACCTCAGCATCCTCCAGAGCAGAAAGGGCACTCATTATCGCAGCAAAGCCGAAGGCTTTCTCGCCAGTGCTAAGCTCTCCATCACCATTAAAGTCGAATAAGCTACCAAACAAACCGCTCACGGTTCACATCTCCCTTCCAATAATTGAATCCTTTGGTGGTATTCGAATCATAGCAGATGCCCTGTCCAAAAATACGGACAGAGTTCGCCAAAAACAACAAAAGATGTGAGACCGCCATGCGGAAGCCCCACATCCCACTTAATCTACAAAGGTCAATCCTTCTGCAATTCCTAGCACGATAAGCTCCATCTCCGACCGAACTTTGGTCTCAGACACTGTAATCCGGTAATCTCGGATAGTGTAGTCAGCTCCAACGGTAGCAGGATAGATATCAATGGCATCTTCGACATAAAGGTCAGCCAGAACAAAACCATTCTCGGCGTGGTCCTTCAGGAGAACTCGGCAATCCGAGCAAAAGTGAGAAACCTTCAGTCCCTTCGTCTCTATTGGAAGATCTACGGCACAGGTGTGGGAGCAGGTATCGCGCCGCCCGGTATAGCCGGCGCATGATGCAAAGCTAAAGGTTCCAGTGGTCTGAATGGGCGCAATCTCATACTCCGAAAAAGGCAAATCAGGATCGTAAATCCGCATTTCATTGCTCTAACCGGTTGCGATATTGAGGATCACCGGCGCCTGATAACGCTCCCGCTTTCCACTCCCACAAAGGGAACACACCTCTGGCTGGCGATAGGTCAGATAAAGCGCAGTACCAGAGATTACGATTGCAGCACATAGTAAGCCTACCATCAGATGCCTCCAGTTGCCTCTGATCCACCCTCGCATAAGCTCCTCCTCAAAAGCTGACCAATATCACGGTCAACATTTTCTCTCATTGTACCGTAAAATGATGATGATTGCAACCAATACTGGTCAATGGGGAGAGATCATATGGAACAGAAAATCCGTCGTGACCGCAACATGGGGTCTAATCTCAGGCGGCTGCGTGATCAGTATGGCATTTCACAAGAGAAGCTCTGCGCTGAGCTCCAGCGTCGCGACTGTGATATCGGTCGAACCGCTTATGCCAAGTACGAATCTGGAGAACTGAACATCAAGGCAAGCGTCATTATTGAGCTGCGCAAATTCTACAACTGCAGCTATGACGAGTTCTTTGCCGGCTTAGACGAATAAATCGGGGCAGCACGCTTGTGCTACCCCGATTTTCTATTCCTTGAGTTCGAAGATGTACTTCAGTGAGAAAGTGCGCCTTAGCAGTACATCGCTGAGTTTGATGAGGTTGATAGGTGCTTTGAATTCTTTGCTCGTAACCGTAACACAGCTTTACCTGATAACGCTATGTCTCTTTAAGTCCAAAACCTCTGTGGCAGAAGCCTGTCAGATTGGACAAATAATCGGAGATTTCCTCCGTATCTGTCATCCCATCCGGTATCTGGACCTCTTTGGGCAGCGAATCAAGATCCTCCGCCAAGTCCACATCCCACTCGATGTTGACGGCTTTCAAATAACGATTGGTATCCATATTCAGTTCCTCACTCTGACAGTTTTCCAAGACACCCGCTGAGCAGAAGTCCTTCAAGATTTTTAGGTGAATTGATTCTTCCTCCGGGAGGAGGATTGGCACCGAGTTTCAACTCGGTGACAATTCCATTGAAATGAAGAAATACACGATATCCATTATCCAGCAACCATGTAGATAAAAACACCGACTGATCCGTGTGGATGTTCTCTACATGAAATCGAATTGCCCGCTGCGTCTGGTAATAGCCGATGAAGAACTGATGTCCTTTCGGCAGGTTACGAGGCATGGTCCAATAGTCTTCGTACCAGTGATACTCCATAATCAGCCCTCCGTTTCAGCGCAGACATTGTGGATCAGCTCACTCATGCAGTCGAAAAACCGCTGGGAGCACTGGGCACCCTTAGCTCTCATGTACCGCAGGTGCTCACACTTCCCATTTTTGATCGTGACGCTGGTCAGCTTCTCATTGATCCATCCCTGTGTGCGGAGAGGGACATTGACTCCATATTTCCGCATCAGGTAGTTGACAATAGAAAAAGCGTTGCAGCGGTACCGACTGCGATAGAACTTCACAGTCTGGTTTTGCAGGACACCACCATCTTTGATGGTTCGGATCGCTTCTTGAACGGCCTGCTCGGACAGTCGATTCTGCTCTTCACAGAATGCTCTCTCTTCGGCTTCGGCCTTAGCTCTCCGCTCCTTCGCCACTTCCTCTTCCTTCTTTCGATACACAGCTGACAGTGCAACGCACTTATCAAGCTCTCCGAGGATCAGGGCACCGACATAATCTGGGAAACTTTCGCCTCCGTTTTCTTTGGATGCCCCAAAACACGCAACATTGTTGTCAAACAGCTTCTTGATGTAGGATGCTTGGCAAGCTGGGTCGCTGCCCAGGAGCATGATTCTCTCCCGCTCACGCCGGACAGCTTCCAAGACAGCATCATCGCCAGACTTGCGGAGATTATCGAAATAATCATTGCGGGCATCCTTGTTACCATACAACTCTGCGACAGCTGCAGGGTATCCGGCGTGGTCGATCAGATAGAAATCCGTGATTCGCAGAGGAACCAGATAGTCCCGGATCTCCGCATAAAGGAGATAGTTATCATTCTCTGCGCGGGGATACTGGATGTCCGGCTTCCCGTCACTTCTCCATAGCCGATAGGAAACCGTGCCATCAGAGATTTCTCGTTCGAACACAGCTCTCATTTTCTTACCATCTCGGTTAAAATTGCCATCATAAAACAGCGGTTTCATCAATCGTGCATTGCTCACAATCGTTCCTCCAATCATTCGAAAGTCTTCAGGATGTGTTCGTGTTCAATAAGATGCGTGAAATCATCTGCATTGCCATCGCCATAGGCAATGGTCTGCAGGCACTGCTTGTCCGAAGAATACTCCACCCAAGCAAGGCGGACAGCGCCCTCTTTGAAGCGGTCATTGAGATGTTCTCCACGCAGCTCTATAAAGATGCCGGGATAGTCGTGGTCAGACTTGATCCCGACCACGATCTCACCAATTGGTGTCTTGGCAATCAGTTCATCATTCATCGTCATCATCCTCCATAGAACCAGGCAGTGCCTTACTTCGTGTGCGCCGGTCAATACCGCTCATCATCGCTCTCACTTTCTCAAGCCGAACCAGATCGATTTCATCGTCATCGCTGGGCGAGGCCAGTTCCGGTGGTGGGAAAATGTCATTCTTCGAAATAAATGCAGAATAGAAGATGGCAAGTTCTTCCTCCCAAGCGGCCTTGTAAAACTCAAAGTCGGCCTCAATCTCAATGTACTGGGCCGGCGTACAAGTTACACAGATCTTCTTGTGCGGCCGTCCCGATTGGGTGCCGACCGTACCGCAGCAGTGACCGCTGCCAAGATGCTTGTAGGCAATCTGTACGATGAGCTTTCTCTCCCAAAAATTGTGATACCGGATGAAGTAGTCTCGCTCTGCGGTGTCTTCAATGTCCTCTTCTGAAATGCCATACTTGGCCATCAGGCGGTTGAGAAGTGCTTCGGCATTCTCTTTTTCGCCGCCAACGCCACGCTCGGCCAGGGCCTTCACGCGTTCCAGGCGCCGCAACAATTCCTCTCGCTCAGTCATACCGCTTCCACCCCCTCTGCAGGAACGAAGTTCGCAAACTCGGTTTCGGCGTTAGGCCGGTGGAGGCACAGGTCAACGATGTCAATGCAGTTATAACAAGGCGACTGGTATGTCGCCTTGTTCTTATGCAGGCAGAGTCCGCAAGGCGGCATATCTGCCATCTGACCGTCAGATCGTCTTTGGTAGAAACCTTTCACGGTACACCTCCATCAGTCATTCTTCTGACCAAGTAGGTCAATCGAAA
>OHVZ01000857.1_pt1 | contig 11587 bp, 15 predicted proteins | sample 1579561 | NCBI WGS metagenome assembly OHVZ01 (sample SAMEA3882547, study PRJEB24775) | human gut metagenome | biome: human-associated habitat; feature: intestine environment; material: feces | place: Netherlands | collected 2009/2010
CGAAAAAATGTGGACAGGCCCGCTAAAAAGCGGACCTGTCCAAAAGGTTGGTAAAGAGAGGTCGTACCTATCAAGTTTGGATCGATCACACCATGATGGGCTCGTCCCAGAGCTTGAGCTTCTGGCCGATGCCGTTTTCCTTGGCATACTGGTAGACGCGCGCGGCGATCGCCACGTCGTAAAGGCCGAGGCCGACGCTGCAGGTGTAGGTGAGCTGGTCGTCGTTGTCGCGGCCGGACTTCCGCCCCGCCACCAGGTCGGAGACGCTCGCGTCGATGCGGGAATCGTCGATCTTGCCGTTGCGGAACATGTATGCCATCGTGTCGCCCATGCGGTGCTTGTCGGTCTCCCAATCGTCGATGACGACCTTGTCCGCGCGCAGGATCAGCTCCTCGTCGACCTCGTTGTTGCCAAGGTGAGCAACGCAAACGCCCTTTTTGATCTCCGCTCCGTGGATGATCGGCTCGGTCGCGGTCGTCGCGGTCACAAGGATGTCGCCGCTTTCGATCGCGGCGGTCGCTCGCCGCCTGCACGTCCATGTTCAGCTTTTGCGACATCTCCGCCGCAAATCTTTCCGTTCTCTCTCGGGAAAGGTCATAGACATACGCCTTTTCCAGCTGCGGCAGCGACGCCTTGAGCGCCATCAGCTGCGTCTTGCACTGCGGGCCCGCGCCGAAAAGGCCGACGGTCTTCGAGCGCGAGGGCGCCATATACTTGGCGCAAACGCCCGTTACTGCGCCGGTGCGGATCGTACTGATGAGTGTGCCGTCCATGATGGCAATGGGTACCTTGGTCTCGGGATCGTTCAGCACGATCACGGCCGAGCCGCGCGGCAGGCCGTACTTGAACGGATTCTGCGGACCGCTGCCGATCCACTTGATGCCGGGCATGTTGAACCGTCCGCCGATGTAGCCGGGCATGGCGTTGATGCGTCCCGTCGTCTCTTCAGCGTTGGGCTCAGGGCGCTTCATCACGATCTTGCCAGGCAGAATATAGTCCCCCTTGTCATAAAGGCGGAAGACCTCTTCCAGATCGTCGACGGCCTTGTCCATCGACATGCCGCCGCAGCGGATCACGTCCTCCTGGGATAGATAAATCATTTCAACTTTCATTGTAGAAATTCTCCTTTTCAATGCACCGCGGCAAATAGTGACATTGATCGTCGTATTCGCCAAACGTGATAAGCGGGCGCGCAACACCTTCATCCTTCGCACCGGGGTAAAACGGGATATAGCGGAACTGGTTGAGGCCCAACGTTTCAAAAAGGCGCACCGCGTCATAGGCAGAGGACTTAAAGTCATTCAGCACATACACCTCCGAGCCCTCCGGCAGGCCAAAGACCTCGTCCAAGCGCTGCGCGGCAGACATTTGTCATAGCTGCACAGTGCTTTTTATCATCATAAATCAAATTTTTTGTAAACACCTATTGACACAGTAGGAATTAAGCGTTAAAATTCCTATCTGCAAGGTAGGCAATTATGAGCAAGGAGGCATGCCGCATGATGATCTCAACAAAAGGGCGCTACGCTTTGCGGGTCATGCTGGATATGGCCGAGCACGGAGGCAGCGAGTGGCATCGTTTGAGCGACGTCGCGCAGCGCCAGCAGCTCTCCAAAAAGTACTTGGAGACCATCATGGCCGCGCTGAGCCGTGCGAACTTGGTCGAGAGCGCCGTGGGCAAATCGGGCGGCTACCGTCTGACCCGCTCCCCCGAGGATTACCCCGTAGGTGAAATTCTGCGGGCGGTGGAGGGAAATCTGTCGCCGATCGCGTGCCAGTCTGAGGACGGCTCCGGCTGCGGCGCTTCCTGCGACTGCGACGCGCGGCTTTTCTGGCAGGGGCTGGAAGACCAGATCAACAGCTATGTCGACAATCATACGCTGGCACAATTCATGCGAGTCAATGAAAAAATACCGGCCGCCCTGAACGGCACGGAAAGAAGATAAGGTGGTTCAATATGAGTAAGGCACTTTTAGAGATTCAGAACCTGCACGTGCGGGTCGAGGAAATGGAAATTCTCCACGGTGTGGATCTGGCCGTGGGACAGGATGAGACCCATGTGCTGATGGGCCCCAATGGCACCGGCAAGTCGACGCTGGGCTATGCCATCACCGGCAATCCGACCTACAGCGTAACCGGCGGTTCGATCATTTTTAACGGCGAGGACATCACGGAGCTCCCCGTCAACGAGCGCGCGAAAAAGGGCATTTTCCTGTCCTTCCAGAACCCGCTGGAGGTCCCCGGCGTAACGCTGAGCGCGTTCATCCGCAGCGCGCTCGAGCAGAAGACCGGCGACCGCCTGCGCCTGTGGGACTTCAAGAAAAAGCTCAAAGAGACCATGGCGCTTTTGAACATGGACGAGAGCTATGCCGAACGTGATCTGAACGTGGGCTTCTCCGGCGGCGAGAAGAAAGCCGAGATCTTACAGATGCTGATGCTGGCGCCCAAGCTGGCCATTCTGGATGAAACGGACTCCGGTCTGGACGTGGACGCCGTCCGTACCGTCAGCGAAGGCGTCCGCCTGTTCCGTGAGCGGACACATGGCTCGCTGCTGACCATCACCCACTCCACCCGTATTCTGGAGGCCCTCCATGTGGACGCGGCCCACGTGATGGAAGAGGGCGTCATCGTCCGCAACGGCGGCGCCGAACTGGTGGATGAGATCAACGAAAAGGGATTCAGCAGCCTGAAGGAAGACTGAATCGGGAGGCTCTTGACATGGCAGATTTGAAAGAAAAAACCTACGTGGAGGATGTGGACCGCAGCGTCTACGACATTCGGGACGCGGAAAACGACGCGTACCGAATGGAATCCGGCCTGACGCCGGAGATCGTCGAAAAGCTCTCCAAGGAGAAGGACGATCCCGTGTGGATGCAGCAGTTCCGGCTCGAATCCCTCCAGATCTACAATGAAATGAAGATCCCCAACTGGGGCCCGTCGATTGAGGGCCTTGATATGGATCATATCGCGACCTACGTTCGCCCGAACACCAAGATGCGCAACGACTGGAAGGACGTGCCTGAGGACATCAAGGAGACCTTCGAGCGCCTTGGCATCCCGCAGGCGGAGAGAAAATCCCTCGCCGGTGTGGGTGCGCAGTACGACTCCGAGCTTGTCTATCACAACGTCAAGGATTCCGTGGCGGCCGAGGGCGTGGTTTACACCGATATGGAGAGCGCCATAAAAGGCGAATATGCCGACATGGTGCGCAAGTACTTCATGAAGCTCGTGACGCCCCACGATCACAAGTTCGCGGCGCTCCACGGCGCGGTGTGGTCCGGCGGCTCGTTCGTGTACGTGCCCAAGGGCGTACACCTCTCCATTCCCCTGCAGTCCTACTTCCGCCTGAACGCCAAGGGCGCCGGCCAGTTTGAGCACACGCTCATCATCGTGGACGAGGGCGCGAGCCTGCACTTCATTGAGGGCTGCTCCGCGCCGAAGTACAACGTGGCAAACCTCCACGCTGGCTGCGTGGAGCTGTACGTCAAGAAGGGGGCCAAACTCCGCTACTCGACGATTGAAAACTGGTCGAAGAACATGTACAACCTGAATACCAAGCGTGCGCTGGTGGAAGAGGGCGGCACGATCGAATGGATCTCCGGCTCGTTCGGCTCCCATGTGGGCTGCCTGTACCCCATGAGCATTTTGAAGGGCGACAACTCCCGCATGGAGTTCACCGGCGTTACGTTCGCCGGCGCGGGGCAGAACCTCGATACCGGCGCAAAGGTCGTCCATGTGGGCAAAAATACGAGCTCCTATATGAACACGCGCTCGATCAGCAAGAGCGGCGGCATCAGCACATTCCGCTCAAGCGTTGTCGTGGAAAAGGGCGCCAAGGGCGCCAAGTCCGCCGTGTCGTGCCAGTCGCTGATGCTGGACTCCGAGTCCCGTTCCGACACCATCCCCGCAATGGACATCCGCACGAAGGACGCGGCCATCGGCCATGAGGCCAAGATCGGCGCGATCAGCAATGAAGCCGTCTTTTATCTGATGAGCCGCGGCATGAGCGAGGAAGACGCGCGCGCGATGATCGTCAGCGGCTTTGCCGACAATGTCTCCAAGGAGCTGCCGGTGGAGTACGCGGTGGAAATGAACAACCTCATCCGGCTCGAGATGAAGGGCAGCATTGGCTGAAAGGAGTTTGGATATGAACGATACGATTTTGATCAACCGGCTCCCGACCCGCACCTGGAACCGGCTGGGTGTGAACGAAACGGCCATCGCCTGGGGGCAGGCCGACGATTTGGGCGAAGAGAAAATCACCGCCGCCGGTCAGACCGAGCGGCTTGAGATCACTGGCTCCGGCGAGCGCGGCGAGAAGATGGTGGACATCCACGTGCCCGCGGGCCAGACCGTCACGGTGTTTGAAACGCTGAGAGCGGAAAAGGGCCTGCTCGTGCGCACGGCGCTCCACGTTGAAAAGGACGCAAAGGTGCGGCTCGCTTCTCCGTCTGGAGACGAGCGGCGAGTGCGCCGAAAACGGTCAGGTAGAGCTGATCCAGGTCCTGCTGGGCCGCGGCGACGTGTACAGCGACGGCCAGTTCGAGTTGAACGGCAATGGCGCGGGCTTCACGGCGGGCATCGGGTATCTGGGCCAGAAACAGCAGACCGTGGACATGAACCTTGTCGTGAACCACTGGGGCCAGAAGACCACGAGCGAAATCAATGCCGCCGGTGCGCTCAAGGACGACGCGCAGAAGATCTTCCGCGGGACCATCGACTTTAAGAAGGGCTCCGCGGGCTCCGTCGGCAGCGAGCAGGAGACGGTTTTGATGCTGGGCGACGGCGTCGTCAACAAGACGGTGCCGCTGATCCTGTGCGCCGAGGAAAACGTCGTCGGCAACCACGGCGCGACCATCGGCGAGCTGGACGAGGACACGCTGTTCTACTTTGAAAGCCGCGGCATTTCCGCAGCGGAGGCGGAAAACATCATGGCCCGCGCCGCCATCGAGCGGCTGGCCCGCGCGATCGAGGATGAAGCGGCGCAGGCCGCGATCCTCTCCGAGCTTGAGGAGGTGCTGTAAGATGGCGCATGCATATCGGGACGACTTCCCCCTGCTCAAGAGTCAGGATGTTGCGTATCTGGACAACGCCGCGACGGCGCAGCGCCCGCAGTGTGTGCTGGACGCCGTAACGGAGTTTTATAAAAGTAAGAACGCCAACCCCTTGCGCGGCCTCTATCCCCTGAGCATCGCCGCGACGGAGGCTTACGAAAACGCGCGCGAGGCCGTTCGGTCCTTTCTGAACGCGAAGAGCAGCCGCGAGATCATCTTTACCCGCAACACCACCGAGAGCATCAATTTAGTGGCTTACAGCTACGGTCTCTCCCACGTGAAGGCCGGGGACGAGGTGCTCGTCTCCATCATGGAGCACCACAGCAACCTTCTCCCCTGGCAGATGGTGTGCCGCCAGACCGGCGCGTCGCTCAAATTTATGGAATGCGAAATGGACGGCACGCTGGACTTAAATAAGGTCGAAGCCCTCATCACGCCGAAAACGAAGATCGTCGCCTGCACGCACGTTTCGAACGTCTTAGGCCGCGTGAATCCCATCTGCGAGCTCGCGGCGCTGGCGCACCGCGCCGGCGCGGTGCTGGTCGTCGACGGCGCGCAGAGCACGCCGCACATTCCGGTGGACGTGCAAGCATTGGACGCGGATTTCTTCGCCTTCTCCGGCCACAAGGTCTACGGCCCCATGGGCATCGGCGTTCTCTACGGACGTGAAGAATTGCTGAACGCCATGCCGCCGTTCCTCACCGGCGGCGAGATGATTGAATCTGTCACCCGCGATGGTGCGGTCTTCGCCGAGCTCCCGCACAAGTTCGAGGCCGGCACGGTCAACGCGGCAGACGCCGTGGGCCTGCATGCGGCCATTGACTATGTCAAGAGCATCGGCTTTACAGCGATGCATCAGCAAGAGGTCGCGCTGACACGCCGCGCGATGGACGCGATCGGCGAGATGCCGCACATCCACGTGCTGGGCTCGGAAAAGCCCGAGGAGCATTGCGGCATCATCACCTTTACGGTGGACGGTGTTCACCCGCACGACATCAGTGAGATCCTCGCGAGCGACGGCGTCGCCATCCGCGCAGGCCATCACTGCGCGCAGCCGCTTCTGGCCTATTTGAAGCACCCGTCCACCGCGCGGGCAAGCCTCGCGTTTTATAACACGGAATCCGAGGTCGACCGGCTGCTTGACAGCATTTCCACGCTAAGGGAGCGAATGGGTTATGGAAAATAGAAGCTTTTACAATGAAATTCTCACCGAGCACAACCTGCATCCGGAGTTCAAGCACGACCTACCGGACGCCGACATCGTGCTCGAGGGCGTCAACCCGAGCTGCGGCGACGACATCTTCCTCAAGCTGAAGCTTGACGGCGATGTGATCGCGGACGGCGCGTTCGTCGGCGACGGCTGCGCCGTCTCGCAGGCGTCGGCGGACATCATGCTCGGCATGATCGTCGGCAAAAAGAAGGAAGACGCGCTGAAAATGGGCGAGATCTTCCTGAAAATGATCCAGGGCGAGGCGTCGGAAGACGAGATCGACAGCCTGGAAGAGGCCTCGGCTCTCCGTGATATCGCCCATATGCCCGCGCGCGTCAAATGCGCGGTGCTCGGCTGGCGCACGCTGAAAGAGGCCCTGCTGGACGGGGACGAGCTGTCGTAACGCTGTCACTCCGTTGAATTTCAAATTAAAATAATAAAAAGAGGTATTTGCCGCATGCTGCGGCAAATACCTCTTTTTAAAAGCAGCTGCGTTCTTGAAAACTGATTGAGCATACTCTCTCCCCGATTTTGAAAAATTCAAGCAGATTGATCGTCAAGCTATTCTTATCGGCTCTCGCCGATCCTTCGCCTGACGTTGGAAAAATGTCTGCGTTGCACCTTTTGCATCCACAAACATAGTATGATTGTTGGTTTTCGTATCATAGCACGAGTTGACCAGCACTGTCAACCGCCGCATGACGAGAATCGCAGCCCGCGCAGTAAGTGATTTCATCCATGTTGACTTTTACGCCCCGTTGTGTGACACTATAGGCAACAAAATGATCTTGCAAGGAGAACAATTATGGCTGCCACTTCCGTTTCCGCGCGCTTTCAGGAGCTTTTTCCCGAAACGAACCTCATTTCTCTTCTGACCAAGTACGGCGGCGACGCGGACGATATTTTCGAGACGATTCAGGACCGGTACGACGCCCACGAGCAGGAGCCTCTCGTCGGCCTTCTCGGCATCAAAGCCGCGAATATCGACGCCTTTGCCCGCGCCGCCTACTGGGATTTCGTCAGCGACATCCGCGTCAGGTATCTCTCTTCCCTTCCCCGCAGCGAGGCCGCCGCCATCGCTGCCGCAGCCGACGGCCTCATCACGCATCCCGAAAATGACGATATCGACTGGATCCCCGACGAATTCGTCAGCGATTGGAATGATCTGCACCGCGGCGAGGAGCCACTCAAATAACCGGTGCTAAGCTGTATACCATGACAGATGCAAAAGGGCAAGGGAAAAGCGTTGAGGAACTTTTCCCTTGCCCTTTTTTCACTGGTGCTGAAACAGGACAGTGCAAATCGAATGGAAGCCTATATGCAGCACACCATCTGTGGGAAGAAGCTGCAAAACTAAAGTGCTCCCCAAGTCAAGGACATTTTCATTTGACCCATAGCGGCAGCATACCGGCTGGGTACTCACCTGTGGTGATGTAGTGGTAATATTCGTTAGGGGATAGCTTCGCCAGATCCCACTGGCAGCGGTCGTTGTTGTAGTAATCCATCCAGCGGTCAATGGAGGCTTTGGCGGCCTCAAAAGACGTCCACCCCGGGATCTCACTGGCCAGCTCGTCCTTCATGTGCCCGAAGAAGCTCTCTTGGGGCGCGTTGTCCCAGCAGTTCCCTCTGCGGGACATGGACCGCCGCAGTGCGCTGTTCTCCACCAGCTGGATGAACTTCAAACTGGTGTAGTGGGTCCCCTGGTCGCTGTGGATCACGGTCTCCTTGCTCAGCGAGATCCCATGGTGCTTTACCAGCAGCTGGACCGTTTCCAAAACAAAATCCACTTCCAGCGATTCGCTCATCGCATAGGCCAGGACCTGCTTTGTGCAGGCGTCCAGGATCGTGGAGAGGTAGCAGAATCTGCCGCAGAGCGGGATGTATGTGATGTCCGTCAGGAGGATGGCTCTCGGCCCATGAGACTCGAATTCCCGGTTGACCAAATTCTCCGCGGCGCTGCCCATTCGGATGGATCGCTGCAATCTGCGGTAGGGATTCGGCTTTCGGATGGGGCAGGTGAGCTTGTATTTCCGCATCAGGCGGCGGATCTTCTTCACGTTCATTCGGATACCCATGTGCAAAAGCCGCATATGAATGCCGCGAACGCCCTTTGCGTAGCCCCGGAACCGGTATGCCTCCAGGATCTGTTCGAATGCCGCCCGGTCCTTCGCCTCCCGAAGCTCTCTGTTTTTTTCAGAACGCACCCAGTTGTAGTAGCCGGAGCGGGAGACACCTGCCAATTCGCACAGGTCTTTCACGGTGAGAATGTTGTTCCGATCCGCCAACGCGGCGCGAATGGCCTCAAATCTCTCTCCGGCGCTGTCCATGGCTATTCTCCCGGCTTGCCGTGCAGCCGCATGACTTTTTTTAAGAACGCCATCTGCTGCTGGAGACACAAAATCTCCCGTTTCATGCGTCTGGCGGCTTCGTCAGACGGGGCGGATGCCCCCTCTGTCTGGTTGTTCCCGCCGCCTGGTATACGCACACCGCCCCGGGCTCCCTCATGAAAGCCCTCCGGCGATCTGGCCTCCCGCCGGATGCGCTTTGTAGTATTGTGGATCCGCTCGAAACCCAGAACTTCCGTGTTATAGCCCAGCTTGCGGAAGGCGGCTGTGCCGGTGTAGCCCTGGAGACTGAGCGCCCAGAACGCCTCCTTGAAAGCGAGGGTGTAGGATATGCTGTCTGCCGTCACCCGCAGCGTGTAGGGGTTTGCCTGCAGATGCTTCAGTTCCTCTGGTGTGAATTTCTTCTTCGTGCCCATACAGCACCTCCGTTCGGTAGTTCTATCATAACACAGGTGCGGCGCTTCTGCCCCTATGGGTCAAATGCGTGTCCGCCGAACGGGACCATGGGTCAAAATCTCGTGTCCATTTTCTTGGGTACAGTTTATTTCAGCATTTTTGCAACAAAAAGCATCGAAAACCGAAGTTTTCGATGCTTTTTTGGAGCTGCTGGGCAGATTCGAACTGCCGACCTCATCCTTACCAAAGCACCAATCTAATATCACATAAGCCGTTATAGATGCATTTTAACAGCTTTCGTGCCCCAGAGCGCACTTTTTTCAATGCTCTCTATTGCACCAAGCGCACAGAGCTTCATCAACTGTTCTGTTGTGTTTCCTAATTCGTTTAGCAGGGTTTTTAGCATCTAAATACTTCTAAACATTCCTTTAGCACAGGATGAGATTCTTTCCATCTGTCAAAAATAACAGGAGATTTTATATGAAAAACTACCAGCTTGAACTCAGGCAGATTGTAGATTTTCCTCGCTGCCGAATCTATCGAGAATTCGTACAGGACCTACTCGCAGACCGGAGCATTCGCACAGGCGGATGCTCCGGTCTTTTTTATTTTGTAGTTCTTTGCTCCTATGCCAACTTCAGATCCTCGTATCGGCGCATAGACGGGATCTCATACACTGTCTATCCAGGAGAATGGGTTTGCTCCATCGCCGACGTCACAGAATGGTTCCGTGTGCGCTTTCACTATCAGGCATTTGCAATCCTAAAATCCTTGCAGGACCGGCAGCTCATTACATTTACCCGTCTTGGCCGTGGGCATATTGTAAAGTTCTCCATTACGGACTGGAGACGCAATAATACCGCACTCGATTATAACTGCCCATGCCAAAAAGACTCCGGCTTTTTCTTCATCCCTATTTCAACAGCAACGGAGTTGATTTCTGCGGGACGCGCATCCGAGATGGATGTCATTCTGGATCTTTGGATTTCTGCAATTTATAAGGATCAGCAAGTACGCGGCTCTGAGATCGGGCCAGTCGCGTATTTCAGGAACGGCACCGGGAGTCCGCTCGTCAATTACAGTGAATTATCTAAGCGCTGGGGTATCTCCCGCTCGAGCGTGGGTCGGCTACTTAAAAAGCTGGCTGATCTTGATTATCTTTCGCTGCTGACTTTTCCAGGCCGCAGCGGAACGGTAATTTACCTAAAGAATTATCTCTCAACCATGTTCCAAATTTCAGACGTTATGATAGACAAGGAGGAGGTTGCTATGTGTCTGAACCTTCACGTATCTGTGCCGGATACCATTCCGCCAGAGTCCAGCCCAATTTCTGATGAGCAGATTTGCGTTTCAACAGAGCTTCCCAGCGTTTCAAAATCTCACATGCTGTATTTCGTTCGGAAAGTGCTGCAAACCCTTGAAGCGCAAGGCATTTCCTGCCTTTCATGCCCAAAATCCAAATATATGTTATATCCATTATCCGACGACTGCACGGTAGGAATAGAGAAAGGCACTATCTCAGCGGGACTTGCGATCTGCTGCGGCGCCGGCAGTCCGTTGTATCGGTTTGAAATGACGATCATCCCAAATGCTGAAGCGGAAGGAGCGTGCGACAATGGCAAGAAAGATGCATGAAAAGCGTCCGGAGGAGGATAATCGTTATCACGACACCTGGAAGCTACTCAAGAAGTACCGGGATGTAACATGGAGTCTGGAAGTTTCTGTTCGGCAAGTAAAAAATCAGTTCCGCATCGACTACGATTGCAGCATTGAAGATTTTTTAGACTCTATTTATATGGCTGGGGCAGATCTGGGTGGAACCATCATCGAAGATCACGCCAAGTGTATTGAGCGTAGCTACAAAATGCTGACGCTGCTTGAAAACGCCGTCAATCTTCTTCGTACCCGTCACAAAAGCGGAGAAGTCTACTACTGGATCTTGTATTACTCATTTTTATCTCCGCAGAAGCTAAAAAATGTCGATGAGATCATCGAAGTGCTCCGTCCCCATATCCGAGATATTAGTTCCAGCACGTATTACCGTCTACGGAAAGAGGCTGTAACAGCGCTGAGTTCTGTGCTCTGGGGGTTTTCATCGCAGGACACCCTGCAAACTCTGGAAGCATTTTTCCCTTAACCTTTCTGCAAAACGTATCCGTTGTTGCGGAGATAAAAGTGACAACGCCGAAGGTGTCCACTAGAAGGTTATAGTCACCGCTACTTATGCAAAATTTGTATGGGGATATAACATAGGATAGGACTTTGGACCACAGGCATATTCTGAACATTTACAGATATGAGATATATTTCCTGACATCGTCAATCGAATGTATTAATCCTCTTTTAAAGGCTTCTATCATTCCTTCTAATGGCCTATCAACCGTATAAGAAAGGAGGGTCAAAATAGAATGGACAACCCTCACTATCTCTTTCTGTCTGCTAACAGCCTTCATATCAGTTAAAGCTTTAACCAGTATTCCTATCCGATCATTCTGGTGAGATATAGATTCACATCCTTTAAATTGTATATCCACCTTTTGCAAAACATCCATGGATTTCATTGCAATTGCAATCGCTAAAGG
>OHVZ01000858.1_pt1 | contig 11584 bp, 9 predicted proteins | sample 1579561 | NCBI WGS metagenome assembly OHVZ01 (sample SAMEA3882547, study PRJEB24775) | human gut metagenome | biome: human-associated habitat; feature: intestine environment; material: feces | place: Netherlands | collected 2009/2010
TATCAGAACGCAGTGTTGCAGTTCCTGATCTTTGAAGGCCATTCCAGCGCAACTTGTCTTTATATCCGCCTTTTATTTTCCCCCGCCAATCTTCACTAAGGCACAGCGGAGATGGTGCACATGTGCCAAAGGTTAAGAAGAAAATATATTCATCTGTTCTGGCGAATTGGCCTCCTCGACTTACACCTGCGGGATTTATCACAGATGAAACCATTTGCATATTAGCCTCTGGAAACATTTCTTCCAACAAGCAACCAAGATGCAGATATTCCTTTTCATCAATAGTTACAATCAGTACAGAATCTTTGGGATTGAGCAACTTTTTAGCAAGCTTCAGGCGGCGCTGCATGAAGGAGAGCCACTTGCTATGACGGTAAGCGTCACTTCCGTCCACATAGTCATTGTTGTATTTCCAGTCCTTTGCGCCGGTATTGTAGGGCGGATCGATGTAGATGCAGTCCACCTTGCCTGCGTACAGGTATTCCAACAGTTGCAGGGCGTGATAGTTGTCAGCTTCGATCAGCGTGTGCCAAAGGTCGCTGTCTGGCGCATTGCAAACTGAATCCAACGGTTTTAGATAGGGATAGATGGATTCTCCAAATTCCGCAACCGTCACAAGGTCGTCAAGGGCAATCTCCGTAGTTTCCTTGGATTCTCGATGCAAGCACTGTGCCGTATTGTCCTCAATACAGAGAACTTTATAAACATCATTGACCTCACCGGCCTTCTTCGCTACAAGCGCGCCAGCCTTCACAGGGATATCGTAAAGCGGCGTACATTCCGGCAGATGCTCCTCGAACACCAGCCCAAATTTTTTCTGTTTGGAAAGGCGATCTACTTCCTTTGCAATGCGCTCACGCAGTGCGATATCTTCAATTTGCGCTATCAAATCATTTATGGCTGCCATAAATAGTCCTCACTTATCGTAGTTGTGTTATTGTAAAGGCCTGCAATTTCTAGTTGTCTTCAACCATCTCTACTACATCCCCGATATCGCAGTGGAACACCTGACATATTTTCATGATTGCATCAAGGGAGACCGGCTCATCTTTATACATCTTTCCCATGGTGTATGTGCTTACACCGGCAGCAGCAGCGAGATCATATCTTTTCATCTTGTTTTTTGCAAGTAAACGCCAGAGTTTATCATAACTTATTCTCATGTGCCGTACCTCCATTGGCTATTTTTTTGCTTGTCGTGCGCGAGGCCGTTCAAATAAATTTATACAGAATATAGTATATCACAAAGGTCGGCGAGATTCAATGGATATCGGCGAAATTTATGATTATAAGTGCCTTTTTGTCGTTCGCAGGCGACATTATCGGAGCTTAAGCCTATGTTAAGTAGTGTCCTCTGCCTCCTTAAGCAGAAAAAATCCAGCACCAAGCCCATTCCTGAGCCTAGTGCTGGATAAAATGAGAATTCGCTTTACGGATTCGGCACCCCATATCCGAGAATTTCATAATAGCCAACCGGGTACTGATTGACGCGGCAGCTATCGCCGGAGTTGCCTTCAATGGTGTAGACGATGCCGTTTTCGACCTTCTGGACGATACCGACATGGTCGGACTGACCGTCCTGCGGGCCGGAGCTGCCCTTGTTGTCCCAATCGAAGAAGATAATCATGCCGGGCGAGGGCTGCATGGCGTTATCCGCCCACTGCCCACGCTCCCGGAACCACTGGACGCCGTTGACACATCCGGCGAACTTGGGAATGACACCGGTGTCGATATAGCCGCATTCGTTTGCGCACCAGCTGACGAAGCAGGCGCACCACTCCACGCGGCTGCCGAAGCCGTACCATGACCAATAGGGTTCTCCGCCCACATTGCCCACCTGTGACAGTGCCACGGCAACGATCTGGTCATCCACTCCATAGATTCCGTAAAGCACCGCCGCCCACATGCTGCTGTCCTGCGCAAGCAGTTCTGCAAGCTGCTGCTTTTGATCCTCATTGAAACCGTACTGCGCAGCCATCTCATCCGCCGTCTTGTGGCTGACAGTAATATAGCGCGTCGTAATCGTCTCCTGCACTTCTTCCTCAAGAATATTACCATTGCCGTCATCCGTTTCCACAATGACCGTCTCTGTCCTTGTTTCCGTCCGGTGGGAGATCTCGTTCATCTCCCAGAACAGATCCTTCAGAAGCTGTTCCTTTTCTGGAGTGACCGTTGCCACCTCCTGGGGATTATCCGGGTCGGAGGTCGTCTTGACGGCATAGATTGACAGCACCTCCGGCCACACGGCACGAGAACCGGACATTTCAAGCGCATCGTATTCAACAGAGTCCTTAATGGCATCCAGCTCGTTCTGGTAATCCATGTTGATTTCCTGAATGACCTGCCGCATCGTCTTTTCTGAGCCGGTATCCTCGCTTGAAAAGAAAATACCAAAGCAGGAGCAGGCGATCAAGGCAACAAGGCAGATAACCACGACGACCACGACCGCGACCCAGCCTCCGGCAGCGATAGCCGCAACCAGTGCTTTCATCGCCGCTGCGATGGCCTTGATCGCCGCCGCAACAGCTTTCGCCGCCGCAACAGCCGCTTTGTAGGCGGCTATGGCAGTCTGGCGGGCAATCTCCGCCGCTTTCTGTGCGGCCTTTGCAGCCGCAGCCGCTGCCTTTTGCGTTGCCTTCGCTGTTACCTCTGCGGTTTTGATAGCAGCCTTGGAGGTTTTCTCCGCAGTCTTTACGGCCCTCTCTGTTGACTTTACCGTTCCCTTTGCACTGGCTTTTACGGTCTGTTTCCCGGCGGAGCGAGCAGACTGCTTGATGGTGCGTTCAGTACGCTCCGCAGATTTGATGGTCTGGTTTCGTCTGCTCCGGATGCTTGTCCGTGTATCCTCCGTATTTTGCCGCGCTGCCTGTCGTGCAGCCTCCTCTCGCGGCGTTCTGCTTGGCGCGCCCCTACGCAGCTCCTCCTCATAGCGGCGAACCCGTTCTTCATTTTTGCGGATGCGCTTTTCATTGCGGCGCTCCCGGTGTGCCTCCTTGCCCCTTTCAATGACTTTTTTCGTTTGGCCGGAAACCTCGTGCCAAACCTGATCGGTCACATCCTCAGCGGCATAGCGGATTTTGTCCTCGGCGTACTCGGATGGGGAAATCTGCCCATCGTCCATCAGGTTTTCCGCCTGATCCTTGGAGCGGACGAGCGCCGTCTTCATGCGCTCGGAGGCAACCGCTGCCTTGTCAAGAACCTTGATGTCCTTTGTGCTTTCCCTTGTTTTTATCCTGCCCAAAGCCATCACCTCCTCTCAGAGCAGACAAGTCACACCTTCTTCGCTACGACAACGAAGCGACCGTTGGGATAGGTATATTCGCAGGTGGAAAGGGTCAAAAGCTGATCTCCGTATTCGGCAGTAACGCCCGTGTCATAGAGTTGTCTTGCGCGGACATTCTCCATGAACTCGGCAAACTGAGCCTCATCCATCAGCGTGTATTCGTTGTACTTGAAGGTTTCGCGGTTCGTATTGAATTTGAAGACAGCAACGACCTCATATTTGCCGAGGCCGGAAAGCGTGTCAAATGCAATCGTCGGATGCTCCTTGTAAAAATCGGCATCGGTGTATTTGCAGAGGTCTGCAAACATCGAGCCGTCATTCATGTGATGGCCGTAAATCACAAGGTTGTTACTAATCCCGGTCATACAGGCCTCATCAATATAGGGAACACCGTAGTCGCTATATGATTTATCAAAGCTGCGCTTCAGATAGAAGTCCGGCTTGTTCGGGGTCTGCATGACGGGGTAGTTGACATTCGTACCATCAATCCTGATCCATCCGATAAAGTCGTTGTTCTGCGCAAACAGAGCGTCATACTTTTCGTGGGCCAGCGCCGCCTCTGCTGCCGCCAGTTCTTCTGCACTCAGATCGGCTTTCTCCGCTTCAGTGGTCTTCTGCGGCTCGTCGATTTCCGTAATCAGATTTGTCAGATCGTCAAATGCCGACTTGCTGCTTTTGGCGTCCAGATACTGATGCGTAAACATGGCGCTGCAAAAGATCGCTGCCGCGCTGAGTACGGAAACGATGATGATTCCAAGGGTTTTCTTTTTCATTTTGTATTCCTCCCAAAAGAATGGAGGACGGGGTTAATCCCGTCCTCTTGCAAATTTGCCCTCACCGGGGCGTGTAGTCATAAGCTGATAGAGTTTGGTATTCTGCGGGAACCGATTGATGAAGGGTACCAGCGCAGAGCCGTATTTAATCAGTCCGCAGCCGGCGTCGGCATTGGTGATATAGCTCATCTGCTCATTGGAGATGTTCAGGAGCTTGGCAAGCTGCCCTCTGTCGGATGCAGCCTGATTCAGCATGACCACAAATTCCGAGTTGGAAAGCATGGTGCTGGCCTGAACAGAATCCAGCAGATACTCCACATTCTGCGTAATTGCCGTGGGGTATGCGTTGCGCTTACGGAACTGTCGCCATGCGGAGTTGAAGAACTGCGCCGAGAACTCGTTCTCGAACACCACATGGAACTCGTCAATAAAGACATGGGTGCGCTTGCCCTTCTTCCAGTTCAGCGTCACGCGGTTGAGCATGGTGTCCGTGATCACCAGCAGGCCGGTGGGCTTGAGTTGGGAACCGAGACCGTGAATGTCGAACACCACGACACGCTTGTCGAGGTCCACATTGGACTGCTTGCCAAAGATGTCCAGAGAACCGGTGGTATAGAGCTCAAGGGACAGCGCGATCTGCTTCGCTTCAGGCTCAGGCTGCTCCAGCAGCATATCGCGGAGGGTGCAGAGAGTAGGAATCGTCCCGGTGTCCGCCGCATTGCGGTACACATTTGTGATGCAGCGGTCGATGATAGACTTGTGCTGCGGGCCGACGCCCTTCTTGTCGATCTGCTCGATCAGAGACATGATGAACTCCGACTTTACAACAATGGGGTTGTTTTCACCGTACCCGTCCACCATATACATGGCGTTCAATCTGTCTCTGCCGCCGGCAGACACACGGATCACCGAGCCGAGATCGCCCATAGCTTCAATAAGCGGCGCGTATTCTCCCTCGGGGTCACAGATCAGAATATCATCGTTGGTGTTCAGAATGAGGAAGGTGATCAGCTCCTTTGCCGAGAACGACTTACCGGAGCCGGGGACACCGAGCAGAAATGCAGACTGGTTCAGAAGATTTGCCTTATTGCACATGATAAGATTGTGGGAAATAGCATTTTCGCCGAAGTAAATGCCGCCCTTGTCCATGATCTCCTGCACCTTAAAAGGCATCAGCACCGCCAGGCTCTCCGTGGTTAGCGTTCGGAATGCGTTGATTTTCCTCGTCCCGATGGGGAGCACCGTATTCAGTCCATCCGTCTGCTGATACTTCAGCGTCGCCATCTGGCACATGTGCTTTCTCGCTGTAGACAGCACCGTTTCCGTATCTAGGTCCAACTGCTCCTTGGTGTCTGCGGTAATCACCATTGTGACCACCGCAAACATCATGCGCTGATCGCGGGTGGTCAGGTCGTCCAAAAATTCCTTGGATTCCTTGCGCTGAAGCTCCATATCATAGGGGACCACAGCGGAGAAATTGTTGTTCTGATTCTGCCTTCTCTGCCAGCCGGTGATGTTCGTTTCCACGCCCAGCAAGAGGCGCTCCACCTCACGGACGGCTTCATCGGTAGGAATGGGAATCACATCAATGGAGCGCATGAGATTGCGGTTCAGCTCGGTCAGCTCCGAGAACATGCTGTCCTTGATATAGCTGGCGTAGTCCTTGAGGAAAAGCACTCTGGCATATTTCTCGCCCAGCTTGATATGATCCGCCGTGCGCTCTACGCTGTCCGGGCAGATGTAGTCACGGAAATCATGCCCCAGACGCGCCTTCCGGTTCATATCAAACGAGAATGCCGCCTCATCACCGGGGCGATAAAAGTCGTGGAGAATGCGCAGCCGCTCAACGGCGTTCAGGGGCACACACTTAGAACCCAGGTTTGCGAAATGGGCGGTCAAATCCGCTCCGATTCTCGCAAAATATGCCCGTGCTTCCTCAATGTCCTTCTTGGCCACGGTGATGGTAATATACTTTTCCTGCGTAATGCCGTTTGCTCCCGTCGCCTTGTCCAAGAGCATGTCATTATACTCCTTGCGGTACTCATCCAGCCCGTCCTGCTTCATGGGCATCAGAATGGATTCCTCAAAATCCGACCTGTTCAGTCTGTGGTTGTTGATGGTGATCTTTGTGGTAGCTCCGCTGTCCAAGCTGTTCAGAAGCTCTGAGTATGTCAGAAACATGCTCTCTTTGTCCTCGCGGCTTGCCACCAGATAGTTGATGTCCGAGAATCGGAAGGACTTAGAGAACTTATTCCCAACCTTAAAAATGCCATCCGGCCAGATGTTCTTGATGGGAATAAGGTCCTGCACTTTTCTCGGAACCTTAAACTTTTCCTTGTCCTGTGCAAGGATCGCTTTGATACTCTTAATCATTGTGCTTGGAAACCTCCTTTTCATGTTCATCGATCGCGTCCTTCAACGCCTCGTAGTAGATATTCACCGGCTCGAACTTGATCTGCTTGGGCTCCAGCATTTCGCTGCGGAGCCAAGCCCACACAAATTGCTCTGCGGTCATACCGTTGTAGTTCACAAAGCCCATTGCCGCAAAGGGAGCAGCACCAAGGATGCACATCCACGAAACCGTTTCCGTCCCCACATAGGGCTTCAAAACAAAGTACAAAAGCACCGCAACGCCAACAGCCAGTAAAGAAAAAACGAACTGTCTGAGGGACAGTCCGAAAAACATGGACTCGGTATAGTTCCGAATCTCTCTATTGATTTTGACCTCCAAGAGGATACCTCCTTCTGTTTCAGATAAGAAAAACGCCCTCCTTCCGGAAGGCGTCAAAGTCTTGTGTAGGGAACTTTGCTGTGGAAACAGACAGCCAAAAGTTCCCTACATGTTTATTAGGCAGAAAAAGTGCCATCGGATTTCTCCTATGGCACTTTGATAAATGATTATTGCAGGCTGGTTAAAAAGTCGATTGCTTCATAGACAGTGGAAAAAGTCAGGCATTTCTGACAAAGCCAGCGGTTTCGCTCGTCTGTGTCCTCCAAGCCGGGTAACCCATGCTGACGCAAATTAGAAACCGTCTGCCGCGCATTGATAACTGCCGTAGGATAATTCTGCGCAATCTTCGCTGTTACCGCAGCATCACCCTTCCGGTAATTCGGTTCTTTGGCCAGCAAGCGATCCATCACCCGCTGCTTTTCGGCAACGGTTTGAATTGATGGCGCATACATGTCGTAATGTAGCATCAGCCAATACTCAATGCAGCCTGTCGTCATCAGAAGGCGGACCTTGATCCCAGGCCTTTTTCGCAGTGAGCGAAGCCGCTTGATGATCTTCATGCGGGCATCCCATGAGCCAATATCCTTTGTTTCCACATCAAAAAAGAACCAAATCTCATCTGTGACTTCGGCGTAGCCTTGATAGGCTTTGTCCTTTTGAAATTTGCTGTCCGCTTCTTCAAAAAGCCCGGCGGAGCTTGGCCGCTTGATGGACGCAACATCTTTGAATTCTTTTCTCAAAAAGTCCGTGTAGACCTGTTCACTTTCCCCCTCGCAGAACACCACGATATATGGTTTGCTCTTTTTTGTAGGACGTGGCATTTACTCCACCTCCTCGATTTCAACATCCGGTGTTGCACCGTATTTGCCAACAAGATACCCTTTACGGATATTCTCTGTCGTGCGGGTGGAAAACTCGCTGATCGTATACAACTCAGAAGCGCCGTCTTTGTCACGCTTATCAACAAAATACAGCTGATCCTTTCGCAGCAGCTCCAGATTCATCAACTCCGTATTGTGTGTTGTAAAAACGATCTGTGCGCCATTCGGATTTGTGGTCTTGCTTTGGAACTTGGCGATGATATAGTTCACCAGCATGGGGTGAAGCTCACGCTCCAGCTCATCCACCAGTAAGATGCCACCGGTGCGCAGCGCAGACTCGATTGCAGGTGCCAGTGCCATCAGCTTTCTGGTACCGTCCGACTCATCAGAAAGCTCCAGCGAATAGGTCGCCTTCCGGCCATCACGGTTTTCACCCTGGTGGCTGGCCTTTGCGGAAACCTCACCCATTTTCAAGTGTACTTCTCCATTGTTGGAGGTTTCGGCGAGAGTATGCATAAACTGCACCAGTGCAGCCTTGATCCCCTCCGGGATGTTATCCGGCAGGCTTTCATCATCTTGAATCTCATTGCTGTTGAACTCAAACTGCATATCCAAGATGCCCAAGTCTGCTGCCTTTGCATAATCTGAAATTGCCCTCAGCATATTCTTATCTTCCGAATACTCGATCAACTGCCGCGGAATATCAGAATAATCCCGTGAAAAGAACACCTGATCCCGGAACCACCGCATAGCAGCAACACAAGCCGCATCGTTCATGGTGCATGCCACTGAGAAGAACAGCTGGTTTTCAGCGACCATTTCGCCGATCAGCGCTCGCTTTGATTTATCCTCTGTGAAATCGAAGTGCTGCTCTGTACGCTTAAACACCAAAGCTTTCTGCCCCTTCGGCGCATGGTAGAGATACTCTGCGTAAATCTTCTCGCGCGTAGCGGCGAAGCCATACCAATATTTCACGCCGCCAGAAGTATACTCAAATGCAAACTCCGTAGGTTCATCCTTGGAGTAGTCATTCAGCGCAAACGGATTGACAGGAATCGCGGCGCGCTCATGCTGCGTTCTCTGCGCATTTCGGATAAACTGAACGGCCAGCCAAAAGGCGCGAATCACATTACTCTTACCTCCGCCGTTTTTGCCGTAAATCGCAATGGCAGGAAGCAGCTTTACTGTAGACGACAGCGGAATCAAGCAACTTTTGAAGGAACTCAGTCCGGTCGCTTCCATGGAAAGCACAGCCTCATCCCGAAAAGAACGATAGTTTTTGAAGCGAAATTCAATCAGCATTAAAATCACCTCCGTATATTTCATCTATAGTATACCACCGATTTTTCAGAAATACAACCTGTAAAATCAAAATTTTTGATTTTTGCTTCTCAATTTCGAATTAAATGCCAATCATCTCCTTCACAAGTCGGTCTGCCATCTTTACAGCGCCGACCAGAATGAGCATGTTGAAAATCAGCTCACCGATGTAGCTCCACACCATAGAAGCCGGAGCTGCATTCGGATCAGCAACAGGCGGGCTGGACGCAAACACGGAGAAGATGATGCAGGCCAGAACAATGATCGCTCCCTCCAGGCATACCGACGCATAGCTTTTCAGGAAGCTCTTGCCGATGTTCTGCGTAGGTTCTCCGGCAAAGGCCGAAAGGGGAACCGGCGCAAGTGCGGTGTACATATACATTTTGAAAAAGCGACCATATACACTCAGAATCATCACGAAGGACAGCACCCAAATGAACAGGCCACCGATAAGCGTTACCGCCCACAAGGGTATAGACTCAAAGAATCCGCAGTCCTCCACCGCTGTGATGATCTCCTGCGGCAGCACCGTTGCCTGTGGGCTTCCAAAGCCGGCAGAATTCATGATCGTACTGACCACGCCCTGAATAATCTCCAAAATCGCCATCATCAGCTCCATGCCGTAGGTAATCAGGCTCTTAGCAATCGCAAAACGGACGAAAAGCTTCACCGCGTGCTCCGGCTTTTTCAGCTCTGCAAAGGAGCCGCAGGTCTTTACGACTCCTACCACAAAGAACAGGACCAGCAGGGCATAACCGATTGCCTGCAATGCACCGTGGATACTGCAAATAACCGACCAGATCGAGCCGCCTTTGAATGTCTGCGGTGACTGCGTGATCAACTGCCAAATCTCAGACAGCTTATCGTTCCATACTTCCAAGGCATTTTCGAGGTTTTGAACAACCCAGTTATCCGACATTCGTTACACCTCCCTTCGGGGCGGTCTTTGCGACCGCCCCTTTTGCGGAAACCGGATCAGCCAACAATGAGGTTGAGGATTTCCTTGGCAAAGGTGATGATGACGCCGCCGGCCAGGGTCAGGAAACCGTTGGAACGCTGGCTGGGATCGTGGGACTGGAAGCTGAGACCGACCTGTACAATGCCCCAGCCAAGCAGAATCAGGCCGACCGCACGGATGAAGTCGCTGAGGTTGTTGACGACGGTAATGGGGTCGCCTGCGGCAAAGGCGGTCACGCCCATGCTCATGGTAAGCGTAAGAGCAAGGACAGCCATCACATAAATGCGGTAGCCCTTCTTGACCTTGCCGGGGATCTCCGGCTTGTTGGTGTTCTTCTTTGCATTAAGCTTCTTCATTGTCTTTTTTCTCCTTTTCATCAAGTAGTTCTTCCAGCTCCTCTTCCGAGTAGAGCAAGAATTCATGTTTTTCTGCCTCCATTTTTTCAGCGTTTTTGACAGCCTTCTTGTCGAAACTGAACGCCATGGAAGCAATACTTCTGGTATCCTCACCGTGGGTATAGACCGGTGCGGAACCGTCCGTCGTAAGCGCCACATTGGGATGATGAAGGATATCATACTTGAGATCCCGGACAGGGCGCTCTCTGCGTATAAAAAGAAGTGCGTACCGGTTGTCCAGCATACGCACTTCGTCAGGTGTCATCAGCTCTCGCCCGGCAAGCTGATAGTTGGTGGAATAGCTTCCGTTTCTGCCGCGAGACCGTCCGTAGGTATTCGTATCGATGGTCTCCTTGCCCAGCAGTTTGGAAACATACTCATGGGTACTCTGTTCGTTACCGCCCAGGTACAGAAATTCATCGCAGTTACCCACAATGCTTTCCCACTGTTTCTCAAACAGAGCCTTCAGCTGTGCAAGGTTCTGAATGATGATGGAAACGGAAATCTCGCGGCTTCGCATGGTGGATAGAAGCTTATCAAACTCATCCGGCAGAGCGACATTGGCAAACTCGTCCATGACGAAATGCACATGCACGGGCAGTCTGCCGCCGTGAACGGAGTCGGCCTGATAGTAAAGCTGCTGAAATAACTGGGTATAAAGCATACCCACGATGAAATTGAAGGAGCTGTCATTATCGGGAATCACGGCAAATACCGCCGTTTTCTTTTCGCCGATTTGCCCCAAATCCATTTCATCGCATTGGGTAATGCCGGCCAGCGAATCCAGATTGAACTTTTCCAAACGGGAGACAAGGGAAATCTGGATGGATTTCAGCGTCTTAGCGCTGCCGGAGTGATATGCCCGGTAATACTTGAGGGCGATATGCTCCGGATTCCGTTCCTCCAATCTCTCAAAAAGCTCGTCGAGAACAGACTGATATTCTTCGTTGTCCTCCTTTACATCACCGGCTCGGATCATCTCCATGACCATGGAGAAGTTCTGTTCATCGGGCGGAGCCTCATAATGAAGATAGCAAACAAGGGCCTTGAGCAGCATCGCTGCCGTCTGATCCCAGAACGGGTCCTGCGAGGTGCTTCCCTTGGGCGTGGTGTTCTTGAACAGGTTGGTCACCAGTCGCTGGATGTCGTTGTCGTTCCGAAGATAGTCAAAAGGGTTGTAGCAGTGGCTTTTCTCCATGTTGATGAGGTCCAATACCTTGATGTTGTAGCCGCTTGCTTCGAGTAGGCCCCCGGTGTCGCGCAGAATCTCACCCTTGCAGTCCAGTACGATCAGGCTGGTGTT
>OHVZ01000862.1_pt1 | contig 11578 bp, 10 predicted proteins | sample 1579561 | NCBI WGS metagenome assembly OHVZ01 (sample SAMEA3882547, study PRJEB24775) | human gut metagenome | biome: human-associated habitat; feature: intestine environment; material: feces | place: Netherlands | collected 2009/2010
TGCCTGTCGGCGCTGGTCTGGATGACCTGGGCAAGGGCCTGCGTTCCATGACCGGTACCATCTTCTCCACCAAGGCCAAGGGCGTTCGCTACCTGGAGCTGACCGAGGGCTACATCCTCAAGACCGCTCTGGATAAAGACAACCAGGTCATCGGCTATCAGTTCGTCCGTCTGGGCAAAATGCTGGAAGCAATCCGCCATGGCATGGACCCGAAGGAAGCTTACGAGAAGAACATCGGCACTTACGGCCGCTTCTCTGCTGAGCAGGGCGCTGTCAAGTACATCGACCCGCGTGAAGAATAAGAGAGGGAGGAACATAGATTATGGCAACTTTTGAATCCCAGAATCGCCGTATGCCCAAGATCGAGGCCTGCCTGAAGGCCAACGGTCTGGAGAGCCTCGACGCCTGCAACGAGATGCTGCTGGCCAAGGGCATCGACTGCGATAAGATCATCCGCGGCATCCAGCCCATCTGCTTCGATAACGCCGTCTGGGCTTACACCCTGGGCACTGCCATTGCTGTCAAGCGCGGCCTGAAGAGCGCTGCTGACTGCGCTGCTGCCATCGGCGAAGGCCTGGAAGCTTTCACCATCCCCGGCTCTGTTGCTGAACAGCGTAAGGTTGGCCTGGGCCACGGCAACCTGGGTGCCATGCTGCTGCATGAGGACACCCATTGCTTCGCCTTCCTGGCAGGCCACGAGTCCTTCGCCGCCGCTGAGGGCGCTATCGGCATTGCCCGTACCGCCAACAAGGTCCGCAAGGAGCCCCTGCGCGTCATCCTGAACGGTCTCGGCAAGGACGCCGCTCAGATCATCTCCCGTATCAACGGCTTCACCTATGTTCAGACCCAGTTCGATTACAAAACAGGTGAACTGAACATCGTCCGTGAAATCCCTTATTCCAAGAGTGAACGGGCTAACGTCCGCTGCTTCGGTGCCGACGATGTCCGCGAAGGCGTTGCTATCATGCACCACGAAGGCGTTGACGTTTCCATCACGGGTAACTCCACCAATCCGACCCGCTTCCAGCACCCCGTTGCCGGTACATACAAGAAAGAATGTATCGAAATGGGCAAGAAATACTTCTCCGTTGCATCCGGCGGCGGCACAGGCCGCACGCTCCATCCGGATAACATGGCTGCCGGCCCTGCTTCTTACGGCATGACCGATACCATGGGCCGTATGCACAGTGATGCTCAGTTCGCTGGCTCTTCGTCTGTACCGGCTCACGTAGAAATGATGGGCTTCCTCGGCATGGGCAACAACCCCATGGTTGGTGCATCCGTAGCCGTAGCTGTCGCCGTAGAAGGCGCTGCTAAAGCTGGCAAATTCTAATATTACGTATGTAAAAAAAGGCGCTGTCGCATGAAGACAGCGCCTTTTTGAGTGAAAGAAATCTCGTATGATGGCAGAAGCCTTTGTATGACAATGGCCCCATACCCTACAAATACAGTCGAAAAAATGATATAATAAAATAATATATTACGATTTTGTGAAAGGGGTATTTCATGGATACGACAAAGAAGATAGCTGTTATGCTGGGCTTGTGTCTGATGACTTCTATATCTTTTGCCGGTGCTACTTTTCATCCCGGTGACAAGGGAAATCAAATCACGACGATTCAGCAGGCCTTAGCCAATTATGGCTATGATATTTCCGTCGATGGCGATTACGGCGCTTCGACGCAGGCTGCAGTCCGCCAATTCCAGGAAGCACAGGGATTGGAAGCAGATGGCATCGTCGGAGCTGCGACATACGAAGCCTTGATGGGAGAAGCGATGCCGGAAAACCATACGGTCCAGGCCGGCGCTTCGGCAGCGATGCTGGCAGCGACGTCGCAAAATGAAATCACGCTTGTCCAGCAGGCTTTGGCCAACAATGGCTATGACGTTGCCGTAGACGGGGCTTTTGGACCCGGTACGGAACGGGCTATCCGCTCTTATCAGGTGGACCATGGACTGGAACCAGACGGCATCGTCGGTCAAGAGACGTTCTATTCCCTGACGGGGCAGTCCTTGCCGACCGGACCGATCCGCCGTTTCGGCAGTGGCGGTTATAACGGGGTATCCCGGGTCGAAAGCCCGGAAGCGACGCATATTCTCGATATTGCCAACCAATATATCGGTGTACCTTACGTCTTTGGTGGTTCTACGCCATCCGGCTTTGACTGCTCGGGCTTTACGCGTTACGTCTATTCGGCGGCCGGTATCGACTTGCCGCGCGGCGCCGATGAACAGTATGGCGTAGGTTATTCCGTTTCCATGGCCAATTTACAGCCTGGCGACCTGGTCTTCTTCTCGACTTATGAATCGGGAATTTCCCACGTCGGCATCTATATCGGCAACCACCAGTTCATCAATGCCGCCAGTGATGGCGTCAGCATCTCCGATATGGACAGCAACTACTGGTCTGCCCGCTACATCGGTGCCAAACGCGTCATGTAAGGCGAGGGCGCATCCCTGCGATAAAAAGGGCTTGTCGCACGACGACAAGCCCTTTTTTCAAAACGTTTTTTCAATAATCGCGATATCTTCGTCGGTGACGATGAGGTCCGGGCCCTTTCTCAAGGCTTCGATGGCCTTCGTATCGACGACCCACAGGGCCGGGGCAAGTTCGTTAGCATGGTCTTTCATCCACGTGGTGATGGCCCGGGCGCCCTGACTGTAGGGCAGGGCCGCTTTGACGTAACGGAAATGGGAGCGGGGAACGGCTTTCATGGGCTGTTTCCACACTTCTTCGATTTCCAGGGTATAGTCACATTCATGATATCCGTTGGATACGGCTTCGCGGCCGATGTCCTCGGTGTTCTTCTGGCCCATGTCGAGGAGCAGGTAGTCGTAGAGCAGGACCTGTTCCCATTTTTCCTTGAAGATATCCCGTTCCGGCAGGATCTGGCACGGGTCTTCGCTGTACAGGCGCAATAAGTCCAGGACGAAGCGGAAGCGATGGCGCTTGAAGGTGAAATTCACGGCGTCGACGTAGATTTCCCGCATGCGGATATATTGTTTCGTCTGATTGCGGAAATCGCTGTCAAAATAGCTGATCGGCGTTTCGTGGCGGATATAGTCGAAAAGCTTTTGTTCCAGGGCCATCCCCTTTTTGAGGGCTGCCCGGCGGTCCGCTGCAGCTGCCAGGGGATCGCGGAAGATGCGGTTCAACCGGTCCAGGTAGTTCAGGCAGGCCGTTTCCAGGGCCAGGGCGCTGAAGGGACCGTTATCGCGCTGATGTGAAAAAATTTCGTTTTTTTCTGCTGCCGATAGCAATGATTTAGACATCGTGATCTACTCCTCTGAAAGGTAAGGATGTTCGGAGGCGGCACTCTGGATGGCCGCATTGGCATCCTTGAAATAATCTTTGAACGACTGTACCCATGTCCGCGATGGGTGCGATAAATAGCCCTTGCTTTTCCATATCAGGGCCAGGGTCCAATAGAGATGGGGCTGGACGAGGGGGACGGAAACGGCAAGGTCCGGTGAAATCCGCTGACAGATGGTGTGCGGCATCAGGGAAATGCCCAGGCGGCCGGCGACCATCTGAGCCAGGAAGTCCCAGTTACTGGAACGGCAGACGATCTTCGGATGGGCCATGATTTCCTGGAAAGCCGAGCGCAGGTAGGGATTCAGGGAGAAGCCATTCGGATAGAAGACGAAGGTTTCATCTTTGATGTCCGACAAGGTCAGCGACGGCCGAGAGGCCAGGGGATGATCCGGCCAGAGAACGACGTCGAGAGGTTCTTCATGGAAAATGAAAAATTCATACGGTATTTCCGTCGTAATCGGCAGGGCGACGAAACCGACCTGGATGAGGCCGTCGTCGATGGCGGATACGACGTCCTGAGAACCGACTTCTTTCATTTCCAGCTCGATTTTAGGATATTTATTGATGAAATGGGCGATGAACGGTGCGATGACCGATGACCCGATCATAGGTGGTACGCCGACGGATAATTTGCCGGCATTGAGCAGCTGGGGCGATTCCATTTCTTCGTTCAGCTGGGTGAATCCCTTGATGAGCTCTTCGATTTTGGGGAGCAAATAGGACCCCGTTTCCGTGAGCTCTACATTTTTCCCCTTGCGGTCGAAGAGCTGGACGCCCCAGTGTTCTTCCAGGGCCTTGATTCCCTTGCTGATCGATGGCTGGCTGATATGCAGTGATTTAGAAGCTTTGATGAAGCTTTTTTTATGAGCGACTTCGATGAAGTATGTCAATTGGAATAAATTCATAATGTGATATTTCACCTCTCTTTAGTATTCTTATAGTTTACCATATTATGGCATGAAAATCCAATGGTGTACACTTCTTTGTAAGCGGCACTACTAAGCCGTTTTATAGCAATTTGTGTTTCAGCGCATGGATGTATTGTTAACAATATTTTGTATGAAATGACATAAGCCCCTATATTTAGGGACGGCAATCGTTGTATAATATAGTATAGAATGGAGGAGGGATGGCTATGGCACGGCGATGGATCATGCATGTCGATATGGATGCGTTTTATGCGTCTGTAGAACAACGGGATAACCCGGCCCTGAAGGGGCTGCCGGTCATTGTCGGCGGTCTCATGGAACGGGGCGTCGTCGCGACGGCCTCTTATGAGGCGAGGGCTTGCGGTGTCCATTCGGCCATGAGCATGAAACTGGCCCGCCGTCTCTGTCCCAACGGCGTCTTCCTGCCCGTGCGCATGTCCCATTACCGGCGCATTTCCCACCAGATACGCCTGATCTTGTCCCACTACTCGCCGTTTATCGAACCACTGGCCTTAGATGAGGCTTTCCTCGATGTCTCCGGGATGGAACGCCATTATCCGGATATCGTCGACATAGGCAAGGCCGTCAAGGAAGAGATACGGCGGACGACGGGCCTCGTCGCCTCGGCCGGCATTGCGCCCAATAAGTTCCTGGCCAAATTGGCGTCGGACCTTCGCAAACCGGATGGCCTGGTCTGGATCCCCTATGGGACGGAGCGTCAGATATTGGCGCCCCTGCCGCTGAGCCGCCTGTGGGGTGTCGGCAAGGTAACAGCCGAAGCCTTGCAAAAAGCGGGCTACCATACCATCGGTGATATTGCGGCAGCCAGTCCCGAAGTACTCCAGCCTGTCGTCGGCAATCAGGCCCGGCGGATTTACTGCCTGGCCCAGGGGCAGGATAACCGGCCGCTGGAAGTGCGGCGGCGGCCTCAGTCCGTCGGCAATGAGCATACGTACAGCCACGATCTGACACAGGAGGCCGAAGTGGATGAACAGTTCCGACTCCTGGCCAATGAAGTGTCCTGGCGGCTCCGGCAGAACCGGCTCATGGGACGGACCATCACCATCAAGATACGCTATGCCTCATTCAAGACCATTACCCGGTCTTTGACGTTGCAGAGCATGGGAACCTGTTCAGAAGAACAATTATATTTTTCGGCAAAAAGATTGTATAATAAGAGCAGAGGCCATGAACCCATCCGCCTCCTGGGACTGACGGTCAGCCAGCTCCAGGCCTATCAGGTGCAGGGCGATTTGTTCTCGGAAGACGAAGAGACGAAGGCCAAAGTGACAGAGGCCATCGACAAGCTGCAGAAGTGCTTTGGCCGGACGGCCATCATGAAGGGATTTCTCTGGGAAATGTCCCATGAAAAAGATACATAGAGAAGGAGTTTTTGTTATGGCAATTTTTAAAGTAGCGGCCCATACGGGTGACAACAACAACGGGTACATCGAATACGATACAGAAACGAAGGAACTCGGCGTCCACCTCAATGATGACGCCATGGATGAAAAGGCTCGTCAGTATTTGACGACAGAAAAGGCCTTGCATCAATATACGGATTTATCGAACTACAAGACCTTGAGTGTCGTGCCGACGTCGAGCCTGGAAGCTTTGAAGCTGGCCCTGTGCTACATCTGGCGGGCTACGGGCATCCACATTGACTGGAGCCGGCCTGTCGATTGAAGTACAACTATCCACAATTCAGGTATACACAATTTATCCACATTTTCTGTGTACAAGAGTGACAGAAATGTGGATATTTTTTTGTCAAGCGCATGGTTATGCCATTTTTTTCAGGTGCATACTTTTAGGAGATGGATGGCTGAAATGTGGATAACTTTCGTGGATAAATGTGTATCTCTAGTGAAAATGGACGAAAAACGGGATAGACACGCCAATGATACCGGGCGAACAAATGGCGCAGAGAATGTGCATAAGTCTTGTAAAAATGTGGATAACCCGTTGCGGCGAGTTTTCCACAATATGTGGATACATTGTGGAAAGGTATGCACAGGTGGACAAAGCATAAAATAGCCATTTTTTAAGGATGTGCACAACTTATCCACTTTACTTATCCACATTTTCACGTCTTGGCGTTTGTGGTATACTTTAAACAGTGAATACGATTAGGAGGAATTTAATATGAAAGCTATCATCGACGGACTCATTGTTCTGCCGAACGAAATCATTAATGGACATGTCATCATGTATGAAAAGGACATCTGGCGCATCGTACCGCGCAAACAGTTCCGTGCCGGCATGTGTTCGGAATTTATCGACGCTAACGGCGGCTTCGTCGTACCAGGCTTCATCAATGAACACATCCACGGCTGTGCCGGTGCCGACACCATGGATGACGATGACCAGGCCTTGAAGACCATGCAGCAGGCCCTGCCGGCGACGGGCGTTACGTCCTTTGTCCCGACGACGATGACCATGGAACAGGGCCGCATCGAGAAAGCCCTGCAGCGGATACGCCAGGCCCGGGAAGATTATCAGGGCGGAGCCCAGGTATTGGGCGCCCACATGGAAGGCCCATTCATCAGCCCGGCCTATAAAGGTTCCCAGGCCGAAGAAAATATCCAGACGGCTGATTTTTCCTGGCTCGAATCCTATGCCGATGTCATCAAGATCATCACGCTGGCACCGGAAACGCTGAAGAACAAGAAGTTCCTGAAAGACTGCCAGGACCACGGCATTACCGTATCCATCGGACATACAGAGGCTGATTTCGACCAGGCCATGGAATGTATGGACGCCCTCGGCCACTGCCATGTCACCCATTTATATAATGCCATGACGCCCTTTCATCACCGTAAACCCGGCGTCGTCGGGGCGGCACTGCTCAATAAGCACGCCTGCTGCGAATTGATCTGCGACGACCTCCACGTCCATCCGGCAGCGCAGAAACTGGCTTATCAGATGAAAGGCCGCGATGGCCTCATCCTGGTCACTGATTCTTTGCGGGCCTGCCTGCAAGGCGATGGCGAGTCCAGCCTGGGCGGCCAGAAAGTCTTTGTCAAGAACGGCGAAGCCCGCTTGGCCGACGGAACTCTGGCTGCCAGCATTGCCCCCATGAACGAAGTGGTCCTCCACTTCCTAATCAATTCCGGCGCTTCCATTCCCGAAGTCGTCGCCATGGCTACGGTCAACCCGGCCAAGGCCCTCGGCGTCTACGACCGCATCGGTTCCTTAGAAGAAGGGAAACAGGCGGACATCACCATTCTGGACAGCAACGATTTCCACGTAAAACAGACAGTCATCGCCGGGGAGCTGGCATACAATGAAGAAGCGTAATGCCAAGAGCGGGATTTTCCTGGCCCTGGCCGTCCTGGTCCTCGTGCTGGCCGGGGCTTGGTTCTTCTGGGATCGGTCACCGGCAGTTCCTTCGCCGTCTTCTCCTGGCGGGACCGTACAGGAAGACGAGGCGGCCAGATTGGTCCACAAGATGTCGCCAGAAGAAAAGATTGGCCAGCTCATGATGATCGGCCTGGCCGGGACAACCATCGACGACCAGGCCCAGCGCCAGCTGGAATACTGCCACGCCGGGAATGTCATCTTATTTGACCGCAATATGGACAGGCCCGACCAGGTCCAGCATCTGACCAAAAAAATAGACACGACGATCCGCAAGAAGAGCGGCGTCATGCCTTTTATTGCCCTCGATCAGGAAGGGGGCCAGGTCCTGCGCATGCGCAAGGCTTTCCCGCCGATTCCTTCGGAACAGGCCATCGGACAGAGCGGCCAGCCGGAGCAGGCCAAACAGTGGGCCCTTACGACGGGGACTGAGTTGAAGAAACTGGGTATCAATGTCAATTTCGCTCCTGTCGTCGACCTCGGCTCCCAGGCCGAACGGTCGTACAGCCTCGACCCCGGCGTCGTGACCCAGTTCGCCCATGAAGCCGTTGCCGGCTATGGACAGGCCGGTATCTGGTGCTCCTTGAAGCATTTCCCGGGCATTGGCAAAGTCAAGACGGATCCTCACATCGACGGGGACAGCGTCAACAGCTCTAAGGATGAACTCTTGAAACAGGATTTGAAGCCCTTTGAGAACCTCATCAAGCGCGAAGACAATCAGAAAATGTTCATCATGGTCTCGAACGTCACCTTCCCGGCTTTGGACCCCAATCTGCCGGCCTGCGTCTCCAAGCCGATCATGACCGACTTGTTGCGCCACACTTTCGGCTACCAAGGTCTCATCGTTTCCGACGATATGGAAATGGGGGCCATGGCCAAACACTATGCCTTTGCCGACATGGGCGTCATGGCTATCAAGGCCGGTGCTGATATAGTCCTGGTCTGCCATGAATATGCCCATGAACGGGAAACCTATGACGGCCTCTTGAAGGAATATAAGAACAATGCAGACTTCCGGGCCTTAGTCGATGAAAAAGTTACCCGCATCGTCCGCACCAAACTGAATCATTAAGGGCTTACTTTTTTTGTTGTAACAGGTACAAAGCGCCGAGCATGCCGGCATCATTCTGTCGCTGAGCGAAAGCCAGGCCTTTCGGCGGCAGCATCATTTTTGGCAATCGCGCCGCTAAGGCTTGTTCCAATCGGGGCCGCAGGATGGCTTCCTGGGCCATGATGCCGCCGCCAAGGACGATGCCGTCGGGATTGCACAGGCAGGCGATGTTGGCCAGGCCGTCAGCCAGATTCTGGCAGAAGGCATCGAGGGCGGCTAAAGCCGATGCATCGCCTTGACGGACGAATTGAAAGACCTTATGGCCGTCGACCTTTTCCGGGTCGGCGGCTTTTTGGCGTGCCGTTTCCCGGCAGAGGTACGTCGCCGAGGCGACATCGTGGAGACGGCCGGCGGGGACGCGCATATAGGCGATTTCTCCGGCCGCCCGGCTGGCACCGTGGAGAATATGACCGTTCTCGATGAAGGCTCCGCCGATACTGGTGCCGACCGTAACGGCAAAGAGGGATGCCATATCCCGACCGGCGCCGAGCCACCATTCCCCCAGGGCGGCGCAGTTGGTATCATTTTCGACGATACAGGGAAGGTGAAATTCCTTTTCCAGGATGCCTTTCCAGTCCGTCCCGGTATAGCCGGGGATGGACAAGGCGTAGTCGATACTTCCTCTTTCTGTATCGACGATGCCGGCTGTCGAGAGGCCGATGCCTTCTAGGGGATGGTCGGTCAGCTGGCGCTGGATGAGCGAGCAGACCTTGTGGACGATGCCCGGCCCGCCTTCCGTCTGGGCTTCGGTCGGCAGGCTGCCTTTCTTGTGGAAGCGGCCCGTTTCGTCGATGAGGCCGAATTTGATGGCCGTGCCGCCAATGTCAAAGCAGCTATAAATCATGAGTATACACATCCTTCCTGGGATTATACAAAGATTATACATAGTTTTGACCGTTTCTATGTATAGGAATTTTATACTTACCATGTCGAATATGTTACGAAACTCAGGAGGTCATGATATGAAACGACAATGGTTGAAACGAGCAATTCTTTCTATGGTAGCCTGCGGCTCACTGGCAGGTTTCATTCCCGGTGTACAGGCGGCCGATGTCCGCATCCTTCCCGTCGATAATGCGAAATTCCTGGCAGGTGCCAAATTCGATTTCGACGTCGAAGTATCGAAAGCCAAGAATTTGAAGAATGTCGATATTACCGTCAATGGACAGAAAGCCGATAAATTCTTTGGCCAGGAATTAAAGGGGAAGGATTTGGGCAACGGCGTCATTTCATATCGTGCCAATCAGGTCAATTTCCCTAAAACCGGTTCCTATACGGTAAAGGCGACGGCCACCGATGCTGACGGCGCTAACTCCGTCGATGCCCGCTATACCGTCGTCCAGGAAAAAGCCCAGCGCCAGGCCAAGAACGTCATCCTCTTCGTCGGCGACGGCATGTCCCTGCAAGCCCGCGAAATGGCCCGCATCATTTCCAAAGGCATGACCAACGGCAAGTACAATGACTTGCTGGCTATGGAAAAGATGCCCCATAACTGCCTGATTACGACCAGCGGTTACGATTCCCTGACGACAGACAGCGCCAACTCGGCGTCGGCTTATGCGACAGGCCATAAATCCGTCGTCAATGCCTTGGGGGTCTATGCAGATTCCACGAAAAATCCCTTCGATGATCCTCGTGTCGAAAATATTTCGGAAATCGTAAAACGCAGCCGCGGCATGTCCGTCGGTATCATCACCCAGGCTGAATCGACAGACGCTACGCCGGCTGCCATGGTCGGTCATACGCGCCGCCGTGCCAACCAGGATTACATCGCTTCGGAATATCTCGAAGATTATCATCGCCCAGACGTCATCATGGGTGGCGGCTCGCGCCGTTATATCCCGCAGTCCGAACAGGGCTCGAAGCGCCACGACAACCAGAACGTCATCCAGGAATTTAAGGATAAAGGCTATACCTTCGTCACCAATTCTAAAGAAATGATGGCCGCACCGGACAACAAACCGCTCCTGGGCCTGTTCCATCCGGGGACGATGAACGTCTATATCGATCGGGAAATGCTCAAGAACCCGGAAGTCCTCGGTAAATATACGGATCAGCCGAACCTCATCAACATGACCAAGAAATCCCTGGACATCCTCAGCAAGAATCCGAAAGGCTTCTTTGCCATGATTGAAGGCGCTTCCATCGACAAGCAGCTCCATGCCATGGATTGGCAGCGCGCAACGTATGATACCATCGAGTTCGATAAGGCCATCGAATATGCTCAGAAATGGAATAAAGAACACGGGGACAACACGCTGATCATCGTCGTTGCCGACCACGCTCACGGCGCTTCTATTACAGGGTCCTACCATGAACGGGATGGCAAGAAGGGCCTGGCAGCTGTCCGTACCTATGCCGACTCCATTTTCCCAACCTTCAAAGATGCGAACCACGACGGCTTCCCGGATAATCCCGATCCCGATGTTACCTTGGCCGTCCAGTATGCCAACCATCCGGAATATTATGAAAACTTCCACTTCCAGCAGAAACCGACGCTGCCGACTGTTTCCCAGACCGTTACCAAACAGGAAGCTCAGCAGGCTGGCGATAAGACCGAATACCATCAGGTATCGACAGTCGTCGAAAAAGCCAATCCGGCCCGCCATCACGACGGCGATCCCTGGGAACTCGTACCGGCTAATATCCCCGATACTATCGGTGACGAATGCCATGCTGCCGACGACGTACCGCTTAACGCCGAAGGGCCTGGTTCGGAATACTTCCAGGGTGTCATGGACAATACAGAAGTCTTCTTTGGCATCATGAGAGCCCTCGGCATCGACGCCACGAAGAATGTAAAATGATTAGTGGCTAGTGGCTAGTGGCTAGTGGCTAGTGGCTAGTGGCTAGTGGCTCGTA
>OHVZ01000863.1_pt1 | contig 11573 bp, 11 predicted proteins | sample 1579561 | NCBI WGS metagenome assembly OHVZ01 (sample SAMEA3882547, study PRJEB24775) | human gut metagenome | biome: human-associated habitat; feature: intestine environment; material: feces | place: Netherlands | collected 2009/2010
ATCGGACGCGGGCCTTCCGGAATGGAGGTGGAATCGCGCTTGTCGTGTCCGCCGATCACTTCCTGCAGCAGGGCCGAGTCCTCCACACGGCGGCCGAAGGGGCCGACCTGGTCAAGGGAGCTGCCGAAGGCCACCACGCCGTAGCGCGAGACCGCGCCGTAGGTGGGCTTCATGCCCACGACGCCGCAGAGGGACGCCGGCTGGCGGATGGAGCCGCCGGTGTCGGTACCCAGGGCGAGCGGAGCTTCGAATGCGGCCACTGCGGCTGCGGAACCGCCGCCGGAACCGCCCGGCACGCGCTCGGTATCCCACGGATTGTGGGTGGTCTGGTAGGCGGAGTGCTCGGTGGAGGAGCCTTGCGCGAATTCATCGAGGTTGGTCTTGCCCAACAGCGGCATGCCCGCGGCCTTGAGCTTCTCGATGACGGTGGCGTCGTACGGCGGCACCCAGCCTTCGAGGATCTTGGATGCGGCGGTGGTTTCGATGCCCTTGGTGACAATCATGTCCTTGATGGCGATTGGCACGCCGGCGAGTTCCGGCATCTGCGCCTTGTCCTCATCGGACTTGGCGTCGAAGGCGTCGGCCTGTTCGAGGGCCTGGTCGGCGGAGACCTTCAGGAAGGCCTTGACGCTCGGTTCGGCGGATTCGATGACCGCAAGGTGGGCTTCGACCAGCTCACGGCTGGAAACTTCCTTGGCCTTGATCTTGGCCGCCATCTCGGCGGCGGAAAGCTTGACGAGTTCGGTGGTGCTCATATCACTCCTGTCCCAGAATGCGCGGTGCGACGAACATGCCGGCCTCGGAGACCGGGGCGCCTGCGGTGGCTTCGGCCTGGGTCAGCGGGGTCTCGGGTACGTCCGGACGCAGGTAGGCTTCCAGCGGGACCGGGTTCGCGGTCGGTTCCACGTCGTCGGTGGCGACTTCCTGGACCTTGTTGATGGATTCGGCGATGACGTTCAGATCGCCCTGCAGACGGGTGATTTCCTCGTCCGTGAGTGCGATTCGGGCCAGATCGCCCAAATGCACGATTTCTTCTTTGGTGAAAGTAGGCATGACCCTAACAGTAACGCGTCTGCGTGACGAGCGTGTGCCCTATTTCGTGCCCCGTTCGCAACCCGGCAGCGGACGTTGCCTTCCATTTCGCAACCCAATCGTTGGACACCTGGTCATCTTTCCGGTACAGCAACGTTCGACGGCTTTTCTTGCCGCGTGCCGATGGCGCGATCAGGCTTGCGGCGCGGCGTGCTGGGCGATCCAGGCGTGCATGGAGACCGCGGCGGCGGCGCCGGCGTTGATGGAACGGACCGAGCCGAATTGGGAGATGTAGACCACGTCATCGGCCAGTTCGAGCGCTTTTTCGGACAGGCCCGGGCCTTCCGCGCCGAAAAGCATGAGGCAGCGTTTGGGGAAATGGTAGGTTTCCATGGGCACCGCGCCGGGAATGATGTCGAGCGCGATGACGCGGGCGGCTTGCAGTTCTGCTATTTTCGCGTCCAAGGCTTCCAGTTGGGCCATGGTTTCGCTTGTGTTCGGGGCAGTGCCGGAAGTGCCGTCCGTCGCGGCTGCGGAGCCACGCATATGGAAGGCGATGGCGGCGGCTTGCGATTGGGCGGCAGCGATTTCGCCGGCGATGCGCAGTTTCCAACATTCGACGAGTTCCGTTATGGATGGATGGTTTTCGACGTGCTGGTACAGCTCCGTCATGAGCGCGCCCTTGCGATTCCATTTGTGCGGGCCGACGATGTGCACGCGGCGCGCTTGGAACGCGTTGGCGGTGCGCACCATGGAGCCGATGTTGAAATCGTGGGTCCAGTTCTCCACGGCGACTTCGAAATCGTGGCGCCCGCGGGAGTCCAGGTCGGCTTTGATGGCCGCGACCGTCCAGTAGCGGTAGCGGTCGAGCACGTTGCGGCGGTCGCCTTCGTCGAGCAGGGTGGAGTCGAAGCGGATGTCGTAATTGGGGGATGACGCATCGTCCGGGCGTGGTTCGCCTGGATGGGTTTGCGACCACGGTCCTACGCCGACCTCGCGGAACGTCGGTTCGCCGGATGCCTGTGCGGCAACATCGATGGGATTGGGATCGTGCACGTTCTCCCCTTCATAGGAACAGCAATACAAATATGTCAAAGGCCCGCGCATCCGTATGCATCATCATGCTTGTCATCGCACATTCGACGACGTCAACGGCAGATATGTTTGCGGTCGGTCGGCGGGAAACTCGGTGTTCAGTGGAGTTCGGATTCCTTGAACACTTCGACGAACGGCAGTTCGGATTCCTCCGAAGTGACCGGGTTGATGACCTTGATGGTCGGGTCGACCATGTCGACACCGCCGATCAGCGAGGCAACGGCCAGCACTTTGGCGCCTTCGTTCTCCACCACGGAGAAGTCGAGGCTCAGCTCGTTGCCGTTGCGCAGGGTGACCAGCGATGAGGTCTGCACATACGATTTTTCAGACAGCCAGGAGTCGATCAGCACCACGCGTTTGCCGGCAATCGACGGACCCTTGATGGACGGATAGACGAAGTCCATGACGAAACCGTCCAAATCCTCACCACGGGAGGCGGCGGCCTGGATCATGGCGGAGACCAGCGGCACGGCCGCGGCGGTCAATGCGCCGACCGCGTCGAAATCGTCGACGGAATAGCCGGCTTCCTCCAACGTGTCGAGCAGGATATGGCCGACGATGGAGGCTCCACGATGGTCGAACAGCACGGAGGAGAGTTCCGAGAAAGGCTTGTCCTTCATTTCGGACTGCAGCAGCGTCTTGAGCTGGTCGCGAGGTTCGAGCATGGCGAAATCGACGGTGGATTCCGTCGAAGCGGAAACAGACTGGCCCGCAGCGGAATCATGCGTCGGAACCGGTGTCGTCTTGCGGAAAGTGTTCTCTTCGGTCATGGTTCCAGCCTATCCTTTCGGCTCGTCATTCACCGTGCGGTATGGGTGATTTATGAGCGATAAACATGGTTATTCGGCGTTGGTCTCGGGAGCGGACAACTCGCGGATATCCCCTTTTTCGGGCGCGATCATGTCGACGGTGCCGATGACCTTGCTTTGGTCGACGCGTTGCAGTTTGCGCGCGGTGACCAGCACGCGCGATTCGAGCGACGCGGCGAACGAGTTGTATGCGCCGACCGTTTTGGTGATGGCGGAACCCAGTTTGGTGGCCCGCTCCCCCAATACTGCAAACCGTTCGTACAGCTCTCGGGACAGGTCGAACAGCATTTTCGCGTCATCGGTCAGGCTTTGCTGCTGCCATGCGTATGCCACGGATTTGAGCACCGCCCATAGGGTGATCGGCGAGGTCAGCGCGACTTTCTGCGCGAATGCGTCGTCCATCAGTGTCGGGTCGGTTTCCAACGCGGCCTGCAGCAACGATTCGTTGGGGATGAACGCGATCACGAAATCCGGAGCATCGCTGAACGCGTTCCAGTAGGCTTTGTCTCCCAGGGTCTTCACATGGTCTCGTACCGCTTTGGCATGGGAATGCAGCAGCTCGTTCTTGCGGGCCAGTCCCTCCGGTGAGGCGGTGTCTGGAATCTCGCATGCGCGCTGGTAGTCGGCGTATGGCGCTTTCGCGTCGATCGGAATGGTTTTGCCGCCCGGCATGTGGATGATCATATCCGGCCGTTGCGTATGTCCATCGGCGTCGGCGACCACAACCTGGGTGTCGAAATCGACATGTTCCAGCAGACCGGCCGATTCCACGATGTTGCGCAGCTGTGCTTCGCCCCACGCGCCACGCACCTTGTTGTTGCGCAATGCCGATGATAGGGCGCTCGTCTCGCGATCCAATCGCGCCTGCTGTTCGCCAAGACCTTTGAGCTGTTCGCCGAGCGCGCCCATCTCATGCTTGCGCCCCTCTTCAATCTGCGCGACCTTCGCCTGCAACGCGTCAAGGTTCTTCTGCACAGGAGCCAACGCGGACAGCACTTTGCTTTGCTCCTGCAGCTTCTTCTCGCCTTCGGCCTGCCGACGTTCCGCCTCCTCGGCGGCTCGCCGCCGCTCACGTTCCACACGCAATTCCTCGGCACGTTGAGCTTGCGCCAATTGCGATTTGAGATACGTCAGCTGCTGGCCGAGCCCTTCCGCCTGCGTACGGTACTGCACCACCGCCGCGTTAAGTTCGCTGATACCCTGACGATCCGCCTCGATCTGCGCCTTCGCCTCGTTCAGGTCGGATTCCTTCGCGCCGCGGGCCATGTCCTGCCCTTTGGCACGGCCCGCGAAGAAGCCCGCAGCCGCTCCGAGCGCGGCCACGATCACCAGCAATATCACTACAAACACAGGATTATCGAACATACGTTCGATGGTATCACGTCGTCAGGAACACATCAATCCACGCATCCACATTCATTCGCAAGACCGACCGCATGCCACACAACCGTGCACTATGCTGAAATCAGCCGAACGCGAAATGCATCAGCCCAACACGAAGGGACATTATGGGATTCGATCTGTTTTTGGCGGCCGTGTCGATTGTGGCCGCATCCATCGCCACCTGGGCGTTGTTGCGGCTGTTTCCAAGCTCGGACGCACGCCAGGCGATTCCGCTGCGGACGGACGGCGGATTTGCCGACCCATCCCACACAACCGACGGTGGAGTGACGATAGACGGCAAAGTGACGGCAGACGGCGAATCGGCATCCGACATCGACGGACAACCCACCGACCACCTCGGCAAGCGCCTCGTCATCGCGCTTATCCTGACCATTCCAACGTTCGTCATCACATTACTGGCGCTGGCCAAAATCGCCATGCCGGGCTGGCTGACGAATCCGTGGCCGCACGCCATCGTCATCACGCCGGTCATGTTCTATTGCGCGGCGCCGATTCACCACCGCGGCCTGCCCGCATTGCAGCGGCGACATCCGAACGGCGATTCGCTGGTTTCGCTTGGCATGGCGATTGTTTACGCGTACAGCCTGCTGCTGTGCGTGGTGTCGTGGATTTTCCCGGCCGGCTCGCGCGATCCGTATTTCGCGTTCGTCGGCGTGGTCGCGACGCTTTCGCTGGCTGGCACGCTTGTCCGGCAACACGCGATGACCGCGCAGCAGACGGCAGAAACAGAAAAGGCGCAATCGGCACAGTCAACAGAATCAACAGAATCGGCGCGATCTCAAGCGAAATCCCCTGAGCCAACGCAAGAAAAAAGCGCGGAAGAATTGCTCTTCCGCGCTGTGGTAGGTCATGCGATCCGCGCACGCGTGCTGCAGATCACCACGTCGGTGACGATGGTGGTCGCGGTGTGGACGTGCGCGTTGTGGCTGGCGTTCGGCATGCAACCGAAGCTGGCGATCGCCATACTGCTCGGTTCGACCGTGCTGTCGGTCGCAGGCCTGGTATTGCAGGCTTACGACCGACAGGTAACCAATCGATAATCGTCACTCAGCCGGGTTCGGGACGTCGGCGGAATCGTCCGTCTTCTCCTCGCCCATATCCTCCAGCTGGTCCGCGGCCCACGCGGACAGCTCCAGGTGGTCGCCGCCGGTCTGGTCCACCAGCACGGTGTCGCCGTCGTGCACTTCGCCGGCCAGCAGCATGCGGGCAAGCTGGTCGCCGACTTCGGTCTGCACCAGGCGACGCAGCGGACGTGCGCCGTACGCCGGATCGTAACCGGTGTTGGCAAGCCATTCGCGCGCCGAATCGGTCACGTCGAGCGTGATGCGGCGGTCGGTCAGACGTGCGGACACCTGCGCGACCTGAATGTCCACGATGCCGCCGAGCTCCTCGCGGGTCAGCGGGTGGAACATGACCAGTTCGTCCAGACGGTTGATGAATTCCGGCTTGAACTGCATGTGCACGGCGTCCATCACGGCCTTCTTCTTGGCGTCCGCGTCCATGTCGGGATTGACGAGGAACTGCGAGCCCAGGTTGGAGGTCATGATCAGAATCGTGTTCTTGAAGTCCACGGTCCTGCCCTGGCCGTCGGTCAGGCGACCGTCGTCAAGCACCTGCAGCAGCACGTCGAAGACTTCCGGATTGGCCTTCTCCACCTCGTCGAACAGCACCACCGAATACGGACGGCGACGCACGGCTTCGGTAAGCTGGCCACCCTCTTCGTAGCCGATGTAGCCCGGCGCGGCTCCGATCAGGCGGGACACGGAGGCCTTCTCCATGTATTCGCTCATGTCGATGCGCACCATGGCCTTCTCGTCATCGAATAGGAAGTCGGCGAGCGCCTTGGCCAGTTCGGTCTTGCCCACGCCGGTGGGGCCGAGGAACAGGAACGATCCGGTCGGACGGTTCGGGTCGGAGATGCCGGCACGCGAGCGACGCACGGCGTCGGAAACCGCTTGGATGGCTTCCTTCTGGCCGATCACGCGCTTGCCGAGGTACTCCTCCATGTGCAGGAGCTTCTCGTTTTCGCCCTGCATAAGACGGCCCACGGGGATGCCGGTCCAGTCGGAGACGATTTCGGCGATGGAGTCGGCGTCGACGCGGTCGGGGACCATCGGCACGTCGGCGTTGGCATTGTCGGCTCCGCCCGATTCCGCCTCGTTCTTCTCGGCTTGGGCGATTTCCTTCTGGATGGCCGGGATTTCGCCGTAGTTGATGGCTGACGATTTCGCCAGGTCGCCTTCGCGCTCGTACTTTTCGGCTTGCGTACGCAGCTCGTCGAGCTTCTTGCGCAGGTCGCCGATACGGTTGTGGCCGTTCTTTTCGGCGTCCCAACGCGCTTTCAGCCCGTTGAGCTTTTCGCTTTTGTCGGCGATTTCCTGGTTCAAATCGGCGAGACGGTCCTTGGCGCTGTCGTCCAGTTCCGCTTCGGCCTTTTCCGCGGCCTTGTCGTTCTTCGGATTGCCCAGCAGGTACGACTTCTCCATCTTGAGACGGTCCACCTGGCGGCGCAGTTCGTCGATTTCCTCAGGCGAGGAGTCGAGTTCCATGCGCAGGTGCGCTGCGGCCTCGTCCACCAGATCGATGGCCTTGTCCGGCAGCTGGCGTCCGGAAATGTAGCGGTTCGACAGGGTTGCCGCCGCGACCAGCGCGTCGTCGCCGATGGTCACCTTGTGGTGGGCCTCATACTTCGGCGCGATGCCGCGCAGGATGGCGACGGTGTCCTCCACGCTCGGCTCGCCGACGAACACCTGCTGGAAACGACGTTCGAGCGCCGGATCCTTTTCGATGTTCTCACGGTATTCGTCCAGTGTGGTGGCGCCGATCAGGCGCAGTTCGCCACGGGCCAGCATGGGCTTGAGCATATTGCCCGCGTCCATGGAGCCTTCGGCCGCGCCCGCGCCGACGATGGTGTGGATCTCGTCGATGAAGGTGATGATCTGCCCGTCGGCCTTCTTGATCTCCTCAAGCACGCTCTTCAGACGTTCCTCGAATTCGCCCCGGTACTTGGTTCCGGCAACCAGAGACGCCATGTTCAGACTCACCAGCCGTTTGTCCTTCAACTGGGGCGGCACGTTGCCCACCGCCATCCGCTGGGCAAGCCCCTCGGCAATGGCGGTTTTTCCCACCCCCGGCTCGCCGACCAGTGCGGGGTTATTCTTGTTTTTCCGGCACAGAATGCCGATGACCGTGTCGATCTCCCGTTCTCTCCCGATCACCGGGTCCATGCCTGACGCCTTGAGAATCAAATCTTCACTGAACTGCTCCAAAAGTTTCGTTGTGACCGCCTCCTTTTTTCCTCTCACGGGAGCGCCCTGCTCCCAGTGCAGATAGTCCACCGCATGGGTAAACAGCTCGTCGGTGCTGATGCCGTTGAGCTTCAAAAGCTCATATGCGTCGCTGTTTTCCCGTCTTGCCATCGCCAGCAGCAGATGCTGCGGCGTAATTTCCCGGCTGCCCAGATGCTTTGCCTCCCGCGCCGCCCCACGAAGAAGCTCCCGCGACTCCCCGGTCAGTCCCTGAGGCAGGGGCAGTTCCGGCGTCCCCTGCCCGTAGAGCAGCCGTGCCATCGCCTCCGTCAGGTCCGGGTCCATGCCCAGAAGCCGGAGGGTCTGCCCCACCGCCCCGGGTTCCCGCGCCATCACCAGCAGCAGATGGGCAGAGCCGACGTAGCTGTGTCCCAGACTTCTCGCCAGTTGGGCGGCACGCTGGATCAGGTCGGACGTCAGTATATCGTAATGCACGGTATCCCTCCCGAGTTAATGGTTTTTCCCTTTCCTGTTCCGGAAAATTCTCACCACCCAAGGCAGAAATTATTCAAAAATTTTTTATAAAAAAGGAATTGCTTTTTGGGAAAACCATGTTACAATGGGGATACGCTAGTTGTGTGGCGTGCAATACATATTAGATAAATGGAGGTAACACCATGGCTTACACGATTACTGACCGCTGCGTCGCCTGCGGCTCCTGCGCCGAGCAGTGCCCTGTCGAGGCTATTTCCGAGGGTGACGGCAAGTACGAGATCAACCCCGATATCTGCGTTTCCTGCGGTTCCTGCGCCGATCAGTGCCCCGCCGACGCTATCGAGGAAGGCTAATCTTTCTCAGACCCGAATTGGCCTGCGCAAATGCTTGCGCAGGCCGATTTTTTGTTGTATAATAGCGTAAATATCACCACGGGAGGCATTCATGGAGCAGTTACCCAACGGATTTACCCTGAACCTGCCGGAAGGCGCTTTTCCCTTGAGCACCGATTCCATGGTGCTGTCCCATTTTGTCAGGCTCCCCAAAAACGCCCGGGTGCTGGATCTCGGCTCCGGCTGCGGCACACTGGGGCTGCTGCTGTGCGCCGTGAATTAAAGCTGCCGCGTCACCGGCGTGGAGCTGTCTCAGAGTGCCCACCTCGCCGCCATCGACAACATCCGCCGCAACGGCCTGACGACCCGCATGGAAAGTATATGCGTCGATGTGCGGCAAGTTCCCGGCAGTTTTCCTCCGGGAAGCTTTGATGTCTGCGTCTCCAATCCCCCCTATTTTTCCGGCGGCCCCGCCAGCCGCACCGCCGCCCTTGCCCGCCGGGAGGACGCCTGCTCCCCCGCCGACCTGTTCAGGGCCGCCGCTTGGGCGCTGAAATACGGCGGCGACTTTTTCCTCGTCCACCGGCCGGAACGGCTGGCCGAGCTGATCGTCCGGGGTTCGGAGGTCAATCTGGAAGCCAAGCGGCTGTGCCTTGTGCGCCATCAGGCGGATTCCCCGGTGAATCTTGTCCTGCTTCAGCTGCGCAAGGGCGGAAAGCCCGGTCTTAAATGGGAGGAGATCGTTCTCCACGACTTGAGCGGTGCCCCCACCGAGCAATACCGCCGAATTTACCATCTCTAGGAGGTTTCACATGGCTGGAATGCTGTATCTTGTCCCGACCCCCATCGGCAATCTGGGGGATATCTCCCTGCGCTGCCGGGAGACGCTGGAAAGCGCCGACTTCATCGCCGCCGAGGATACGCGGGTGACGCTGAAACTACTCAACCATCTGGGCATCAAGAAAAGCCTTGTCAGCTACTACGAGCATAACAAGGCCACGAAGGGCGACTGGATCGTTGACCGCATTCTCGCCGGGGAGACCTGCGCGCTGGTCTCCGACGCGGGCAGTCCCGCCATCTCCGACCCCGGGGAGGACCTGGTCAAGCAGTGCGCTGAAGCCGGCATCATCGTTTGCGCCATCCCCGGTCCCTGCGCCGCCATCACGGCGCTGAGCATTTCCGGGCAGTCCACCGGCCGGTTCTGCTTTGAGGGCTTCCTCTCCACGGCGAAAAAAAGCCGCCGGGAGCATCTGGACGCCCTGCGAACCGAGACCCGGACGATGATCTTCTACGAAGCCCCCCACAAGCTGGTGTCCACGCTGGCGGATATGTCGGAAGCCTTCGGCGCTGACCGCCCCGTCAGTCTGTGCCGGGAGCTGACAAAGCTTCATGAAGAAGTCGTCCGCACCACACTGGGGGAAGCCCTGACAAAGTACACCGAAACGCCGCCGAAGGGGGAATTCGTTCTCATCGTCGCGGGCGCGCCGGAAACGGTAAAGGAATCCGCCTCAGAGGACGACGCCGCCGCCCGTGTCGCCCAGCTGGTTTCTCAGGGGCTCAGCCGCAAGGATGCGGTCAAGCAGACCGCCGCAGAGCTGGGACTTCCCAAAAATGTGGTTTACGATATTGCGTTAAAAGACCCCGAATGATTTTCACATCATTCGGGGTCAAACAATAAAAAAATATCCATCCGAAGACTTCGGATGGAAGAATCGCGCGAAAGGGAACCGTCATGGTTCCCTTTCACGTTCAATAACCACAGCAGCCAAAATAATATCACAAATTCCGGTTTTATAGTTTTACGGGCGGCTCGTCAAAAAAAGCCCGCAGCGCGGCACGCACCTCCTCAACCTCCACAAGATCGCCCCGCAGGCTCACGCGGTGATACGCAGCGGCGCTGAGAAACAGAATGTGCAGGGAGTTGGCGGAAGGAACATGTTCCGAAAAAATTTCCTCGAAATGGGCGCGGTTCGTATTGCTGACAACGATAAAATGCTTTTCGGCGGCAAGATAGCGCTCGGCGCGTTCTGTACCGGTGCCAAAATAGCCGCACCCGCGTTCGCAAAAGCGAAAAAAATTTGAACAGGGCCAGTCGCAGTAATTCGGCACAATAAAGCAGGCGCCCTGCTCCGTGATCGCCTCATATAGCGCCGTGATTGCAGGCGCATCCGGCAGCGGGCAGACGCCGTCTTTTTGAAAGCATTCGGTCTGGCAAGCCCCGCACCCCCGTGCAAAGATTTCCGGAATATCAACAGCCCGGCCGCCCTGCATCTGTGCACAGAAAGCGGCAATTGAGCCGCAGTTTCCTGTGCGGCGGTCACTGAAATTCAGAAAGAACATGCATTTTTCCTCCCCGCGTTTTCGTATCATTTATTGTAGCATTTTCCGCAATAAAATGCAAGGCCGGCGCGTCAAAAGATACACTGCGATCCCGAGCCGGTTCTCAGCCTTGTGTAAGAATCCCCCGGATGGGCATAAAAGCCACTGGTTCAGCAGCCAAAATGTTTGGAAATCCGTAGGACTGCCGCAGCAGTGTGCACAATGGCACAGTTCTCCGACAGTCTAAGGCCCCGAATGACTTTTGAAGTCATTCGGGGCCTTTTTCAAAATTCCGTCATGTTTCTGATGCATTCCTGACAGATGTTCTTCTGCCGGTAGGAGATCAGCCCTCGGGAAGAACCGCAGAAAACGCACGCCGGCTCGAACTTTTGCACGATGATGCGATCACTTTCCATGTAGATCTCCAACTCGTCCCGTTCCGCGATGTCCAGTGTGCGGCGCAGTTCAATGGGCAGCACGATTCTGCCAAGCTCATCTACCTTTCGGATAATGCCCGTAGACTTCATTGCGGTCAGCTCCCTTCCTTCGTTTTCCAGCGGCTTATTTGCATTATCATTATACTAATTTTATTTACTATAGTCAAATACTTTTTACAACAAACTGAAATTTTTGTCGAAACATTTCCATTCTTTTCCATTTCTTATCCGCATACCATGCCTCAAGGAAGCTCTGATTCAATCGGCAAGAGCTGGCGGCAGAAGATTTTGGCTCAGCCGAAAGTACGGAAAGTGGAGGAATGCGCATGGTCATGAGCTGGATATGGACGGGCATCGTTCTGATAAGCATTCTCTGTGCGCTGGTTCTGGGCAACGGCAGCG
>OHVZ01000865.1_pt1 | contig 11553 bp, 9 predicted proteins | sample 1579561 | NCBI WGS metagenome assembly OHVZ01 (sample SAMEA3882547, study PRJEB24775) | human gut metagenome | biome: human-associated habitat; feature: intestine environment; material: feces | place: Netherlands | collected 2009/2010
GGCGCTGCTGTGTTCAGAGGAACGTTATTTTTCTTGCCTTACTTTGCGGCATCCACCAGCACACCAACGTAGCCGGCAGTATCCACCAGCGTGGCACCGGAAACGGCGTCCACAGCCTTTTCATCTTTGCTCAGAGCCTCGGCGTCGGCAATGCTCATGCCGTTCACGTGGTTCTGGATGGCGTCGTAGTTGGCATCCAGCGAAACGGTGGAACCAGCCTTTTCGGCCATCATCTTGCTGTAGTAATCGGCGTTGACCCGCTTGGACATCAGCACCTTGCCCTCGGCGTAGCCTGCGCCGAAGTCAGAATCGGAGTTGGGCACACCGACGACCCCGGCGTCCGAACCGGCAAACTGGAACTCGTCAATGTAGCTCAGCACGATGGTGTCCCCGGCGGTGGCGACAGCGCCGGAGGTGAAGCACTTGGTGCCGTGTGCGGCCCCATAGACCACATTCAGCTTCAGGTCCTCGGAGCTGCCGTTGAACTCCACGGCCTGCGTGGTCTGGGCGTTTTTGGCGGCATCCACGATGGCAGAGAGATAACCGGCGGTATCCACCAGCGTTGCGCCGGAGACGGCGTCCACAGCCTCGGCACCCTTGGCGGCCACATCCTCCAGCTCGGAGATGGTCTTGCCGACGGCAAAGTTCTGGATGGCGTCGAAGTTTGCATCCAGAGCGACCGTGGAGCCGCCCTTTTCAGCCATCATCTTGCTGTAATAATCGGCGTTGGCCCGCTTGGACATCAGCACCTTGCCCTCGGCGTAGCCTGCGGCAAAGTCGGAGTCGGAGTTGGGCACGGCGGTCACGCCTGCATCGGTGCTGGTGAACTGAAAATCGTCGAGGTAGGCGGCGAGGATGACGTCATCCTTCACCACAGCCACCGCTTCGGTGAAGCACTTGGTGCCGTGGGCGGCAGCATAGGCCTGACCGATCTGGATGCCGCCTTCCACCGGGACGATGGCGGCGGGCTCAGCGGGGGCTGCGGCAGCAGAGTCGGCGGGGGCTTCTTCGGCCAGCTCCACACCCAGTGCGGCGGCAACGGCCTTCCGGACAGCCTTGGTGGTCACCGTGGCACCGGCAACGCCGTCGATGGCGGGGCCGTTGGCGGCCACGACCTGCTTGGACAGCTCTTCCAGTGCAGCGCCGCCGATGCTCTCGGTCTCCTGTGCGCCTTCCAGCTTGCAGTCGGTAACGGTGCCGTTGGCATCCACGGTCAGGGTGGCGGTGACAGCACCGCCAAAGCCTTCGGCAGAGCCGGTCTTAGTCACACCAGCGGCGGTGGAGCTGCTGCCGCCGCCGCAGGCGGCCAGAGAGACGCCAACAACGAGGCTCATGGCCACGGCAGCGCTCAGTTTGCGGATGATCTCCTGTTTCATGGGTCTTTCCTCCAGAGAAAAATCGGTTTGTGTTCGGTCCCCAGAAAAGGTCATATCTTTTCAAGGATGTTTACAAAAGATAACATATTTTGTGAGGTGCTGTCAAGAGATTTTAGCACATACTTCGTGAAGAATGATAAATTGGTGTCAATTTGTGACGCTGACGGTATACGAAGCGAACGGACGGTCTACGCTGTTAGTAATTCCTGAATGGAAACCAAGCAAGCAGTTTTGCCACTTTCAGCCCCAGTTAGTACTTCAATATTACTATGTTTTGGAAATCGGCACAACCATATAACCGTCTTTGATGAAACTGTTTTTGTTTCATCGATGACATTGTACCAGCAAGCAGTGCAGACGTATATACATCTGCTTATTTTGCGTTGCAAAACGCTTGTTGGGGAATGCCCCAAGCCCCTTTAATCTGCATTTTCCAATGCAGGCTGCGCATCCCTTCGGGACGCTTTTTACCCGGTGATGTGCTCTGGGTCATTCAAAACTTGCATGAGGTGAGAAGCGGCTTCTGCAAGAGAATCGTACTTCATCTGTTCAGGAACAGGCGCATCCAGAAGCAAAATGCCCCACACCTGCATACAGTCCGCAAGTTCTTTCTGTGCCTGCAATGCCGCCTCCTTACGCACATTCGGGTTAGTTTCTGCATCCAGAACGTAGGCTGCGGAGTATTTTCGGTTGCGGTCTTCCGTCAACTGCACCATGGAGTAGTGCTCATCCCAAAAGTGACAGAAGCGAACCCTGCCACCGATGTTCTGTTCCATTCGTTCCCGATGCGTGGACTTGGGCAACGCCACGATGTTCCGCTGCACCAGCCAGCGCAGAATCACCTAGGCGACCGACTTGCCATGGGTTTCGCTGATTTTCGCCAAAGTCGGATTATCGAACATGCCGGATCGCCCTTCGTCGAATGGCGCCCATGCCTCCTACGAGTAACCGCCACTCTGTGTAGACGGGATATGGGATAATCGGCGATGGTACTTTGCGTATGGACACGGTCCGAAAACACTTGGCTTCGATGAGTTCGCAGCAGACTTGCGATTCGTCCGCAACCAGTCGCGCCGGCAACGCGCCACAGCACGGCGAACAAGTGCGATTTTCCGTCGACCGACATACGCAAAACGCTGGAATTCCAACGTTTCTTAAGGATGGAACACAACATTGGCTGAGTTTATTTACCAGATGATCAAGGCCCGCAAGGCTTACGGCGACCGAGTGATTCTTGACGATGTGACCCTGAGCTTCCTGCCGGGCGCGAAGATCGGCGTCGTCGGCCCGAACGGCATGGGTAAGTCCACGCTGTTGAAGATCATGGCCGGACTCGACACCGTTTCCAATGGCGAGGCTTATCTGACTCCGGGATTCACTGTCGGAATCCTGCAGAAGCCGCCGCTGGATGACACCAAGACCGTCGGCGAGAACATCAAGATGGCATTCGGCCCGATCGCCGAAAAGGTGGCGCGTTTCAACCAGATTGGCGAGGAAATGGCCAATCCGGACGCCGATTTCGACGCGCTGATGGAAGAAATGGGCAAACTGCAGAACGATATCGACGCGGCCAACGGTTGGGATCTCGACTCCCAGCTCGAGCAGGCCATGGACGCTCTGCAGTGCCCGGATCCGGATACGCCGGTGAGCGTGTGCTCCGGTGGCGAGCGCCGTCGTGTGGCACTGTGCAAGCTGCTGCTTGAGGCTCCGGATCTGCTGCTGCTCGACGAGCCCACCAACCATTTGGACGCCGAATCGATTCTGTGGCTGGAGCAGTTCCTGCACCAGTACAAGGGCGCCGTCATCGCCGTCACCCACGATCGTTACTTCATGGACAATGTGGCCGAATGGATCTGCGAAGTGGATCGCGGCCACCTGTATCCATACAAGGGCAACTACTCCACCTACCTGGAGACCAAGGCCAAGCGTATGGAGATCCAGGGCGCCAAGGACGCCAAGCTCGCCAAGCGCCTGAAGAGCGAGCTCGATTGGGTGCGTTCCTCGCCGAAGGCCCGTCAGGCCAAGAACAAGGCCCGTCTGGAACGTTACGACCAGATGGAGCAGGAGGCACGCAACAACAAGAAGCTCGACTTCTCCGAGATCCAGATTCCGGCCGGCCCGCGTCTGGGTTCCACCGTTCTGGAAGCCGAGCATATCCACAAGGCGTTCGGCGACCGCGTGCTCATCGACGACTTGAGCTTCACCCTGCCGCGTAACGGCATCGTCGGCGTGATCGGCCCGAACGGCGTAGGCAAGTCCACCCTGTTCAAGACCATCGTCGGCTTGGAGCCGTTGACCTCCGGTTCGCTCAAGATCGGCGACACCGTGAAGATCAGCTACGTCGACCAGAACCGTGCCGGCCTTGACCCGAACAAGAACCTGTGGGAGGCCGTGTCCGACGGACTCGACTTCATCGAGGTGGCCGGCGTGGAAGTGCCGACCCGCGCCTACGTGGCGTCCTTCGGCTTCAAGGGTTCCGACCAGCAGAAGCTGGTGGGCGTGCTGTCCGGCGGCGAACGCAACCGTCTGAACCTGGCACTGACCCTGAAGCAGGGCGGCAACCTGCTGCTGCTCGACGAACCGACCAACGACCTTGACGTCGAAACCCTGGAATCCCTCGAAAACGCGCTGCTCGCCTTCCCGGGCTGCGCCGTGGTGATCTCCCACGACCGTTGGTTCCTCGACCGTGTGGCCACGCACATCCTCGCATGGGAGGGCACCGACGAGAATCCGGCCAACTGGTACTGGTTCGAAGGCAACTTCCAGGCCTATCAGGAGAACCGCATCGCCCGTCTCGGCGAGGATGCGGCCCGCCCGCACCGCCTGCACCGCAAGCTGACCCGCTAAAGGCAGACAGATCCAATCAAGTCGCGTTAAGCGCAGATTTCAGCAAAGCGCCACCCTTCATTACGAGCGGTGGCGCTTTGCCATACGTCAACCGTTGCCGCTAACCAACCGTTCATTCTTCTCACGTACTCGTTACAAAACAATCCGACGAAATTTACTACGTATGGATAGACTCGATGCCAGCATAAAGAGCTATCCACACGCGGAAGGAATCGAGGCCATCATGACGCAGACAGACATGACGCCGCTGCAGCGACTGGCAAAGGTGCTCCAGCTGGGCACGCCCTCAAACTATCGCAACCATACGTATAGCAACGGCGAAAGCCTGTACTTCCCCACTGGCCGAGTCTACGGCGGACAGGTCATCGCGCAGTCGCTGATGGCCGCGTCGAAAACCGTCGCTCCATCCCGTCTGCCGAATTCCATCCACGGCTATTTCATTTCGGCCGGCGATATCCGTCAGGATCTGCTGTTCGACGTGGAAAATCTGCGTGACGGACGTTCCTTCTCCGCCCGTCGCGTGAATGTCACGCAGGCGCAGGGCTCGATTTTGACGGCAATCGCCAGCTTCCAGGAACATGACCAGGAAGGCATCGAATTCGCCGACCCGATGCCTGAGAACATTCCCGATCCCGACAGCCTGACCAGTGCGAAGCAACTGATGGAGCCGTATGCGGAACAGTCGCCGTTCGCCAAGTATTATGCGGAGAAGTCGCCGTTCGATATTCGCCATGTGACGCGCACCATCATGCTTGGCGCCGACAAGAAGAGCGCCAGCGAGGATTCCGGCAAGCAGATGGTGTGGATGAAGGCCGACGGCAAGGTGGACGTGCCGCAGGTCATGCATCGTGCGATGCTGGCGATGGGCTGCGACCAGATCATGCTGGAGCCGATTCTGCGCCGTGCTGGCTTAAGCATCGCCACGCCGGGCATTTCGTATGCGTCCATCGACCATTCGATGTGGTGGTACCGCGACATCGACATCAACCAGTGGCATCTGTACGTGCAAGACACGCCGACCGCGGCGCACGGACGCGGCTTGGGCCAAGCGAAGGTCTACACACAGGATGGCGAGCTGGTGGCCTGCATGGCGCAGGAAGCGATGTTCCGCGTGCCGAAGAAGGACTGAGACGGAGTTAAAGAAGGTCTGACGTTCAGACTTTCGATTTCGTGGCAGGATTCGTAGCCGATTTTGTAGACGCCTTCGTGGCGGCGGCCGCATAGCGATTGCGCTGTGCGGCCTTTTTCGGCCGGACTTTCCGGCCCGTCGATAGGCGGGATGCGGCACAGCCACTCCCCCACGATGCCGACGATCATGTCGGCGACGCATACCACGCAGGCCACCACGCATTCGATGATGGCTTGGCTATAGAATTCCGCCTCACCATGCGGCAGACTCATGATGATCTGCCCACCGTACCAGCCGGCCAACGCCGCGCCCGCAAGTCCGAGCGCTTTGCAGGCCACCAGCGTGCCGAACGCCTTCTGCGGGTCCAATGGCTTGAGCTGCGCGCGTTTGACGGGATCTTTGGTCGTGTATTTATGAATCTGCAGAGCCATGTACAGCACCACACCGCCCAACACGGCCAGCACCACCGGCACGATCCAGGGTGCGCCAACCAACGGCAGGCCTGAAATCTCGCCGTATTTCGCCAATCCCATGCCGGCCAGCACGCCAAGCGCGGCCGCAAGGACGAATGACCACCAAGGGGTTCTGCGTGCTCTCATAGCGTGTCTCCGATAATCCAATTGTCGGTCAGCATGCCCACTTGCGCGGCGTCCGGAGCCATCGCCAGCAGGAACGCGACCGGATCCCTGCCGAGTTTCGCGTCCGGATCCATGTCGAACCATGGGGCGAGCACGGCCGCATGCTCACGTGCGGCCGGCCACGGCACCATGCAATCAGGTTCGTTGCGGACCACGCCTTCCATGTCCACAAGGTCGAGGTCGAGGTCATCCGAAATGGAGGATGACACCGATTCCAACGCACCGATAAGCTCACGCGCGTCCATGCGCGTGGAAATCTGCATGACGGCGGCCATTTTGTCCGGATAGTCGTCGACCTGGCTGACATGGTACAGCGGCGAAATACCTTCCACCTGGTTGCCGGGAAGCGCGTCGATGGCCACGATCGCCTGACGGAACTGGTGTTCCGCATCAGTTGAAACGCTATCCAGGGAAATGACCGCTCGACGGGATGCCGGTCCCGGTTTCGCCGCGGCCGCAGCGGCTGCTTTGGAGGCCGCCGTACCTTCCGGAAGTTCAATGGAATCAATGGATTCAACAGAATCGGCATCGTCAATCGCATCAACGTCATCTGCAGACGTCCCAATGTCGGAATCGCGAACTATGGGATCCTGAGCTCCGGCAACCATCCAATCGTCCGCGATCTCATCGATATGGTCGCGGTCGGACGTTTCGTGCAGCAGTTGCGCCACGGAACCGGCGTGCGCTCCCCCGAGTTCTGCGTCCGGTTCAAGCGCAAGCCACGGCCCCAATACGAAAGCCCGCTGCCATGCGCGCGGATGCGGCAACGTCAGGTCGGGGTCGGCGCTTTCCTGCCCGTCAAAGTCGATGATGTCCAAATCGAGCGTGCGCGACGTCCAATGGTCGGTGCGCACGCGACCATGCGAGGCTTCGATGCGCTGCAAACCGGCCAGCAGTTCGGCGGCCGAAAGCCTGGTATCCACGGACACGACCGCATTGCGGAATTCCGCAGTACCTTCCGGCATGCCCCATGCGTCGGTCCGATAGAGCGGCGACACCCCCGTCACCTGCGTGGAGGGAAGCCCATCAATGCACCGAACGGCGTCACGCAAGGTGGCGGTCACATCGCCCTGATTGCCTCCCATGGCGATGATGGCATGATGCACCTGCCCATGTTCCGACGACCGCTCACGCGATGGACTGTCAACTGTTTCACGGGAACGTTCCACGGTCACGCTGACATCGTCGAACGGCACGGTGATCGGCGCATTCGGCTTATGCACGGTGACCTGCGTGCGGCACACGGCCGGAAAGCCGAGAATCATGCCGACGATACGATTGGCCAGCTTTTCAATCAAATCGACGTGTTCGCCTTCGATGATGGCCACGATGCCTTTGGCGATCGCACCATAGTCGACGGTGTCGTTCAGATCGTCGGAACGGCCGGCGGCAGCGAGGTCGAGGAACAGCGTGGCGTCCACCACGAAGGTCTGGGCCCGCTCATGCTCGAAGTCGAGCACGCCATGTTTGCCCGTCGCGCGGATTCCCGTCAGTCGAATCTGATCCATACCAGCCTTCCTTTGCCGTTCCTACGTTCCGTATTCCTATTATTTCCGCGATTGCGATGTTGTGACTATCTGCGATTCGCACGGTCACGCGTTCGCATACTCGCGCCATGCGTTGCCGACGGCGACCGCGTCGCGGCTTTTCGCCACGTCATGCACGCGCACGGCCCACACGCCATGTTCCGCGCACAGGGCGCTGATGGCCGCGGTGGCGTTGTCTTTTGAGGCCATGTCCGGCTCGGTCACACCGGCGCCGGCAAGCAGCGAGCCGACGAAACGTTTGCGGGACGCGCCGATCAGCACCGGATAGCCAGCCGCGTTGAACCGGTCAAGCGCCGCCAGAATCGGCAGGTTATGCTCCACGCCCGGCTTGGAGAAGCCCAGGCCCGGGTCGATGATGACCTGTTCGGCCTGCACCCCGGCTTCAAGCACCGCATCCACCTGACGCATCAGCTCGTCATACACGTCATTCACCACGCCATGCTCGTAGCGGGAGGTGTCGGCGTCCGGCACATTGCCCGCGGCGCCGGCAAGCCAGCCACGCCAATGCTGCACGATGTACAGGCAGTCGGAATGGTCGGCCACCACATGCGGCAGTTCGCGGTCCAACTGGCCGCCGGACACGTCGTTGATGATCTGCGCGCCATGTTCGAGCGCGGCCAACGCCACCGAAGCGCGCGTGGTGTCGATGGACAGCACCGCCCCTTCGGGAATCAGCGCGTCCACAGCGCCCAGCACACGGGCCTTCTCGTCGGCTTCGCTGACGCGTTTGGCTCCCGGACGGGTGGATTCCGCCCCGATGTCGATGATGTCGGCACCGGCTTTCATCATCGCCTCGCCATGGGCTTTGGCCGCCTCCGGAGCAAGCCAGAGGCCGCCGTCGGAGAAGGAATCCTCCGTGATGTTGAGCACGCCCATCACCAACGTGCGCCGGCTATCATGAATCGCCTTCATATCAATCGCCATCGGTTTTCTTCCTTCATTCATTCCGTTCTTCCGTTCGGTTCTGTCCGATTCCGCCCGGTAAAGCGCACTTACGAATGGTTCGACAGAATCAGGCTCATCGCCTCGGTCCGCGTGGCCGCGTCGCGCATGCATCCTCGCACCGCCGAGGTGACGGTACGGGACTGCGCCTTCTTGACGCCACGCATGGCCATGCACATGTGGTCGCATTCGGTGACCACGATCACGCCACGCGCGTCGATGCCTTCCATCAACGCGTCGGCCACCTGCTGGGTGAGCCGCTCCTGCACCTGCGGACGGCGTGCGTACAGTTCCACCAACCGTGCCAGTTTGCTTAAGCCCGCCACTTGGCCGTTCTGCGGGATGTAGCCGACGTGGGCCACGCCATGGAACGGCAGCAGATGATGCTCGCAGACGGAGAACAGTTCGATGTCGCGTACGAGGACCATTTCGTCGGTGTCCACCTTGAAACGGGTTTTCAGAACTTCCTCTGGCCCGTGTCCGAGGCCGGCGAACAGCTCCTTGCACGCGCGCCCGATACGGTCCGGCGTGTCCAGCAGACCTTCACGGTCCGGATCCTCGCCGATGGACTTCAAGAACAGGCGCACGGCCTGGCGCACGCCTTCCTCGTCATAGCCGACAGGCCCGGCCGCATGAGCGGCACGGGCCTTGTCGTCGAAGAGGGTATCGAAATCGGTATCGCTCATCAGTTGGTCAATCCTGCGCTTTGCTTCAGCTTGTCGGGAATCGGGACCGGCGGAATGTCGGAATCGGGACGCTTCTCGTCGCTCAACCAGACCTCGCGCTTCGGCGCCTTCTTGATGTTGGCGAAGATGGCGGCAAGCTCCTTCTCGTTGAGCGTTTCCTTGACGAGCAGCTGACGTACCAGCTCGTCGAGGATGTCGCGGTTCTCGTTAATGACGTTCCATGCTTCGGTATGCGCGGTCTCCACAAGCTTGAGCACTTCCTCGTCGATGATTTCGGCGGTGTGCGCGGAGTACTTGTGGGTGAGCGCGCCGAGATCGCTTTGCTCGTCGTCGGACCACTTGATGGCGCCAAGCTTCTCGGAGAAGCCGTAGTCGAGCACCATCTGACGCGCGATGTTCGTGGCCTTTTCGATATCGTTGGAAGCACCGGTGGTCGGGTCGTGGAACACGACCTCTTCGGCGGTACGGCCGCCCATGGCGTACGCCATCTGATCGAGCAGCTGGTTGCGGGACATGGAGTAACGGTCCTCGGTTGGCATGACCGCGGTGTAGCCCAGTGCACGGCCGCGCGGCAGAATCGTCACCTTGGTCACCGGATCGGTGTCGTTCATGGCGGCCGCGACCAGCGCATGGCCACCCTCGTGATATGCGGTGTTGCGTAGCTCGTCGAGAGCCATGCCCTTGGAACGACGCTTCGGACCGGCCTGAACACGGTCGATGGCCTCGTCGATGGCGCGGTTGTCGATGAGCTGGGCGCCGGCACGGGCGCACAGCAACGCGGCTTCGTTCAACACGTTGGCAAGGTCGGCGCCGGTGAAGCCCGGCGTGCGCACGGCGATCATATGCAGGTCGACGTCCGGCACGAACGGCTTGCCCTTGGCGTGTACCTTCAGAATCGCCTCGCGGCCTTCCAAATCAGGTGCTTCGACGGCCACCTGGCGGTCGAAACGACCCGGGCGCAGCAATGCCGGATCAAGCACATCCGGACGGTTGGTCGCAGCGATGATGATGAGGTTCGTATCGTTGTCGAAGCCGTCCATCTCGACGAGCAGCTGGTTCAGCGTCTGCTCGCGTTCGTCGTGGCCGCCGCTCATGCCGGAACCGCCACGCTTGCGGCCGACAGCGTCAATCTCATCGATGAAGATGATGGCCGGAGCGTTCTTCTTGGCCTCGTCGAACAGGTCACGCACACGGGAGGCGCCAAGGCCCACGAACATCTCCACGAAGTCGGAGCCGGCCATGGAGTAGAACGGCACGCCGGCCTCGCCTGCGATGGCGCGCGCCAGCAGCGTCTTACCGGTGCCTGGAGGGCCGTACAGCAGCACGCCGCGCGGAATGCGGGCGCCCAAAGCCTTGTAACGGGACGGGTCCTTGAGGAAGTCCTTGATTTCCTCGACCTCCTGCACGGCAGCGTCTTCGCCGGCCACGTCGGAGAACTTGGTGGTCGGGGTCTGGCCGTCGAGCAGTTTGCCGCTGTTCTTCTTGCCGCCCATGCCGAACATGCCGCCGGCGGCACCGCCCATACGGCTCATCAGGAACCAGAACAGGCCGAAGATGATCAGGAACGGCAACAGCGAAGTGAGCAGGTAGGTCCAGATGCTGGTCTGCTGCATGGACGCGGTCCAGCCCTTGACCGGATCGGCCTTCTGCACGGCCTTGACCACGGCCGCGGACTGCGCATACGTGTAGTAGAACTGCACGTTCTTGCCGTAGTTCTTCGTACGTCCGGTGTCCGGGTCGGTGGCGGAGTAATCGCTCGACAGCTTGAGCTTGACCTGCTGGGTGTTGTCCACGATCGTCGCATACTCGACGGTGTTGCCGTTGAGGATCTGCATGCCATCCTTGGTGTCGATGGTCTGCGAGCCCGCACCGGCGAAAAGCTGGAACATGGTCACGGCAAGCAATGCCACGACCACAACCCACAGCCACGGCGACTGCCAGAACGGACGGGGGCCGTTGGACTTGTTGCCGTTCGCCCCGCTGCCACCGTTCTTGCCGTCATTGTTGCGGCTAAACGGATTGGTGAACGGGTTATTGCCCCCGTTGGGCTTGTTGCCGCCGCCATTGCTTGGCGGCTGGTTCGGACCAGGGAAACTCATGCCTGACCTCCTTCATAGACTGACGGTTTCAGCACCGCGATCGAATCGAGGTTGCGGTAGTACTCGTCGTAATCCAAGCCGAAACCGACCACGAATTCATCGGGAATCTCACGTCCCTTGTATTTCACATCAACATTGACCTTGCGACGTGCCGGCTTCTCCAGAAGCGCAAAAATTTCCACGGAAGCCGCTCCACGGCGCTTGAGCTCGTCGACCAGCCAAGCCAGGGTGATGCCCGAATCGATGATGTCCTCAACGATCAGCACATGGCGTCCTCGCACATCCGTGG
>OHVZ01000871.1_pt1 | contig 11477 bp, 9 predicted proteins | sample 1579561 | NCBI WGS metagenome assembly OHVZ01 (sample SAMEA3882547, study PRJEB24775) | human gut metagenome | biome: human-associated habitat; feature: intestine environment; material: feces | place: Netherlands | collected 2009/2010
TACCGGCAACTTCGGTGATATTCTGGCAGGCTATTATGCTAAGCTGATGGGCTTGCCGATTGACAGACTGCTGTGTGCATCCAACAGCAATAACGTGCTGACTGATTTTATCAATACCGGTGTTTATGACAGACGCCGTGAGTTCTTTAAAACTGTTTCTCCTTCTATGGATATTCTTGTTTCCAGTAATCTGGAGCGCCTGCTTTACAGTGTGACGGAGCATGATGCTGCGCGTGTGGCAGATTATATGAAGCGTTTGAATACCGAAGGTCATTATGAGATTGACAGCGATGATCTGAAGCAGATTCAAAGCCAATTCTTCGGTGCCTGGGTTGATGAGCTGGAAACGAAGGAGGCTATCGGCCGTATTTATAATGATTACCATTATCTGATGGATACGCATACTGCCGTTGCCTGGCGTGCGATGGAAAAATATCGCTTCCTGACCAGTGATGAGACTTACACCGTGGTGCTGTCTACCGCAAGTCCGTATAAATTTGCCGACAGTGTGCTGGCAGCACTTGATGATACTCAGCCGCAGAGCAGCAATCCTTTTGAACTGCTGCAGAAGCTGCATGCCGATACCGGTACGGAGATTCCGCCGCGTATGCTGGCGCTGGAGAACCTGCCTGTGCTCCATTCCGAGGTTATTCCTGCGGACAAGATGGAGCTGGCGGTTGTGAAGAACCTGGTGTAACTTGATGTGAAGAATATTTGCGTTGCAGGTATGTTTTCGCTATAATAAAATCGAAATTTAATATTTATATATGCAAGACTTAGTCTGCCGAACAGCGGACTAAGTCTTTGTCATAAAAGGAGGTATAAAGTGGACTCCAGGAGTGTACTTGAACAGGTGCGCAGCGGCAAGCTGTCGGTGGCTGAGGCGGAGAGTTATTTTAATCGCAAGGCGTATGAAAATTTAAATTATGCGCGTCTTGATACTTCGCGTGAGCAGCGTACGGGCTTTGCGGAGGTGGTTTACTGCAGCGGTAAGCCTGACGCGTATTTGGCGGATATTTTTGAGCGTCTTTTGGCGGAGCAGGGCGAGGTGTTCGGCACACGGGCGACGCCGGAGCAGTACGAGCTTGTGCGGCGACGTTTGCCTGATATTGTTTATGACCCGGTGGCGCGGACGCTGAAGCAGGAGCGCCCGGATAAGGTGCGCTGTGGCTGCGTTGTTGTTTGTACTGCGGGTACTGCTGATATTCCGGTGGCGGAGGAGGCGGCGCAGACGGCGGAGTTTTTCGGGACGCATGTGGAGAGGCTTTACGATGTTGGCGTGAGCGGGATTCACCGTCTTTTGGATAAGGTTGATTTGCTGCAGCAAGCAAATTGTGTAGTGACTGCTGCAGGTATGGAGGGTGCGCTGGCGAGTGTTATCGGCGGACTGGTGCGTAATCCGGTAATTGCGGTGCCGACCTCTGTCGGATACGGTGCGAGCTTTCATGGTTTGAGTGCGTTGCTGACGATGATTAATTCCTGCGCTAACTGTGTTTCGGTTGTGAATATTGATAATGGATATGGCGCGGGGATTATTGCGACACAGATTAACAGGCTGGCGTGCAAGCAGAGGTAATAATATGCAAAAAGATACAGATTTAGAAATGCAGGCGGAAGCCAAGTTTGCTGTGCTGCAGCAGGAGCTGCGGCGTTTGGGCAGTGTGCTGGTTGCGTTCAGCGGTGGCGTTGATTCGACGTTTTTGCTGCAGGCGGCGCATTTGACTTTGGGCGATAAGGCGCTTGCGGTGACGGCGCGTTCCGGCGTTGTGCCGCAGCGTGATATAGCAGAGGCAGAGGAGTTCTGTCGGAAGCAGGGAATCCGTCATCTTTACTTTGATTTTGATGAGTTGCAGGTGCCGGGGTTTGCCAAAAATCCGCCGGACCGCTGCTATATCTGCAAAAAAACGCTGTTCAGTAATTTCTTGCGCATTGCACAGGAAAACGGTGCTGTGCTTTGCGAAGGCTCGAATATGGATGACCTTGGCGATTACCGCCCTGGTCTGAAGGCTTTGGCGGAGCTTAATGTGCAGAGCCCACTGCGCACTGCAGAGCTGATGAAGGAGGAAATCCGCCTGCTGTCGCATAAGCTGCAGCTGCCGACTTGGGATAAGCCGTCATTTGCTTGTCTTGCTTCGCGCTTTGTTTACGGTGAGCGTATTACAGCGGAGAAGCTGGCGGCGGTGGATAAGGCGGAGCAGCTTTTGTGGGAGCTGGGCTTTAAGCAGTTCCGTGTGCGTGTGCATGGCAGTTTGGCGCGCGTTGAGCTGTTGCCCGAACAGCTGGAGCTGGCAGTGGTGGAGCCGATGCGCAGCACGATTTACAAAGTATTGAAGGCTGCAGGTTTTGCTTATGTGGCACTTGATTTGCAGGGCTATCGTACAGGCAGTATGAATGAAACTTTGAAGCAGGATTAAATTATACTTACAGCGAATTTTAGCATTAGCCTGTTATAAGTATGCAGGCTTCAAATTAGGAGGAAGATTTATGAAAAGCTTATATTTGGAATGTAATGCCGGCATCAGCGGCGATATGCTGGTAGCAGCACTTTTGGACCTGGGCGCGGACAAAGAGGAGCTTGATAAGGCTCTGCAGAGTATTCCTGCGAAGGGCTTTGAGTATAAAATCAGCAGAGTGTCTAAGGCAGGCGTTGACTGCTGTGATTTTGACGTTATTCTGGACGAGGAGCATGCTAACCATGACCATGATATGGCCTTTTTGCATGGCAACGGCGATGCTGTAGTACATAGCCATGAGCATGAACATCATCATGACCATGAGCACGAACACGAACATCATCATGACCATGACCATGAGCATGAGCACGAACATCATCATGACCATGAGCATGAACATGAGCACAGCCATGTGCCGCATGAGCATCATCATCACCATGAGCACCGCGGTCTGCAGGAGGTTATTGCGATTATTGATGCTACGGATATGAGTGCTGCAGCCAAGGAATTGGCGCTGAAGATTTTTGATATTATTGCGGATGCTGAGGCAAAGGCGCATGCAGTGGAAAAGAATGCAGTGCATTTCCATGAGGTTGGCGCGATTGATTCCATCGTTGATATTGTGGCGATTGCTGTGTGTGCCGACACTCTTGGTGTTGAAAACGTAATTGTGCCGGAGCTGTGCGAGGGCCGCGGTACTGTCCGCTGCCAGCATGGCGTGCTGCCGGTGCCTGTTCCGGCAACAGCTAATATTATGCAGCGCTTTGGCTTTAATGTACGCTTGCTGCCGGTGCAGGGCGAGTTCGTTACACCGACCGGTGCTGCTGCCGCTGCTGCGCTGATGACTACAGACGAGTTGCCGCAGAGCTTTAAGATTCTGGGCATCGGTCTGGGAGCAGGCAAGCGTCAGTATGAGCGTCACAGCATTTTGCGTGCGCTGATGATTGAGGATAATGCGCAAAAAAAAACTCTGTAAACAGTAACGCTTTTCAGACAGATTGCATCTGCCAATTGCAGTCTGATATTGATGACTGCAGCGGCGAGCTTTTGGGTTACACGCTGGAGCGCCTGCTGGCGGCAGGAGCGCTGGATGCTCATTATCAGCCGGTGTTTATGAAAAAGAGCCGTCCGGCGTGGGAGCTTACTGTTATCTGCCGCGAGGAGGACAGAGCGAAGCTGGAAGCGCTGATTTTTGCAGAAACGACAACCATCGGTATTCGTCGTGCGCGCATGGAACGCACTGTGCTGCCGCGTCGCAGGGATGTGGTGCACACTGCTTACGGTGATGTAGCGGTGAAGCGCTGCCTGCTGGACAGCGGCGAACGCTGTTATGTGGAATATGACAGCGCTACCAAACTGGCGCAGGAGCAGGGGGTGCCGCTGCAGGATATCTATCTGGCGGCACAGCTGACGCAAAAAAACATAAATTAGCCACAAAAGTGTGGTATAATATCTCCATAATACGTCAGAGAATGGAGAAAAAATGACTAATGTTTTCGATTTGATAGAAGAATTTTATACACAGGATGAAGAATGGAATTCGGTATTGCAGCAAGCCTGTGCTGAAGATTTCCTGCGCTATAAAACATGGCAGGGAGCCAAGGATGGCGAGCTGGTCAAGATTTGGGATTATATTACGGTTCTTTGTATTTACCTTGGCAATTCCGAGAACTTTCTCGGTGATATGTCGCGTGAGGATTTTATTGACTGCGTAGGCTGGTGCTGCCGCAATGTTTCCGGCTTCCCGGCAACGGAGAGCAACATCGCATATTTCCTGGATGTTATGCAGGAGTTTTATGCATATATGAAAAAGAAACGCATTATTACCCGTGATAACGCGCCTGCCGAAGCCAAAGCAAAGCTGCTGGTTGACGGAAAACTGCAGATTGTCGGCAAGGATGGCAGCTTTTTGCCTGGGCATGACCGTTACAATCTGTATTCTACACCGGATTTGCCGACGAAGGTGTATCTGAACATCGGCGAGAGAATGCAGAATTTGCTGGATGATGTGCAAAGCTACTATACGCAGAAGCAGTTCCGGCGTGATTTGGAGCGGGCCGATTTTCTCTTCGGCGGTATTTTTCAGAACGGTACTGTTCAGGAAAAGCCGGGCACGGAGGAATATTCACAGACCTTCTGGGATTATTTTCTCTTTGACTATCGTCTGCTTGAAGATGACAAAACGCCTCTGCAGCATTACCGTGATGTAATTTGCCGTGATGCTTCCGAGATGGATACCTCCGTTGATATTTTGAATGAGCTGATTAAGGCAAAGCTGGTTCTCTTTGATGTGCAAAGACGCACGGAGGAGGGAATGTATGTCTGCAGAAATATTTTCACCAATGAAAAATATACGCTGATGCTGCCGGTAGATGATAATATTGATACAGAAGGCTATATTTTCATGGGCCATATTTTTTATGAAAATACTATGGTGATGAACTTCCTGCGCGGACTGGTGATGTCGCAAACCTCGCGTAAGCGCTTTTTCGAGGTTGTCAGTGCGGCGAAAGACTGGTTTGCCGTGCGCCAAAGCGGCGAGATGAGCTGGGAGGAGTTCATCAACCGTAATCCGATGTTCGTACGCCATGTTTCTGTTTTGTATGCAATCTATGTGCGTATGGAGGGCTTTAATTTCAGTACGCAGATAAGTGATTATCAGCCTGCGGCGCTGCTTGAGGACAAGACCTCGGCAATGCTGGAATCTCTTAGAGGAACAGGCCTTTTTTCTGCCTATGATATACAGCTGATGCGTACCATGTGGAGCGATTTTATGCTTCGTGGCAATGCTTTGCCTGATAATACAGACGCTGATTTTGAGCATTGGACGGCAGCGGTTATGTACTGCTTTGTTAAGCTGAATGATGTTTATACCTTTACGGAAAAGCAGGTTTTTGCTATGTGCCGTGCTACCGACCATGCAAAGCTGAAGCAGATGATAGATATGCTAAATGAAACCTTGCAGCTGGAGGCACACGACCCGCGTTATGTTAACGAAGAGGGTTTGCTGCTGATGCTGCTGCAGTGAGAGGAGGCACCAGAATATGAAGTGTGATTTTTGCGGCCACGAGGTTGCTCCCGGCACAGTGGAATGTCCGTACTGCCATTATCAGTTCAAGATTGATGCGCAGGTGCTCAGTCCGGAGGAGCGCGATACCTTTGAGGGCGTGACGATAGACGAGAGCGCAGGCACAGAGGAAAACAAAAGTGCCAGGGAAGGCGCTGTATATGACAGCGGTGCTGATGCTTATAATGAAAGACAGCAGCAGGTGCCGCCGAATATCAAGGTACATACCTTTGGCTGCGGCAGCGGCATTCTGATTACTTTTCTGATTTTGTGCGGCATTGTGGCAGTTATCTTCTTTTTGCTGCCGACGTTTATTGTCTTTGCCGCTGTCGGCGCAATAGTTTTGTTTATTATGCGTCTTTTTATGGGCTTTTAATGGCGTAAAAAAGTATTTCTGACGGCCGGCAGTGTTGCCTTGGGCAGAACTGCCGGCTGTTTTGGCCTGTTGTAGAAATTTTTTCAAAAAAATTTTAAAAAGCCGTAAAAATATAGAGGATTTTTCTGATTGACGGCGAATAATATGCAGGTACACAATGTGTGAAAAGAATAGGAGGCATAAGATATGCATAGTTACAGCATGGATCTTGGCGGCAGAACTCTTACTATTGAAGCCGGCAAGATTGCAAAACAAGCTAATGGCGCTGTATTAGTTCGTTATGGCGATACCGCCGTAGTAGTTGCCGTTACCGGCACCAAGACCCCGCGTGAGGGTGTAGACTTCTTCCCTTTGACTGTTGATTTTGAAGAAAAAATGTACGCCGTAGGTAAAATCCCCGGTGGCTTTATTAAACGCGAAGGCCGTCCGTCTGAGCAGGCTATCCTGACCAGCCGTCTGATTGACCGTCCGATTCGCCCGATGTTCCCGGAAGGCTACCACAACGATGTACAAATCGTTGCTACCGCTGTTTCCGTTGATCCCGACAATGCTCCGGATATGCCCGCTATGATCGGTGCATCCTGCGCTTTGTCTATTTCCGATATTCCGTTCGAAGGTCCTATCGCCGGTGTGCGCGTAGGCCTGATTGATGGTGAATTCATTATCAACCCGACTGTTGAACAGGCTAAAATCAGCCAACTGAACCTGGCTGTTGCCGGCACCAAAGACGCTATCCTGATGGTAGAAGCAGGTGCTAACGAAGTTTCCGAAGAAACCATGCTGGATGCTATCTGGTTCGGTCATGGCGTAATCAAACAACTCGTTGAGTTCCAGGAGAAAATCGTTGCTGAAATCGGCAAAGAGAAAATGGAAGTTCCGTTCTACGCTCCGCCTGAAGAAATGGCTGCGGAAATCGAAGAATATGGTGCTCAAAAACTCAAAGATGCTCTGATGGATGCTAACAAGCTGGAGCGCGAAGAAAACGTTGCTAAGGTTAAAGCTGAAATCGCTGAAGTATTCCTGGAGAAATATCCTGATAATGCTAAAGACGTTGCTTACATCACCCAAAAGCTGGTTAAGAAAATCGTTCGCCGCACTATCTCTGTAGATAAGATTCGTCCTGACGGCCGTCAATTAGACGAAGTACGTCCGGTAAGCTGCGAGGTTGGCCTGCTGGCTCGTCCGCATGGCAGTTCTTTGTTCACCCGTGGTCAGACTCAGATTTTGAACGTTCTGGCTCTGGCTCCGCTGCGTGAAGCACAGATTCTTGATGGCCTCGGCGCTGAGGAAACCAAGCGTTATATCCATCACTACAACTTCCCGCCGTACAGCGTAGGCGAAACCAAACCTCTGCGCAGCCCTGGCCGCCGCGAAATTGGTCACGGTGCTCTGGCCGAGCGCGCTCTGCGTCCGGTTATTCCTTCTGAAGAGGAGTTCCCGTATGCAATCCGTCTGGTATCCGAGGTTCTGGAATCCAACGGTTCTTCCTCTATGGGCTCTGTTTGCGCAAGCACCCTGTCCCTGATGGATGCAGGCGTTCCTATTAAGGCTCCTGTTGCCGGCGTTGCTATGGGCCTTGTTAAGGATGGCGAATACTTCACTATTCTGACTGATATCCAAGGTCTGGAGGATGCTCTGGGCGATATGGACTTCAAGGTTGCAGGTACCGAAAAAGGTATTACTGCTATCCAGATGGATATTAAGATTGACGGTATCAACAAGGATATCTTCACCCAGGCATTAGCACAGGCTAAACGCGGCCGTGAATTCATCATGGGCAAAATGATGGAATGCATCAGCGAACCGCGCAAAGAGCTGTCCAAATATGCTCCGAAGATTACTACTATCCATGTAGATCCTGATAAGATTGCTAAGGTTATCGGACCTGGCGGCAAGATGATCAAGAAGATTGTTGACGAAACCGGCGCTAAGATTGATATCGATGATACCGGTCGCGTATTTATCGCTGCTGTTAACACCGAGGCTGCTAATAAGGCTATCGAGATGATCGAAGGCATTACTGCCGAAGCTGAGGTTGGCAAGGTTTATACCGGTAAGGTTACCCGTCTGATGAACTTTGGTGCTTTCGTTGAGATTCTGCCGGGCAAGGAAGGTCTGGTACATATTTCTCAGCTGTCTACCGAGCATGTAGATAAGGTTGAGGATGTTGTAAGTGTTGGCGATGAAATTGTTGTTAAGGTTACCGAAATCGACAACAAGGGCCGCATTAACCTGTCCCGCAAGGCTGTTCTAATGAAGAGCGTACAAAAATAATTTGTGAATTTAAAAGAGCTGTCGCATTTGTGACAGCTCTTTTTTGTAAATTGGAGGAGTGAGTTACTAATGAAAACACGTGGTTTTGAAAAGGTTGCCAGGTATATGGATGTTGAGTTCCCGATGCCGGAGCGCAAGACACAGTTCAGCGCCGGTTATGACATCAGCGCTGCCGAAGAGGTTGTACTGGAGCCGGGTAAGCTGGTGCTGGTGCCTACAGGTGTGAAGGCTTATATGCAGACAGGCGAGTTCTTGGGCCTGCATATCCGCAGCAGCATGGCGGTAAAGAAGCATCTGATGCTGGTGAATAATGTCGGTATTATTGATGCCGATTATTATAATAATGCTGATAACGAAGGTCACATTATGGTGGCTTTGATGAATATGGGTACCGAGGCTATTACGATTCCGCAGGGCGAGCGCATTGCCCAAGGTATTTTTTACAATTACCTGACGGTGGATGATGATGATAAGGTAGCAAAAGCAGTCCGTGGCGGCGGCTTCGGCAGCACGGGAAAATAATAATACCATATCATTACCTTCGCTTAGGAATTCAGTTAAAAGTGTAAATAGTTTACAATTTTAACGAAAAAGTGTAGACAATATAGGGAAATATGATATAATTAGTTTAGATAATTTTGGAAAAATGGAGGTTTTCTCGATGCAGAAAATTGATCAGGCATCCGGCCATCCTGGCTTCCCTTTGGGTACCGCTCCTTTGATGTACACCATTTGGGACCGCTTTATGAATTATAACCCGGCTGACCCGCAATGGTTCAACCGCGACCGTTTCATCCTTTCTCCGGGTCATGGCAGCGCTTTGCTGTATGCAATGCTGCACCTGGCAGGCTATGACCTGTCCCTGGATGAGCTGAAAAACTTCCGTCAATGGGGCAGCAAGACTCCGGGCCATCCGGAATTCGGCTTGACTCCTGGCGTTGACGTTTCTACCGGTCCTCTGGGCCACGGCTTTGCTATGGGCGTTGGCTTTGCTATTGCCGAAGCTATGCTGGGTGCAAAGTACAACAAACCCGATTTCCCGGTTGTTGATCACTATACCTTTGGTCTGACCTCTGACGGCGACCTGATGGAGGGCGTTTCCTGCGAGGCTGCTTCTCTGGCAGGTACCCTTGGCTTGGGCAAACTGATTTACTTATATGATGACAACAAGATTACTATCGAAGGCAGCACCGATATTGCCTTCACTGAGGATGTTGAAGCCCGCTTCAAGGCTTATGGCTGGCAGGTTCTGCGCGTAGAAAGCAGCGAGGATGTTGACGCTATGCAGGCAGCTATCGAAGAAGCTAAGGCTGATACTATGCATCCTTCTCTGATTATTGTACGTACTCACATCGGCTTCGGCAGCCCGAAACAGGACAGCCCGTCCTGCCATGGCGAGCCGCTGGGTGGTGAAGCATTGGCAGCTACCAAAGAAAAAGCCGGCTGGCCGCAGGAAATGTTCTATGTACCTGCTGAGGTTAAAGAACATTTTGCTGCTAAGCTGGATGGCTGCGCTGCAAATGAGGCTGCCTGGAATGCTTTGATGGATGACTATAAGATGGTATATCCTGAGCTGGCTAAAGAACTGGAAGACCGCATTGCCGGCAACTCCATGGTTAACCTGACTGCTCTGGAAGCAATCTTCAAGGATACCGTTAAGAACGCTACCCGCGAAGCAAGCGGCGATATTATCCAAGTTCTGGCTGCACAGCTGCCTGAGCTGGTTGGCGGCAGTGCTGACCTTGGCCCGTCCAACAAAACTATCATGAAAACCGGCGGTTACTTCTCCAAGCTGGATAGAACCGGCCGTAATATTCACTTTGGCGTTCGTGAACACGCTATGGGTACTGTTCTGAACGGCATTTCCCTGCATGGCGGTTTCATTCCCTTTGGTGGTACCTTCCTGGTATTCGCTGACTTCCTGCGTCCGACTATTCGTATGGCAGCACTCATGGGCATTCAGTCTGTATTCGTACTGACTCACGACAGCATTGCACTGGGTGAAGACGGTCCTACTCATCAGCCGATTGAAACCACTATGGCTCTGCGTCTGATTCCGAACGTAAACGTTATCCGTCCGGCTGACGCTCTGGAAACTGCTACCGCATGGCAACAGGCTTGCCTGAACAAGCATAAACCGACCTGCCTGCTGCTGAGCCGTCAAAAGCTGACTGTACTGCATGACTATGCAGCAACCATCCATGAAAACGCTCATAAGGGCGCTTATGTACTGAGCCCGGCTAAGAACGAGGCTAAGGCTGTTCTGATCGGTACCGGCAGTGAAGTACATCTGGCACTGGCTGCACAGGCTAAACTGGCAGAAGAGGGCATTGACGTTAGCGTTGTATCTATGCCTTGCTGGGATGCTTTTGATGCTCAAAGCGATGAGTACAAGGAAAGTGTTCTGCCTGCAGGCGTAACCAAGTTTGCTGTTGAAGCTGGTGTGCCGTACGGCTGGAGCCGTTACACCGGCAACGAAAAGAATGTTCTGGGCATTACCACCTTCGGCGCTTCTGCACCCGGCGATGTAATGATGGAAAAATACGGCTTTACTGTTGAAAACCTGGTTGCAAAGGTTAAAGCAGCGCTGTAAGCTTAATTTGAAATTGTTCTTAAAGACCACTCTGCGGAGTGGTCTTTTTGCGTTGCATATGATATGTGAGGTACTGCGTTCCCTTGTATTGCTCATGTACTGTAAGCGAAAAGCGGAATCAATCATATGTAGGCTAAGCACTTATTTTTTATACATTTTATGCATACGGATTGTATAAAATGTGTTATAATAAGAAGATAATAATGTATAACTGTCTTCATTACGCTGTCGCGCTTCTGCCGGCACGTAAGCGAGCAGGAGGTGCCGTATATGGAAGAAAAAAATATAAAGGACACTATCAGGGCCAAGGCTGCAGAAGCCGCTGAAGCTGCTGCCGAAGCAGCGGAAACGCAGGACAAGGAAGAATATGGTGATATACGTATTGCCGACGAGGTTATCTGTATCGTTGCCAGCCTGGCGGCGCAGGAAGTGCCGGGAGTTGTCGGCATGAGCGGTGGTCTGACAGATGGCATTAACCGCTTCTTGGGCAAGGAGAACGCTTCTAAGGGCGTACATTTGCATTTTGAAGGCAAGACGGTAAATGCCAGTGTGTATATTGTTATTGAATACGGCTGCTGCATTCCGGAGATTGCTTTGGAGGTACAGGAAAAGGTTAAAGATGCTATTGAGGCGATGACCGGTTACGAGGTGCAATTTGTCGATGTCAATGTTGAAGGTGTAGCCAAGAGGCGTGAAAGCGAGCTGGAAAAGGAA
>OHVZ01000872.1_pt1 | contig 11475 bp, 13 predicted proteins | sample 1579561 | NCBI WGS metagenome assembly OHVZ01 (sample SAMEA3882547, study PRJEB24775) | human gut metagenome | biome: human-associated habitat; feature: intestine environment; material: feces | place: Netherlands | collected 2009/2010
GTCCGGGCCCGGTTACAGGAAAAACTTTTTATGCAGTGATTCCCGCAGCGGGCGGCAGCAGCCGATGACGATGAGCATCAGCCCCAGCAGGATGCCGGCAGCCAGCGGGTAGATGGACCACAGCAGGGCATCGTGCAGGCCGAAGGTGAGGTTGAGGAGGAATTCCACCAGCACCATAAGGCCGCCGGAAAGGATGAACGCCCCGCCGAATACAAACAGGTGTCCCCCCGGCAGGTAGCGCAGCAGAGCGACCATGGCGGTGATGAGCAGTCCTGCTGCGCCCACCACCGGGAAAGCAAAGGAAAGGAACCAGTGCCCGCCGGAGGCAAGATCGATATACAGCAGGTAAAGCCCCAGCATCGCAAAATCGATGGGGACAAAGATGACGGGATTGCCGCGGCGGAACCACAGCGGCAGCACGATGACGGTATAGCTGACCAACAGGGCGCCGGCCACATAGCCCGACCAGACCAGCCGGCCGTTGATGCGCCAATCGCAGAGGATGCAGATGACAATGGGCAGCAGCGTGAGCACCGTTATCACAAACAGCGCCCCGCTGGGGCTAACCTCCTTATGGAGGTGCTCCTCCGGGGGGTAGGGGCCGTCATCTTTCGGGGGCTCCATTTCCGGGTGGAACACCGTGGTGCCGCACAGCGGGCAGGTCTTTTCGCTGTCGCCCAGCTCCACACCGCATTTTACACAGTACATATGAGACCTCCTTTGGCCTTATCTTCTTCCGTTGCTTTCCGCCTTGACCGGCAGGCCCATCCAGTGCAGCACCTCGTAGAAGTGACGCTCCAGCTCCGGCTCCCGGATATTGCGGATCATGTTGATATAGACGGTATCGCCCCAGGTGATGATGCCGCAGTTGTGCGGCGCCTTGGCCTGCACCCCGATGATGAAATCCGCGCGGCGGATGTAGGGGCGCATGACCTCCGGGACCTGAAATACCCCCAGATTGGAAAGGCACAGGCAGCTTTTACACTCGCCTACCGTATCGAATACCGCCTTCATGGCAAGGTTTTTCACAAACAGCGGCATGATTTTAAGGATGGGGATGCGCTCGCTGTTGACATTGGTGGCGATACGGGCGCTCATGTTTTTGCGGGTGACCTCCAGCCCCATGCGGTGATGCACCATGCGGCACAGCTCATCCAGCGAATAGGCGCCCAGCCGGGGGTCGGCCTCCGGGGTGACATACTGGGCGAAGTTCCGCAGGGAGCGGCTGGGGAACAGGCTGCGCAGATTGACCGGCACCAGCACCTTGACGGGGCGGCGACGGCGGCGGGACGGTACCTTTTCCGCCTGCAAATTGAGGATGGCCTTCATCATGGCGGCGCAGAGCAGCTCGGTCACGGTCACGCCGTACTCCTTGGATTTGGCCTTGAGCGCGGGGGCGGGGACCATCAGCGTTACCAGATTGAGGGCGCAGCCCGACTCCGGCGTCCCGGTAAGGTGATAGGCGGTGGCCTCCTTGCGGCTGGCCTGCACCCGCCCGGCGTATTTCTGGAAGCTATCCTCCATTTCCTCCTCCCGGGGCTGGTCCAAACGGCGCAGCACCCCGCTTTCCGGCGGGACCTCGATGCCGTATTTGCGGCAGAGATATTCGGCCAGCAGCGTTTTGAGGAAGATGGTGCCCCCGGTGCCGTCGGTGAGGGCGTGGAAAAACTCCACGGCGATGCGGTTTTTATACACCAGCACCCGGAAAGCGCACTTTCGGATATCGTCAAACGGCATATGCACCAGCGGGTAGCTTTTTTCGGGCTGGATGGCCGGCGCCGCCGGGATCTGCTCCAAATAGTACCAGAACATCCCCCGCCGCAGCCGCACCGCGATGGAGGGGAACCGCCGGACCGTTACATCCAGTGCGGTTTGCAGCGTGGGCACGTCTACCGCCTCGCTCATGGTGGCGGAAAGACGGAACAGGTTGTTCCAGTTGCGGCGACGGGCCGCCGGGTAGATCTTTGCGGCGTTATCCAGCTGCATCCAACGCAGCTTGCGTTCACTGACTGCGGTTTTATTGAGAAATTTGCCGATCTCCTCGAAGTCGGACATATTTTCATTGAGGCAGTAGAGGACATAGGCGTGCCAGCGCTCCGGCGCGGTGATCATTTTGCTTTCGCAGCCGCAGTCCAGCAGTCTTTGGTGCAGGCGTCGGGTGTCGTCCAGCAGGATCTCATCCCCGCCGACAAAAAGCAGACTGGGCGGGAAGCCGGTGAGGTCGCCGAACAGCGGAGAAACCAGCGGCTCCTCCTTGGGGGTGCCCCCGGCGGTGTAGCAATCGGCATAGAACCGCAGCAGCTCCTCCGAGAGGGAGGGGTCCTTTTCCCGGTTGAATTCGTAGCTTTCCGCCGAGCAGGTCAGATCGACCCACGGGGAAATGGCGATAAGACTGGCCGGCATCGCCATCCCCAGCTGCTTGAGCTTGAGGCACAGGGCGCAGATGAGCCCGCCGCCGGCGCTTTCGCCGCACAGCACGATCTGCTCCGGGCGGTAGCCCTTATCCAAAAGATAGCGGTAGGTTTCCAGGGCGTCCTCCACGGCTGCGGGGTAGGGGTTTTCCGGGGCCAGCCGATAGGCGGCACACAGAACCCGCACCCCGAATTCATCGGCCAGCGTAGCCCCGAAGCCCTTGGCGTAATCCAGATCGCCGCAGGTATAGCCGCCGCCGTGCAGATAGAGAATGACGCCGCCGCGGCGCTCATCCCGGGGGATGAGCCAAGCGCCCCCGAACCGGGAAAAGAGATAATCCCGGACGATGACGTCCTTTTTATGGATGGCCTCCATCAGCTCGCCCAGCTTATCCTGACCCTTTCGGGTCACCTCCAGCGAACAGTTTGCCACAAAGGGCTTGAAAAAGGCGAGCTGCGAGTGGACCAGTTTGGCGGGAAGTCCCATAGGCAACGCCTCCTTTCTGCGGATCTCTAAATATTTATTATAGCATACGGGCGCAGGCGATGTAAAGATATCGGGGGACGGCAAAGGGAGGTTGGGCATCCCGACGGGGGGATAAACGGGCAGCAAAAAAGAACCGCCGGGGGGCGGCCCTTTCGGATGGAGAGATTCGAACTCTCGAACGGGGTGGAGGAACGTTAAGCGAGGTGGGAGCGCACCATTTGCATACACTTGGCGGTGGCAAACATGATGAACTCATCCCGTTCCTCGGGGGCGAGCCACAGGCTTTCTGCCGGGTCGGCAGCGGCTTCCCGTGCCAGACGCTGCGGGATATCGTGCACCTGCGTTTCGATATCGTCCTTTTCGTAATAATCAAGATAGCGGTTGGGGAAATCCCGGATGCTGCGCAGGACCTCCAGCGGGGCGTAATCGGGGTGCTGCCGGTAATCGGCAAGGTCGGCACGCTTCAGGTCGGTGCGCATGGCCCGGATATTCTCCTCGGTGGGGTCGGCGAGCGATTTTCTGCGGGGGCGCAGTACCTGCTCCTGCCACATGGCATCGGTGACGAGGTGGATATAATAGCCCCAGTAAAAAGAACGGGCTTCGGCATCGGCGGCAGCGGGCATAAGGCTATGATAGAAGCCTTCAAAATCGATGAGGTAACGGTCCAGCGCCTCATCCTTTTTGAGCCAGTGGGTCACCACGCGGCCGGGGAGATAGCGGGGCGTGCCGTTTTCATCGTACTCGGTGCGGCCGCAGTCCGGGGCGATGGCGCCGGCGTAATAGTGGGGCAGGGAAATATCCTGCGGCAAAAGGCGCAGCAGCGCTTCGGCTACGCGCAGGTGGGTCATCCAGTATGCCATGATTACGCCCCCCGATTGGTGTAAACTTTGATGGTGCCGCCGTCATCCTGCAGGTAGCTATCGGCGGGCTGGGTGAGCACGATGGCGATGCCGACGAATTTGCCGCCCCAGCCGGAAAGGGAGACGAGGAACATCAAAAAGGGAACCCAGAACCACTGTTCCGACACGGCAAAAGCGGCGGCCAGCAGCAATCCGCACCAGACGACGGCGGGCATGATGGTGGCGGTGAGCCAGGCATTCCGGCGGACATAGGCGCGGCCGGTGCAGGCGACGATATAGAAGCCCATGGAGACGTACTCGATGGGGCAGCCGCAGACCTTATACAGGCAGAAGCCGTGGAGCTTGGCCTGCAGGCGCATGGAGGCGACCATGAGCAGGAACGCCACGAGGCAGTAGATGAGCGAGAACAAAGCGTTTTTGGCGGAGAAAAGCAGGTTAAAGGGGTGCTTTGGCAGCACCAGCAGCACCGGGCCGACCAGCAGCACCAGAGTGAGCAGCAGGCCGATGACATTTTCGGCGGAGAAATTGACGAAATCGATGGTACGGGTTTGGCGGTATTCACCGGGCAGTACTTCGCTGGAATTGCGGTTCATGGGGTAGGCCTCCTTGATGTAAACTGAAATGGGAAAAGCAGGGCGGCAGGCGGGTTCGACGGATTCCTGCAGATAGATGTATTATACCACAAAATACAGATGGTGCCAAAACATTTTTTCCGGCGGATTGCTATTTGCGGAAAAATAGATTATAATAGGGGTGGCGATACGCCGCAGAAAGGAGAAAATGCCATGAGAAACAAGAAATGCTGTTGGGGCGCCGTGATTGCCGCGCTGCTTGCCCTGCTGGGTGCTGCCGCTGCCGTAATGGTTCTGCTGCGCCGTCACCACACCGCCTGCACCGAGGAGCTGGAGGATGGGGATCTGGTGGAATATCTGGACACCGAGGACGGCAAGCAAGCCGAGGAGTAAGACGTAATACACAAGAAAATCCGGGGGCGGGAGAGAAAACTCTTGACACCGGAGCGCAGTTATGGTATAGTAATATGGCACCCAAGAGGTGCCATCGGCGCGGAGTAGAGCAGTTCGGTAGCTCGTCGGGCTCATAACGAACCCACTTTCGCAACAAAATTCGAGAGCGCACAACTAAATAATTCGGTATTCCGCGGGGTGGAGCAGTTCGGTAGCTCGTCGGGCTCATAACCCGGAGGTCGGAGGTTCAAATCCTCCCTCCGCAACCATAAAAGTATTCCTCACTCATTTTGAGTGAGGAATATTTTTATGTTTGTAGAGAAAGTTTGCATCTACAACTCTGGGTTATGAGACTGACGAGCGTGGCTCGTTGGGAAACGCCCCCGAGCGCCGCCGGCGGCGGATACAGCGAGGAGGGCGTTTGCGCAGCGGTCAAAAAAATCGAGCGGGCGAATAGCGCGAAGATTTTTTCGGGCACCGCAAGAGGCGCGAAGCGATAACCCGGAGGTCGGAGGTTCAAATCCTCCCTCCGCAACCAGAAGCCCCCACTCGAAAGAGTGGGGGCCTTTTTTGTTGTATTCAAGCGGGTTTGCGGGCATTACCCCTGCCGCATTAGCTCCAGCACTTCCTGCTCCTCCGGGATGCTGTTGATGCCGCCGTGGTGGCGGGTGGAGAGGCTGGCGGCGCAGCAGGCGAAGCGGGTGATGGCGGACATGTCCTCTGCTGACAATGCCTCCGGGGCTTTATCGAGCTTCAACATTTGGCTCATGGCGCTGCCGCCGAAGATATCCCCGGCTCCGGTGGTATCCACCACATGGATACCGGTGGGGCAGGCGGTCGTGCCGCTGCCGCTGCGGTTGGCAAAATAGCAGCCCAGGGGGCCCATGGTGACGTAAACAAGGCGGACGTCGTACTCCCGCAGCAGCTTTTGCGCCGCTGCCGCCGGAGTGGTGTGCCACAGGAAATCCACTTCCTCATCGCTGATTTTGACGATATCCGCCTGATGCAGCCCCCACTCCATCTGCGTTGCTGCCGCGGCGTCGTCCGGCCAAAGCGGTTTGCGTAGATTGGGGTCAAAGCTGATGAGCTTGCCCTGCGCTTTGGCGTAAGCCACCGCCTTTTTGGTTGCAGTTCGCGCGGGCTCATCGGTCAGACTTAACGTGCCGAAATGGAACACCCGGCAGGCGTCGATCAGGCTGTAATCCACCTCGTGCTCGGTCAGGCAGGTATCGGCGCCGGGCTTGCGGGCAAAGCTGAATTCCCGGTTTCCCTCGGCATCCAGCGTGACGAACGCCATGGTGGTAAAGGCAGCGGCGTCTTTTATGATGCCACGGGTCTCAATGCCGCAATCGGCGGCGGTTTGAATGAGCAGTCGGCCAAAGCGGTCGTCCCCGACCTTCCCGATCATTGCGGTGGAGCAGCCGTATTTTTGCAGTGCGGCGAGGAAATTGCAGGGCGCACCGCCCGGCTGGGCCTTTAGCGTGGGGTATCCGGCGGCGTCGGCAGCCACTGGGGCAAAGTCAATGAGCATTTCGCCCAGGGCAACAATGGTGGGCATGAGAAAACCCCTTTCTATTTTGCACAGTAGTGCTATGCAAATGATTGCGCTTCGCAAGAACGGCCTCGATGTCTTTTCCGCCCTGTGCTATTTCTTTGCAATGATTTTACCTGCTTTGCAAGGATCTGCGGCGGTATCTGCAGTGCGCTGCTCGATGGAAAGAATGATACCGTCCTCCGTTTTGCCGCTATCGCGGAGCAGCAGCTTTTTTACAGCAAAGTTATTGGTGCCGCTAAAGCAGATGATGCACCTCCGGCAGCTCCGGCTTGTCCGCATCCTTTTCAAATTTCCGGGTGGGATCTTGGTCAAAACACGATGCGGCAGTAAAGCTCCGGCAATGGGACGGCGAAGCACTCCTGCAGGCTAAATTGTATTATTTCGTTAGGCATGGTGGGTTACCTAATATTTTAAAGCTTTATACCATTCTCAAGAAGAATTCTAATTAGATTATCCACATCACATTCTCTTACTAATGTGACATAAAACACAGATTTTGTGCTTTCTATAAATCCATTAAAGGAGGCACCTACGGAAACAACTTTACACATGTCACCATGTTTGAAGATCCAAAACCTATCATGGATTGAGCATTTTATATTGCAAATGGAGACCTCCTTGCGTATTTTTTCTTCAAAACAGTTTTTCCGCTCTTTAGTCCATATTTTTATTTGATCGATTTGATGCCTTTCCTTCCACTCAAAGAGCCTATGGGCAACCTCATCGGCACAAGCACAATCGATTTGAGTGAAATAGTAATCAATAATTATCAACTCATTGGTTCTATTAGGGTTTCCACATTCGGCAAGAATATCGTTTAAAATGTCATTATAGTCTTCACTTTTTCCGTGTGCTCTCTCTTCATAAACAATATTTCCGCCCTTTTGGGGAATGAGTTTTTGCAGGGCTTCAAAGAAGCCTGTAGGTCGTTTCATAACCAGTTCCATAGTTACACTCCTTGAATTAACTGGCTCCGTATGAAATCCTATGAGGTTTCATAGGAGTCCCAATCTTGCTGCGACAATTTGACTTTTTCAATGGATCAACAGTCTTTTTTGGGAAAATCCATTTCCTTTTTTTCCAACCGGCGAAAGACCATGCTCGGAAAATCTGTTGCATAGACAGTACAGATCTTGATAGGGATTTGCTTCATTTAAATCGCAATCCTGCATTTCCAAATATAGTATATTACAAATAGGACACTAATTCAAGGAAGTTTGCCATATTTCTCTGTGATATAGCTAAAAATGAGCTTCCTTCTCCGTAATTTTCCATTATAGTTGACAAAACAATATACCGGTTTGAAATACAATACGCAGCAATTGCCGATCCGCCCGGCATCGATAAAATGCAATAAAAGCCGCCGCCGGTATCGGGTCATCCCCGGTTCCGGCGGCAATGTTCTTCTTGTGCTGTGTCCCATCTAGAACACAGCACCACCGTTCCCGCACCATTTCCGGCATCTGCCAATTAATCCCCCCGCCACCTGCCATCACTCAAACAGCTCCCGGTGTTGCTTGAAAAAGCAGTAATAGAGTTTCGCGTTCTCCAGCTCCCACCATCTTTGCACCTGTGCCGGTGCGGCGTCCAGATTATAGATGCGGGCATTATTCATGGCAAGCAGAAAGGGAGAGTGGGTTGCGATGATAAACTGGCAGCCGCAATACCTTGCCAACTGCTCCAGCATCGCCGCCAGCTCCTGCTGCCTCTTCGGTGATAAACTGTTTTCCGGCTCGTCCAGGCAGTACAGCCGGTCGTTTTTCAGCCGTTCATCAAAGTACCGCAGCGCGGTTTCGCCGTTGCTGTTCAACTTGACCTCCTCCCCGGCGACCCGGCGGATGAACTGCTTTCGCGAAACGGACCGGCTTCTTGCCAAAAGCTGCATCCTGACGGTATCGTAGTCCTCCATCCCGCGGAATTTGACGGTGTTGCCGTACCGCAGCGTCCCCCATTGATCCCGGGCCTCCTCCCGGCATTCCCCGATCTCATCGTTATTGGTGCGGACGGTCAGCATATAATCAAAAACATCATCACTGGTGATGATCCGGCTGCCATCCGGGACGGTGTGCCGGAACCCCTCCTCGTCAAAAGCCATCTCATAGCGGCAGGCGTCCACATAGGCCTTCACCATCTCGCCGGAATTAAAGGGTGCGATCCGATTCAGCTTCAGCTTTTCCGCAATCAGATTAAGCAGGGTGCTTTTGCCGGAGCCGTTGCCCCGTAAAGGATGGCCGTTTTTTGAAAATAAAGTTCCCGCAGCCCCCTTGCGGGGAATAGCCGGCAGGGATACGGGTTATCCACAAAGCCGGCACAGTCCCGGGTTTCACAGATGCGCTCCATGATAAGCTCTTCCTCCTGCTCTGCGTCGGGCAGCGTAAACCGTTCCAGATACATGAGATCCCCTCCTTGCAATATGCTGGTTTCTTTGCCCAGTATAGCAAACGCCCCTGTACATGGGCTTGTACAGGGGCTGCTTTGTTGTGGCCAAACACCCACGGTCATTCAATGGCTGGCGCTCAAATAACACAGCCTGATTCATCATTAGACCTTCCTGGTTTGGAGCGAATAAAAAGTGAATTTCACTCCAACCCTACTGAAAAACATGAAAATATGAGCATAATATAATCAAGCAATAATGGCGGTACTATTTTCTATTGCATCGTTATAATGTTAAGGCGTTCAGATATTTTTCCACGTTCTGATATTGAATGCCATCAACCACTTGGCTTTCCCCGCGATAGAGGACAAACTTTCCGGTGATCGGGCCGTAGCGGTGCTCGGTCCGGGCGCATTTTTGCTCGTCGATCAGATGGCGATACTGCTGCGGGACAGCTTCTTCGCTGTGCTTGATCTCAAAAATCCGGCAGGAGCCTGCCTCCGGGTCAAACACCACCATATCAAATTCGCCCACGGGGAATTGCAGGACAAATACCTGCTTCTTGGGGTTTGCCAGCTTGGTTTCCAGCAGGACAATGTCCTCCAGCATCCGCCCCTTGATCTCGGTCAGGATGCGCTGCTGCACGGCGGTGCGCTCTGCCAGAGACAGCGCGCTGAACGTCTCATCCAGCAGCAGACTGCGGATCAGCGCGTCCGCCTGCGCATAGCGGAGACCCGGCTGCGCGATCACCGTGCGTCCGGACTTCGTGCTGACATCCGGCAGATGCAGCACGTCGATCTCCTGCGTCAAGTCCAGCAAGTCCAGATACTCCTTGATCTCCGCCGCGTGAACATCGTCCAGCGCCGCGGTCTGCTCTGCCCTGTTGCGGATCTCCAGCAGCTTCCGCAGGCTGTCGGTGACAAGCGCAAGGTCGATGCGGTCGAGGATGTCCGTCGGGTTCTTCCGATCCCGGCGCAGGTTGTTGGCGGAAATGCCAAGGTCGTGGGACTTCCAATCCTGCGACAGCACCTCCAGCGTGAAGCGGTGGTTGATATCCTCCACCACACGGTTAATGGCACTGGTCAGTTCATTTTTGTCGTACAAGTCCCGCAGATGGCGGAAATGGCCCTCGTACTGATAGCAGCGCAGGGAGTGCTGGATGTTGCGGGCAATGGCGGTGTCCACGTATTCGTCGGTGCTTTCCTTGCTGGCAAAGGTGGAGGTCTCGTTGTAGTGGACGCCGCCGAGACTCATGGTGCCGCCGTAGCGGATATACTCGTCGATGCCATGGATGCCGAGAACGGATTCAAACTCGCGGTAAGGGATGAACGTGGTGTGCAGCAGGATGCAGCGGTCATAGAGCTGTTCATCCTCGGTAAAGAGGAAGCCCAACGAGTCCGTGCCGGAGAGCACGATCTTCATGCCGCAGGCCGCGAACACATCAGAAAACAACGCCGCGCCCTCGATGAAATCCTCCATCAGTGTTACTTCATCCAGGAACACATAGCGGAAGCCCTGCGCTTCCAACTGTTTGAGGTCACGGTTCACATTTGCCAGCGTATCTTTTGCTGTGATCTGAATGAACGCCGCTTTCGCCAGTTCTGCATCGCTCATCTCCGCAAAAATCTGGCGAATCATCGTGGTTTTTCCTGTCCGGCGCAGGCCGTAAAGAATGAACACCTTGTCCTGCGGCGCGCCGTAGACAAAATCATACAGCTGCCGGAAGCACTCACGCTTGCGATAGTCACGGACAGGTGCCGCAAATGAACGCAGCGCCTCGCCAGTGCGGATATTTGTTGTAAAGATAGAAGTGTCTATCGCTTTTGTTTTGGGGAGCTGCTTTTTCAGCGCCTTCAGTTCCTGCTCCAGCTCCTTCCGCCGCTCGATTTGGGCGCGGAAATTCTCCAATTCGTCAGCGGGAATATACTTCTCCCGCCGCTTCTTGTTCTCTGTCCAACGATGGTAGAAATAGTCCTTGCCTCTGACGGTTTTCTTCGTAATGGAACCGGCAGGCAAAGCAGAAATCTGCTGTTCCAGCTCCGCCGCGCGGGTTTGCATCTCAGATAAGTCCATAGCGCACCTCCTGTGAGTTAGGATCCTATGCAGAATTATACCCCATTATACCCTCAAAATCAAGGGTATAATGGGGTGTGATTGAACCTAATGCAATCACCTTATGCATCATTTATACGCGAGCCATCTGATCTCGAAAAGCAGATGTATAACTATTGTTGATGATTTGCTCGTATAGACCATGGTGTAACATAGTAGGCACTCCTTTTGTTATGAACCCATTTCTAACAAGTTAAACCATCATTATCATGCACACTTTGTCTCTTGATTGCTCTATTCTGAAATCGTTGGTACACGATCTTCTCAGAAAATCAATCCTTAGAATAATCAAATTGGTTTAACTCCAAAATGTTGTTATACATTAGCTTTGCAAGGTATTCTGTTCGTTTGGACGGATCAAATGGTTTCTCCCGGAAGCGAGTCGCAATGCCTCTTGCAGATGTAAAACTAGACCTCTCATAAAAATCACACTTAGCTACAAAGGATTTGTTTGCGCAGTTTCTATTTAACACATCTTCAAGCGGAATTAGATTTCCAATTTGGGCATTTGTAATTCCATCAGAATCGGGCAATATATGCTCTACTGTAAAATCATGTGCATTATGTGCCTGAGACTCAAACGTCTCAATTACTTCAAGAATAATCTGTACTCTAGTTTTGTTCTTCTCTCCCTTATAAAGATCGTAATGATTTGACCAGCCAACGTTTTTGAACGCATTCAAAAACCATTCGTAGCTTGGAATTTTG
>OHVZ01000879.1_pt1 | contig 11410 bp, 10 predicted proteins | sample 1579561 | NCBI WGS metagenome assembly OHVZ01 (sample SAMEA3882547, study PRJEB24775) | human gut metagenome | biome: human-associated habitat; feature: intestine environment; material: feces | place: Netherlands | collected 2009/2010
ACCGAATTGACGATGTTTCCCGTTTCAAGATACTTGCGCAAAGTTCTTGCAGCCTGCTTGGCACCGTTGACCTCGGCTTCTTCCGTCGTTCCGCCAAGGTGCGGCGTCACGACCGTTTTGTCATGATTAAGCACTTCAGGAGAACTGAAGTCAGTCATGAAAAGCCTCAGCTTGCCGGAATCAAGCGCTTCGCAGACGTCATGATCGTTGACGATTCCGCCGCGCGAATAATTCAGGAGGACTGCCCCGTCCTTCATTTTTGCAAGCTCCTTTGCAGAAATCAGATTGCGGTTCTGTTCAGTATACGGAATATGAATCGTGACATAGTCGCTGTCATTCAAAACGTCATCAAGGGATTCCGCACGCGGAATGTCGTTGGAAAGCCTCCAGGCATGCTCAACGGAAATATAGGGATCGTATCCGACAACGTTCATCCCTAAATCATATGCTGCACGGGCAACTTTTGACCCGACGGAACCAAGTCCGATAACGCCGATGCGCTTACCCTGAAGTTCCGTTCCGTCAAAATGGTTCTTGCCCTTTTCAGTCTGCAGCGAAACATCTGCGCCGCCCATCTTCTTGGCCCATTGAATCGCAGGAATAACGGGACGAGCTGCCAAGATCAAAAGCGCAACGACAAGCTCCTTGACGGCATTGGCATTTGAACCCGGGGTATTGAATACGACGGTGCCCTGATCCGTGCATTTTACAAGCGGGATATTATTGAATCCGGCCCCTGCCCGAGCGATTGCAAGCACGTTCGTTCCAAAAGCCGTTTTATGCATGTCCTGGCTTCTTATCAGCAAAGCATCCGGCTTTTCCGTCTGGTTGACCGTATATGAGTCCTTTGGAAAAACGTCAATCCCTTCCTGAGCAATTACGTTGTAAGTCTTAACATCGAATGTCATTAGTTTTCCCCCTTGACTTCCGTTTCAAATTTTTCCATGAATTCAACCAATGCCCTGACGCCCTCCAGCGGGAACGCATTATACAGGCTGGCCCGCATGCCACCGACCAGTCGATGGCCCTTGAGATTCTTGAACCCTGCCTCATCTGCCTCCTTGATGAAGCGCCGATCCAATTCTTCGTCGCCCGTAACGAACGGAATATTCGTCGTTGACCGGTCGTTTGCAAAGACCGGCGACTTGAACAGCTTGGAATTGTCCAAGAATTCGTAAAGCAAGCGTGATTTTTCCTCATTGCGCTTTTGTGCGGCATCAACGCCGCCTTCTTCAAGCAGCTGCTTAAAGACGAGACCAGCCGCGTAAATCGCAAAGACAGGCGGCGTATTGAGCGTCGAATGTTTCTTTGAAAGCTTGACGTAATCAAGCATTGAAGGCAGGTTTTGGCTTTCATCGAGCAGAGAATGCTTGACAATCACGACGGTCAGGCCGGCCGGGCCGATGTTCTTCTGTACGCCGCCGTAGATCATGCCGTAATCGGAGACGTTGCAGGGCTTGGACAGGAACATGGAGGACTGGTCGGAGACGAGGACGTGGCCCTTGGTGTTGGGCAGCTTGTTCCACGTGACGCCGTGGATGGTCTCGTTCTCGCAGATGTAGACATAGTCGGCATCGTCGGGAATGTCGAGATCAGAGCAGTCGGGAATGTAGCTGTAGTTCTTGTCCTTGGAGGAAGCGGCGACGATGACTTCGCCGTACTTCTTGGCCTCGGCAATGGCTTTCTTGGACCATGCGCCGGTCTCGACGTAGACGGCCTTGCCGTTCTTCATCAGATTCCAAGGCACAGCCGCGAACTGCAGCGTAGCGCCGCCCTGAATGAACAGGACCTTGTAGTTGTCGGGAATGCCCATCAGGTCGCGCAGGTCAGCCTCGGCCTCGTCGATGATCTGCTGGAAAACCTTGGAGCGGTGGCTCATTTCCATGACGCACATGCCGCTGCCGCGGTAGTTCATCATCTCGTCACGGATTTCCTCCAGCACGGGCTCCGGCATCATAGCGGGACCGGCAGAGAAGTTGTAGGTGCGATTGTACTTCATTGTTGGTGTCCTCCTGATTGTCTTTTTTGAGCAATAGCAACAGAAATTGCATGATATGACAGCTACAGTATAGTCTATTGTGCGGGGATAATCAATAGAAAAAAGCAAACTTATCATTTATTTAAAAACAACTGTGCCGCGCTTTGAAAAACAAAAAGGAAATGAAGAAATTATTGACAAACGATAATTCTTCTGCTACGCTGACGATAGAAATTATCGCAAAACAATAATTCTGGAGGTGCGATATGAAACGTGACCGGATCAAGACCTTACTTTTGGCGGAGGCGCTCATCTGCGCGCTGCTTGCGCTCGCCCTGTGGCTTTTCGAGGGCGACGCCTTTTCTGTCGCCGGATTCCCCGGCAGCGCAGTGGGGCAGGGTTTGAGTGCGCTGGCCGCCTCGGGACGCTTTGGCTTCGCGCTGGCGTTCACGCTGTATGCCGCGGTGATCCTGCTGCCGCTCTATGCGCTCGTGCACATCGCGGCGCGGCGGGAGCTGAAGCCCGAGGACGCGCTGCTCGTGCTCATCGCGTTTGCCGCGGCCTGCGCGCTCTTTCCGCACGGCTGGACCACCTATTGGAGCACATCGGCAGAGGCGCTGTTCCCGCGCCTTGCCTGGCAGTGGCTCGTTTTCGCGCTGCTCGCGGGCTGGGTCGTGCTGCGGCTGCTGCGCCGGTTTTCCGGCGGCGATACGCAGGAGCTCTTGAAGCTATTTCGCGCGCTGCTTATCCTCGCGGCGGCGTACTTCGTCTTTGAGGTCTGCTTTGCCGAATTTGCGGGCCTGTTTTCTGCCGTCGACGCGCTCAAGGCGGGCAACACCGCCTTTACAGACGATACGGTCCTGCCTGTGGCAACGGACATAACGGGTTCGAAGAGCCTTGTGTTCAGCTATGTTGTCCTCGCCCTGCGCTTTGCCGCGGAAGTCCTTCCTACGCTGCTCGCCGCGGCGACGGCGTACTTCGCCATCGGCCTTCTCGACACGATGGAAGACGGCGCATTTACGCAGGAGAGCGCCGCCTACGCGCCAAAGCTCGCCGAATGGTGTGTCAAGGTGCTCAAGATCAGCGTGCTGTTTGCGCTCGCGGTCAACGTTTTACAGGCGGTTTGCGCGCCGCTCATCCTCAGCACAAGCATTTCGATTCCTCTTCCTGTTCTGGAGCTGTGCTTCGTGCTCGCCGCGCTTCTCGGTGCGCGGCTCATCGCCTCGAACGTCGCCCTTGCGGCGGACAACGACCTCTTTATCTGAGGGTGCTGCCATGGCGATCACGGTACATTTGGACGAGGTGCTGAAAGCGCGCGGCATGACAAGCAAGGAACTTTGTGCCACCGTCGGCATCACGGAGGCGAATCTTTCCATTCTGCGCAGCGGCAAGGCCAAGGGCGTGCGCTTTGCGACGCTCAACCGCATCTGCTGCGCGCTCGAGTGCAATGTGGGCGACATTCTGCAATGCGACGGAGAATTGGAGGCAGAGCATGAAGAGTAAAACGAAAACGATACTGATTTTTGCTGCGATCCTCGCGGCGGTCTTTCTCATTGCCTTTCTCGACGGCGGCGCGGTGCAGTCCGCCGCGGACAAGGAGGAAGAGGGCACGCTCATCGGGGCTTTCGTCTCGGAAGAGGATCTCGACATCGGCGGTGATCTTGCGGTCTCGGCCGCGGGCGAATTCGTCTGGAAGGCCGGGCGGCTCTATATGGATACGGACGAAGACTGGTGGGCGCTCAAAGACCGCGGCGGCGGCATCTACTGCACGATGGAGCCGGACGCGCGCTATGGTGAGGAGGACGCCAAGTCGCCGAATATCACGATCTTCGGCGCACTCGGTGCGCCGCTGGGGAAGGCCGGTATCGACGATGACAACGGCGTCCGTACGACGGACATCGACCTCTCGGGCGAGGTCTACGCCTGCGGCGACAGACAAGTGATCTTCAAGCTTTATCCCATCTACCAGACGTCGGATGGACGCATTTATTTGACGCGCGGCAACAGCATGGGCATGTCCGGCTCGGACGGCGCCAGCATGACCCACACGCTCACGAGAGATAAGACCGAGACGATCGGCGGCAAGTCCGAGCGCGTGAAGGTCAGAGTCGCCATCACCGCCGTCTCCCGCCCGACACCGACGAAGTTCACCGTCGCGCACATGGACGAAAACGACGATCTCTTGAAGCTCGAGGAGTTCGCGCCAGACGCGCTGCCCGAGTCTATCACTGCCGCGCCCGGCGCGGCGTATCTTATCGGCACGAGCTATGGACAAGACGGGGACGGCGAGACGGCGGAATACGACATTTGCAGCCGCAGCAATGACAGTGCGCCGTATGCTTACTCAAATCTGAACACTTTCCGCTATCAGGACGGTAAGCTCTGCTCAATCAGCATCAAGGTCAACTGGGGGGAGGGAACAGCATGAAACGACTGATCGCTTTTGCGCTGGCGCTCGCGGTGGTGTTCGGTGTGAGTTTTGCGCTTTACAAGCCTGAGCGTATCGAAGCCGCGGCGCAGGAGACCATGGACGACGAATGGGTCGGATACTTCTTCGCCCTCGAACCCTTCGACGGCAGGCGCTACGCGACGGAGAACGGCGATGATTACGACTTCGGCGTGCCCGGCGTGCCGGTGTTTGTGACCATCACAGCGTTTGAACCCGACGATCCGGATTACGAAGAGGGCTCTGAATTCAACAATTCCGTCGGTGCGGCGGTGTCCGACGAGGTGGTGGGCAGCGGAATGCACATCAAGGTCGACGACAACGGCAGCAGCTACGAGACGGGCGGAGAGATCGCGCTCGACGCGCTGGGACAGGCGGAACTGTACGAATGTTATGTCTATCGCACGTCTGCGGGGGACTACTATGCCGAGTGCACGCAGGCCAACGGCACGAACGTATGTTACAGGACACCCAGCGCAAACTTGAACCAGACGCGGACGATCTCGACCGAGCGGTCGAGCGACTGGCGCGCGAACGGCAAAGCGCAGGGCCGCTCGATCAAGGTGAGCGTTTCATTCGCGGCGCACACGGCGGCGGAATCGGTCGAATTTGTCTGGATGGACAGCGATAAGAACGTTCTGTCGCGCGCGGAATACGCCGCTGACGCTCTTCCCGAGACGCTGGCCGCACCCGAGCATGCGGCGCTTCTCGTCACGGCGATGCAGAGTGTGGACGGTACGACCGAGCGCACGCTCTGCACGCAGGACGATCTGTTCGCCAGAGCCTATGTTCCCTCGACGCTTTCCGGACTTCTGCGCGTTGTCGATGTCTCGCTCGACTGGGGAGAGGACGAGACTTAACCAATTCTTAATAAAGGATTCGCTAAGAAAATGATTGCAATACGCGGGCAAAGCGGGTAAGATGGGGTTAACTCAAAGAAAAGAGGAACTTGCCATGCGTCCCGACGGAACCCGAGTGAAAGAGGCGTCCACCATCGTTTCGGCACTGCCCTATGTCATGCCGCGGCGCTACGACGCGCAGAATTTCATCACCGAATACGCTGATATGGAGATCCTGCGCCGCTACATTCAGGAAAAGCGCCGCGAAGGCGTCCGCATCCCGTATATGACGCTCATTCTGGCGGCATACTTCAAGGCGTATCAGGAAAATCCGAAGATCAACCACTTTATCATGAACAGCAAGATCTATCAGCGCAACCACTTCTGCGTCAGCTTCGTCATCCTGAAAACGCGCGCCGACGGCCGCGCGGATGAGACGTCGATCAAGGTGTTCTTTGAGGACGGGGACGATATCTTCTCCATCAACCGCAAGATCGAGGAGGCGGTCGCGCAGAATCAGGTGGCCGCGCACAACAACAATACGGATAAATTCGCGAATTTCCTGTTCGCCATCCCCATCCTGCCGGGGCTTTTGTTCGGCCTTGTCAAGCTGATGGACCGCTGCGGCGTTTTACCGCGGAAGATCATTGATCTGAGCCCGTTCCACACGAGTCTTTTTATCACGAACCTTGCCTCCATCAACACGAATTCCATCTTCCACCACTGCTACGAGTTCGGCACGACGGGTGTGTTCGTCAGCATGGGCAAGCCTATTGCCAATTACAGGAGCGGGGAGTATAATAAAAAAATGATCCCGCTCTCCGTCGTGATGGATGAGCGCATCTGCACGGGACACGAGTACGCGCTGTTCTGGGCGAGCGTGCGCCGCTATCTCAAGCACCCCGAGCTGCTGGAGGGGAAGCCGACGGAGGAAAACGCAGATCTCGCGGAGGAATGCGTTTGATCAGCAGCCACAAGCCGCAAAGCGCGGGATCTGCGCTTTGCGGCGTTTTCTACTTTTATATGTAGAAGAAAGGACAGGGAAGCTTCCTTGATCGAACCAAAGTCTCAGGCAAAAACGTGCAGCGCCCACGCAGAAATTTTGCAGCAGAACGAGGAACGCACCGTCTACCGTCTCAGGGAGACGGACGGCGAGGTGCGCATCACATCCTATCCCGTTTTCCCCGGCATTGAGCTTGCCTATCACGATGTGCACGCGCCGTCGTACCGTCTGGCAGAGCCGAATGCGGCGGGACTCATCGAGATCCAGCACTGCCGCGAGGGACGCGCGGAATACTGCTGCGGCGGCGAGCATTACTTTTTGGCCCCCGGAGACCTCTCTGTCGTGCGCCGCGCCGCCATCGAGGGGGAGGTGGAATTCCCCACGGGGCACTACCACGGCATCACCGTCACGCTCGACCCCGCCCTTGCGCCGGACTGCCTGTCCTGCATTTTGCAGGATGTCGACGTCCGCCCCAGCGTGCTGGCGGAGAAGTTCTTCGCCGACTCGGAGTGCTTTGTCTCGCGTTCGTCGGCGCGCGTGGAGCACATCTTCTCTGAGCTCTACGCCGTGCCCGCCGGCATCAGACGCGGCTACTTTAAGGTTAAGGTGCTTGAACTTCTGCTCTTTTTGAGTGCGCTCGACGTGGCGCATGAAAAGCACGGCTATACCGCCGCGCAGGTGCGCCTTGCGCGCACGGCGCGCGACGCGCTGCTTGCAAGCACGGAGGACGACATTACGATCTCCGCGCTTGCACAGGAACTCGGTGCGTCGTCCTCGCAGCTCGCCGCGAGCTTTCGCGGCGTGTACGGCATGACGCCCGCAGCATTTTTGCGCGCGCAGAAGATGCACAGTGCCGCGCAGCTCCTGCGCACGAGCGACCGCACGGTGCTCGATATCGCGGGGCAGTTCGGCTATGACAACGCCAGCAAGTTTGCCAAGGCCTTCCGCAGTGTGATCGGTGTGTCGCCGAGCGCGTACCGCGCGGGCGCGGACAGCGACAGCTGCGCGCCGACGGCGGAAAAGGCAGAATAAAATATTTTGGAGCCTCATCCGATCAATTTGGAGCGGATGGGGCTCTTCTTTTCGGGTATCCTAAGACACGTCAAGAGCGAGGACGCCGCTCCTAAAAGTTAGATGAATCTAACTTCTGGGGGGAGCCACCACCGAAACCAAAGGGGAGGGAAACGGGCATGTCTGAAGAGATCCTGGTGCGGCAGGGTGCGCCGACGTTGGCAGGTATCAAAACGGGCAGCCTCTTCCCTTGTCCTTGCGAAGATAAGGAAGCGCTCTTTGCGGACATCCGCCGCCTGAACCGTCTGCTTGTGCCAAAGGGCCTGTGTCTGCTGCCGATCCGTTTTCTGAAAGGACAGGTCCTTTTGTACCTCTACCGCCCCTCTGAGCTGCGGAGAGATTTGGAGAACGAACAGGCGACCGAGATCCTGCACCACGCGGGCTACAATAGCGGCCACTGCGGACGCTGTATCGCAAACCTCATCCGCCGATTCCGCGAGGGCGGCGAATTCCCCATGAGGTCGGGCTTTTCCTCTCGTATCCGCCGGAGGACGTCAAGGGCTTCATCGACCACCGCGCCTGCAACTTCAAATGCGCGGGGCTGTGGAAGGTCTACGGCGATGAGAAGAAGGCGCGCGAGCTGTTCGCCCGCTTCAAAAAATGCACGGAGATCTACTGCGCACTCTGGGAGGCCGGCTCGGGCATCGAGCAGCTTGCCGTGGCAGTGTGATAGATACTGATTTATGAAAGGAATATACTAATATGAAAAAGACTGCTGTTGTTTATTGGAGCGGCACGGGCAACACCGAGGCCATGGCCAAGGCCGTCGCTGAGGGCATGGAGAGCGCGGGCGCGCAGGTCACGATGTTGACCCCTGACCAGGTCAAGGCCAGCGAGCTGAGCGCTTACGACGCGATCGCCTTCGGCTGCCCCGCCATGGGCAGCGAAGTGCTCGAGGAGATGGAGTTCCAGCCCATGTTTGACGAGGTCAAGCGCAGCCTTGGCGGCAAGAGCGCCGCGCTGTTCGGCTCCTACGGCTGGGGCGACGGCGAGTGGATGCGCAGCTGGGAAAAGGACTGCGATGATTCCGGCATCCGCCTCGTGTGCGAGAGCGTGACCTGCTGCGAAGCGCCTGATGACGCCGCGCTGGACGCCTGCCGCGCGCTGGGCAAGGAGCTGGCGAAGTGAGGATTCCTCTGTGGACGAAAAGCGCGCGATGAGGAAGCTCAGGCGGAAAGCACCTGTGCTCGTTGCGCTTGCGGTCATCCTGCTGAGTCTTGCCATCGGCGGATGCCTGCCTTTTTGAAAACACGATGCGATGGAAGGCCGCGTACGGGGAGTGCGCGGCCTTCCGATTTTTATTTGCGATGCCGAAACGGCAGATTTTTACTGATAAGTATTAGCATAACTTATAGATATGTAGATTATTATCAAAAAACTGATAAATAGGGCGAAGCCTTTCTCTCTTTTGCCGCATGGACGAAAAGAACCCTCTGTGATACCATATTGCTTGTCAAGTTGAGCTCTTTGTAACTGACGGAAACGTGGGTCACCACAGGGGAGCAGAGAGCGTTTCTTGCTGAAATTCAGCAGCCGACCGTCTGGGCACTTCAACTGCACATCGAGGCAGTGGAGCGCCCATTTTTGCTTTTAAGGAGGCAGAACTATGCGAAAGGTAGCCGTTATTATGGGCAGCACGAGCGACCTGCCCGTCGCCGAGAAGGCGATCCAGACGCTCAAGGAATATGGGATCGAGACCGAGGTCCGCGTGTTATCCGCCCACCGGTGCCCGAACGAGGCAAGAGAATTTGCAGCGTCGGCACGGGAGAGCGGATTTTCTTGTATCATCGCGCTGGCAGGCATGGCCGCGCACTTAGCCGGCGCGATGGCCGCGAATACGACGCTTCCCGTCATCGGCGTGCCGTGCAGCGGCGCGAAGCTCGACGGCATGGACGCGCTGCTCTCGACCGTCCAGATGCCGAGCGGCATCCCCGTTGCCACCGTCGCTATCGACGGGGCGAAAAACGCCGCCATCCTTGCCGTCCAGATCATGGCTGTGAGCGACGAGGGCCTTGCCCACAAGCTCCAGGCCGCACGTGACGAGGGCACCGCCGCTGTCTTGAAGGCGGACGAAGAGCTTCGCGAGCGCTACAAAAACTGAGAAACCATCCATCCATATCAATCAACAAAAATATAAAATAAAAGGAGAACAGTCATCATGGAAAAGAAAGAACAGCTCTACGAAGGCAAGGCCAAGAAGGTTTACGCCACCGAAGATCCCAACCTCGTCATCGTTTCCTACAAGGACGACGCCACCGCCTTTGACGGCGCAAAGAAGGGTACCATCGTCGGCAAGGGCGTCATCAACAACCAGATGACCAACCGTTTGATGGCCAAGATGGAAAAGGCCGGCATCCCGACCCACTTTGTTGAAGAGCTCAGCGAGCGCGACACGCTCGTCAAGAAGGTCTCCATCGTCCCGCTGGAGGTCATCATCCGCAACATCTCCGCCGGTCATTTTGCCTCCCGCTACGGCGTGGAGGAGGGTATCGTCTTCTCCGAGCCCACGATCGAGTTCTCCTACAAGAACGATGATCTGCATGACCCCCTGATGAACGCCTATCACGCCGTTGCCCTCAAGCTCGCGACCTGGGAGGAGATCGAGCTCATCAAGAAGTATGCCTTCGCCGTCAACGACACGCTCAAGGCATTTTGGAGCGAGTGCGGCGTCACGCTCGTCGACTTCAAGCTCGAGTTCGGCAAGACCGTCGACGGCCAGATCGTTCTCGCCGACGAGATCAGCCCCGACACCTGCCGCCTGTGGGACAGCAAGACGAACGAAAAGCTCGACAAGGACCGCTTCCGCCGCGACCTCGGCGGCGTGGAAGACGCCTACGCCGAAGTCATGAAGCGCCTGATGGCTCACGACGCACAGTAAGATCAAATATGACAGAGAATCACAACATCATCCCGGCGCGCCACATTCACGAAGAATGCGGCGTGTTCGGCATCTTTACGCCTCAGGAGGCGGACGTCGCGTCCTATGCCTACTACGCGCTCTACTCCCTCCAGCACCGCGGACAGGAGAGCGCGGGTATCGTCGTCAACGACGACGGCCTGTTCCGCTCGCTGCGCGACACTGGCCTTGTGAGCGAGGTCTTCCCGTCCGAGCAGCTCAAATCGCTCGGCAAGGGTACCATCGCCGTCGGCCATGTGCGCTACGGCACGACCGGCAGCGACAACAAGCGCAACGTCCAGCCCATTTTAGTGAACCACTTCAAGGGCCGTATGGCGCTCGCGCACAACGGCAACCTGACGAACTCCCGCGAGCTGAGGCAGGAGCTTGAAAGTCGCGGCTCCATCTTCCAGACCACGACCGACAGCGAGGTCATCGCCTATATCATCGTGCAGGAGAGACTCAACCGCGGCTCCATCGAAGAGGCTGTCTCCGCTGCGATGGACCGCATCGAGGGCGCGTATTCCCTCGTCCTCTCCTCGCCGACGAAGCTCATTGCCGCGCGCGACCCCCACGGCTTCCGTCCCCTCTGCATGGGGCATCTGAAGGACGGCTCTGTTGTCTTCGCATCTGAATCCTGCGCGCTCAACGCCATCGGCGCCGAGTTTGAGCGCGACATCCGCCCCGGCGAGATCGTTGTCGTCGACACGGCCGGCGTTCGCTCCGACACGAGCCGCTGCGGCAAAGCGCCGAAAAAGCTCTGCGTCTTCGAGTTCATCTACTTCGCCCGCCCTGACTCCGTCATCGACGGCAGCAGCGTCCACGTCGCACGCCAGCGCGCAGGCGCGTTCCTCGCGCTCGAGCATCCCGTGCAGGCGGATGTCGTCATCGGCGTGCCGGATTCCGGCCTTGATGCAGCCCTCGGTTACGCGCGCCAGAGCGGCATCCCCTACGGCATCGGCTTTATCAAAAATAAGTACATTGGCCGCACGTTCATCTCGCCCACGCAGACGATGCGCGAAAACGAGGTCAACATCAAGCTCAACCCCATCCGCTCCGTGGTCGAGGGCAAGCGCGTCGTGCTGATCGACGACTCCATCGTCCGCGGTACGACCTGCCGCCGCACGATCGACCTATTGTGGAAGGCGGGCGCGAAGGAGATCCACATGCGCGTCAG
>OHVZ01000882.1_pt1 | contig 11393 bp, 7 predicted proteins | sample 1579561 | NCBI WGS metagenome assembly OHVZ01 (sample SAMEA3882547, study PRJEB24775) | human gut metagenome | biome: human-associated habitat; feature: intestine environment; material: feces | place: Netherlands | collected 2009/2010
CAGCCTTTGCTGTAAATTGGTGGCAGGTTGGATGGATTGTCGCCAATAACGTCATCGACCGGGTAGTCAATCTCGATGGGCAAAGTTCAAATGATCAATATTCCACCTATATGGTTTCACCTTCCATTGTTTTCAACAATGGCACCAATGGGGGCGAATTCTATATGCGCCCTCAAGTCTCCAGCCGTGTGACCAGTTTCGAAATGCACGCGCATAGAGCTAACCCCGTCGATTTTGGAGCCAATATAGTTCTAGCCTTGTCCACAACCTCAGGCAAAAGGGTTATCAATAAAACAGTAGGGACAAACCAGAAGGAGAACAGTGCAGTACATATATCTCACAGCACTTGCCCTGCTAGGATTATGTATGCTTATTTTTCCAAGGCAACTCTGGAAAATAAGCAATTTCCTCTGGACTCAAAAAGGAGATCCGAGCAATCTATACACATCCTTAATGAGAATAAGCGGTGCCGCCTTTCTTGTTTTAGCTCTTATTCTTTTCATCTTCTGCAGACTGCAGTAACACCTACCTGATCCTGTGCACCGTGTCGGGTGTCGCAGCAGGCTTGCAGAACACCGGCTGATTTTAGCCAGTTTCTTTCAGGGTCCCCGTTCGCACTGCCGATCGGGGACCCTTTTTCATACCTATATCTGCCTTATATATGGCAGAATCGGAGCCTTGCCATGAGCCTTCTCGCTTATATATGGCAGACCATCATGCGAAAAACCCACTTCGGGGGTACATTTTTCCGGTTTTTCACCTTTGGGACTGCCATACATAAGCGAAATATCACCGGACAGAACACGAAATCTGCCATACATAAGCGAGATATCGCTCTATTTCCCAGCGAACGGTCAGACCAAAACGTATGATGTTGGCTAGCCTGAACAATGAGGGGTGGAGTCAATGGCAGACGAACTGTTTGTAGACCAAGACGAGGTCGAAGGCACGGCAAGCGGCGTTTGGAGCCGCATGCTGGCAGGTAATCGCAGGTTTGCGGAGGGCAAACCGGAACATCCGAATCGTGGCGCTGAAGCACGCGAGGCACTTGTGGACACACACGCACCGGAAGCGGCCATACTGAGCTGCTCCGACGCGCGAGTAAGCCCGGATATTATTTTCGATTCCGGTCTTGGCGACCTGTTCACGGTTCGCACGGCCGGTCAAATCATCGACGAAGCCGTGATTGCGTCCCTAGAATACGCGGTGACCGTACTCGGCGTACGTTTGCTGGTGGTGCTCGGCCATCAGAATTGCGGTGCGATCAAGCAGGCATGCAAGGAATACGAGGCGTTGTTGCACGAGTTGACCGCCGATGCAGAGGATTCGCTGATGGCCGCCGACAGCATTTCCGACATCGACGAACGCATCTGCTATTCGGATTCGATCATGATGCGCACGGTCGGTTTTTCGATTTGGCAGGCGCACGAATCGGAACTGGAATCGGCGGAGGATTTCGAACGCGTGCACATCGCACGCACCATCGAACAGCTGGTGGAACGTTCCGAAGTGATCCAGCGCGCGCTGGCCGAGGATCGGCTGATGATCACGGGCGCACGCTACCAGCTCGATTCCGGCAAGGTGGAAGTGCTGAGCTTCTGACGATTTTCCGGAAAAAGACGGCTTCCGGATCCGTTGCGTCGCGCTGTTTTGACATGCCGTTGCTTTAGATTGGAATCATGTCGCTTGGTTTGAACATCCTTCTGATTTTCATTTTCCTGCTGCTCGGTTCCGTGTTCGCCGGCACCGAACTGGCGCTGGTCAGCCTGCGCGGATCGCAGATCGACCAGATGGAACAGGAGGATGCGCGCGGCAAGCGTGTGGCGCAGATCGCACGCGACCCGAACACGTTCCTGTCCACCGTGCAGATCGGCGTGACGCTGTGCGGCTTCCTGTCCGCGTCGTTCGGCGAATCCTCAATCGCCCCGTATATCGTGCCGGTCATCGAAGACTGGGGTGTGCCGCATAACGTCGCCGCTCCCCTGACCACCATCGCGTTGACGCTGATCATCTCGTATTGCTCTATCGTCATTTCCGAACTGGTGCCGAAGCGTATCGCCATGCAACGCAACGAGCAGATCGCGCGTGCCGTGGTGCCGGCCATCCATGTGTTCGCCAAAGTGTGCAAGCCGATCATCTGGCTGATCGGCAAGAACACGAACGGCATCGTGCGGCTGCTCGGCTTCGATCCGAACGAAACCGACAGCGAGGTGTCCGACGACGAGCTGCGCGTGCTCGTCAACACCAACACCAACCTCAGCAAGGACGAGCGCACCATCCTCGACGACGTGTTCGACGCATCCGAAACCATTGTGGCGGAGGTCATGCGTCCGCGTGCCGACGTCGCGTTCCTGGACGGCTCCATGCCGATTGCGGAAGCCGCCGCGTACGTGCGTGAAATGCCGTATTCGCGTTACCCCGTCACCGGCAAGGATTTCGATGACGTGCTCGGCTTCGTGCACGTGCGCGACCTGCTTGACATCCGCGATCCGAAGGCGAGAACCGTTGCCGACGTGACGCGTGAGGGCATTTCCCTGCCGGGCACGTCGAAGCTGCTGCCAAGCCTTGAGCTGCTGCGCAAACGAGGCATTCACCTGGCCGTGGTAATCGACGAATACGGCGGCACCGACGGCATCGTCACGTTGGAAGACATGACCGAGGAATTGGTCGGCGACATCCGCGACGAATACGACCTGCCGGAGGAAAAGGGCGGCGAACGCACAGAACGCGCCGCTTTCGTCAATGGCGTGGCCACCATCGAAGGTGGCATGACGATCGAGGATTTCGCGGATTTGACCGGCATCGAGCTGGAAGACGGCCCGTACGAGACGGTTGCCGGCTATTTCCTGGCGCACACCGGCAAAATGGGCGAGGTCGGCGACGTGCTGTCGTCCGATGACGGTTATGACATGGTCGTCACCGAAGTGGACGGCCGTCGTATCGAAACGCTGGAAGTGCGTCGGCACACCGCCGATGAGGACGGTTCCGCGGCTGGCGATTCCGCGGCGGACGCCAAGTAACCCGAGCGGCCTCTTACAGCACCACCTGCCGGTTGATGTCGCGGCGCAACTGCCTCCATTGCGGCAGATAGGCGCTCATACGCCTTTGAAAGCCCTCTCCGTGGCCGTTCTCCCACAGGTGGGTCATCTCATGCACCAGCACGTATTCGAGGAATCTAGGGGCCATTAAACCAAGCTGCAGGTTAAGTCGGATACGTCCGGTCTTCGGCGTGCACGATCCCCAACGCGAACTCATCAGACGCAACGTGATATGCGTCGGCGTACGGCCAACGATCGGGCCCCATTTGGCAAGCAACACAGGCAATTGCGATTCGATGTTGCGTTGCGCCCGCGCCTTGGCCTCGTCCGTCCATACGAAAGCGGGCGGGTTGGCGGAAGCGCCAGTATCGCCAATATTGCCGTTTTGCGCACGCTGCGCGTTGAGTTGCGCGTCGATTTGCACGTCTCTGGCCTGTCGCATGCTGCATTGCGCCCGTTCGATCCACGGCTTGCGTTCCGTTACAAACCGTTCGATAGCGTTTTGCGACATTCGTTGCGGCGCGGAGATGACGATATCCGCGTTCGGCGGTTTGATGCGCAGGTACATGTTTTTGATGGGTTTGCGCACGATGGCCACCCGCATGCCGGCGATGCTCGCCGTCGTTTCGGAAATCACGCGATTGCGGTTGCGATGCCCCACTCCCCTGCCGTAACGGCCGTTACCGCCGTTGCGCTGCCCATATGTCATGCCTGCATTATGCCACGACACGCCGATGACACGGCAGCACTTGACTTTCCCTGTGATTCAAGTATTATTTCAATTCGTTGTGTTCAAGACACAGCAAGTTGGGCCCGTAGCTCAGGTGGTTAGAGCGCATCCCTGATAAGGATGAGGTCGGAGGTTCAAGTCCTCCCGGGCCCACGTAGATGGTAAGGAAGCGGCATAGCCGCTTTTTTCACCTATGGGGCTATAGCGCAGCTGGTAGCGCATCTGCTTTGCAAGCAGAGGGTCGCCGGTTCGAACCCGGCTAGCTCCACGGGGCTATGGCGCAGCTGGTAGCGCATCTCCATGGCATGGAGAGGGTCAGGGGTTCGAATCCCCTTAGCTCCACAGAATTGAAGGCTTCCGAGTAATCGGAAGCCTTTTTCGTATTCAGCCTCTTGTCGACCATCCAACGGACGCGATCGCCCGCAAACCAAATAAAACGGCCGCCTGCATACCCGCAAGCGGCCGGAATCATCAAATCAATAGGGGAGTGGCACCACGAATCGCAACTAGTTGCGGGCCGCGTTCTGCTTGGACAGCTCGTCACGAATCTGCTGCAGCAGCTGGACGGTCTGCTCTTCGGCAGACGGCTCTTCAGCGGCCTTTTCCTCGGCTTCCTTCTGCTCGGCAAGCTTGGTCTTGGCAAGCAGCGCTTCGGTCATGTCGCGGAACTTGTTAATCGGCACCAGAATGCAGAAATAAACGGCGGCCGCGATAATCAGGAAATTCAGAATCGCGCCCAGCACAGCGCCGAACGAGACGGTCGCGCCGTTGAACGTGATCGCCAGCAGGCCGTCCATATTCGGCTTGCCGAAAATCATGGCGATGAACGGGTTAATCACGCTGTTCACGATCGAATTGACCACGGTGGTGACGGCACCGCCCATGACGACACCGACGGCCATGTCGATCATATTGCCGCGTGCGATGAATTTCTTGAATCCTTCGAACATTTTTGCTCCTGTTCTGCATTCGCGATTCCGTGAATCGCGTCAATGGACAAGTCTCTCTTTGGACGTGTCTCTCTTGCATGCCCGAATCCATCCTATATCCGCACGCTCCAGCCAAATCTTGAGCAATATCTTGTGCGTCTCACAATCAAGCACATAGAATGAAACCGCCGTATTGATAACCCAACTATCCCGAAGGGGAAAAATATGCTCACTGATGAGTACGTCAAGCGCGTGTACGCGCAGGTCGAGAAGCGCGATGGCGACCAGCCGGAGTTCCTGCAGGCCGTTCGCGAGGTCTTCGAAAGCCTCGAGCCGGTTGTTGAGAAGCACCCGGAATATGAGAAGGCGGGCGTGCTCGAGCGCCTCGTCGAGCCGGAGCGCGTGGTGAAGTTCCGCGTCGCCTGGACGGACGATGAGGGCAAGGTGCAGGTCAACCGCGGTTACCGCATCCAGTTCAACTCCGCGATCGGCCCGTACAAGGGCGGTCTGCGTTTCCACCCGAGCGTGAACGAGGGCGTCATCAAGTTCCTTGGCTTCGAGCAGATTCTCAAGAATTCCCTGACCAGCCTGCCGATGGGCGGCGGCAAGGGCGGCTCCGACTTCGACCCGAAGGGCAAGTCCGATGCCGAAGTCATGCGTTTCTGCCAGGCGTTCATGACCGAGCTGTGCCGTCACATCGGCCAGTTCACCGACGTTCCGGCCGGCGATATCAACGTCGGCGCCCGTGAGATCGGCTACCTGTTCGGCCAGTACAAGCGCATCCGCGACGAATACTCCGGCGTGCTCACCGGCAAGGGCCTCGAATTCGGCGGCTCCCTGGCTCGCACCGAGGCTACCGGCTACGGCCTGTGCTACTACACCCAGGAAGCCCTGCGCGTCCTGAAGAACGATTCCTTCGAAGGCAAGACCGTCGTCATCTCCGGCTCCGGCAACGTGGCCATCTTCGCCACCGAGAAGGCCCAGGCCCTCGGCGCGAAGGTCGTCACCGCCTCCGATTCCAACGGCTACGTCTATGATCCGGACGGCATCAAGCTCGACATCGTCAAGGACATCAAGCTCGGCCACCGCGGCCGCATCAAGGAGTACGCGGAGCGTGTTCCGGGTGCCGAATACCACGAGGGCTGCAAGGGCGTGTGGACCGTGCCGTGCGACATCGCGCTGCCGTGCGCCACCCAGAACGAAATCGATGAGGAGTCCGCCAAGGCCCTCGTCGCCAACGGCTGCAAGGTCGTGTGCGAAGGCGCCAACATGCCATCCACCCCGGAGGCAATCGCCGTCTATCAGGACAACGGCCTGCTGTACGGCCCGGCTAAGGCCGCCAACGCGGGTGGCGTGGCTGTGTCCGGCCTTGAGATGAGCCAGAACTCCTACCGCCTTTCCTGGACGTTCGAAGAGGTGGACAACAAGCTCAAGTCCATCATGGAGAACATCGTCGCCAATTCCCTGGCCGCCGCCAAGGAGTACGGCCATGAGGGCGATCTGATGCTCGGCGCCAACGCCGCCGGCTTCGTCAAGGTCGCCAACGCCATGGTCGCCCAGGGCGTGCTCTGATCGTCTTTCACAATCCGTTTCAACGGTCCGTGCGATTCGTTCGCACGGACCGTTTTCATATGCGTTACGGCATAACGCGCAACGCAGTATGACGATTGCATAAAAGCGACCGCATAATCGCGATTACATAAGAAAAGACGGCGCCTCCCGAAGTAGGGAAGCGCCGTCTTCTTATGTTGCACGAACGGCTTACGTTGCGCAAGCGCCGTACGAACGCCGTATGACGAATCGATCAGTCGTCGCCGAGCGTCACGTGGATGCCGCCGACCAGCGTGCTCACCACGTTGTACAGCAGCGTGAGAATCACCACCAGCACGGTGAACAGCACCACTTCGATGATGGAGAAGATGGTGACCGCGCTCAGCACGGTGCTCAGCGAAAGCACGTTGGCAAGGTCGAATCCGCCGGCGTCAAGACCAGTGGAGGACACGATCTGCGTCACCTGATCGAACACGCCGACCACGTTCAGCAGCAGCCACAGCAGCGTCACCGCGACGATCTGGATGATGCCTCCCGCGATGGAAAGCATGAACGCCACCTTGGCCGCGGACCATGCGTCGATGCGGGTCAGGGACAGGCTCATGCGGCGGGCGCGAGGCGCGCCACGACGCGCTTTTTCACGAACCTTCACACCGCCGGACGCGGCGGCCATGTTCTCATGCGCCTGAGACTGTTCCGTACCGCTCAACGGCTGGCTGGATGCGGAACGGGCCACGCGTGGGGCCTGCGCCCCTGCCTGCGCCTGATGGCTTTCATTGTTCTCGCTCATCGTTGCTCCTTGCAGAATCTTGCCTACTTCTAGCCGAGGCTACCAGTTTTCGCAGACGATTCCCCGCCTGTGTCTCAGGCCTCTACATTCTCGCCATCGCCGGCATCGGAAGTGGCTTCCGTACCGGTTTCAGCGGAGTTTTCAGTAGTGATTTCGGCTTGCGATTGCGTGGCTGCGTCGTTCTGGACTGCTCCGTTTTCCGCGGCGGCCTGCTCGGCGTCATCCTCGTCGGTCTCCTCGTTACGTGCTATGGAGATGATTTCGTCGTTCTTGTCAGGCTTGGCGAGCGTCACACCCTGGGTGGTACGTCCGGTGCGCTTGACTTCGGCGACGTTGGAGCGGATGACCTTGCCGGACTTCATGATGGCCATGATCTGGTCGGATTCCTCCACGATCACGGCGCCCACCAGGGAGCCACGGCCTTCGGCGAGCTGCACGGCCTTGACGCCGTAGCCGTTACGGCCCTGCAGACGGTATTCGCTGATGGCGGTGCGCTTGGCGAAGCCCTCGTTGGTGACCACGAGCAGATCCCTGTCGGAATCGCCCTGCACCACATCCATGGCCAAAAGCTCGTCGCCGTCGCGGAACTTCATGCCCTGCACACCAGCGGTCTGGCGGCCCATCGGGCGCAGCTGCTCGTCGTTGGCTTCGAACTTCAGGCTCATGCCCTGCTTGGAGACGAGGATGATGTCGTCGTCGGCGTTGCACAGCGCGGCACCGATCAGCTCGTCGGCGTTCTCGCCGTTCTCGTCGGTCATGAGTCGTACCGCGATCAGACCACCCTGACGCGGGGAGTCGTATTCGGCGAGCGCGGTCTTCTTGACCTTGCCGGAACGGGTGGCGAGCACCAAGTACTTGGCCACGTCGTAGTTCGGAATCGACAGCACGGTCTGGATCGTCTCGTCCGGGCCGAACTGCAGCAGGTTCGCCACGTGCTGTCCCTTGGAATCGCGGGAGCCTTCCGGCAGCTCGTATGCCTTCAGACGGTACACGCGGCCCTTGTTGGTGAAGAACAGCAGCCAGTTGTGCGTGCTGGTCAGGAAGAAGTGGTCCACCACGTCGTCCTCGCGCAGCTTGGCGCCCTTGATGCCCTTGCCGCCGCGGTGCTGCGCGCGGTATTCGTCGGCCTTGGTGCGCTTGATGAAACCGGAGTGGGTCACGGTGACGACCACGTTTTCTTCGGCGATCAGGTCTTCGACGTTCATCTCGCCGGAGTACGGCAGAATCTTGGTACGGCGTTCGTCGCCATACTTGGCGACGATTTCGTCCAGCTCGTCGCCGACGATCTTGCGCTGGCGTTCCGGCTTGGCGAGGATGTCGTTGTAGTCGGCGATCTTGCGCATGAGCTCGTTGTGCTCGTCGAGGATCTTCTGACGTTCCAGGGCGGCCAGTCGGCGCAGCTGCATGGCGAGGATGGCGTCGGCCTGCACCTCGTCCACGTCAAGCAGGTCCATAAGGCCCGTGCGGGCGGTCTCCGCGGACTCGGAGGCACGGATGAGGGCGATGACCTCATCGATCATGTCAAGGGCCTTCAGATAGCCCTGCAGGATGTGGTCGCGTTCCTCGGCCTCGCGCTTGAGGTAGGCGGTACGGCGTGCGATGACTTCGAGCTGGTGGTTTACCCAATGACGGATGAACGCATCCAGGGACAGCGTGCGCGGCACACCGTCGACCAGTGCCAGCATGTTCGCGCCGAAGGTCTGCTGCAGCTGGGAATGCTTGTACAGGTTGTTGAGCACGACCTTCGGCACGGCGTCGCGCTTGAGCACGAGCACGAGGCGCTGGCCAGTACGGCCGGAGGTTTCGTCGCGCATATCGGCGATGCCTTGGATCTTGCCGTCGCGCACCGCTTCGCGGATGGACACGACCAGACGATCCGGGTTGACCTGGTACGGCAGTTCGGTGATCACGAGGCACATGCGGCCCTTGATCTCCTCGGTGTTCACCACGGCTCGCATGGTGATGAGGCCACGGCCGGTACGGTACGCCTGTTCGATGCCCTTATGGCCGAGAATCGTGGCGCCGGTAGGGAAGTCCGGTCCCTTGATGATGCGGATCAGGTTGTCGAGCAGTTCCTCACGGCTCGCGTCCGGATGGTCGAGCGCCCAATGCACGCCTTCTGCCACCTCGCGCATGTTGTGCGGAGGAATGTTGGTCGCCATGCCGACGGCGATGCCGGACGAGCCGTTGCACAGCAGGTTCGGGAAGCGGGCCGGCAGCACGGTCGGCTCCTGCGTCTTGCCATCGTAGTTCGGCAGGAAATCGACGGTGTCCTTGTCGATGTCACGCACCATTTCCATGGCGAGCGGCGCCATACGGCATTCCGTGTAACGCATTGCAGCTGCCGGGTCGTCGCCGGGGGAGCCGAAGTTGCCCTGGCCGTCGACGAGCGTGTATCGCATCGACCACGACTGCGCCATACGCACCAACGTGTCGTAGATGGCGGAATCGCCGTGCGGATGGTACTTGCCCATGACTTCGCCGACGACGCGTGCGCACTTGGAGTAGCCGCGGTCGGGGCGGTAGCCGCCGTCGTACATCGCGTAGATCACGCGGCGGTGCACCGGCTTCATGCCGTCTCGCACGTCCGGAAGGGCACGATCGACGATGACGGACATGGCGTACGCCAGGTAGGATTCGCGCATTTCCTGCTGCAGATCCTTCTTCTGGACGCGTTCGCCGACCATCAGGCCATAATCGGTGTTGTCGGCCTCCTGCGGGCTCAACGGTTCCATGGAGCCGTCAGGCACGAACTGGCCGTCTTCGTTGCTGTTGTTTTCGTCTGTCAATTTCTAATCCTTGCTTTGAAGTCCTGCGAAACCCTACGCGTTTACGCGTCGATCCAGCTGACGTTGCGTGCGTTGCGCTGGATGAACAGACGACGTGGTTCGACTTCGTCGCCCATGAGCATGGAGAAGGTCTCGTCGGCCGCGGCGGCGTCCTCGATGTGCACCTGCTTCAGAATGCGGTGCTCGGGGTCCATGGTGGTCTCCCATAGCTCCTGGTAGCTCATCTCGCCCAGACCCTTGTAGCGCTGGATGCCTTCGCCCTTCGGCAGCTGGCGGCCCGCGGCCTTGCCTTCGGCGAGCACGCGGTCGCGTTCGGCGTCGGTGTACACGAAGTCGTGCGGGCCCTTGGTCCACTTGAGGCGGTACAGCGGCGGCATGGCCACGTACACGTAGCCGGCGGTGATCATCGGGCGCATGTAGCGGAAGAACAGCGTCAGGTTCAGGGTTGCGATATGCGCGCCGTCCACATCGGCATCGGCCATGATGATGACCTTGTGGTAGCGCACCTTGTTGAGGTCGAAGTCCTCGCCGTAGCCGCCGCCGACGGCGGTGATCAGCGATTCGATGGTGTCCGACTTCATCATGCGGTCCAGGCTTGCGCGCTCGGTGTTGAGGATCTTGCCTCGAAGCGGCAGTATGGCCTGCGTGATCGGATTGCGTCCCTGGATGGCGGAGCCGCCTGCGGAATCACCCTCCACGATGAACAGCTCGCATTCTTCGGGGTTGTTGGACTGGCAGTCCTTGAGCTTGTCCGGCATGCCGGCCGATTCGAAGATCGACTTGCGGCGGGTGTTCTCACGTGCCTTCTTGGCGGCCAGACGCGCACGGGAGGCCTCGATGGCCTTCTGGATGATGTTCTTGGCCTCGTTCGGGTGGGCGTCGAACCAGTCGCCGAGCTTGTCGGTCATGACGCGCTGCACGAAGGTCTTCGCTTCGGAGTTGCCGAGCTTGGTCTTGGTCTGGCCTTCGAACTGCGGGTTGGTGAGCTTGACGGACACGACGGCGGTCAGGCCTTCGCGCACGTCGTCGCCGGACAGGTTCTCGTCCTTGTCCTTGAGGATGTTCTTCTCGCGGGCGTAACGGTTGACCAGCGAGGTCAGCGCGGCGCGGAAGCCTTCCTCATGGGTGCCGCCTTCGGTGGTGGAGATGGTGTTGGCGAAGGTGTGCACGGCTTCGGAATACGCGGTGGTCCACTGCATGGCGATTTCCGCGGAGATGCCGATCTTCAGGTCCTCGGCCTCGAAGTCGATGACGTCCGGTTCGACCGGGGTGGCCTTGCGGGACTTCACCAGGTAGTCGACGTAGTCCTTGATGCCGTCGTTGTACTGGTAGGTGACGGTCTGGAACTTGTCTTCGGTTTCGGATTCCTCGCCGGAAACCTCGTCGCCGGCCTGGTCGGGCTCGCGCAAATCGGTCAGGGAGATCTTCAGGCCCTTGTTCAGGAACGCCATCTGCTGGAAGCGGTTGCGCAGGATCTCGAAATCGTAGGTGGTGGTTTCGAAGATCTTGCCGTCGGCCCAGAAGGTCACGGAAGTGCCGGTGGACTCGCCTTCCTCCATCGGCTTG
>OHVZ01000887.1_pt1 | contig 11330 bp, 10 predicted proteins | sample 1579561 | NCBI WGS metagenome assembly OHVZ01 (sample SAMEA3882547, study PRJEB24775) | human gut metagenome | biome: human-associated habitat; feature: intestine environment; material: feces | place: Netherlands | collected 2009/2010
CAATGTGGCCGGGGCCGTCGCTCCCGCAGGAGTGGTGGGCGGGCTGCGTTCCGGCAACCAGGTTTTTACGGAAGATAGCATTGACAGCATGATAGAACGCGGCACTTCCGCCAGAAGTTCTGATGCGACCTATGTTCCCGGCGGCGCTCCCAGCATCGTCACTTTGCGCGGCATGTGGAGTCACGCGGATATCACGATGATTATGCGCGGCCTGAGCCAGAAAAAAGGCACAGACATTATGCAGCATCCTTCCGTGATTGTGCGCCCCGGTGAAAAAGCCACCTTTTTCAGCGGCAGGGAACTGATTTACCCTACGGAATATGATCCGCCTGAAGTTCCCAACAGCACGGGCAATAATAATGACTGGGGCGACAATGACAATAACGGCGGCGGTATTCCGGTCATGCCCATGACTCCCGCCCATCCCACTGCCTTTGAAACCAGGCAGCTCGGCACGATCTTCAATGTGGAAGTGACCGGCATCAGCGATGACAAATCCATCGTGGAAATGACCGTAGTGCCGGAAATCGTGGATTTTGACGGTTTCATCAATTACGGTACGTCGCTTTTCGTTCCCATGGTCTCCCAGGAAAAGGACGCAAAGGAAGATGTCGTCATGGTGAAAACTTCAGACAACTTCATCCTTCAGCCCGTGTTTTCCACGCGGCGCCTGACCGCTCCGGTGCGCATAGCCACCGGCAATACGCTCGTCATCGGCGCCTTGAAAAAATCCACTTCCATTACGTATGAGGATAAAATTCCCGTTCTGGGGGATATTCCCTGGGTGGGGCGCCTTTTCCGTTCCAAGGGGTCCAAGGAACAGCGCAAGGCCATCATCATCATGGTAAAGGCGGAAGTGGTGGATCCGGGCGGCAAAAAGCTTTATACGCCGGATACTTCCATTCCGGACGAGGAGGTCCCGGCAGGGGACGCTTCTCTCCCCGCCCTCAGCAATGCCCAGTAACCTTTAACCGGATCAAGACCATTGAAAAACAGCGGTTCCGATTTTGAGTCTTCTCCTTCCCAGGGGGCTGATAATATCATGCGTCAGCTGCATGCGTCGGATTCCCACGGAGTAGAACGGAGAAGGGAAGTAGTAGTGCGCCCGGACGGCAGCAAGGTGATCCGGGTGGAAAAGCGCCGGCGGACTTACAGTGACGATCAGCGGGACGCCAAACAGGCCATGTTGAAAAACAAGCGTTTTTTAATAGGCCTTTGCATTCTGGTTCTGCTGGCTGCCGGTGCGCTGGCGGGGACGTATATGTACCGCCTTACTTCTTTCAATACGGAGGAATTTGCCGGCCGTCTGCAAGCTGATCTTTCCGCCGCCTGGGGCGGAGATGTGAAAATTTCCGGAATGGCGGTGGATGGCCTTACCATGAAGGCTTCACGCATCAAGGTATCCTTTCCGGAAGATTCCTGCCTGTCCTTTGTGGCGATGGAAGGCATCTCCGGGGAAATTTCCGCCGTGCCCTTATTCATGGGGAAAATCAAGGGGGAAAGCCTTAATGTGTCCAGGGCGGTAGTTGGTTTGCGGCCCGGATTCGTTAAATTTGCCGTACCGCAGACGAAACGGGAATTGCCGTTCGTTTTCCGGCGATACACAGCGCCACGTCTGGAAGTGGGGTATGCCCATGGGACGGAAGAATTTACTCTGGAGAGGAATGGCGCTCCCTTTTATATGACGGCGGAAGCCTACATCCGCACGTCCGGGAACGGACCTGAACCGGAATACGTGCTGGATCTGTCACAGCAAAAATTGAAAATCAAGGGCTGGCCGCTGATGGGGGTTGATTCCGGTTCCGTCATTCTAAACGGGAGCGGCGTCAAGCAGCTCACTTTTTCCGGTTTTCTGGACAAAGGGCGCCTGCTCAATAAGCCTACGGATCTCAGCCCCTTCATGATTACGGGGAATTTTCTTCTGGGTACGGATTTCCGTCACCACGCGTGGACTTTGACAGGAAAAAATTTCGATCTCGCTTCCCTGCTGGGAGATGATTTCTCTTCCCTTCTCAAGGTGCAGACGGGAGAACAGGAAGGGGATGAAAAGCATGAATTGAAGCTGGATTTTGCTTTGCCTGTAACAACTGAACAGAAGAGGCCCTCCCTAAAAGGATACAGTGGTTCCGTTATCAAGGCGACCATGATCAGGCTGCCTGTTTTGCGCCTGCTGGCGGCCATGGCTGCCCGGAATACGGAAATAAGGCTGCCGTACTCTTCTCCCGTCTTTACGTCCGGTTCTTTCCTGCTGGAAAGCGATGGAACGGGTCGTTCCGCCTCCCTGAAGGAAATTTCCCTGTTTGAACAGAGCTTTCTGGGAGTGACCGGGGGGGTGTACAGCAACGGTACTTCCTTGACGGGGAAGCTGGTTTTTAAAATTCCTTCCTACATGGTGGACAGCCGGAAACTGCCTTCCGGCGTGACGCAGGAAGGGCATGAAATTATTCTTCCTGTGAAAATTTCCGGTACTCCGGAGTCTCCACAGGACAACTCTGCCGGAATGTTCCGGGAAGAGGCGCCGCGCACGGGCCGTCCGGAAATGCATACCGCTCCTTCCCGTGGAATAGATCTTCCAGTTCCGTCAACTTCCTCCCCTTCCCGGATTACGGTAGACGGATTCATGTGATATTGCCAGGACTCCATGTTGTTGCTCAATCCTATTGTTCGGAAAACCTCTGAAAAGCGTTCCCGCTGGTGGACCAGGCTGGCCGGATTTGGCCTGTGGTCCGTACTCCAGCCCATTTGCATGAGCCTGAATATCCGTTCCATCAAGGAGGAGCATGATGATGTTTATACGGCGCCTTTTCTGGTAGCCCTTTGGCACAACCGCACGATGGTGCCGGGTTATGCGTGGTCCCTGGCCCAGAAGCCGCTCAAGATGAGTGTGCTTACCAGCGCCAGCAAGGACGGCGCCCTGGTGGAGGCCGTATGCAGGCATTTTGGCCTGGGTGCCGTCCGGGGATCTTCCGGACGGCGGGGGGCTCTGGCCTACATGGAAATGATGCGAAAGATCCAGGAGGGGGACGTCTGCTTCTGTTTTACTCCGGATTGTCCGCGAGGCCCTATTTACGAAGTGCACCACGGTATTGTCAAACTGGCCTCCCAGTCAGGGCTGCCCATCGTTCCCGTATGCATCGAATATGAAAGCTGCTGGCGTTTGAACAAGACCTGGGACCGCTATGCCATTCCCAAACCGTGTTCCAACGTAAATATTCTATGGAAAAAGCGCCTGTTCATTCCTCCGGACGCAACGGATGAACAGGTGGCGGATTATGCCCGTCTTCTAGCCGGGCTGCTTGGCGAGGGGCTTCCGGACTTCCCGCCTCTTAACCAATCATTATTATGCAAATCATCGATGGAAAACAAGTAGCTTCCCAGGTGCTGGAAGAGGTTGAAAGGGATATTGCCCGGCTCAGGGAACAGGGAATAACGCCCGGTTTGGCCGTGGTTCTGGTAGGGGAAGATCCCGCTTCCCAGGTATATGTAAATTCCAAGGTGAAAAAGTGTGCGGAGCTGGGGATGAATTCCCGTAAAATAGTTCTCCCTTCCGACGCCTCCCAGGAAGAACTGCTCCGGATTGTCCGTGAATTGAACGTGGATCCTGCCGTCCACGGCATACTGGTGCAAAGCCCGCCTCCTCCCCATATCGACGAGGCGGCCGTGGTCCTGGAAATAGACCCTGCCAAGGATGTGGACGGCTTCCATCCGGAGAATGTCGCCAAGCTGGTGCTGGAAGATGAGACCGGTTTTGTGCCCTGTACCCCTCTGGGCTGTATGAGGCTGTTAAAGGCCGCCGGCATTGAAACGGCGGGAGCGAATGCCGTGGTCATTGGCCGCAGCATGATTGTGGGCAAACCGATGGCGCATCTTTTGATGTCCAAACAGGCAAACGCTACCGTAACCGTGGCTCATTCCCGTACGAAAAACCTGCCGGAACTTTGCCGTTCCGCTGATATCATCGTGGCAGCCATAGGCCGGCCCGCTTTTGTGACGGCTGATTTTGTGAAAGACGGCGCCGTAGTGGTGGATGTGGGCATCAACCGTGTGGAAGATGCCTCCGCCAAGCGCGGCTACCGGATTGTGGGAGACGTAGCCTATGACGAGGTGGCTCCCAAGTGCCTGGCCATTACTCCCGTGCCCGGCGGCGTGGGGCCGATGACTATCGCCATGTTGATGGCTAATACGGTCAAAGCGTGCCGCCAGCAGACGGGAGCCTGACGAAAATGCCGTGACGTCCGTTTTTCTTGTCAAATGAAGGAAAGTAAGGCAGTATTCAGTTACCATTATGTCAAGTAAATTACTCGAAGGCAAAGTTGGTGTCGTAGTCGGCGTAGCGAACAAGCGCAGCATCGCGTTCGCAATTGCCAAGGCATGGCATGAAGCGGGCGCAAAGCTCATCTTCAATTATCAGGGAGAACGTCTCAAGGACGGAGTTCTCAAGCTGATCCATGAGAACTTCGGAGAGGATGTTCCCGTTTATGATCTGGATGTCAGCAGTGATGAATCTGTTAACGCTTTCTTTGAAAGGGTCCGCCAGCATACGGATAAAGTAGATTGTCTGCTGCATTCCGTGGCTTTTGCCCCGAAGGAGGCTCTTGGCGGCAGTTTCCTGGAAACGGGCCGCGAGGCGTTCAAGATTTCCCTGGATATCTCCGCTTATTCCCTGGTAGCTCTTTCCCGCGCCGTGGAACCCATGATGTCCGACAACGGCAGCATTTTGGCGATGTCCTATCTGGGATCCGAAAGAGTGGTTCCTAACTACAATTTGATGGGAGTTTCCAAAGCTGCCCTGGAAGCCTGCACCCGTTATCTGGCTTATGATTTGGGCCGTTCCCGCGGTATCCGTGTCAATTGCATCAGTGCAGGTCCCATGCAGACGCTTGCTGCTCGCGGCGTTTCCGGTTTTAACACCATGTTCAAGGTGTATGAGGAGCATGCCCCTCTGGGCCGTTCCTGCACGGGTGAGGAATTGGGAGCCACCGGCGTTTTCCTGGCCAGTGACGGCGCAGCCGCAATCACCGGGCAGGTGATTTACGTGGACGGCGGTTATCAGATCATGGGAATGTAACGCGTTCCTTGCGGAAGCTTTCTTCCTGTTCACAAGCCGTACCGGTTTTTCCGGTACGGCTTGTTTATGGTTTTATGGAGAAGGTAAGGGAGGCTGGGGGCTTCCTGGCTTCTGTCGGAAAGGCCTGTTTCCCCGCTGCGTTTCAGGGGACGAACACTTTCAGCGAGCCGGGGCGGGTGATGCGGACCGGAGCGTTTCCTGCATAATCGCCGTCCAGTTCGCAGGAGGCCTGTCCGGCGGAGGTGACGGTTCCCCCCGTCATCCGGATGTATTCAAAACTGCCGCTCCTCCGGGAATGAAAGCCCCCTTGGACTGCGGCCATCAGGAATTCCCCGATGATGGAAGTAATGGAATGCCTGAATACTACTGCGTCCAGAAGGCCGTCACTGTTGTCCGCTTCAGCAAAGAAGTTAAGCGGCCCGCCATACTTGCGTCCATTGCCGAAGATGATGGAACGGCCTTCCAATACCCGGCCTTCATCTGTGGTCAGGGTGAGGTGCGGCTGTTTTTCCGTACAGACGCGGGCGCCGGCAATTACATAGGCAAGGGCTTTCCATTTTTTTTTCATTTCCCATGTGGTCAGTTCTACGGCTCGGGCATCCGCGCCAATGCCCGCCATTTGGAGAAAAACTTGCCCGTTGAATGCGAACAGGTCCACATTTTTGGAACGCCCCGTGTTCAGAATGTGCAGGGCGTGGTCGAAATCCGGGCGGATTCCTATTTCCCGTGAAAAAACATTCATGGTACCCGCAGGGAAGGGGGCCAGCACCGTTTCCGTATTGCAGAGAGCCCTTGCCGCGATTCCCAGCGTGCCGTCCCCGCCTGCCACAGCAACGGCAGGCGCTCCGGAATTAGCCTGAGAAACCAAATGGTTCAACATGTCTTCCCTGCTTTCCGGTTCAATAACGTCAAAAAAATCCCGGTGCCGATCCAGCCAGCGGCGGAATCGTCCGGCTCTGGCGCTGCGCGCCGTGTTATTGAAAAACAGGGGAATTTTCATGGAGCGGACACGAAGAAGTTCAAAATCTGAACCGGGGCTTCCGTGTGTGCCACAGGTTCATGGCGCACGGTTCCGTCAGGCAGCTTGAACTCCAGCATGCCGCAGGAAATATTGTCCGGCAGGAGTACCTCAAGAAACTTCCTCATGTCGTCGGACGGTCCGGGTGTAATGCCTTCCGCCAGAACTTTCCCTTCTTCCGATTTGAGGACGACGTGCAAGGGAAGCCTTCTGGCACCGTTTTTTCTCTCTTCCCTGATGTCCAGCATCAGCCGGCTGCCGGGCACATATTCCGGTTGGGCCGCCACCCATTCATTCGCCAGTTTCATGTAGCGGTCCGTGATATTGACGGCGGGGACGGTACGGCTTTCCGGAGGGAAAGCCAGCGCGTGCCGTTTTTCGTCGTAGCGGGCTTCCCATATCATAGGAAAAAAGGCTCCTGAAGGTTCTTTTTTCCAGGAGGTGGCATAAATGGCGTTCTCCGGTTTGCGGGGATCCAGCATGCTGATGGCGGACATCACCCACGGGGTGTTGAAGTCCTTTTCATTGTATTCCAGCATTTTCCATTCTCCGTCACACCAGGCTTCCACCCAGTTGTGGTTGCCGCGCACGTGGTTCCAGGTAAGAACGCCCGCCATGCGGGCCGGAATGCCCACGGAGCGAAGAGCGCAGATTAGCAGGATGCTTTGGCCCGTACAGGAGACCTTGCCGGATTGCAGGGATTCCTTGACTCCCTGGTGGGGAACTCTTCTCTCCGTGGAATAGCGTACATTCAGGGTTTTCTGGATGAGGGAGGCGATGGCGAGGGCGGCTTCCCGCCCCGTCTTGCATGGGGAAACAAGCGGTGCGAAGAGGTGATGGAACTGCTCCCTCCATTCGTCTCGCGGTTCGTTGACCACGGCATAAGGGAGAACATTATTTTCATAAAGTTCCCACGGAACCTGGGCAGCCCAGGGGAATTGGCTCCGTGCAGCCAGGGCGAGGCGGACTTCCCGGACCAGCCTTTCTTGCGTAACCGTTCCCCTGTCCTGCGCGGGCATGTGGGCACGCAGAAACTCCACCCCGTCCTGAATGGCGTCATGGGCGGCGCAAATAGCGGCGGTCAGGCCCGGGAGAAGGGCGAAAGGCAGCAGATTCATGAACGTTGAAATTCATACCTGAATTCCGGGAGGGAGACAAGCTTCCTCTTGCGCAAGAAGGGTATGGAAATGGGCAAACAGATGCGTGTCTTCCGGCGGAGTGGGGGCAAAGGGTGCGTCGTTATCCAGAATATCCTCGCAAATGCGCATGAAATCGCGGGCGATTTTCGCCCTTTTCATGTAATGGTCAAAAGTGTCGGGAAGTCCCCGAGCGGTATAAACCAGATATTTTTTCATGCGGTGGATGTGTTTTTCCTCCACATAATGTTCCTGCATTTCCCGCGTGCGTTCATAAAGGCGGCGAATATAGTGCAGCACGTTCCGGAAAGTAAGGTCTGCTGCAGGATGGCCCTGAAAGCGGGAATGAAGCTGTGAAAATATCCAGGGATTGCGCAGGGCTGCCCGTCCAATCATCAGCCCAGCTGGCCGGGCCAGCCGCACCCATGCCTCCGCTGTGGCTGCATCCACAATATTTCCGTTGGCGACTACTGGGCATTTCAGCATTCCTGCGGCCCATTTCACCCATTCCGGGTGTACCGGGGAGCGGTAGCCCTCACGGACGGTGCGGGCGTGGATGCACACCCTGTCCGGGGAATGGGAGGCAATTACCGGAAGAATCCGTTCAAACTCGTCCGGCGTTTCGTATCCCAGGCGGCATTTGACGGTGAAGGCTCCGGGGGGCAATACGTCCCGAAGCGCTCCCAGGGCCGCGTCCATGGCCTTCAGGGACCGCAGCATGCCTCCGCCCGCATTTCTCCGGCATACGATGGGAGCGGGGCAGCCCATGTTCAGATCCACGCCTGCACAGGCGTGTTCCATCAGGACCTGCGCATCCCTTGCCAGGTATTCCGGTTCATGGCCCACGAGCTGTCCGTAAATGGGGCGGCCTGTAGGATTTTCATCAATGGAGCGCAGAATGTATGGCGACATCTTTTTATGATGGGCCACCGTCCGGAAATACTCCGTGATGAAATAATCCGGCAGGGAATTCAAGTCCTTCAATGTGTTGAGGAAAGCCAGATCCGTCACATCTTTCATGGGGGCCAGGGCCAGGAGCATGGGTCTGTGCATACCGTGAAAAGCTCCGGTTGGCAAGCTGTGATTGTCTTGACGAAAGAAGGAAAGTGTGGAAGCTGGGAGCATGAATCAGGACTCAACCCGCAAAGCCAGAGTGAATGTGAGACGGGCCGAAGTAATGGAGCAGGTGGAAAAGGAAATCCAGCAGCATTACCAGAGTGAATTGATTTCCCACATCCGTTCTGCGGGCAATGTGTACAATCTGGGCCATACGGAATTTTTTCTCGCCCGGGAGTTCGGGTTCTGCAACGGCGTGCGCCGTGCTATTGATATAGCATATGCGGCACGCAGAGTGTTTCCTGACCGGCGGATTTTTCTGATTGGGGACATTATTCACAATCCGGAAGTGAACCGGCAGCTGGAGGAAATGGGCATTCGAAAACTTCCCTGGAAGCAGTTGGATTCCTCCTATGACCGGGTTGCTCCGGACGATGTGGTGATTATTCCCGCGTTCGGTGTTCCCACTCCTTTCATGGATGCGCTGGAGGAGAAGGGCGTGCAGATTGTGGATACGACATGCGGAGACGTGATGAAGGTCTGGAAAAGAGTGAAGAATTACGCCGCCATGGGGATTACCTCCATTATCCACGGTAAGGCTACCCATGAGGAAACCAGCGCTACGGCTTCCCGGGCTCTTGGGGAACGGGGAAGGGGGAAATACCTGGTGGTTTACGATTTGGAGGATGCCCGTATCCTGTGCGACTACATCATGGGCCGCGGAGACCGCGAGGCATTCCTGAAACGGTTTGAAGGATGCTGTTCCCCGGGATTCGATCCCGACCGGGATCTGGAGGAGGTTGGCATCGCCAACCAGACCACCATGTTGAAAACGGAGACGCAGACGCTCCAGAAGATGGTGAAGGATGCCATTGTTCAGAGGGACGGGGACGATGATAATTTTTATGTGTTTGACACCATTTGCGGTGCTACCCAGGATCGCCAAGATGCCCTGTATGAACTGCTGAAAAATCCTCTGGACGTCATGTTTGTGGTGGGTGGCTACAACAGTTCCAACACAACGCATCTGGTGGATATTGCCAGGGAGCATGTGCCCACGTACTTCATTGAGTCCGCAGAATGCATCAAGTCCATCCAGTATGTGGATGCTTTTGATACGAAGACGCGGGAAGTGCGCCGCATGACTACGGAACCGGTAGTGCAGAACCTGGGCAAATCCCTGAAGGTGGGAATTACGGCGGGCGCCTCATGCCCGGCCAACCTGATTGAGGCCACCATCCTCCGCATTGCGGATCTGCGCAAGTAGCAAAACGCCTCCGGTTTGGTGAATGAGAAAAAAAGAGTTCTCTTTCAACGGCGGCACGGCCGTTTTTTCCGTAACACGGCGCAGTTGCCTGGGCCGCGGAAGAAAGCATAGGGAAAACTGCGCGGGAGCGTTTCCTAAATTTCCAAATCTTCCGGTGTAACGGAACGTTGTTCCCGGGATGCAAGCAGTACAGCTTGTTCCACGACATATTCCGTATTGGAGTCAAAACGGTAGGCGTTGCAGTTGGGACACACTGCCGTAGTCAGGGATACGATGGAACCGCAGGCTTCGCAAACCTTGAAGTCCCCGGGACGGTCAATAATCAGTTTGGCTTTATCCAGGCGGGATTGCTGCATGGGAGTAGAAAATAAAACAAGCCGCTCAGCAGAACAGAGCGGCTTGCCATAAAGAATCGTCAGAAAACCGAAGTGAAAACTCAGGCGATTTTTGCGATGGCCTTGGCGGCCTTGCTCTTGTAGTTGGCTGCACGATTGGCGGGGATGATGCCAACCTTGGCGGCTTTGTCAACGGCTGAGGAGAAAGTGTTGTAGGCAGCAGCAGCGGCTTCCTTGTCGGACGTTTCCACCGCAGCGGCAACTTTCTTGCGGAGGGTCTTCAACTTGGAGGTCACGGCGCGGTTGCGGGCGGTGCGGGTTGCTGTCTGGCGGATGCGCTTGAGTGCGGATTTGGTATTGGCCATGTTTAAAAAAGGTTCGGTTTCCGTTTCGAGGTGGCAAAAACATTAGAATAACAGGACAAAATGTCAAGCTCTTGATGTATTTTTTAAGGCATTCCTTTCCTGCACGGGCTGACTGTGGGCTTTACCGGAAAAGGAGTTTGTGGCACTATATTCTCCCGTTATGAAGAAACGCGTGGATTTGCCTGAAAAAAAATATGAAGGATATATTTTTGATTTGGACGGCACCCTGGTGGACAGTATGCCGCTCCATTACAGGGCATGGCGTGAAGCCCTGGCTCGAGCGGGGGCTCCGGACCATGTGTTCCGGGCGGATGAATTTTATTCCTGCGGCGGAAAATCCGCCAATGATGTGGTGCGTTTTTTAAATGAACGGTACGGCATGCACATGGATGCGGCGTCCACAGCTGCGGACAAGCGCCGCATTTATTTGGAAATGCTGGAAAAGGAAGGCATGCAGCCTATCCGGGAAGTGGTGGAATTCGTGCATTCCCTGGGAGACGCCCCCAAGGCGATAGCTACCGGGAGCGCCATGCCGGGAGCGTCCCGGACTCTGGCTGCTGCCGGACTTTCAGGCCTTTTTGATGTGATTTTGACACCGGATGAGGTGGAGCATGGCAAACCTGCTCCGGACATGTTTTTGAAGGCGGCGGAACTCCTGGGGGCATCCCCGGACCGTTGCGTGGTTTTTGAGGATGCCGAACCCGGCATGAAAGCTGCCGCGGCCGCAGGAATGGACTGCGTACAGGTCCGGCGGCCATCCCTGTCCTGATTCCTCTTTCCGGATTTGGTACGGAAGGGGATTCCGGGATTTTCCTCCTTTCTCCATGCCCTTCTTCCTTTTAAGGAAAAGGCTTCACATTGCGCCCGGAATGCGTTAGAACCTTTTTTCCTATTGAACAAATAAAATATTATTTGCACATGAGCACAAACGACAAAACATCATCCGCCCCGACGAAAACCCGCATGACAGGAGCTGAAGTGCTCGTGGAATGCCTCGTGCGTGAAGGTGTAGACGTCGTCTTTGCCTATCCTGGCGGCGCCAGCATGCCGATTCATCAGGCCCTGAGCCATCAGCCCAAGATACG
>OHVZ01000898.1_pt1 | contig 11212 bp, 10 predicted proteins | sample 1579561 | NCBI WGS metagenome assembly OHVZ01 (sample SAMEA3882547, study PRJEB24775) | human gut metagenome | biome: human-associated habitat; feature: intestine environment; material: feces | place: Netherlands | collected 2009/2010
AGCAGGTCAACGACCGATATGGCCACGTGAAAGGCGATATCTGCCTTGCCGCCTTCCTTGATGTTGCCTACAAACTGTTTAAAAGCCTGATATATATTTTCTTCTGTACCGTAATGGTCCAGATGATCATCTTCAATATTAGTTACTACAGCAAGATACGGATACAGCTTGAGGAAGGAGCCGTCGCTTTCATCTGCCTCCGCTACCACAAAGCGGCCTGCGCCGTTGCGCGCATTACCGCCAAGGCTGCTTACCTCGCCGCCGATGATAACAGTCGGGTCAATACCGCTTTCTGCCGCAATGCAGGAAATCATCGCACTGGTAGTAGTTTTGCCGTGAGCGCCTGCAACAGCTACGCCGTCGGCAGCATTCATTACCGCAGCCAGCACATCGCTGCGGTGCAGCACGGGAATACCGCGCTTTCTGGCCTCCATCAGCTCCGGATTGTTGGGATGAATCGCTGTAGAAATAACTACAGCCTCGGCATCCTCCACCTGACTGGCAGCATGGCCCATATAAACCATAGCGCCTTCTTCCGCCAGATGTGCCGACATATGACCGGCATTTAAATCGGAACCGCTTACATCATAGCCGCGCTTAATCAATACATAAGCAATCGCGCTCATGCCGGCGCCGCCGATACCGATAAAATGTATATTATGCAGGTTTGCTAATTTGTTTTCAGCCACTCGAGGCCCTCCCTTATTGTTTAGTCAAGGCCACAGCCTCTTTGGCTATAACCTCTGCAGCCTGCGGTCTGCCAAGCTTTTGGGCCGCCGCATGCATCTGCTGCAATTCCTCTTCATGTACTAATAAATGCTCGATAAACTCCAAAACGGTGTCGCCCGTCAGGTCCTTATCAAGAATAACCTTGGCAGCACCCTGAGCCTCTACCGCTCTGGCATTAAACTCCTGGTGATTTGCCGTAGCATACGGATATGGTACCAGAAGCGACGGCACTCCCTTAGCCATCAGCTCTGCCAGGCCGATTGCACCGGCACGGAATACTGCCAGATCGGCCGCAGCCAACGCTACCGGCATATTATGCAGATAAGGCTTGATAATAATGTTATCTGCCACACCGCCGCGCTTTTTGATTTCCGCCATATAGGCGTCATAATTCACGTCCCCGGTCGCATGCAGCACCTGTACCTCGGCTCTGCCGGAAAGCGCCAGCTCTGCTTCGAGCATAGCGTTGTTAATGGTGCGCGCACCACGGCTACCGCCAGAAACGAGTATCGTTTTCTTCGCCGGGTCCAGCCCCAGCTCCTTAACAGCTTCTTCACGCGTATGCTGCAGAATTTCACTGCGGATAGGATTGCCGGTATATTCCAGCTCTGCCTTGCCGTGAAAATATTTGCCGCCCTCTTTATAACCTAAAAATACCTTGCGCACATAACGTGACAAAATTTTATTGGTTACACCTGGCATCGCGTTCTGCTCCTGAATGCAGCAGGGAATTCCCTTTAACGCTGCCATGAAAACAATCGGGCCGCAGACATAACCGCCGGTACCAATTACCAGGTCAGGTTTTTCGTTGCTGATAATCTTGTAGGCATCATATAAGCCGGCAAAAAGCTTTGCCACACTGCGCAGGGTATCCAGGCTCAGGCTGCGCTTAAAGCCTGCTACCTCAATGAACTGCAGCTTGTAGCCGTAGCGGGGAATGATATCCTTCTCCAAGCCCTGCCTAGTGCCTACGAAGCTTACCTCCGCCTCAGGCTGCAGCTTTTTTATCTGGTCCGCAATGGTCAGGGCCGGATAAATGTGTCCGCCCGTACCGCCGCCGGAAAGAATTACCTTCACTTAACGTTACCTCCCTCCAGCTCGTGTACCAGCTTTTTAAAATAGTTACCACGTTCCGGATAATTTTTGAACATATCAAAGGACGAGCAGGCCGGGGAAAGCAGCACCACCTGCGGCTTATGCGCCAGCGCATGCGCCTTGGCTACTGCGTCTTCAAAGCTGTCGGCCAGCACAATGTTAGGCACACCGCAGGCAACAGCAGCCTTGTGGAAGCGCTCCTTGGCAGCGCCCAGCAGAATCAGGGCGTCCGTCTTTTCCTTAACCAGCTCCATCATCGGCTCCAACGGTGTCAGCTTATCGTGACCGCCTGCCAGCAAAATGATGTGCCCGTCTTTAAAGGCCTCCAACGCTTTAATCGTAGAATCGGTGTTGGTAGCCTTGGAATCATTGTAATACGGTACGCCATCAATCGTAGCAACGTATTCAATGCGGTGCTCAATGCTGCGGAAGTTACGCAGCACATCAGCCATATCGCTGATGCTCACACCGGCGAAAAAGCCGCAAGCAATGGCTGCCAGCACGTTTTCTTCGTTGTGACCGCCGAACAGATGCAGCTCGCTGATATTGCAGACAGTTCTCTGCTTGCCGTCCCAGCTGATGATAAAATTACCATCCTGCATATAGATGCCCTGCTGCAGTTTTTCCTTACGGCTGAAGTAACATAGGCGGCCTTTAGTTTCCGCCCCCCAGGTACGCACGATAGGATCATCGTAATTAAGCACCGTAACCTGCGCCTCACCCTGCTGACGGAAAATATTTTTCTTCGCCTCGCCGTAGGCCTCCATCGTATGATGGCGCTCCAGATGATCCGGAGTCAGGTTCAGCACTACTGCGATATCAGGGCAGAAGCTGCTGACTTTTTCCAGCTGAAAGCTGGAAAGCTCGGCAGCAAGCCAACCATCCTGAGGCAGGCTCTCTACCTCCTTGGACAGTGCCAAACCGATGTTGCCGCCTACTGCAGAAGGCACCGGCAAACGCTTGAGCATCTCACCCACGATAGTAGTGGTAGTGGTTTTGCCGTTAGTACCGGTGATAGCAGCAATGTGACCGCCATACAGCCTGTAGCCAAGCTCAACCTCGCTGATGACCTCCAGTCCGCGCTGCTCTGCGAGCAGCACATTTGCGTTATCGCAGGCAATACCCGGAGAAAGCACCAACACCCCTGCAATATCAAGCAGGCTTTCAAATGCAGCCTGACCGATGGCCAGCCCACCGCCAACGCTCTGCAAAAGCTGCAGCAGCTGCGGCTCTAAAGTGCAGTCCATATCGTTATATAAATATACCTGCTGCTTTTTATCTGCCAGCACCTGCGCTGCTCCACGGCCGCTGATGCCTGCGCCGTAAACGATTACAGCATTCTTTTTAGTCATCAAGAAACACCCTCTATTCATAAACATACATAGGCTATAGCCCTTTCACCGCAAAATTTGCGACAAAACGGTTATAGCCGAAGATTTTTTATACAAATGCATTAAGCCACAGACATAAGCCAATGACAGACAATACGCAGCTTACTGCTGTAAACACACGCACAACCTTAACCTCAGGCCAGCCGCCCAGCTCAAAATGATGATGCAGCGGAGACATGCGGAAAATACGCTTACCGCCGCTGAAGCGGAAATAGGTAACCTGAATAATTACCGACAGTGCTTCCGCTACATAGATACCGCCGACAATAACCAGCAGCAGCTCCGTACGTGTCAAAAGCGCTAAAGCGGCAATAGCACCGCCCAAAGCCAGGGAACCGGTATCACCCATAAATACTCTGGCAGGATGACGGTTAAACAGCAAAAAGCCAAGGCAGGCACCGGTCAGGCCCAAAGAAAAACCGCTCAGATCCAACATACCCTGCATGTAAGCAATAAAAGCGAACACCATGGTAACAGGCAGACTGACAAAGGAAACCAGTCCGTCCAGACCATCTGTCAGATTTACGGCATTGGTTGTGCCAACCAAAAGCAAGAAGGCCAGCACATAATAACCCCAGCCTAAATCAATGACAGCATTGATGCCGGGAACCCACAGCTCCGTATTGCGGATATGCGTTTCGGCGAAATATACATAGGCACCGGCCAGAATGAACTGCAGTAAGAATTTCTGCTTGGCAGTCAGGCCCAGATTACGCTTCATTACAACCTTGATGTAATCATCTATAAAGCCTATGACCGCATGGCCTACTGTCAGCACCAGAGCAATAATTACATGGGGAGTAAAGTTGCCCCACAGCAAAGCAACCAGCAACGCTGCCAGCATCATCAGTCCGCCCATCGTCGGTGTGCCGCTTTTCGCCATATGGCTTGCCGGTCCGCACTCGCGGATAGACTGGCCGAACTTCAGCTTATGCAGATAAGGAATCAGCACCGGGCCGATTAAAGCGCACACGATAAACGCAGTCACAGGAATTCCGATTAATTTTAACATCTACTAAAATCTCACTCTCTTAAGTTTACTTGAATAGCTCCAGCATTTTGTCAACCTGCATGGAATGACTGCCCTTCAACAGGATAATATCACCTGCGGAAGCCATCAGACGCAAAGCATCCGCTGCCTCCTGACGGTCAGCGCAATGCTTGCTCTTGCCGCCAAGCTTTGCAGCCTCATCCGTAATATAAGCAGCCTGCGGACCGTAGGTCAGTACAAAATCCACACCATTTTCTACAGCCCAGCGGCCCACACGACGATGCGCATCCTCGCTGATATCTCCCAGCTCCAGCATATCTGCCAGCACAGCAATAGTACGGGTCTGGCCATGCGCTGCCTTCTTGGCCTCCGCCAAGGTTTTCAGTGCCGCTTCCATAGAAGCAGGACTTGCATTATAAGCATCGTTGATAAAGGTGATATCGCCGATATAAACGATTTCCTGACGGCTGCCTGTCAGACGGGCAGTTGCCAGTGCCTGTGCGCTTGCTGCCATCGGCACACCGTAGCAGAAGGCCCCAGCGATAGCGCTCAGTGCGTTATAAACGTTATGCTCACCGATCAGCTGCAGGCTTACCTTGACAGCTTCGCCCGTAGCCTTATGGGTACAGGTAAAGGTGGTGCCTGCACCGGAGGTCACAATATCGCTGCCGCGGAAGTCGCAGTTTTCACCTAAGCCAAAGTAAACAACCTGCGCCTTAGTCTTGCCTGCTGCCGGCAGTACGTATTCGTTATCGCCGTTGAGCACAGCAAAGCCATCCTCCGGCAGATTAAGCACGATTTCGCTTTTGGCCTTGCCGATGTTTTCCATGCTGCCCAAAAGCTCCATGTGGGTTTCGCCCACGTTGGTAATCAGACCGCTGTCAGGCTCGGCAATGCGGCACAGCTCGGCAATCTGGCCCAGACCGCGCATGCCCATCTCCACAACGGCAATATCGGTATCAGGCTGAATGCTCAGCAAGGTTTTCGGCAAACCGATTTCATTATTGAAGTTGCCCTGAGTTTTGACAACATTATATTTACAGCTCAGACAGGCAGCCAGCAAATCCTTCGTAGAGGTTTTGCCGTTGGAGCCTGTGATAGCAAAAACCTTCAGACCCTGCTTACGCAGACGGTAGGCATGCGCAAGCTGCTGATAAGCAAGCAGCGTATCCTCTACCATAAACACGGCAACACCCGCAGGCAGGCCGCTAACCTCATGGGATACAACAACGCCCGCAGCACCCAGCTCCACAGCCTTGGCGCAATAGTCATGGCCGTCAAAATTATCGCCTTTCAGCGCTACGAATAATTCTCCCGGCTTTACCGCACGGGAATCGGTGGTTACGCCGGTAAACTCAAAATCTGCACAAACAGCCTTAGTGGCTGCTAAAACTTCACTGGCCTTCAGCATTTTTTATCACTCCAGTATTCCATTACAACTTCTTTATCATCAAAGTGAATAGTTCTGTCCTTCAAAATCTGGTAATTTTCGTGGCCCTTGCCGGCAATCAGAATAACATCATCGGCAGCAGCCTCTGCCAAAGCATAGCAGATTGCCTCACGTCTGTCGCTCAGACGGGTAACGTGCTTGCCCTCGGGCACATTTTGCAGTGCCGTAAAGATTTCGTCGATAATCAGCTCCGGATCCTCGGTACGCGGATTATCAGAGGTAACAACGATGTTGTCAGCCAGCTCCAGTGCCAGCGCACCCATCAACGGACGCTTTTTGTTGTCGCGGTCACCGCCGCAGCCGAACACAACCCACAGTTTGCCGCGGGTAATGGAGCGTGCGGTCTTCAGCACGTTCTCCAGGCCGTCGGGAGTATGTGCATAGTCTACAATAACAGTATAAGGCTGTCCTGCCTCAACGAGCTGGAAACGTCCGGGGACGCCGTCAAAGCCGTCAAGCACGGAGCAAATTATATCCTTGTCAATCTTTTCAGCCAGCATTGCACCGATAACACCCATAACATTATACACGTTGAACTCGCCGGTAATCTTCAGCTCCAGGTCCATTTCGCCCACCGGAGTGTGCAGCAGCAGCTGCATATGCTTAGGTTCTACCGTAAAGCTCAGCGGATAGATATCATTATCATGACCTTCGCCATAGGTCATCACGTTAGCCTTGGTACGCTCACGGATAATTGCAGAGCTTGCGTCATCCATATTGAAGACAGCGTTTTTATTCGGCTTGCTGCCGTCGGTCAGATGCTCAAAGAGCAGGCTCTTGGCATCGCGGTAATTTTCCATAGTTTTATGGAAGTCCAGATGATCCTGGGTAATATTCGTCAGCACAGCGCAGTCATATTCAATGCCTGCCACACGCTTCAGCGCCAAAGCATGGCTGGAAACTTCCATTACGCAGTAGTCACAGCCGGCACAGCACATAGCATACAGTGTCTTCTGCAGGTCAACTACATCCGGAGTAGTATTATGAGATTCGGTGATCTCATCGTTAATCATAATATTGATAGTGCCAATCAGGCCAACCTTGTAGCCTGCCTTGCGCAGAATCAGGCGAATAATATTTGTCGAAGTGGTTTTGCCGTTAGTACCGGTCACACCGATCATTCTCAGCTTGCGTCCCGGATAATCATAAAAATACGGCGTTACCAGCTCCATAGCCTCACGCGTATCGGCAACCTTAATAAGAGTAACACCCTGCGGCACTTCAGCGGGAACGTCCTCCACCAGCGCAGCAACAGCGCCCTTCTCGGCAGCCATTGCCAAGAATTTATGTCCGTCTACAGTTGCACCCTTCAGGCAGATAAAAAGACTGCCGGCTACCACCGCACGGGAATCGGCAGTTACATCAGTAATAACTTTATCAGCACTGCCAATTACCTCAGCCTGCGGCAATAAGGCAAGGAGTGAAGCTAATTGCTTTTCCATTTATTAACCCCCCTGTTTTACGTTCTGCCCCTCAAGGAGCAAAGCCGTAAATTACTTCTAGTTTAATTATAGTATAGAATTTAAATTGAAACGGCAGCCAAAAGGCTGCCTCCCAAAAACCCATTCAAATTATATCACAATATAAACTGAATGGCTATGTTTATTTGTTATGCACAGCCAAAGAATTGCTGCTTCCGCCAGCCTTAACATAAATATTGCTGCGGGCAACACTCATACCCAAATATTGTTCAGCCAAACCGATAATACGCTCAGGTCCCTTCAGCTGTTCAACCTCAATTTTCAGCTCGTTGTTTTTGCTGATAAGCTGAGCCTCCTGCTGCTGCAGGCTCACCAGCTCATTACCGTACTGCACCATAGCGTTACTGCGTAAAACAACAATAAAATAAGCTGCCATAATAAGTAAAAATGCTTTAAGAATTCTGTTGCGCAGTACTCTTCTCGGATCAGGTCTATGTACTTTTCTGCGGGCAGGCTGCTGAACCTCATATTGCTCGGCAGGCTGCTCCTGCCAAGCATAATTATCATATTTTCTGGCAAGCATCAAAATCACCCTTCATCAAAACATCAAAATTTATCTCTCAGCTATTATCTGTCAAATTTTAATTGCATAACGCAGGCGCGCACTGCGGCTGCGCGGATTTTCCTCTACCTCTGCCTTAGATGGAACAATGTTGCCTGTTTTGCGCAGCAAAGGCTTTTTACCGCATACGCACACCGGCAGCTGCGGCGGGCAAGTACAGCCCTTGGCAAGCTTGGCAAAGGTCTGTTTAATAATTCTGTCCTCCAGCGAATGGAAGGTAATAACACCGATACGGCCGCCACTCTTTAAGCGGTTTACGGCTCTTTCCATCGTATCTGCCAAAATCCCCAGCTCGTTGTTTACCTCGATGCGGATAGCCTGAAAGGTACGCTTCGCCGGATGCGGACCGTCAAGTCTTGCTCCCTTGGGAATAGCCTTCTTGATGACATCCACCAGTTCGAAGGTGGTGGTCAACGGCTTTTCCTTGCGTGCCGCCACAATAAACTGCGCGATACGCTTGGCCCAGCGTTCCTCACCGTAACGGTGAATAATATCCGCCAGCTCTTCTTCCTTGTAGTGGTTTACAATGTACTCTGCATCCAGACTTGCTTCTTTATTCATGCGCATATCCAAAGGTCCGTCATGCATATACGAAAACCCACGCTCCGGGGTGTCCAACTGATAGCTCGAAACACCAAGGTCAAAAAAGATACCGTCAATTTCATCGATTCCCATGGAATCCAATACCTGGGAAAAGTTTTCAAAATTGGACTTCGCAACTGCGGTTTTGCAGGTAAATTTGTTCAGCAAGCGCTCGGAACCAGCAGCAATAGCATCATCATCCTGATCAATGCCAATCAGAAGGCCTCCTGCCTCCAGCTGTGTGGCAAACGCACTGCTATGCCCCGCACCGCCCATAGTGCAGTCCACGTAAATACCATTTTTATCTGTTATCAGAAAGTCCACGCTCTCAGCGAGCAGGATACTTGTATGCTTAAATTCCATAGCCAACACCAATCTTATATTCCTAAATCAGCAAGCTGCTCTGCGAGCTCACTCACATCATCGGCATTTTCTTCGTTATATTCGTTCCAACGGCCTGCGTCCCAGATTTCGGCTCTGCTGCCTACGCCCACAATCACAGCATCCTTTTCCAGACCGGCATGACGACGCAGGTTTGCCGGCAGCAATACTCTGCCCTGCTTGTCGCATTCGCCCTCGCAGGCACCGCCAAAGAGGAAACGGGTAAAATCACGCGCTGTTTTGCGGCTCATCGGCAAGGCTGCCAGCTTCTGTTCCAGCTGATGCCATTGTTCCATATCGTAAACAAAAAGACAGCCGTCCAGACCTTTGGTAATAATAAACTTACTGCCCAAACTTTCACGCAACTTAGCAGGCATAGCAAGACGACCTTTTGCATCCAGAGTGTGTTCGTATTCACCTAAAAGCATTTTGTCGCCCCCTTTTTACCCACATTACACCACTTTTCTCCATTATATCGTTTATTAGCCGTAAACGCAAGTATTTCACGGCTTAATGTGAAAAAATAATCAAAAAAGCGTGAACTCTGTCAAGCTTATTTCGCAAAAAATTTTCAGTAATAAATTTGGCTTTTAGAAGCACAAATGATATAATGAATAAGTACAGATTATGTGTACAATTTTTATAAAAAGGAGACTTATACAATGGTTACTAAAGATACCGGCATTATTGAAGCCGTTCAAAACCATCCTGAAATCATGGAGGTTTTCGCTGAATATGGTCTGGGCTGCATCGGCTGCATGGCTGCTCATTTCGAAACCATCGGTCAGGGCGCAGGCGCTCACGGCATTGATGTTGATGCTCTTATCGAAGATATCAATAAGGTTATTGCCGAAGCAGAAGCAAACAAATAAAATAGCGAAGCGAGATAAATACTGCACAGGCATATTTATCTCTGCATAAAAAATTAGGGAACTATCTCCAGCACAAGTGGGGACGGTTCCCTGTTTTCATAAAGGAGGTCTCTGTTATGTTAAAAACTCACCGGATACGATGTGTGGATCGCTCTCAAGTGGATTTGCATAGATACGGGTTGCTTTAGCGCTCATCCAGTCCGGTGAAGCAGATGATATTGTACTGATTGATATTCTTAAGGAAAAAGCTGCAGCACAGGCACTGGATTTGGACGACTGTGTCAGCGGTGCTCTTTGCGGTCATGACGCAAAAATCCGCGCAGGTGAATACAGCGAGCTCAACGATGCCGATATTCTGGTAATGGCCTTCGGCCGCAGCCGCCGTCCCGGCGAAACACGCCTGGATATGTTTGACGATTCCATCAAGATGGCCAACGAGGTTATCAGTCATCTGAAGCAGGTTGACTTTAAAGGCATTATGATCAGCATTTCCAATCCGGCAGACATTATCTGCGAGCATATCCGCCGCCAGATGAACTGGGAGCCGAATCGTTGCTTCTGCACCGGCACCAGCCTTGAAAGCTACCGTCTGCTGCGTGTACTCAGCGCCGCAACAGGCTACAGCCGCAAATCCATTCAGGCCTTCTGCATGGGCGAGCACGGTAATTCTAGCTTCGTTGTCTGGTCTCGCATCCGCATCGGCAGCAAGAGCTTTGCCCAGCTGCGCGCCGAACGTCCGGAGCTGGCTGCCCTCAGTCTGGACGATTTGCAGCTGCAGGTTAAAAGAGCCGGCGATATTGAGGTTGACGGCAAAGGCTGCACGGAATTCGGCATTGCCAATGCTGCCTGCATGCTGATTAAGGCTATCTTCCATGACCAAAAGCTCATCTGGCCCTGCTCCACCGCACTTAATGGCGAATACGGCCAGAAGAACGTTGCTGCAGGCGTACCCTGTGTCATCGGCAAGAACGGTATCGAAGAGATTTTAGAGCTACCGCTGACGGAAGAAGAGCAGGCTAAGTTCACCGCTTCCTGCGACATTCTGCGCGGATTCTTGGAGAGAGCAGGCAGCTTGTAAGCTTCCGCCACCTTCCCAGAGGGGCACAACCCTCAGTCATCGCCTGCGGCGATGCCAGCTCCCTGTTAGGGAGCATATAGAAGGCTATCACACTGCACTAAACTGAGCAATTAATATATCGTGTAAGGAATAACTGGAACGATATGTTAATTGCGACACTTACATGTAAATAAGAAAAACACATGCATCTGCCGTACCTAAATGGTATGTCGGATGCATGCATGTTTAATTTTCAGAATTTTCACTTGACTTTGCTCGCCATTTTCTTTATACTTGCCTTAGCTTCACATTTACAACAAAATAAGCAGTACCTTTCGACTAATGTCGTCAGTAATTTAGCAGTACCTATGGTATCCGGAATTTCCGGATGCCATGTGTGCTGCTTTTTTGTTTGGCGCCTCATGTTGTATTTTGCCGGAGCAAATATTATAATTAAAGGAGAGAAAACAACATGCCGTTAATATCCAGTTTCTACGGAATGTACATCAAAATGTATTTTCAAAGAAAAGAACACAATCCACCACATTTCCATGTAATTTATGGTGAATACACAGGTGAAATCGAAATCAAATCTTTAAAAATGCTGGAAGGAGATTTACC
>OHVZ01000902.1_pt1 | contig 11147 bp, 10 predicted proteins | sample 1579561 | NCBI WGS metagenome assembly OHVZ01 (sample SAMEA3882547, study PRJEB24775) | human gut metagenome | biome: human-associated habitat; feature: intestine environment; material: feces | place: Netherlands | collected 2009/2010
CCGGGGAAGATCAGCTCCTCCCCTGCCTCGCATCTTTCCACGCTCTGCAACCAGATGGTGAACTTCCTCGGCATCATGCAGAATGAGTGGGCAGGCGCGCAGGCATTTTCCTCGTTTGACACCTATCTCGCGCCCTTCGTCCGCGTGGATAAACTGACGCAGCGTGAGGTCAAGCAGTGTGTGCAGTCGTTCGTCTACGGTGTCAATACGCCGTCGCGCTGGGGTACGCAGGCACCGTTTTCCAACATCACGCTCGACTGGACGGTGCCGAAGGATATGGCAAACCTTCCTGCCATCGTCGGCGGGCAGGAGCAGCCGTTCACCTACGGCGAGTGTCAGAAGGAAATGGACATGGTGAACAAAGCCTTCATCGAGCTGATGATCGAGGGCGATGCGAATGGGCGGGGCTTCCAGTACCCCATCCCGACCTACTCCATCACCCGGGATTTCGACTGGAGCGAAACGGAAAACAACAGGCTTCTGTTTGAAATGACGGCCAAATACGGCACGCCGTATTTCTCCAACTACATCAACTCCGACATGGAGCCAAACGACGTGCGCTCGATGTGCTGCCGCCTGCGGCTTGATCTGCGGGAGCTGCGCAAAAAATCCGGCGGCTTCTTCGGCTCCGGCGAGTCGACCGGTTCGGTCGGCGTTGTGACAATCAACCTGCCGAGGATCGCGTATCTTGCCGAAGGCGAGGCGGATTTCTACCGGAGGCTCGACAAGCTGATGGACATCGCCGCGCGTTCGCTCAAGACGAAGCGCATGGTCATCACGAAGCTGATGGAGGGTGGGCTCTACCCCTATACCAGACGCTATCTTGGCACGTTTGAGAATCATTTTTCGACGATCGGCCTTGTCGGCATGAATGAGGCGGGGCTGAACGCGAAATGGCTCCGGAAAGATCTGACCCACCCGGAGACGCAGGCGTTTGCCAAAGACGTACTGAACCATATGCGGCAGCGGTTGAGCGACTATCAGGAGCAGTACGGAGATCTCTACAATCTGGAGGCTACTCCGGCAGAATCTACAGCCTACCGCCTTGCAAAGCACGACAAAATGCTCTACCCTGATATCATCACGGCGAATGAAAACGGCACGCCGTATTACACGAACTCCAGCCATCTGCCGGTCGGGTACACAGAGGATATCTTCTCCGCGCTCGATGTACAGGATGAACTGCAGACGCTCTATACCTCCGGCACGGTATTCCATGCCTTCCTCGGAGAAAAGCTGCCGGACTGGAAGGCGGCGGCAAGCCTCGTTCGGAAAATCGCGGAGAATTACCGCCTACCGTATTACACGCTGTCGCCGACCTACTCCGTCTGTAAGAACCACGGCTATCTTGCAGGAGAGCAGCCGGTCTGCCCCTTCTGCGGCGAGAAAGCAGAGGTCTACAGCCGTATCACCGGTTATTACCGCCCCGTGCAGAACTGGAACGATGGCAAAGCGCAGGAATTCAAGGATCGCAGAACGTATGACATCGGTGCATCGAAGCTGACGCATAGCGGCGTCCGGAAACAGGAGCCGAAAGCGGAGCGGCAGGCAGAGCTGTTGAATGAAATACTAGAACTGTTTGCGACAAAGACCTGCCCGAACTGCAAGCAGGCCGAGCAGCTGCTGGATGCGGCAGGCATCCGCTATACGGTGCGGTTTGCAGAGGAGAACCGCGACACCGTCCGCGCCCTTGGCATCCGGCAGGCACCGACGCTGGTATCCGGCGGGCAGAAGTGGACCGGCGTGAGCGGTGTGCGGGAATTTATTGCCGCAAAGGAGAACGCAAATGTATGAGATCCTGATCGTTGGCGGCGGCCCTGCTGGTCTGACGGCGGCAATTTATGCTGCCCGTGCCGGTAAGCATGTGGCTGTTCTGGAGAGAGGATCGACCGGCGGGCAGATCATATCCGCGCCGTTGGTGGAAAACTATCCGGGCATTCCTTCGGTTTCCGGCACAGAACTTGCCCGGCAGATGACCGAACAGGCGTGCACATTCGGCGCGGAGATCGTTTATACAGAGGCGGTGGGGCTTGAGAAAACGCCGGCGGGCTTCCGGGTCCTCTGCACAGACGGCGTTCGAGAGGCAAAAACGGTGATTCTTGCGACCGGTGCGGCGCACCGGTCACTGGGGCTTGCGGCGGAAGATGCGCTTACCGGCTGCGGCGTATCCTACTGCGCTGTCTGCGACGGCGCGTTTTATGAGGGATTGGACGTTGCGGTCGTGGGCGGCGGAGATACGGCAGTTCAGGATGCACTGCTCCTGGCAAACACCTGCCGCAGCGTGACGCTTATCCATCGGCGTAACGCCTTCCGCGCAAGCCCTCATCTGGTTAGCTGTGCGGAGCGGCAGGAGAATATCCGGATCCTTCGGAACTATACGGTACAGAAGCTTCTTCGGCATGGAGATGTCCTGCAAGGTGTGGAGCTTCTGAATCTCGAAACCGAGGAGACGGAGCGGCTGGATATGGACGGTCTGTTCATCGCAGTCGGTCAGGCCCCGCAGAGTGCTCCTTTTCAGGAAGCCGTTGCGGTAGAGAACGGGTATTATCTGGCGGGTGAGGATACAAAAACAAGCCTGCCGGGTGTCTTTGCAGCCGGAGACGGACGCAAAAAGCAGGTGCGTCAGCTCACAACCGCTGTTTCGGATGGTGCAGCAGCCGCGCTTGCGGCGTGCCGCTATCTGGAGGAGCAGGGGCAGTCAGAATGATGCAGCACACGGGGCCGGAACAGCCCCGCGCGTGCGATAACAGAGAAGCTGCCGGTGTACTCCCGGCAGCTTCAGCGTGTCGAAAAAGTCTTTTCGCCCCGCTGAGACAGTTCTTCGAACTTTGAAAAAGTTCAAAAACTGGTTGATTGAACGCGAAGGGGGCTCTTTGCCCCCTTCACTCTTCCCCTGCTGCTCTGTCTTCCAACTCCTTTTCGTGGTTTTTTGACAGTCTCAAGCTGCCGGTGTACTACCGGCAGCTTTCAAACGCTATATTTATAGTTTTCCGCGGTATTTTTGCATGATCGAGGCAAAAAGTTCTCCATTACTGGGCGGAGAGTAGGTGATCGCGTTTGCACCGGCGTGGATGGTCTCCAGGATCGTTTCATCGTTCGGTCCTCCGGTTGCAAGAATCGGAATGTTCGGAAACTGCGCACGGATGCGGCGCACGATCTGCGGCGTCGCCGCCGCGCCGGACACATTGAGAAAATCAGCCCCGGCCTCGATCCGGCTGCGGATGTCCATCTGGTCGGAAACGATTGTCGCAATCACAGGGATGTCGATAACCTCCTTGATGCGGGAAATGACTTCATTGGAAATCGGCGCATTGACGACGACCCCGAAAGCTCCCTGATTTTCCGCCTCAATAGCGATTTGTAAAATGAAGCGTGATGGGCTTTTTTTGAAGCAGGTGCAGCGCATGTAAAAGAATCCTTGCGTGACAGATTCCCATTTCTGTGGTAGGCTCAATGTGGGGGCGATAGAAATGCGTGATATTGGAAAGAACATACGGGATCTGCGGGAACGGGCGAAACTTACGCAGGATGCGCTTGCAGAGCAGCTGTGTACAACCAGGCAGACCATCTCCAATTATGAGAGGGGGAAAACGAGGCCCGATGTGGAGCAGATCCTGCGGTTGGCGGCGATTTTTGGGACAGATGCCAATGCCATTCTCTATGGGCCGCCGGGGGCGGAACGCCGGCGTGATGCAAGGCTGCGCACAGTGCTGAGCGGAATGATCTGGGGCGTTCTGCAGACCGGCTATTGGCTGCTTGCCCCTGCTGCAGAGGAGCAGCATCGAGTATATCTGAATGTAATGCCGAAGGGGCTTCTGTGGCTTTTGCTTCGTCCCGTAACGCTTCTTGTGTTCGGCTGGTTCCTGATGCAGCTCATTTCGCTGGTGACTGCGCGCAAGCCGCTGAAGACAAAGCGGGCTGTCCATGTGCAGATTATTCTTATCATTCTTGCTGGGCTTTCAATCGTACTGCCATCACTGTCCTGCGTGGCGGTGACGCAGTTCCGTAAGGACGGGCTGCTGCCGGAGTGGCTGAATACCATGTTTGTTCAGATATTTGTGTATTCGTACGTCCGGGCAAAGCATACTGTCTATCTCTATCCGCTGATCGGTGCGGCCTTGCGATTGCTGAATGTCCCGGCGCAGCAGAAGCCTGTTTGCAAGGATGTGTAGCTTGCGTCTGATTGCATGGTTCCTCTTACATCTTGAATCTTTCACAATTTGACCTTGCATTTTGCCGAAAGGTACGTATAATGATGAGGAATAAAAATGAAGAAATGAAGGAATTTCACCATGCGTACCTTATTGTCACTCTCTGTTGCAGTCCTCGCGGGTCTGCTGATGACCCGTGTTGCAAAGCCCCTGAAGCTGCCGTCGGTGACGGCATATCTGGTCGCGGGCGTGCTCATCGGCCCGTACTGCCTGGGTCTTCTCGGCATCGAGGGTCTCGGCTTCCCGACGCAGGAGGATGTGGACAGCCTGTCTTTGATCTCCGAAGTCGCGCTGGGCTTCATCGCGTTCTCCATCGGCAGCGAGTTCCGCGTGTCGGAGCTCAAGCATACCGGCAAGCAGGCGTTCGTCATCGGCGTGCTGCAGGCGCTGGCCGCAACCTTCCTGATCGATATCGCTCTGGTTGCGATTGCACTTGTTACGAACGGCAAGCTCACGATCGCCCAGGCCATCACCCTCGGGGCCATCGGTACGGCGACGGCCCCGGCCGCCACGCTGATGGTCGTCCGGCAGTATAAGGCCAAGGGCCCGCTGGTCGACCTGCTGCTGCCGATCGTCGCGCTGGACGACGCAGTCGGTCTGGTGGTGTTCGCGGTGTCGTTCGGCATTGCGAAGGCGCTCAATACCGGCTCGTTCGACGTGATCTCCATCGTCGTCGATCCGCTCATCGAGATCGTCTGCTCGCTGGCGCTCGGCGCGCTCGGCGGCTGGGTGCTGACGCAGCTGGAAAAGCTGTTCAACTCCAACACGAACCGCCTGAACATGACCATCGCCTTCGTCTTCCTGACCTCGGCGCTGGCCATGGCGGAATTCAAGATCGGCCCGGTCACGATCGGCTTCTCGTCGCTTCTGACGTGCATGATGCTCGGCACGCTGTTCTGCAACCTCTGCCCGCTGTCGGGTGAGATCATGGAAAAGGCCGACCGGTGGACGAGTCCGCTGTTCGCGGCGTTCTTCGTCATCTCCGGCGCAGGGCTGGATCTGGGCGTGTTCAAAGACGGTATGATCGTTCTCATCGGCGTTGTGTATATTTTGACGCGCTCGCTTGGCAAGTATCTCGGCGCGCACTACTCCGCAAAGCTCATGAAATGTGAGCCGCAGATCTGCAAATATCTCGGCATCACCCTGCTGCCGCAGGCCGGCGTCGCGCTCGGCATGTGCGTGACGGCGCGCCAGCTCGGCGCGGAGGGCGACCTCATCCGCAACATCACGCTGTTCGCCATCCTCATCTACGAGCTGGTCGGTCCGCTGCTGACCAAAATGGCCCTGCAGGCCGCCGGCGAGATCCATCCGATGGAAGACGCCGTCAAGAACCGCCGCCAGATCAATCTGGAAAAAGCAAACGCAGAAAAGAAATAAGGCAGAGCAGCAGCCAATCTCCTGCGCCGGTGCGAGTCCTGCACACGGGAGAGGCAGCAACAAAAAGTACAGAAAAATCCGGAAGAACCCTTTATAGACTGGGTTCTTCCGGATTTTCTGCTGGTTTCACCACGATTGTCAGAGTTTATGAAAAACCGATTGTCCGACTGATTGGAAAAATAGCCAGATTCCATCTTGTCAAAATATTATTCGTATGGTATCCTAATAATGAATAGTACAAAGTCTTGATATTGCAATGTACAAAAATGCTAGTTGGAAGGCGAGGTGTATGCGCGGTAAAACGGCTCCCCGGGCAGCTGGAGCCATCCAGCACAGGCAACCGCGGCAGATGGACGACAAAGCCTCTGCGCACAAGACACAGAGAAAACGACGCGATTGACAGGGAGGTACGAAGATGAAGAAACGATTGACAGCGCTGCTGCTTGCGTTTGTGATGGTGCTTGGCCTGACGGCAACGGTGTTTGCCGAGGGCGGCATCAGCATAGCGAGCATCCAGCCGGAAGCACCTACCCACACCTACATTTTCCAGGCAGGGGGGGGTAGAAATTGGAAGTCAAATCATCAAGGACAATGAATCGCTGAAGGATCCGGGCGTACCGTCTGCCCCGGCGGGGCAGCGGTTTGTCCGCTGGGATCCGGCGGTCTCCTTCGATATGCCGGTCTCCGTGACACAGACCCAAACGATCCCAGTACAGGCGATTTTTGAAACAGTCTATACCGTCTATTTCTGCTACAAAGGCAGGACAGTCGCGACAAAGGAGCTGACGGATACCCAGCCGTCCGTATCGACGGGCGATGTGCTCGTACCGGTCGGGGCGGATGAGAAGCTGACCGGCTGGTATTTCGGCGAAACACGGTATGAACGCGTTTCAAAGGCGGATTTTCCGCCTGGCAGCGATACGCTGACCCTGACCGCCAAAGTGGATAAGGGGCACTGGATCCATTTTAACTCGGACGGCGGCAGCTACGTTGCGCCGCAGTTTGTGACCGGCAATACGATCCCGCCTGCCGACCCGGCCAGACCCGGTTTCTCGTTTGAGGGCTGGTACGAGCAAAGCGGAAAGCAGTTCACATTTGGAAGCCCGCTGACGAGCAATATCACGCTGACTGCCCACTGGAAGAGCAATACTTCCACAAAGTACACCGTCATCCACTGGCAGGAGAAAGCCGACGAGAGCGGCTGGTCCTTACACGAAACGGAAACAAAGACCGGAGGGACCGGCGCACAGACAGCGGCTGCGTCAAAAAGCTATCCGGGCTTCACCGCGCAGACCATCACCCAGCAGACCATCAACGGCGACGGCTCAACCATCGTCAATGTCTATTATAAGCGGAATGTGTATGCCGTGAAGTTCTTCACGATTAAGTATGAAGGAGGGTTGCTTTCCGGAAAGTATGTCAAGGACAAGGAGATCGACTCCATTCGCATTACCGCCAAGTACGGCGCAAACATCAGCAAAAAGTGGCCGGGAGGACTCTGGGCTACCTCGCCGGGCGGCTCGACATTCCAGGCAAGTATTGGCACTATGCCGCTGGGGGGCGATGAGTTCTTCAAAACCAGTCAAGGAAGCGCGGAAGCGTACTACTACCTGGAGAGTCTTGCAGGTGACTATGTGCTGCACCATACGGACACTGGTGGAGACAGTAGCTCTATAGTCACGAATGAAGACCGCTATCCGATCACCGGCTTTACCTGCAATACGGCAAAGAGCGCCAAAAATGGAGCGTGGTACAACGGTGCAAAATTCTATTATGACCGCATCAGCTACCAGATCGTCTTCATGAATCACGGCAGCAAGGAGAAAGAACTGGTCAGAAAATATGAGCAGTCTATTGCCGATGCCGGTTATACGCCGACCGCTCCGGCCAATATGCAGGACTATACATTTGGCGGCTGGTTTGACAACGAAAAATGCGAGGGCAGCGCCTATGTCTTCACCGGTAAGAAGATGCCTGCCCACCATCTCACGCTCTACGCCAAATGGGTCCCAAAGACCTATACGGTGACGGTGTATGACGTTGATCGGACAACGGTCCTCGGGACGTTTGACGTTCCGATGGGCGGGACCATCCCGGAAAGCCAGATGCCGGAGGTCACGCTTGGCACAGGAGATTCGTTCCTCGGCTGGATGGACATGCAGGACCATATGCCGTTCCACTTCGATACGAGGATCCATCGGGACTATAAGCTCTATGCCAAAACAGGCAATGCAGAGCAATTAATGGTAACGTATGACCTTGGCGGCGGTTCTGGCAATGCACCTGTCGATTCCAACAAGTATGCAAGAGGCGCACAGGCTGTTGTTCTGCCAGCGACAGGCGTAACACCGCCGGAGGGCAAGGTCTTCCTGTACTGGAGTGCAGCGGGAGACAGCACGCGCTGCTATCCCGGCGGAAAACTGACCGTGACCGGCGATATGACGCTGACGGCGGTCTATGGGCAGACGACGGAGGCTGTCAGGGTAACCTACCACAGCAACTTTGCGCCGGACAAGACTTACACGACAGCAGACATGCCGAATAACAGCACGATCACGCTGTCAGGATATACTGACCTTGACCTTCCGGAAAATCCGGGATATACCTTCGCCGGATGGAACACGCAGGCCGATGGATTGGGTACGACTTTCAAGTCCGGCAGCAAGGTGCTTGTGGACACAATGGATCCCGGCAACTACCTCTATGCGATATGGGCGAAGGGCAGCTATCCGCTGACCATCCATTACGTATATGCGAGCGGCGGAGAAGCGAAGCCGGACCACACCGAAGTACTTAATTTCGGCGCTCCCTACAGCGTCATCTCACCATCAATTCCCGGCTATACGGCAGACAAGCCTGTTGTGACCGGTACAATGCCTGCAGCACCTGTTACAGTGACTGTCACATATACGGCAAGCACCGGCACGCCGTATGAGGTCCATCATTATCTCGAACGTCTGGAAGGCGCGTATCCTGCTGTGCCACATGAAAAGGATAACCTGCGGGGCGAGACTGGTGCGTGGACAGCAGCTGCGGCAAAGAGCTACGATGGCTTTACGCCGATAGAATTTGAGCAGAAAAGGATCAAGGCCGACGATTCGACGGTCGTAGAGATCTTTTATACCCGCAACAGCTATCTCCTCACGTATAAAGACAGTCTCAGCACAGGAGTCTATGCATCGCAGACCTACAAATACGGCGCGGCAGTAACCGCCATCGCGGCTCCGACAAAGACAGGCTACACCTTTACCGGCTGGAGTCCCGCGGTTCCCGCCACAATGCCGGCCGAGGCGCGGACCGTCTATGCCCAGTGGAGAAAGACCACGCCGGATACGGTCGTCTTTGACCCGAACAACATTAACGGAAAAACGCTGGCTGCAAAGTCGCTGACGGTCTACTCCGGCTCCGCGCCGTGGGAGACCTTCGAGGTCGTCGTCAAAGAGCCTGTCGGGACACAACGTTCTTCCGGTACAGTCAGTCTGTCCGGCGGCAGCCAGTCCGCCAGCTTTACCAGCTTTGACCCCATCACGTTCCCAGCGGCAGGGACCTACACCTTTACCGTCGGCGAGGTCGACCGGAACACCCGGTATATGAGCTATGACCGGAATCTGTACACGCTGACGGTCAAGGTTGAGGAAAAAGGCGGGATGCTTGTGATCAGCGATGTGTATTACACGAATGCCGCAGGCCGCTCCTACCGGGATTTCCCAATCGTCTTCTCCAACACATACGGCAGCTATACGCCATATGTCCCCGTTGTCCCGCCCAAAACGCCGGACAAGCTGAACGCGGATGATCACTTTGCCTATGTGATCGGCTACCCGGACGGCTGTGTACCCGCGCGGAGACGGCTACCATCTTCTTCCGCCTCCTGACGGAAAAGACGCGGAAGGACAATCTCACGAAATACCATTCGTTCCGCGACGTTCCGCAGGGGGCGTGGTACAATGCAGCGGTCGCCACCATGGCAAAGCTCAAGATCATCACCGGCTATCCGGATGGCACGTTCCAGCCTGACGCGCCGGTCACCAGAGCGGAGTTTGCCGCGATTGCTGCCCGCTTCGATGAGAAGTCGGCCAGAACGACGGCCTCCTTCCGGGATATCTACGGGCATTGGGCGGAACGGTATATTTCCCGCTCGGCGGAGCTGGGCTGGATCCGGGGTTATACGGATAATACGTTCCGCCCGGATCAGAGCATCACCCGCGCCGAGGCGATGGCGCTCATCAACCGTGTGCTGAACCGCAACCCGGAAAGCAAGGACGATCTGCTTCGCAGCATGAACATCTTCAACGACAATCTGGACACTGCCAAATGGTACTACCTGGATGTGCAGGAGGCGGCAAACAGTCACGATTTTATCCGTAAGGCCAACGGGTATGAGATGTGGAAGAAGCTGCGTGCAGATCCGGACTGGAAAGCGCTGGAGCGGTAAAAGAAAGAGCAGGAGAGTACACCCATGGGGATGCCGCGCCTGCGGCATCCCCGACCATAAACGAGGAAGGAAAGAAGACGTATGAAAGCAACCGGGATCGTCAGAAGAATCGATGAGCTTGGCAGAATCGTCCTGCCGATTGAGCTGCGGAGGACGATGGATATTGAGGAGCGGGACAGGGTCGAGATCTATCTGGAGGAAGATCTGATTATTGTCCGTAAGTTTGAGCAGACCTGTCTGTTCTGCGGCGCAGCGCGGAATCTGATTGCTTTTAAGGAGAAAAGCGTATGCAGGGACTGCATCCGCGCACTCAACAAAAAAGCCGACGATTAAAAGAAGAGCCTCATATGCACAGACAGCGGAAGCACCGAACATACGGTGTTTCCGCTGTTTGCCGAAAATCAGCAGGAATAGAAAAGCATACAGGCTCCGATTCTGCGCGCTCCATCCGGATACCGAACGTGGAAGAAGCAGCGCTGACGGAGCAATTAGGAGAGACAGAGCCGGGACGGTCTGCCTTATCCTTTCACCGCACCGGCGGTGAAACCCTGGATGAAGCACCGCTGCAAAAACACGAAGATCACCGTGACCGGGACGGCCGCGACGATGGAGGCCGCAACTGGCAGGTCTGAAGGCATTTTATGGGCGGTTTCTTGACAAGAACGGCGTTTGCTGGTAAAGTGGAAATATAAATAAGACAAAGACCTAATTGCAAATTTGGAAAGAGGAGGATGCAGACGATGAAGAAGAGAATCATTCGCGGATGTTTGCGGATCGCAGCTCTGGCGGTCGCGGGTGGTGTGCTTGGATGGCTGAGCAGCATCCTGTTCGGTGAGCGTGCGCTTATTACAGAGCTCCCCGTTGTGGTGACCCTGGGCGCGAGCGTTGGCATTTTGTCCGGTGTTGTGTTGTTCCCGGAGAAAGCATAGCTGCAGACTGCAGAGCCCCGGGGAGCAGAAGATAGGAAGCAGACAGAAGAACTGGCGCGAAACGCCGGGAAAGGAGCGGGATATGGCAATCAAGGCAATTACAACAGACAGTTTCCGGGATGATGTGTTGAAAACGAGAAAGCCGGTTCTGGTGAAGTTCTGGGCACCGTGGTGTGGGTATTGCCGCGCACTCGC
>OHVZ01000904.1_pt1 | contig 11136 bp, 18 predicted proteins | sample 1579561 | NCBI WGS metagenome assembly OHVZ01 (sample SAMEA3882547, study PRJEB24775) | human gut metagenome | biome: human-associated habitat; feature: intestine environment; material: feces | place: Netherlands | collected 2009/2010
GGCCAGCGTCATCCAAGGCGGAGGATACACATATGGCGGAGAGCAAGTCTTGTGGGAACTGGCTGTATTAAAGGATGGGGATATTGATTACGACAACCCGGTAACGGCCGAAACAGGAGGAATCCTGGGTTATTTGGATGACAGCAAAGTAGCCGAAAAGCTGGAAGCCATAGAAGCGCTGCCAACTTGGCACAAAAGAAAGAGAAAGAAAAGGAGATGACCACCATCATGAATCGTAATAAAAGCATGACCAGCCCTCCGAAATTCGATACAGCACAGCTGAATAGCCCCGCCTACTATCAATATTTCACCATGGTATTTGACAGGGAAGCGAAAAAAGCGGGAATGCCGGCGGCCATGAGGACCTGGGTAGGAATCACACCTCGTGGGAGCATAGGAGTCCGTTTTTTTGAAGCAGATAACGTGACCCAATATAAGGGAGGAGCAAAATGCCATCCCAATGATCCTTTTAATTTAGAAGTCGGGCTCAAACTAGCGATAGAAAGAGCAGCCGAAAAATATCATGCAACATTTACTCCATCAGATGGCGATAAATATTATTATGTGGATCAGCACGGGCATGCCCAAATAGCCATATACATGAACAGTCTTGCCGATGAAATGAATATTACTATGGGAAACTGCTACCGAACTATTGAGCAAGCTTTTGGCCATGCAAGCCAAATCGAAAAACGGATTGAGAAAGCAATAGAGATATTGAGACAGTGTAGGAAGGGGGATACTCAATGAAATGGGTAGATGTGAATGAGCAGTTGCCCAATCCGCAGCGGCGCGTGTTGGTAGCGATGCACGTGGGAACAGAATGGGAATTTAAAGCAGTCGGGGCATTTTGTCAAGACCATTGGATCGTAGACGGGGAAACCCGTCTCGTCCCGATGAAAGAAATACAGTACTGGGCGCCGATTGTGGCAATGATCGCGCAACGCTCAAGAACTGGAAAGCGAGGATAAAATGATGAAAACAATTGATATGTACCAGGCTGAGCGCATGATGTACCGCAAAGCCTATTGCCGGTGATTTTGACCCGGTAGTAAAGCTGATGCGGAAAATCACCGGCGATGATGAGTATTATAAGCATTCATACCTGGGCATAAAAGCAAAAAAAGGGAAAGGTAAGAAAAATCATGCATTTTGGTAAATTTACGCCATGGACAGCATGGCATGACGTCTTGGATGGAACGGAACATTACGAATTCCGGTTCCCTAATGGCTACGGGGCTTCCGTCATCCGCGGCCCTTACAGCTACGGCGGGCCACAAGGACTGTTCGAGCTGGCCGTCTTGAAGAAGCACCGAAAATACTGGGAAATTACGTATCGTACGCCCCTCACGGATGACGTACTAGGTTCCCTGTGGCCGGACGAAGTCACAGCGGCATTACAGAAAATCAGCAGTTGGAAGAAATAGGAAAGAATAGGAAAAATAGGAGGAAATGGTATGACGATTATTATTGCAGGCGTGATTATTATTTTAGGGATTTCGTTCGGGATAGGAATCTTATTTAAAAATAACGGAACGATCACACTGGCGACATGTGCAGCCGCACTGGTAACATTCGGCATTTTTGTTGCCATGGCAGCCGGCATCGTCTTTGGATATCCGGTATATAAAGTATGGGAACAGAGCAAGGCCGGAGAAGCAGCATTGGCTAAAGCAACCCAGGACCGTCAAATCAAAGTCCAGGAAGCCGAAGCAGAAATGGAAGCGGCCAGCAAACAGGCCGAAGCAAACCGTATCCTTGGCGAAAGCATCCGGCAGTATCCTGAATCGATGGAACAGAAATGGGTCGAAGCCATCGAAAAGACATCGAACCAGGTCATCTACCTGCCGACCGAAGCTTCCGTCCCCATCACAGAAAGCGCCAGAATGGCACAGAAAGCACAGAAATAAGGAGTGAAAAAATTGAACATCATTGGCGTTGACGACAAATATGAAAAGATCCTCTGGTGTGCTATGCGGTATGCGCTGGGACGGAGGACATACCTTACGATAGAAGTCATTGATTACATCAAGAAAGTATTACCAGCGCTGAGTTTGGACACATTAATGATGATGCAGCAGGACATTGAAAACCAACACGACTTTGGTGATGAACTGTATGAAATGCGTTGGATGATGTTGTACGGCAATATCGTCACTGAAATCCAAAAGAAATACGCTGGCAAAAGAAAGGAACAGCCATGAAAAAGCAAGATGCAGACAAATGGTTCCGGCGGATGCAGAACCGTAACGTCCATCAAGACATTGCTCAGGCGGCCATCAAGCTGGCGACTAAAGAAATCCATGCCGGACACTGGCACGGGTACGCCGAGGAAATGTATTACAAAGATGGCTTTCCCTGCATCCGCTGGCAAGACGGTCATTGCGCTCATTACAATATCGTCAAAGGGACGGTATACTAATGGACCCGTGTCCGCTATGCGGCCAGCCGACACACAGTTGGATCTATTGCCGTAAATATAAAAGGGACATCTGCCAGGACCACTGCGAAGATTGTCCGTGGTTCATGGGGAAGATGTTATGGAGTTGCCGCTATTCAGAGAGGAAGAAAACACATGAAAATCGCTATTTACAACCTAAAAGGGGGCGTCGGTAAGACGGTAACGACGGCGAACCTGGCCCACCTTTACGCTACACAACGGACGCATCACGTGCCCGGCAGTCATCGCGGCCAGGCACCGCAAGTACTCATGATTGACTGTGACCCGCAAGGAAATCTGACACAGTTCTACAAACGGTACGACCAGTCAGCTCCGTGTGGGATGCGGGAAAAAGAAATCATCGGCACGGACTGGCCGGTTCTGTCGCTCATGCCGGGAAATATGGATTTGTATGAATTGGAACGCAGTTATTACGAAAGCAAGACCGTCGATGCTCTGGCCGACATCGGCAGCGGATATGATATTGTCCTTATCGACTGCCCGCCGGCACTGAACATGTTGACCATTAACGCGTTGAGCATCGCGGACTTCATCGTCATCCCTATACGGCTGGACGCCTTTTCCAGCCAGGGGCTGGTGGAACTCGACACACAGCTTCAGGATGTCCTGCAAATCAATCCGGCTCTCCAACTGTTGGGCGTGCTCATCACGCATGACGAACGGACGACGCTGAGCGATGAAGCGGAAGGGCTGCTAAGAGCCAGATTTCCTGTCTTCGATACGAAAATCAACCGTAGCCGTTGGATCATCGACAGTACATTGATGTGCAAGCCGCTGGCCGAATTGAGCATGACCCTCAAGCCGGCATGGCAATATCGAAAATTAGCCAATGAAATCATAAAGAAGGTGAAAGAATGAGTTTAATGGAAAACATGGGACTCGTCAACAAAGACAAAGACCGGACTATCAAGCAGATTCCGGTCAACCTGCTCGTAGAGAATCCGGATAACTTTTATATCGTCGGCGATGTAGAAGAATTGAAGAACTCGATTATCGCCGCCGGCGGCGTCCGTCAGAACTTGATTGTCGAACCGATGAAAGACGGACGGTACATGATTGTATCTGGCCATCGCCGGTGCAAGGCCGTCAAAGAGCTGCTGAAAGAGCAGACCGTGGGGATTCCCGATACCGTACCTTGCGAAATCTCTACAGACCACTATGGCAATCAACTGCTGCTTATCGATACGAACAGTACGTCCCGGGATTTGACTGCCTGGGAACGGGTCGAGCAGTATAAACAGCTCAACAGCCTGTTCAAATATGGCGTCATGACGAATCAAATCAGCGGCCGCAAGCGCGACGCGATTGCCAAGACGCTGCATGAAAGTACGACCAATATCGCCCGATATTCAGCCATTTCCAACAACCTGAGGAAATATTACGCAGATTGGATGAAATCGGGAAAACTTGGCATTTCGGCGGCCTATGAATTATCTAAATTAACGCCGGACCGGCAGAAAGATTTCTATGAACAGCATATGGATGACGATGAAATTACCCTGAAATCCATCGAAGAATTCATCCATCCAGTGACAGAAGAAGCGCCGGCCCAGGAAGCGGCCGTACAGGAAGAAATAACTGTGCAGGAAGAAAGACCGGAAGCGGACGAAGAAGATACGGAAGATATTTCTGACGATGATGAAGCGGAAGACATCGAAGAAGTACCAGAAGAAGCGGCTCAGGAAGAAACGCCAACAAAAGATAAACACATCACATCGGAAGGATACATGGAACTGCAAAAAGAATATAAGAAGGTCATGAGAGATATCATGGATAAACATCGTCTTATAGATAATTATGTAGAACTGGAAAAGAATGGCTCGTACACCCAGATACAGATGATACACAACATGCAGTGGGCCACCAGCGCTATGTATAAGCAGTTGGACTACCTGATGGAGCTGGTTGATAAGATGAAGGTGGTGAGAGGACATGCAGAAAAGTAAGAAAAGAAACTTAGAAATCGGAAGCAATGCCGGCGAAACGACAACGGCAACACTCGTATTCATGGCTCTTCATGACGACTATGGCTTCGGCCAAAAACGTCTGGAACGAATCAAAATGAAATGCAATGAATACAACAGGCAGGAAATAAAAGATGATCCTACATTCGAAGGGACGGCCTTCATTGCGATGAGACAGAAAATGGAGGCGTTAGGAGTCAGCGAACGACTGGAACGGGACTTTATCAATTGGATCATATCCGGAGTGGGCTTGAATGGGCGCTATCAGCGGACGTCGGCGATGGCCAGCGTCGAAGCATCGTACATTCACCTGTTCCTGGCCATTCACGAATTGTTCGGTTTCGGGGCGCAGCGTCTCAAAGCCATTCAGCAGAAAATCAAATTCTATGCCGGCTGTATCCGTGAAGGAGAGCCGGGGATTGAAGAATTTATGAAATGTATGGCCGTCGAATGTGGTCAGGTATATCCGGGGCTGATTGCCTGCGAAGAAAAGTACGGAGAAGTAAAGATTTATGGATAGGGGGTGGAAATATGATTTGTCCTTGCTGTGGTAAAGAATTCCAGGCTAAGGGAAATGGAAAGTATTGCGAATCATGCCGGCATCGCATCTTATATGAATATACCAAGTGGCGGCGTATGAAGACGAGAAAGAAACTAAAGAAGTGTATCGTATGTGGACGGCCGCTGGAGCATTACACATCGCCATATGTGTGCAGCCGTGAATGTGGGAATATTGCAAGGAATATCTTGCATACAGAAAAGCAGCGGCTGTCACGGCAGGCAAATAAGCAATGGAAAGAAAAGATGTGCTATGGGAATGGGAAGGAACAGCCCGTACCCCGGCGCAAACTCAAGAAGCCGTTATCGCCGTTGGGTCTCGATATTGAACAGGCGAAACTTCACCGCATGGACTATCCGACATGGATGAACAGCAAAGAACGGAAGGAATGGAAAGCACAATGCACGTAACAGATCATGAACTCAGGGCTATAGTATGGCGGGGTATGATTATCATCAGTGTTTTATTTTGGGGCGGATTTATTTATATTCTGGCCCACATCTTAAATTAAAAAGGGACAATGGAAACGTTCATTTTGAGCGTCTCCATTTTTCCATATATATGTATATAAAGGAAGTGATGGGCCACAGGCCCATTGGGGCTTGTAGTAGGCGTTATATTTAGTGCCACCGGGAAAGGAAGTGAGACCATGGGGTTTGTTCGTAATGTGAAATATTTCTGCGGAAAAAGATATTTTGAAACGGATTTGTTTGAAGTTCCCGATATGGGGAAACGTGGAAAGAAGATGAGAGAAAAGAAAGTCAACCTGTCTTCGCCGGATCAAGTACGCCGAAATAAAAAGAAGGCATTGCGAACATTCTGCCAGAAAGTAAAAACGAATTTCACGGGAGACGATGTTTATTTGACATTGACCTATGATACGCTGCACAAACGGGACAACGTGAAGGATGCCAAGAAAGACTTCCATAATTTCATCAAGCGCGTGAACCGTCGGCGTAAAAAAGCGGGGCTTCCCTCGGCAAAGTATATGGGAGCCATCGAACGAAAGGGAACGAATATTCATTTTCACCTGATCATCAGCGGGGGCCTGGACCGCAATGAGCTGGAAGACGTTTGGGGTAATGGCCTGAGCAATGCCAGCCGGTTGCGGATAGACGATGCAGAATTGATGCAGCGGCTCTGCCAATACATCATGAAGGAAGCCCGCGACAAAGAGAAATTCGAGAACACATATATTTGTTCTCGAAATCTGGAAAACCCGAAGGTCACGAAAACAGACTGGGCGTTTACGCATCGCAAGCTGGAAGAACTGGCCGGGCAGACCGACTGTCGGGACGTATGGGAGAAATTATATCCTGGCTATGAATTCATCGAAGCCAGCAGTACGTTCAATGAATTGACGGGCTGGCATATCACGGTAAAAATGACGAGGAGGGATAGCGACGTATATTGCAAAGACAAAAAGAGTACGCCTCCGGGGAGTCAAGCTAAAACGGCTCAACGACAGCGTACACGAAAGAGATGGGTATAAGTGCATCGTCTGCGGGAGCTACATCGACGACGGGGAAAAGATGCACCATGAGCCGTGCGGGATTTATAAGTCGGATGAAATCAATAAAACCGTCACGCTTTGTGAGCGATGCCACTACGAGCGCCACCACGGGGCCAGGGCGGCAGAAATACGAATGAAGTGCGTGGCCTACTTACGAACTCTTTATGGGGAGGCAGGCGCACGTAAAGAATAGGAGGTGAGACGATGGAAGTGCATATCAGCATTACCGGGGACGACGAATCCGGGAAAAAAGTTCTGGACATTTTGACGGGCGGCATATTGGACAATCTGGAAACGCCAGCCAAGCCCAAGAAACATCCAGGACGACCGAAGAAGCACGTAGAGGAAGATATTGACATGAACGAAGTGTCGGAAAAGATTTTCGGAAAGTAGGCGAGGCGAATGAACAGTGAACACTACCAAGACCCGACAGCGGAAAAAGCAATCAGCCGGGTTGAGAAGAAGCGGCAGGAGAAGCGGAAGAACCGTAGGTATCGTATACGCCGGATGCTGTTGAAGCGGGCGCTGGAAGAAATTGCGACTATCTGCGGATTCAAGGTGCACATTACGTTCATCGAAAGCAAGGTGAAGTTATGATTATCCACAAGATTTGCGTGCGCAGTAATGTTGTCCGAATCGGATACCTCGAAAACGAAAAAGAAGCGCCGCGGGAATATGTACTGAAAAGCAAAGAACTGGCCCGGCCAGAGCTGTATAAAGCCATGGAAAATATTTTTCAAGTTATGTCCAATGCGGACACCTGCTTTGCCGCGGTATGCGACGGGGAGATTGAAGACATCGTAATTAAATACAACCGGGACAACAGCGTTGATAATTACGTATTAGCCGGAGCGATGCACGGCGATGACGGATTAGTCGCTACATTCAAGACGGAAAAGATTTATGCTAGAGCTTGGATGGAGCTGGACAATGCCGTGCGAAGCGCTATGAAGGAAGCGGAATTATTCATCAAGGGAAAGCGGGCGCAGATGACGCTGGACATTGAAGCGGAAACGGCGGCACAGAAATTAAAGGGAGGGGTAGCGTGACAAGCACAGAGTATCTCAAACTGGTCTATGAGTCGGAAGAAAAAGCCAACATGCTGCTGAAAGAAATCAGTCAGATCCAACACGACTTGCTGGCATTGAATGCCATTGATTATGAAAAGCCGCGAGTCAGCGGAGGGAACGGGCGGAACGCAATGGAAGACCGGATTATCGGATTTCTGGACAAACGCGACCAAATGTTACGTGAATACCTTCAGACCGTAAACCGCCCATGGGAATTCAAGAAGCTCGTTGAATGTATGGATGACGAACGGATGCAGGCGATAATGAAGCGGCATTATTTGTGGCACGAAACATGGGAAAAAGCCTGCGAAGGAATCTGCTCAGACAGCTGGCTTCGACGCAAGGAAAACGGACTGCGTGCCCAGGCGCTGGAAGAATTCGACAAAATCTTCAAAAAAAATAAAATTAGTTCATGCTAGTTCATGGTAGTTCAGGTTGGACCTGTGGTATAGTGTATATGTGAAGCAATGGGAATGGCGTAGAGCACATGATTGTTTTCACCCCTCAAGAATAGATAGACACGCAAGGAGCAGCACCCCGTCCACATAGACGGGGTGTTGTACTACCCGGACAGCGGCCATGCGCCATGGGTCGATACACAGGATGTACCTTGCCTGTATGCTGTGCGCATCGGTGACGCTGGATACAAAACAGAAAGGTTTTGCGAAGGTTTCCGGTCAACTTGAGGAAAATAAGATTTTTGATTCGATGAGTCCGGAAATTTTTATTTCTGGATTTTTTTCGATTAGGTTCTTTGGGGTTAACAAAAGCCTTGCGCGACCGCGGCGCCCGAAAGAAAACTAGATTTTAGTAAAATTCAGCCCTTAATTTATATTTTCAAATGGTTTTATGTGAAGCGGGGTATGATTTATTTATATAGCTCATGCGTTCGCATAAACAAACCAAAATGTTAAGTCAGAGAGGAGGGAGGGCGTCATGAAAGTACGCGGGAAAGCCCGTGAAATCACGGTTACTCAGCGTTCGCTGGCCGACGCAATCGGCTTAACCCCTCCCAGAATTTCTCAGTTAATCCAGGAAGGCGTCGTCATTCGCGATGAAAAAGACAAGAGTGGCGGCGTCTTTTTGGTACAATCAATCCTCAATTACAAAGACGCCACCAAAGGAAACGGCGGCGATGAAGACATAGACTACATGACCGAAAAGGCCCGGCATGAAAAGACGAAGCGGGAAATCGCTGAATTGCGCCTGGCTAAAATGGAACACCGCGTATACAGTGCCAAAACGGTCGAATTAGTCATGACGGAAATGTTATCTAACTTGAGGACGCAGCTGTTGGGACTGCCGACAAAGTTGGCGCCACAGCTGGAAGGGAAAACCAAAGAAGAAATTTACGCCAGATTGACGAAAGAATTGGAAGAAAAGCTATCTGAGCTGAGTGAATATAGCCCGGATCTCTTCACCGATGAAGAAGTAGAAGAGGAGGACGAGCCATGAAGTCAGCGAAAGAATTGTGGCAATACATTTCCCGACACGGATTGAAACCGCTGCCGAAGACGTCTGTAAGCGAATGGGCTGATACGTATCGCTATTTGTCGGCTGGTGTTTCGTCAGAGCCGGGCAAATGGCGAACGGAACGGGCCGAGTATCAACGGGCCATCATGGATGCATTCACAGAACCCGGTGTACATCGCGTCGTCGTCAAGTCGGCGGCGCAGATTGGCAAATCAGACATCATGAACAACGTCATCGGCCGCTTTGCCCACCTGGACCCGGCTTCCATCATGATGATACAGCCGACAGTAGACATGGCCCAGGATTATTCCAAATCACGTATTGCTCCCATGATCCGCGACACGCCCGTATTGAGTTCGTTGTTCTACGATGTGAAGCGGGCCGGGGACAAGACGGCTAAAACCAGGGATGGAAATAACACGATTCTGTCGAAATTCTTCCCAGGCGGCCGACTGGTTATGTGTGGAGCTAACAGCCCAGCCGGACTGGCCAGCCGTCCGATACGGATTCTGCTGGCCGACGAGGTGGACCGATTCCCCGATTCGGCTGGAACCGAAGGCGACCCGGTAGACCTGGCAGCCAAACGAATGACGACTTTCTGGAATCGGGTCATGGGGCTGTTTTCGACGCCGACAACCGAGGGAAGCAGCCGGATTGATGCGGAATACATCGCCGGAACGCAGGAAGAATGGCAACATCAATGCCCTAATTGCGGGGAATGGCATCTGCTCCGGTATCTCGACATGGAAACCGATGCAGAGACCTACAAAGATGACCGGGGCGAACGTCATGCTATCGTACATCACGTGAAATGGAGATGCCCGGCGTGTGGCTATGAATTCACGGAACGGCAAATGAAGAACGCCGTTCAAGGCTATCGAGCACAGAATCAAAAGGCCAGGTCGAATGGTATCCGTTCATTTTTCATCAATGCATTCACTTCTCCCTGGACCAGCTGGAATGAAATCATGCGGGAATGGTTGGAAGCCAAAGGGGACCCGACACGCGAACAGGTTGTGGTCAACACGCGGTTTGGCGAAAGCTATCGACAGCCAGGGGCGTTCGATGATGAAACGATCTTCGTCAGGCGCCGTGAATCGTATGGAGCAGAGTTGCCCGATGGCGTACTGTTATTGACAGCAGCCGTCGATACCCAGGACAACCGACTGGAATATGAAGTGTGTGGCTGGGGAGCCGGTGAAGAGTCGTGGGGTATCCGCAAGGGCGTTATTTTAGGTCGTCCAGACCAGGAATCAACATGGGAAGAATTGGACACCATCCTCGAACACGTGTACCGGTTCAAAAACGGAACCGGGCTGAAAATCGTCCGTACCTTCATCGACTCTGGCGGCCATTATACCGGCCATGTCTATCGCTATTGTGAAGCGAATTTTACCAAACAGCGGTTCGCTATCAAAGGTTACAGCAACATGCCGGGCATACCGTTGAACTATAAAATCGGGAAGGCATCGGGGACGCCGATACCGCTGGTCATCCTCGGCGTAGACGATGGCAAACAGCAGGTAATGAATCGCCTGGCCATCAAAGCCCCAGGGCCTCAATACATGCATTTCCCGTTGAATGAAGACAGCGACGGCCTGGATAATCGGGGATATGACGAACTTTATTTCAAGGGACTTATTTCCGAACATAAGACGAAAGTCAAGAAAAATGGAGTTATCCGTGAGGTATGGCAGACAACAACCGGTGTCCGAAACGAACCTCTGGATCTTCGAGTCTACAACCTGGGATGCATGTTGTCGGTCAATCCGCAATGGGATGAACTGCAAACTATCATGAAACAGCCGGCGCAGGAAGCGGCTGCCAGAAAAGAACAACCTAAGCCCGCAAGGAAACGACGGGTCAGCAAACAGACGAACATTTGGTAGGAGGCACCATGAGTAAACTGCAAAATGAACGACTGGCCCGGTATATAGAAGCCGAGAAGGCCGTTTTGATGGGACAGTCGTATACCATCGGGAACCGGACCCTGACAAGGGCGGATTTGTCCAGTATCCGCGTCGCCATCGACAACTTGATTGCCAGCGGGGCGACGCTGGATGACAGCGAAACGCCAGGGAAAGGGCGCGGGAAGC
>OHVZ01000906.1_pt1 | contig 11113 bp, 10 predicted proteins | sample 1579561 | NCBI WGS metagenome assembly OHVZ01 (sample SAMEA3882547, study PRJEB24775) | human gut metagenome | biome: human-associated habitat; feature: intestine environment; material: feces | place: Netherlands | collected 2009/2010
CGCCGCCAAAGTCCACCACCCCCAATCTGAACAAAGGGTCCGTCTCATTGACGCTCACAATCTTTCCGGGAACGGCCAAACACATATTCTATCCTTTCCATTGGCGTACGACCGCCGCAACCTGCCCCAAGGAAATTCCCCCGTCATTGCACGGCACCCGCTGGGGCAGAGCCAACTGGCACCTTCTAGACTGGGCCATTCCCGCCAGTCCTTCAAGCAAAAAGGCATTCTGAAAACATCCGCCGCCCAGCACCAGCCTATCCAGGCAGAAACGCTCCGCCACGTCAAAGACCAGATTCACCAGGCTCTCATGAAACTTGCGGGCGATGCAGCCGCGGGAAACGCCTTCCAACAAATCTTCATCCACAGACTTCATCAGCGGCCGCCAATCCAGTTCCAGCAATCCCTCTTCTTCATGCATGACCCATTCATACGCGTCCCCCGGCATTTTTTCCCCGGAAGCTTCCGCGGCCCATGATTCCAGCATCATGGCGGCATGGCCCTCACACCCCGCCGCACCGTCAAAACCGCACCAGAAAGCCACGGCATCAAACAACCGCCCCATGGACGAGGAGGACGGACAATGGATATTCCGGGCCATCATCGCCTCCAGAACCTCGCGTTTCCGCACAGGCATCCCCTCTCCAGACGCTTATCAAGCCCGTCCGTACGCCACGGCCCCATCTGACGGGCCAGGGAACAGGCGCACCGGGAAGGTTCCCGAACCGCTTCGTCCCCACCGGGAAGAAGAAACGGCCTGAGGCGGGCCACCCTGCGCGGCTCACCCTCTTCCTCCAACACAAAAAATTCCCCTCCCCATACCGTTCCGTCCGTACCGAACCCCGTCCCGTCCCAAGCTATGCCCAAAGCGGGAAACGGCGTTTCATTTTCCACGGCGCAGGCCAGCACATGAGCCTGATGATGCTGCACAGGGACAACCGTTGCATTCCACTTCCGCGCCAGACGCCGGCCAAGGGCAAAAGTGGGGCCGTCCGGATGGGCGTCCACGGCAATTACCTGCGGAACGGCATCCAGGGTTCTGCCCAGCGCCTCCACCGTCCGCTCAAAAGCGTTCAGAGAAGCCGCACTGCTCAGGTCACCGAGATGCTGGCTCATGACAGCCACGCCCCTTTTCAGCCAGCAGATGGTATTCTTCAGTCCGGCCCCCAGGGCGAGCACGTCGGGAGCCGCCGCAGATGTGCGCCACACAGGCCGCGGGGCATATCCGCGAGCGCGGCGAACCATCATGGCCCTGCCGTCCGTAACGCGGACCACGGAATCGTCCACGGGCCGCACTACCGGACGGTCATGCACCAAAAACACATCCGCCACATGGCCCAGTTTCTCCAGCCCCTCCTCCACGGAGATGCACAGGGGCTCGCCGCTCAGGTTCCCGCTGGTCACCACCAGAGGCCTTCCCCACACATCCATCAGCAGCGCATGAAGAGGGGAAGACGGAAGCATTATCCCCACAAAACGGCTGAACATGCACACGGAAGGAGCCAGATCCACATCCTTCCTCCCCCGGGCCAGCACAATGGGGGCGGCCGGAGAAGCCAGCAGGCGCCTTTCCTCCTCCGACAGGCGGCACAGCCTCTCCGCCGCAGCCACATCCGGCACCATCACGGCAAAAGGCTTGGCGTCACGCTCCTTCAACCGCCGGAGACGCCTGACGGCAGCTTCCGAAGAAGCATCCGCCAGCAATTGAAAACCTCCTACGCCCAGCAGGGCCACGATCAAACCGTCCGCCAGCACCCATGCCGCCTGTGCCGCGGGGGTATCAAACCCATGGCCGAACCCCAGTCCTGAACCATCTGAAAACAGCACCTTCACGGAAGGGCCGCAGGACGGGCAGCCGATAGGCTGTGCGTGAAAACGCCTGTCCTCCACATCCTGGTATTCCCTCCGGCACTCCGGACACATTCGGAACCCCTTCATGCTGGTGCCCGCTCGGTCATACGGCATTGTCTCAATAATAGAATAGCGGGGACCGCAGTGCGTGCAGTTGGTAAACGGATAATGATACCGGCGGGAAGAAGGGTTGTGCATTTCTTCCAGGCACTCCGGGCACGGAGCCAGATCCGGCAGCATCACCGGAACGCCTCCGGGGGTGGAATCGCTTTCCTCAATGCGGAATTCCTCAAAACCGGCAGGCTCGCATACGGTCCGCTCCACTCCATAAACCCGGGCATGCTCCGGCAGGCCGTCCATCAGCGCGGTCCAGAAACGCTCCGGAGCGCCGGGCTCCCCTTCCACATGAATCTCCACGCCGGACTCCGTATTGCGCACAAACCCCTTCAATCCGTGCCGTACCGCCAAACGGTACACATGGGGACGGAAGCCGACCCCCTGAACCATGCCGGCTATCTCAAATTTCAATGCCGCGGCGGCCTGTTCAATGGTGGTGATGGCCATGATGCTGAATCGTGCCTTCCCGGGCGCGGCGCGCACGTTCCACAATCTCCTCGCACCAGGCCTCCATTCCTTCGCCGGTCTTGGAAGAAACCTCAATCACATGCGCATGATGAGCCACCTTGTTCAGTGCAGCCAGGGCGGCGTCACGGTTAAAATCCACGGCATCCGCCAGATCGGACTTGGTCACCAGGGCAACATCCGCAGAATGGAACATGGGAGGATATTTCAACGGATTTTGTTGATCACACAGATATCTGCCTCCAAGAAGATATGAGGATATTTCAACGGCTTGTCCTCACCCTCCGTCACGGAAAGCAGCACCACGCGCACGCCTTCCCCCAGGTCATAGGAAGCCGGGCAAACCAGATTGCCCACATTCTCAATAATCAAAACGTCGAGATCGTCCAGAGGCATTTTCTTCATGGCCTCCGCAATCATGCGGGCGTCCAGATGGCACATGGTGCCCGTTGTAATCTGCACCACGGGAATATCCGCTCGGCTCAGGCGTTCCGCATCATTATCCGTCGCCAAATCCCCTACGATAACCCCCATGCGCACACGGCCGCGGAGCATCTCCGCCGTCTTCTGCAACAGAGAAGTCTTTCCTGACCCCGGAGAAGAAAAAACATTGATAACCAAAAGGTTTTTTGCAGCAAAAAAACATCTGTTGCGCTCTGCCAGCCGGTCATTGGCATCCAACACCGGAACATGGACATCCATGCCGTGGCCGTGACTTTCATGGGAGAGCTCCCCCCCGCATCCACATTCTTTACACATAATCAATACTGATATTAGATTCCCAAAGAGAAAAAAAACTCATTCGTTTCACGTCATACTCCTATGAAATCAAACAAAACTGCCCCGGTTTTCTTTTTAGCGCGGGAGGAAAACATTTTTCTATAAAGGGAAAGATGCAATGCTCCATACGCAGAAAAACTTTTGGGAACACCTTCTTATCATTTCCCCTTGCTGTTCAATATTGTTGTTTGACATCCGTTTACAAATCCCCGGCCACTTAAACCCGCATGCCCCACAGCCCGCGCAAAAAATCCGGATAATTAAAAAAAACAATAAAGTCCCCAATAATCAATCCTTTCCCGCCCTTCCTCATTTCATGTAAAACCGGAATAACCGTCCCCATCCTCCTGCATAGAGTCATTCATATGGTTTCCACCGAAATTCCTTCATCATAAGCATGTGGACTTGCCAAGGCATAGGAATTCTGTAAACTGTTTCGTCCTCAGACAACATCCTTTTTTCCAGGTTATGCCAGACGCTCGCTTTCAACCACTTCCCGGATTCCGCGATTTTGCACCGGCGGACTGCGCCGTGCGCAACTATCTTTTCAACGCATGGAAGAAGGTGGCGCATCGTTACGGATTCCTGGAATGGGAGGGCCCGACTGTGGAAGCCACGGAGCTTTATCTTAAAAAGAGCGGAGGCGAGCTACCCACCCAGCTCTTCCGCTTCACGGACCAGGGGGACCGGGACATCACCATCCGCCCGGAACTCACCGCCTCCCTGGGACGCATCGCAGCCGCCTACCAGCGCGAATACACCAAACCGCTCAAGTGGTTTGAAATCGGTTCATGCTTCCGTTATGAAAAACCCCAGAAAGGGCGTCTGCGCGAATTTTATCAATTCAATGCGGACATTCTGGGAGAAGCCTCCGCGTGGGCGGATTCCGAACTGATAGCCCTGGCCATCGACTGCATGAGGGAACTGGGCTTTACGCAAAACGACTTCATCGTGCGCGTCTCTGACCGGGAAGCCTGGATCAGGTTTGCTTCGGAACACGGCGTGCAGGAACAGGATATTCCCGCTTTCCTCGGCATCGTGGACAAATTTGAACGTGACCGCCCGGAAGAATGCCAGCGCAAGCTGGACGCCTTTCATATCAGCCGCGGCGATCTGGTGGCCTTTATTGAAAACCCGCCCGCCAGAGCGTCCGAACGCTATGACATCCTGATGAAAGACCTGACGGCCCGCGGGCTGGACGGCTATGTCAAGCTGGACTTATCCGTAGTGCGCGGACTGGCCTACTACACCGGTCTGGTTTTTGAAATCTTTGACACACAGCGCAGCCTGCGCGCCGTAGCCGGCGGAGGACGTTACGACACGCTGGTAGGCGCCCTTTCCAACAACGCAGTGGACATGCCGGCAACCGGCTTTGCCATGGGGGATGCCGTCATCACCCACCTTATTGAACAGACGCCCCATGCCAGGGCGCTGAAAGATGCGGCGCTGGCCTCCGCAGGCTGCGACATCTTCATGGTTCAGGCGTCTGAAAGCCGCCGCGCGGAAGTTCTTGCCATCGCCTCCGCCCTCCGGGACCAGGGATACAGTGTGGACCTTCCCCTCACGCTCACCAAAGTCAACGGACAGCTTCAGAAGGCCGTTAAATCCGGCGCCCACGCGGCCTTGATCGTGGGAGATGAATTCCCGGTCATGGAACTTCGCGACCTGGGCGCGCGCACCTCATCCCCCGTCGCCATGGACGACCTGTTTGACGCCGTGGCTTCACTCACCGGAAGCAATTGACACCGTTCTTTCCCCTTCTTCCATTTTCAATAAAGATGAACTCATACCGCACTCATACCTGCAGCGAATTGCGCGCTGCGAACATCGGCAAGCCGACCACCCTCATCGGCTGGGTAGATTCCGTCCGGGACCATGGCGGCGTCATATTTATCGACTTGCGCGACCGCTCCGGCATCACGCAGGTAGTCTTTCACCCGGAAGTCAATCAGGATGTGGCGAAAGCCTCCCAGCAGCTCCGCTCCGAAGACATGATCCAGATTTCCGGCACCGTGGCCGCCCGCCTGAAAACGGATACGGTGGACACGACCAATGCGGACCTCCCCACCGGGGAAATCGAAGTCTCCGCAGACACCCTGAACGTCATCAACAAGGCTGACGTGCTCCCCTTCCAGCTGGATCGGGCCCTCTCCAACGAAGACCTGCGCCTCAAATACCGCTTTCTGGACCTGCGCCGCCCGGCCATGGCCCGCAACATGCAGATCCGCCACCGCGTCACCAAAGCCACGCGCGACTATCTGGACGAGCACGGCTTTCTGGAAATTGAAACGCCCATCCTCTCCAAATCCACGCCGGAAGGCGCACGGGACTTCCTGGTGCCCTCCCGCCTGGCGCCCGGCAAATTCTACGCGCTGCCCCAGGCCCCGCAGCAATACAAGCAGCTGCTCATGGTGGCTGGCATGGAACGCTATTTCCAAATTGCCCGCTGCTTCCGTGACGAAGACCTGCGCGCGGACCGCCAACCGGAATTCACCCAGGTGGACATTGAAGCTTCCTTCATCACGCCGGAAGACATCTACAACCTGGTGGAAGGCCTGCTCAAACGCGTGTACAAGGAATCCCTGGGCGTGGACATTCCCACCCCCTTCCCCCGCATGACCTGGAAGGAAGCAATGGATCAGTACGGTTCCGACAAGCCGGAACGCCGCTTCGGCATGAAGCTGACGGACGTCTCCTCCATCTTTGAAAACAGCGGCTTCAAGGTATTCGCCTCAGCCGTAAGCAACGGCGGCGTGGTCAAGGCCATCAACGCCAAGGGATTCGGTTCCGCCTCCGTTGGCCAGATTGACGCCCTGACGAAAACTGCCGTGGAAGCCGGAGCCAAAGGCCTGGCCTACATCAAGGTGCGCGAGGAAGACTGGAGAAGCCCCATCTCCAAATTCCTTTCCGACGAAGAAAAGCAAAAACTCACGGAAGCCCTGGACATCGAAACAGGAGACCTCGTTCTCTTTGCCGCCGGCCCGTGGGAACCCTCCTGCGATATCCTGGGCCGCGTGCGCCTGCAATGCGCCGAATTCATGGAACTGCTCAAGGACAACAAGGAACGCGACTTTCTGTGGGTTATTGAATTCCCGCTGGTAGGCTGGGATGAGGAAGAGCAGCGCTGGGTCGCCATCCACCACCCCTTTACCCGCCCCGTCAAGGAAGACGAACAAAAACTGCTCAGCGGGGAACTCTCCGCAGACCTTCGCGCGCAGGCCTACGACGTGGTGCTCAACGGCACGGAGCTGGGAGGCGGCTCCATCCGCATCCATGAACGCGACCTGCAGTCCGCCATGTTCAAAGCGCTCGGCATCACGGAAGAACAGGCCCGCGAACAATTCGGCCACATTCTGGACGCTTTCAGCTTCGGCGCTCCGCCCCACGGCGGCCTTGCGCTGGGACTGGACCGCCTGGTCATGATGATTTGCAACGCGGAATCCATTCGCGAAGTCATCGCATTCCCGAAAAACAACCGGGGAGCGGATCTGATGAGCGACTCCCCCGCCGCCGCGGAAGACCGGCAACTGCGCGACATTCACATTCAGGTGAAACTGCCCGCTAAAAAATAGCCGGAATCTTCAAACAAAACCCCGGATGGCAATCATTCCATCCGGGGTTTTTTCATGCAGAAAAAACAGGGCTCCCTTTCCCAGCAGGCAGCACACCATTCCTCCCGGCCTTCTTCCCGCGCCTTCAACTCGCCCGGGATACGGCAACCTTCCCGTCGTCCATAACGGCCAAATAAACTCCGGACCGGGCATGCCGGATATTCGGCCCAATTTCCCAACCGGAATGTGGCGGCCTCCGAATAAAACCAGAATAAACCGGTATCTGAAACAATCCGTTTTCCTACCCTTTCAGCACACATTCATCCCGGGGCGCCGTGAAAGAGCCGGCACCGATTTCAATATTCAAAATCCGGCAGGGATGCTGGCGCTGTTCCGAGGCGCAATGCCGCATCCCCTGAATCAACACCCTCAAATCACCTGCCCGGTCATCTTTCCTCCACCCGGAAATGAGCAAACGAAGGCATTGAACCCTCCCATCTCCATTCGTCTGAAACCAGATAGCCATGGTTTCATCCGCAGCCATGCGGCAGCCCCTTCCGGCAAGCTTGAACATTCCGGAGTCCTCCGAACACTCCATGCTGTCCCAAACCACATCCTTGATACCGCATTCGGCTGAATTCCTGACGGCAATCTTTCCGCCGGGAAACCATCCCATATGAAACAGCAGGCATCGCATCAGATAGGCACGTCTTAAGGCGCAATCCTCCCGATGGGTGCCGAGACCAAGAGATTTTCTGGCGCCGCAGAACTTGCTTCCCCGGTCGATAGTCAGCCGGACCTTATAACTTCCGGATGTATTCTTCCGCAATTCGATTGATCTATAGATGGACATGCAAATATTCATACAATATCCAAAAACTATATATATAAAATCAAACGGGCCTAGAATAAAAATGTTAGAAAATTACACAACTTAATATAAAACAACATCATCAACAAAATACCTAAATAAAGAAAAATCAAAATATTTCACACCCAGGATACTCCTTCCATGAACGGCAATACCGGCCGTTCCCAGAAAAGCTATTCCCCTTTCTGACAAAAAATAATCCTAAGGCATGAAACACCGGCGCCGCATTCCCCTCTCCTTTTCAGGAACAACGCAGCTCCCTCCGGCAAAACGCTCAACCTGGGCAGTGGAACTTCATCTTCGGCACTACGAGGAATTTGGCATGGAATTCATTCAATAAAAACTCAACATCATTCCGTCCCCCCACCACCAAGCGCCAGCCCCGTTACAGGGAATAAACAGGAGGCAGAAAAACTTCCCAGGCCCCGCTTCAAAACTTCCGCTGTGTCATTTACCAGGGACAAGGGGAGCCGGTTCCTCCCCTTGCGGCATGCTACGCGAGAGAACTGTTTTCCTTTTCCCGGCTTCCCGCCCTTCTCCGCCAGCACCATACCAAATAAACCGCGGCAGCCCCTCCATTGAGCAGTCCTGCCATAAACAAGACCGGAGCGCCGCGGTTCCATTCCCAGGCAGCTCGTATATCCCCGCGGGCCATTTCCGCATACCCTCGCGTCATGCCGCACAACGGGCATTCACGATGCGGCACGGCAACAGAAGCCGCCAGAGAATTCATCCTGTCAGGGCTAATTGCCAGCGCCATGAGGGAGGGCGCCAGCAACAGGCAGGACAGAACAGCCCATACAGGCAGCCATACTTTCCTGACCACCCAGCTATCACGGCATGAACGCCATGAAGAGCGCCCGCCATTCATCGCCGATCTTCCTAAAAAGGTTCAGGAACTACAAATCCTGGGAGCCTGTTCCATCCGTGGGGGACATTCCATCCGCCTCCCCGGACTGCCTCAATGGCTCCCTGTTTTCCAGCTCCATCTGCCGAAGCTCCTTTTGAATTTCCAGAGCCTTCTTTTCCACATAATCCTGGTGCTGTTCCATGTAAGTCACGGTAGCGCTGGCCATCCATGCCTGGACAATTCCCGCAACGGCGGACAGGACCAACGCGATAATGGCAACAACAAGAGCCCCTTTGGGTGAACCTTTACTGACAGCCACAATGCTCATGATCAGAGCAATAATGGCAAGCAGCCCCGCAGGAATCAGAGTAATCCAGCCCAGGCACGGGAAAAAACCGATCAATGCCAATACCAGGGCGATAATGCCGAGAACAAGAGCGGCCGTGCAGGAAGGAGAACCGCTGCAGCAGGACGAAGGAGAAGAAGAATCAGAAGTATTCATCATAACGTTATTTTATAGGGTTCAGTGAAAATTCCTTTGGGAACCTTCATTCTTTCCCCTTACTGGAAGAAAACTTTCCTGTCAAGATGCAAGCTCTGCCATTCAGGACATCCGGATGTCATTCCGTTCCGCCAGGCATCAGATATCCTTCTTCCCCTTTTATGGCAGCATCAATGAGGATAACCCCATTTCCGGCAGACCCCGCATAAAAACAGGAACCGGCTCTAATGCGGAGAACCAAAAACAACTCCTGCGTTATTTCCCATGCAGCAGCTCCTTCAACGCCGTTCCCAGCCGCGTGACCTGTCCGGATTCATGCGCAGCCGTTACCGTAATGCGCAACCGGGCCGTTCCGCGGGGGACCGTAGGATAACGGATGGCAGGAGCCAGAAAGCCCTGTTCCAGCAGGGCATCCGCCGCAGCCAGGGCAGCATCGTTCTCTCCCACCACAACAGGGAAGATGGAAGAAACAGGCCTTCCCGGCATCCCCAGTGCGGCGGACAAACTATTTGCCAGCACGGAAACACGGCGGCGCAATTCCTTTCCCTCCCCGCTGCGGATCACTTCCACCGCGGCCAGGGCGGCAGCGGCCAAAGCGGGAGGAGGAGCCGTGGAATAAATCAGGGACCGGGCGGAATTAACCATGACATCCGCCCAGGCGCGGGAACAGGCCACATATCCACCACTTACCCCGGCAGCCTTGCTCAAAGTCCCCATTTGAAAATCTATCCGGGAGGAAACGCCCAGTTCTTCCGCCAGTCCGGCCCCGTGTTCTCCCAGCACGCCGAATCCGTGAGCTTCATCCACCAGCAGCAACGCGCCGAATTCATCCTTCAGACGCACAATTTCCCGAAGGGGGGCACGGTCTCCATCCATGCTGAAAACGGATTCGGTCACTACCAGAATCCCGCCGGAAGGATTCGCGTTCCGCAAATGCTGCAGTTTTTTTCTTAATGACTCCATATCGTTATGCAGAAACGTAGACAAACGCGCCCCGGACAAACGCGCCCCGTCAATCAGGCTGGCATGGGACAACTTATCCATCAGCACCGTATCCTCCCGGTCCGCAATAGAAGCAATCACTCCCAGGGAGGTAGCATAACCGGAGGAAAAACTGACCGCCGCTTCAGTCCCCTTCAAAGCGGCCAGGGCCTCTTCCAGACAGGAATGTTCCCGCCGCGTCCCCGTCACCAGGCGGGATGCCATGGCTCCGGCCCCTTCATCCCGCACCGCACGGGAAAAAGCCTCCGCCAGGGACGGATGGTGGGCCAGCCCCAGATAATCGTTGCTTGCCAGATTGACCACTTTCCGGCCATCCGCCAGACGGGCCATTCCTCCGGGCAGGCATTCCACATCCCGCAGGACGCGCAGCAGCCCCGCAGACTTCAACTCTGACAAAAACTGTTCAGGATTCTTCATAAGCGTTCACTATTCAACAATATTCAACCGTCCACAGCCAGACTCAGCACCACATTATGGCCGCCCATGGAAGCGGCGGATTTGACCAGCATCCGCCCCCCGGCCAACGGCAGCTCCTCCGCAGAACAGGCGCCGCCTTCCGGGAAGGTGGCCCAGGGAGGATTGGGAGGCAATACCCCCTCCCTGGCAAAGACCAGCATCAGGGCCAGTTCCAAAATTCCGCTGCCTCCAATGGCATGCCCCGTCCACGGCTTCATCATCCTCAAATCCGGCAGTCCGTCTTTAAAAACCCTTTTCAAAGCAGCCCGTTCGGACACGCTATTCCCCGCCGTGCCGCTGGCATGGGGACAAACGGTCAGAGGAACCGCTCCATCCCGACTTTTCAAAGCAGCCTCCAGCAGGGCGGCTATGCTCTTTCCGTCCTCCGGCATGCCCAGCGGGCTATAGGCATCGGAATTCACCAGATAATCCTTCACATAAATACCTGGAGCAGAAGACAATTCCAGGGCTATGGCCGCCCCTCCCTCGGAAATGCACATGCCGTCGGCCAGAGGGCCGTAGGGATCATTCAAACCATTGCGGGAAAGCATGCCGGAGGCCCAGTACGTCCCCAGCAGCTCCCGGCACAAAGGCAAATCCAGACCGATAGCCAGCGCTCTCTTAACAACTCCCTGCCGCATCAGCATGGCGGCCATGCCTACGGCATC
>OHVZ01000908.1_pt1 | contig 11098 bp, 10 predicted proteins | sample 1579561 | NCBI WGS metagenome assembly OHVZ01 (sample SAMEA3882547, study PRJEB24775) | human gut metagenome | biome: human-associated habitat; feature: intestine environment; material: feces | place: Netherlands | collected 2009/2010
CCGAACCAAGCGCGCTACCAAACTGCGCTACGCCCCGTTACCTGACTTGTATATAATACCATATTGGAGAAAAAAGTCAAGCTTTTTTTCTCGTGTCAGGCCACAACTTCTTTATTTTTATGGATATGTTTCCACAAAAAGCCGCCGGCAATAGTGATGACCAGCAGGATGACCTTCAGTTCCGTCGGATTTTCCGCGGCCAGGCTGACGTACTGATCCAGGTAATGGTCCGTCGCCATCATGCCGCCCGAAGCCCAACCGAGGATAGCCCCGCCGATATAGATGAGGATGGGAAAGCGGTTCATGACCTTGACGACGATCGTGCTGCCAAAGACGATGATCGGCACAGAAATGAACATGCCGAACATGAGCAGGCCCCAATGGTTGTTAGTGACGCCGACGATGCCCAGGACGTTATCCAGGCTCATGAGGGCGTCGGCCATGATGATGGTCCGCACCGCTGCCCACAGGGAATCCTTGGCTTCGACATGGACATCTTCTTCCTGGTCATCGGCGCCGATGAGCTTGATGCCGATGAGGACCAGCAAGATGGCCCCGACAGTCTTCAAGAAAGGAATCTGGAACAACCAGGATACGATGAAGGCCATGATGAAACGCAGACAGATAGCCCCGGCCGTCCCGTACAAAATAGCCCGCTTCTGCAAATGCTTGGGCAAATTCTTGGCTGCCATACCGATGACAATGGAATTATCCCCACCCAAAGCCAAGTCGATGAGCACGACCTGCAAAATCATAGTAACATCAAAGACAAGTGTTGATTCTAACCCTTCCAAGGTAAGTCCTCCTTATGCGTTAAGACAAATTTACATCTCCCCTATTATAGGATAATTATGGAGGGATAGCAAGAAAAATAGGGCACCGCAAGCGGTACCCTATTTTTCTGTTTGATGTATGACGTTTGATGTATGATGTTTTTTATTTAAATTTTTTTACATCAAACATCAAACATTTCACATCAAACCCAACTATTTCACGATGACCGATACGCCGTCGGGGATGACTGTGATTTTCGGGTCGGTAATGCCCTTTTTCGCCAGGACTTCTTTGGCCATGGCCAGAGCGTCGTCGACGGAAGCAGCGTATTTCATGTGCATGTCTTCGACCATCTGCTGCGGGGCTTCAGTGACCATGATGATGGTGAATTTCAAGAGCATCCGCATGAGGATCTGAGCTTCCCACTGATCGAAGACTGTTTCATTGCGGCCGCGGGCCAGGATTTCGTCCATGGCTTTCTGGATGGATTCGGCATTTTTCAGGTTGTTGTAGAAATCTTCACCGCCGTGACCGTCAGAGCAGGACGAGACGTCGATGATGACGCCGCCTTCTTTGCAGGTCGCTTCAGCAGCGGTCATGCCTTTGACGGACTGGTAAATGTTCTGGTCCAACGGGTAGCCGCCATTGGTCGTGATGACGATGTCTGCCGGTACCGGTTTGACGCCGGCCAGTTTCATTTCAAAATCAGCCCCTGCATAATGGGCTTTTTCACGGTCGCCGGCGAAGGCAGCGATGACTTTCTTGTCGGCGTCGATGACGACGTTGCAGATGAAGGCCAATTTAGCTGCTTTGGCAGCATAGAGCATGTCTTCATGGATGGGGTTGCCCTGCAGAATCCCCGTGCGGGCATGAGGGCTGTTGATAAATTCCGAGCAATGGTTGGCCAGGACCGTGACCTTGCTGGCAATGCCAGGCAGGACGGATTTACGGCCGCCAGACATGCCGGCGAAGAAATGCGGTTCAATGAAGCCTTCGGAAATGAGCAGGTCTGCATTGGCTGCGAGCTTGTTGATGCGGCAGTCCCCACCAGATGGCAACGTGCCGACGCTGACCATGTCTTCGTCGTTGCGGCTGACATGGATGACGAATTTTTCATGTTCGGCGATTTCCTTGCCGTATTTAGCAATCAATTCTTCTTTCGTCGTCGCCCGGTGCATACCCGTTGCGATGAGGATGGTAATGTCGATATCCGGGTTCCCTTTGCGCAGTTCTGCCAGAAGCTGAGGCATGATGACATGGCTCGGTACCGGGCGGGTATGGTCACTGGAAATGATGACGCAATTCTTCTTCCCCTTGGCCAAATCACTCAGTTTCGGGCTGCCAATCGGATTGGCCAGGGCATCGGCGACGAGTTCCGCTTCTGATTTCGGCGCTTTATATTCATGAGCGTGGGAAACGAGGACGCCGGCAACCTGTTCTTCCGGCAGTTCGAGTTTAATTTTTTCTTTGCCAAAGGGTAAATTAAATGTATGCATGATGCACATCCTTTCTTGGTTCACTGCTATTTATATGATTTTTCGAGAATAGCTTGAGGTTATAGAAACATTTCGTTTTAGAATGGTAAAAAGAAGAAAGGGCAAAGCCTTGCGCCTTGCCCATTTCCTTTAGTATGTAACTGTGAATTATTCTTCGACAGGAACTTCGTCGTTGATGCTGACAACTTTGCCCGGATTCATGATGTTCTTCGGATCCAGTGCTTTCTTGACAGCTTTCATCATCTTGAGTTCAACCGGATCGGTGTATTTTTCAAGAAGGGCTTCACGTTTGTAGCCAATGCCGTGTTCGCCGGAGAGGCGGCCGCCGAGCTGGTAAACGAGAGCGTAGATTTCGCCCTGGATCTTCGGAAGCATTTCTTCCCATTCTTCCTGAGTACGGTCATCTTTCAAGATATCGATATGGACGTTGCCGTCACCGCAGTGGCCAGCGCAGTGCATAGCGACGTTGTATTTTTCGGAGAGGCGGGAAATCTGCTGTACAGCACCCGGGATTTCCGTCATCGGTACAACGATATCTTCCATGGAGAAGACTAAGCTGCGAGCGCGGTCAGCTTCGAGGTAAGCTTTACGGGATTTCCAAATAACAGCCGGGTCAGCGACCAAGGAGTCGATAGCGTTGTTTTCTTCAGCGAGTTCAACGATTTTTTCGCACTGATCCATGAGGACGTCTTCGTTGTCGCCAGCAATCTGGATGATGATGTAGTTACCAACATCGGATTTCGGCAGTTTTTCATCGAGGAAGATTTCGACCTGTTTGATGGAAGCGTTATCCATAAATTCTACGCAGACCGGAGTGATACCGGCGTTCATGACTTTCGGTGTCAAAGCGATAGCGTCGTCGAGGTTGTCGAATACGACCAGGAGGTCCTGCTGGTATTTCGGAAGAGCAACCAATTTGAGGTAAACTTTAGTGATGATACCGAGGGTACCTTCAGAACCGATGAAGAGGTGCATCAGCATGTAGCCCGTAGCGTTCTTACGGAATTTACCGCCGAGGGTTACGACTTCGCCAGTCGGAGTAACGACTTCCATGCCCATGACCTGGTCACGAGTTACGCCATATTTAACAGCGCGGTTACCACCAGCGTTGGTTGCAACGTTACCACTGATGAAGCAGGAGTCCCCACTGCAGGGGTCGCCGCCGTAGAAGAGGCCTTCCTTCTGGACTGCTTCCTGGAGGACAGACGTCGTAACGCCAGCTTCGGAAACACAAACCATGTTGTCTTTATCGATTTCGAGGATTTTGTTCATACGTTCAATGGAGATGATGACGCCGCCGAAAGTAGCAACAGCACCAGCTGCCAAGCCCGTACCAGCTGCACGAGGAACCATTACCGTATCGTTTTCATAGCAGAGCTTAACGACTTTAGAAACTTCTTCAGTAGTAGCCGGAAGAACAACGACCTGCGGTTCTTTCATGTAATGGGGGTCCGTTACTTCGTCATGGGAATACGGTTCGAGTTTATCTTTGTCCGTATAAACATACTTTTCGCCGACGATCTGTTTGAACTGTTCAATCAACTCCGGGGAAACTTTACCTTTTGCCATAATACATACCTCCAAATAGTTTAAATTATAAGCCTAACACTTATTTCTGCATCCAGTCATGAGGACCGGATTTAAGACCGAATATAACGGAAGTATAAACTAATATATTTCTTTTACCTTCCGTTTATCTCTTACAGGTATTATTATACTCTACTTCCTCATGCATGTAAATTACATTTGCACATTTTACGCATATCATTTTTCGATTGATTCATCGTATCCTATGACAACTTATCATAAGAACTGCTGATTTTTAAATAATTCAAAATAAAACGTAAAAATTTAAGTAACAGTTATTTCTGCTCCCTTTTGCTCATGCTTTTAGGTAATATCGTATTATTCCTATAAGGAAATGTTTCGTATCAAGAACATTTCACATCCGATTATATCACATTGTTTATTACAGAAAAAGGTATGCTACATGGTGATGTAGCATACCTTTTTATTCTTCTCTGCTATATAGTATTTTCTATACGCTTAGTTTACCAAGAAGGGAACGACGCTCGGAGCGATGATGGTAATGATACCTGCAATGATGAGCAGGAACAGGCAGTAACCAACAGTACCGCGCATGATTTCGCCTTCCTTGCCATCAGCAACGGCACCGACAGCGCCGACGCCAAGAGCGATACTCTGCGGCGAAAGCATCTTGCCGATACAACCACCGAGGGAGCTGGCACCAGCGAGCCACGGCTGGCTCATGCCCAGGCTGGATGCAACGGATGTCTGCAACGGCCCGAAGAGGACGTTGGCGTTCGTGCAAGACCCGGTAATGAAAGCACCTAAGCCGCCGACGAACGGAGCAACGATAGGATATGCATTGCCTGTTGCGAATACGAGAGCATCAGCGATTTCCTTGGTCATGCCGGAGTAGGTCATGATCTTAGCGACGACGACGACGGCGATGATGGTCAAGTACGTGAAGCGCAGGCCGACGAAGTTATCTTTGAAGACCTGAGCGATCTTGCCAATGGAAGCGCCCTGATAGAGGCCGCCGAGGATGGTAGCGATGAAAATCATGACGCCAGGAACAGCGACCCAGGTAAAGGTATAAGGTTTAGCCCCCGGGCCAGCATAGATAGGAACAGTCGTCTTAATCGAAGCCAGCGGACCGTTGATGAACGGGAACAGTTTCGACGTGCCGACGAGGAATACGAAGATGAGGATGAAGATCATAGCTGCTTTGACGCCTTCACCGAAGGAAACAGCTTTCTGGTTTTCCGCATCGATATCAAACTTGTATTCCGGGTTGCTCGTGGATTTGCAAGCGCGGGAATAAAGGACGATGACAGCCATGATGATGATGGACGAAACCATAACCGGCAGTTCAGCACCGATAGTCATGGAAATGAACAGTTCCGGAATAGCCAGGGCCAGGCCGGAGAGCAGAGTTACGATACCGACGCCTTTGATGGCTTTGATACCGCCGCCGATGCAGATGACGATCAGGAACGGAGCGATGAGGTCAGGAATAAAGGATACGATCGAAACTTTCGTAGCCAGGACGCTGGAATCCAAACCGGTGACAGCAGCCATGGTCGTCGTCGGGATACCGATGGACCCGAAGGACGGTGCTACGGCGTTGGAAATCAAGCAGGCAACGATGGTCTTGATCGGCGGATAGCCGAGGGCAACCAGCATAGCAGCCGGGATAGCAACAGCAGTACCAAAACCTGCCATGCCTTCCATGAACGTCCCGAAGCCCCAAGCGATGAGCAGGAATACGACACGTTTATCTTCACTAACCGTGGTCAGCATCTGTTTGATGACTTCCAGGCTGCCTGTGGCTACAGTCAATTTGTAAGCGAACAGGGCCATGATGATGACCAGCAAGATCGGCCAGCATGCCAGGGCTACGCCTTCGAGGGCTGCCGAAATGGCAATGGGAACTGACATATTATAACAGAATACAGCGACAACAAATGCGATAATAGCCGCGATTGGGCACGCTTTCCAACCGGCCATCTTCAAGAACCCCAATGCTACAATCAGGAATAGGATTGGGAGCAAGGCCAATATAACCATTACATACCACCCTTTCATAGAAAAAATACGTTTCACGCCTCTAACAGGCACAGGGCTTATTCATGAACGAACCACGAATAACGCCATTTCTCTTTTAGATTGCATCCGGATACATGCTCTATGCTGTTATTATATACCCCAATGTCATATTTGTAAATTACATTTAGACATGAGCGTATACCTATTTTCGATATAATGCACACCAATGTTTACTATTTTGCATATTACTACACTAAAATGTGGAGTTTATAAGCCAAAAATAATCATTTATCAATTTATGAATGACTTTATGTAATTCTATATATCATGTACAAAGTGCATAGCCCTTTTAAGTGGCTAGTGGCTAGCAGTTAGTGGTTAGCAGCGGGATTTTAATTTAAAGCCATCCGCTAACTGCTAACAGCTAGCCGCTGACTGCTAAAAAAGGCGCTGTCTTCATGGGACAGCGCCTTTTTTTAAGTGTAAACTATAAACTTTTATTCTTTTCTGCCGATGCGATGACAGCGTTCATGGTAGCAGCACGGAAACCGCTTTCTTCCAAGGTCTTTACGGCTTCGATAGTCGTACCGCCTGGCGAGCAGACGTCATCTTTCAGGGCTCCCGGATGGCGTCCCGTTTCCAGGACCATCTTGGCCGCCCCCAAGACGGTCTGGGCCGCAAAGGTATAGGCCATCTGGCGGGGCATCCCTTCGCGGACGGCGCCGTCCGCCAGGGCTTCGATGAACATGTAGACGTAAGCCGGGCCGCTTCCGCTGAGGCCGCAGACGGCATCGATGAGTTTTTCATCGGTCACGACAGCTTTGCCGAAACTGGAAAAGATAGCCACGACATCGGCCGTTTCCGCTTCACTGACGTTGATGTTCGGCGAAACCGAAGCCATGCCTTCACCGACCATGGCCGGCGTATTGGGCATGACCCGGACGATTTTCGTTTCCGGACATGAGGACGCTCTTCGTCGACAGGGTTTCCCGGACAGTTTCCAGGGCCGATTCCATGATATTCGGTTTGACAGCCATGATCAGGCCTTGGGACTGGCGCGCCAGTTCCTCCGGTGTATCGACGACGACGGCCCCCGTTTCTTGAGCCAGGGCTTCGGCTTTTTCCCGGTGAATATTATAAAGATAGATATGATCTGCAGCGATGGCCTTGGCAGCGACCAGGCCCTTGACGATGGCCCGGCCCATATTGCCCGTCCCGCAGACACCGATTGTCTGGAACATAGGAAGACTCCCTTTCCGATACGGACTTACTGTTTAGCGCCGACGGCATCCAGCGTCGATTTGATCTTGGCAGCCAGGCCGTGGATCTTCTTCTTGGAAACCGAGCAGACAGCCAGGCGGATGCCTTTACCCAAGGGAACGAGGAAGATATTTTCTTTTTCCAGTTCGTCGCAGACTTTCTGGGACCCTGCCATGGGGATGGTGATGAAGAAGCCCGAAATGTACCGCAAATATTTCAGCCCACATTCGTCGGCTTCTTTCATGAACAAATCAGCCCGTTCCTGGATGAGGTGGAAATATTTAGCCCGTTCGGCATCGAGTTCAGCCACTTTGGCCGGGTCCTTGCAGATGTTGGCCATGACCTTCATGGCAGCGCTGTTGGAGTTCGACCAGGTAGCACGGCTGGTATACTGGTTGATGGCGACAAATTCATCGGCAATATCCTTGTTCGGCGTGACGCAGATCATGGCGCCCATACGCTGGCCGTACATGGTGAAGCCTTTACTGCAGGTGTAGGCGACGACGATGAGGACGTTGTCCGGCATGTTGCCGAATTTTTTGAAGAATTTGCGACATTCGTGTTTTTCACCGCTGTAATCGAGGTAAGCGACGTCGGAAACGAAGATGATGTTCTTGTCTTTGCCTTTGACGACATCTTTCAAGAAGGCCAGGACTTCGTCCCATTCCGAATCAGAGAGGCCGTAACCGGTCGGGTTGTTGGCCGGCGAATTCATGATGATAACGGTGTTGTACTGTTTGGCAACCATATCGCTGACGTTGGCTTTGAAGCTTTCCATATTGAAATGGCCATCCGGCGTGAGCAGTTCAAATTCGCGGAGTTTGCGGCCATTGTCGTTGCACATGGAACCGTAAGCTCCCCAATGCCAGTCACTGGTCAGGACTTCATCGCCCCATTCGGAATAGTTGTGGATGACGTGATGAAGGACACCGGAGCCACCAGACGTAGCACAGGCACGGATATAGCCTTCCGGACGGGATTCACCGAAGCACTGGTCGATAGCCGCTTCCAGATAATCAGGATAGCCCTGGATCGGCGCATAAGCGACAATTTCTTTCGGCGTCAAGGCTTTATAGGCTTTCTGGACGACGTCGAGCATGATGAGATTCCCATCTTCATCGAGCATGGAACCGACAGTCCCATTAATAACTTTATCTGCCCCCAATTTTTCGCTCAAAGCCACGGCACGGTTGTTAGCACCAAAAATCTTATCTTCAGCACTCTTCCCTTTTGCCTGCGGTGCGGCAACACTTTTTACCATATGAATCAACTCCCCTTTCTTATGTACATATACATTTATACCACATTCAAAATCGAAAGACAATAAACAGTCTGCATATATCTGTCATGTATTCAAAATACAAAAGGAATAACCGCCCTTGGACAATCAAAGTTAAGCCCATTTGCCATCTCAGCATAAAACGGTTGAAATTATATCATGGCTCCCCTATAATAGGGAGTATATAACATATTTCGTGTTACTTTTATACATTTTGATTTTATGAAAAGAGGTCTTTCCCATGAATCGTGTATTACGTTTCGTATTAGCCGCCTTGCTGGCCTGCTCGGCCCTCGTGTTATCAGCCTGCCAGAACAGTCCGTCTGGCTCGAACGACAAGAAGACGTACAAAATCGGCGTCCTGCGCATCGACGACAGCCTGCCCCTCTATACGGCAGAATCAGAAAAACTCTTTGCCAAACACGGCGTCGACGTCCAGGTCATCGAATTTAGCTCGGCTGCAGACCAGCAAAAAGCCATGGAAGCCGGCGAACTCGATGGCATGATGACCGATATGATCGTCACGGGCCTGCTGAAAAAAGCCGGTACCGACGTCCGCGTCGTCGCCATGGCCCTCGGTGCCGTTCCCCAAGAAGGCCGGTTCCTCGTCGTATCGTCGCCGAACAGCAGCCTTACGACGCCGCAGCAGCTGGCCGGAGCCGCCGTGGCTATCTCGGAAAATACCATGATGGACTATTTGATGAACCAGTATGAACAAGAACTGGGGATTCCTGCAGCCGAAGTCCATACCGTCCAGATGCCGAACCTGGCCCTGCGCACAGAAGCCGTCCTGGCCGGCAAAGACATCCAGGCGGCCATCCTGCCGGATCCGCTGGCAGCCTATGCCGTCCAGCAGGGAGCCCATGTCGTCATCGACGATACGAAACTCCAGAAAAACTATTCCCAGTCCGTCGTCGTCCTGACCCAGGACATGATTGAAAAACACCACGACGATGCCGTCCACTTCCTCGATGCCTATAACGAAGCCATTGAAAAACTGGACAACCAGCCCGATGCCTACCGCGACATGGCCATGAAGAAAGCCAATATCCCGGCAGCTGTCGCCGGTTCGTACCGCACGCCGTCTTACACGGCCCATGCCCTGCCGACCGAAGAAGAAGTCAGCCGTATCATGAACTGGATGGTCCAGAAAGGCCTGTTGCCCAAGGCCTACAGCTACGATGAAATGGTCGCCCATGTCCAGTAACGGCAAGGTAAGGGAAGCGCTGCTGCAATTGGACGACGTGGGCCTCGTCTATCAGGGCAGCCACGGCCCCCAGCGCGTCTTGCAGCATATCAGCCTCAGCCTGGACGAAGGCCAGCACCTGACCGTCGTCGGGGCATCGGGCTGCGGGAAATCTTCCCTCTTGCGGCTCATCGCCGGCCTGCAGGCGCCGACGGAAGGACAGATCCGCTTTGCCAGCCAAAAAATGACCGGTCCCCGGCCGGATCTGGCCATCGTCTTCCAGGATTATGGGCTCTTCCCCTGGAAGACCGTCGAAGAAAACATCCGCTTGCCGGGACAGCTCCACCACCATTCCCTGAACAAGGACCAGTTAGAAAAACTCTTGCAATCGCTGGACCTGACGGCCGTCCGCAAACATTACCCAAGAGAACTTTCAGGCGGTCAGAAACAGCGGACCGCCCTGGGCCGGGCTATGGTCATGCAGCCCAAGCTGCTGCTCATGGACGAACCTTTCTCGGCCCTGGATCCGGCTATGCGCCATCAATGCTATGACCTGTTCCGGAAATACATAGGAACCAGCTCCATGGCGACGATCATCGTCACCCACAGTCCGGAAGAAGCAGCCGCCCTGGGCGATAAGACCATCGTCTTTGCCAAGACAGGAGGTGTCATCGAAGATGTCCGGAAAAACGAGTAATCCCATCGATGTGCCCCATCTCCTGCTGGCCTTCTTCCTCATCGGTGCCATATGGCAGGCTGCCAGTATGGCTTTGAACAAACCGTTATTGCCGGCACCGTACCGCGTCTGCCAGACCTGGTACACCCTGATGACGACAGGCGTTCTCTGGCCGCACATCGCCTCCAGCCTGTACCGCATGATCTGCGGCCTGGCCCTGGCCCTGGTGACAGCCGTCCCCGTCGGCATGGCTGCCGGTCGCAGCCGCCGCTGGGACGCCTTGTTGTCGCCGTTCCTCTATATCTTCTACTCCATTCCCAAAGTCGTCTTCCTTCCGGTCATCATCGTCGTCCTGGGACTCGGTGATTTTCCGAAGATCTTCATCATCGCCATTACCGTCTTTTTCCAAATCGCCATCATGGTCCGCGATGCCGCCAAGGCCATCCCGGAAGAACAGGTCATGACCATGCGTTCCCTGTGCGGGACAAAATGGCAGGATTTCCGCCACCTCATCTGGCCGGCCTGCCTACCGGGTATCCTGACAGCGCTGAGAACATCCCTGGGCATCGCCCTGGCCCTGCTGTTCATTACCGAAACGTTCGCCGCCTTTTCCGGCCTGGGGTATTTCATCATGAACCGCATGGAAGTCCGCAACTATGAAGAAATGTACGCCGCCATTTTGACCCTGGCGGCCATCGGCATCATCGCCTACATGGCCCTCGATATAGCCGAACGGAAACTCTGCCCGTGGAAGAAGTAGCAGTTAGGGGGTAGATGTCGCTGTAGGGGACGCCCAAAGGGCGTCCCGCTGTGAATCGTGGGTATGACCCTTCTGGGATATGGGGCTTTTTTTC
>OHVZ01000924.1_pt1 | contig 10911 bp, 7 predicted proteins | sample 1579561 | NCBI WGS metagenome assembly OHVZ01 (sample SAMEA3882547, study PRJEB24775) | human gut metagenome | biome: human-associated habitat; feature: intestine environment; material: feces | place: Netherlands | collected 2009/2010
GGAGGAATCGACTCCGCCGGACAGTGCGCAGAGGACTTTTCCGTCGCCTACTTTTTCGCGGATAGCTTTGATGGATTCTTCTACGAAGGAGTCCATGTGCCAGTCGCCGGCGCAGCGGCAGACATTGTATACAAAGTTGGAAAGCATTTTCTTTCCTTCTTTGGTGTGCAGAACTTCTGGATGGAACTGGGTTGCATAGAGGTTTTTCTCTACGTTTGCAACGGCTGCTACCGGACAGTCATCCGTATGAGCGATGATCTCGAAGCCCGGAGCTGCTTTGGAGATGTAGTCGTTGTGGCTCATCCAGCAGATGGTGGAGGGCTGAACATCCTCGAACATCTTGCTGCTGTTGTCCACAAAGACCTCGGTCTTGCCGTACTCACGCTCAGGGGCGCGGCAGACATGACCGCCCAGCAGGTGCATCATCAGCTGGCTGCCGTAGCAGATTCCCAGCACAGGGATGCCCCAGTTGAAGATCTCGGGGTCGATGGTGGGCGAATCTTCCAGATAGACGCTGTTGGGGCCGCCGGTGAAGATGATGCCCTTTGGATTCTTGGCCTTGATGACCGAAAGATCGGTTTTATAGGAATAGATCTCGCAGTAGACATTATTTTCTCGGACGCGGCGGGCAATCAGCTGATTGTACTGTCCGCCAAAGTCCAGCACGATGACAGTTTCATGCTGCATGATGTTCTCCTCCCTTTTTCGAGATGTTTCTATAGGTAGATTTAGTATAGCACATCTCACAACGAAAATCGACAGTCTTTGTGAACTTTCCCGATTTTATTTTGCACGAACAGGATGCCGCAGTACCGTTTTCAATTTTTCCGGTGCTGTCCGGCGCGGATCGCTGAGGTAAATTTCGTGGTGGCGGCGGTACCCTGTAAAATCTGTCTCATAGCCCTGTTCCCGCGCAAAAGCATCCATCTGCTCCAGCGTCTCCGGTTCGGCATCATAAGAACCAACATGCATACACTGCACACAAAGTCCCTCATCATAGTGGAGGAACTGCACTTTGGAGAAATCCTTCTTCTTTTTTGCAGTCGCTTCCTGAACGGCCCAATCGAACACTTCCTGGGTCACGAAATCCGGCAGGCGGATCATACTTGTCCACTCAAAGCATTCTTTGTGGGCGTAATCCACACCGTCCACCCCCTCCTGATGCCACAAACCCTCCAGCGGTGGGACAACATATTCAAAGTAACCGTCGATCTTATGGCTTCCCTTGTAGCTCATCTTGATGGTAAAGGCAATGCCATACAGCAACTCCATTGCCGCCTGATACTCTCCACCTGGTTCATTGGGGTCTCCCCTGCCCTGTACAGACACAAAATTCATCGGCGGAACAGTCACAATACCCGGCTTCCTGGGTGGAAGATAAAACTCCTTGTACTCCTTCTTATAGTCAAACGCCATCGTGCAATCCTCCATTCTCCGACATCTTGTTTCTTTAATGTCAGCATATCATAACAACCTTTATTTGTAAAGCACTTTTTGGCAAAAACAAAAATCCCCTGCCATCTCGGGCAGAGGATCTGATAGCGCAAAAAGAGCCTCCCCACTCTCCGGAATGGGAAGGCTCTTTGTAAGTTTAACCTTTTGCCTTAGAACAGGCGCGAAGGGTCAAAATCACTCAATGATCTTGCCAACAACGCCGGAACCAACGGTACGGCCACCCTCACGGATAGCGAAACGCAGGCCCTCCTCCATAGCAACGGGGGTCAGCAGCTCAACGTGCATCTGAACGTTATCGCCGGGCATGCACATCTCGGTGCCTTCGGGCAGGGTGATGATGCCGGTCACGTCAGTGGTACGGAAGTAGAACTGAGGACGATAGTTGGAGAAGAAGGGGGTGTGACGGCCGCCTTCGTCCTTGGTCAGAACGTAGACCTGGCCAACGAACTTGGTGTGGGGATGAATGGAACCGGGCTTGGACAGGACCTGGCCACGCTCGATCTCGGTCTTGGCAACACCACGCAGCAGGGCGCCGATGTTATCGCCGGCCTCAGCGTAATCCAGCAGCTTGTGGAACATCTCGATACCGGTAACGGTGGTCTCGCGCTTCTCATCGGACAGACCGACGATCTCGACCTTCTCGTTCAGGTTCAGCTTACCACGCTCCACACGGCCGGTAGCCACGGTACCACGGCCGGAGATGGTGAACACGTCCTCGACGGGCATCAGGAAGGGCATATCCTCCTTGCGGTCGGGAGTGGGGATCCAGCTGTCAACAGCATCCATCAGCTCCTTGATGCAGGCATACTCGGGAGCGTTGGGATCGGTGGACTCGGAAACCAGAGCGTTCAGAGCGCTGCCGCGGATGATGGGGGTCTCGTCGCCAGGGAAGCCGTAGAAGTCCAGCAGCTCGCGAACTTCCATCTCGACCAGCTCCAGCAGCTCCTCATCGTCGACCTGGTCGCACTTATTCAGGAAGACCAGCACGGAGGGCACGTTCACCTGACGGGCCAGCAGCAGGTGCTCACGAGTCTGAGCCATGGGGCCGTCGGAGGCAGCGATGACCAGGATAGCGCCGTCCATCTGGGCAGCACCGGTGATCATGTTCTTGATATAGTCGGCGTGGCCCGGGCAGTCGACGTGCGCGTAGTGACGCTTCTCGGTCTCGTACTCGACGTGAGCGGTGTTGATGGTGATACCACGCTCGCGCTCTTCGGGAGCCTTATCGATGGAGGAGTAATCGGTGTACTCCGCCTTGCCCTGCAGAGCCAGGAACTTGGTGATGGCCGCGGTCAGGGTAGTCTTACCATGGTCGATGTGACCGATGGTGCCGATGTTAACGTGGGGCTTAGTTCTCTCAAATTTCTGCTTAGCCATTTGAAATGATCCTCCTTAACATTTTTGTATCGTGTGTGGGGCAGCGTTACAGTCTAACACTGCCATTTTACAGTATTTTGGTGGGAAAATCAATCGTAAAATACGGTTTTAGAAATTTTCCCGGCCGGTGCGCTTGGCGATCAGCTTCTCCTGCAGGCCCTTGGGCAGCTCGATATAGTGGCTGGGCTCCATGGTGTACTGACCACGGCCCTGGGTGCGGGAACGCAGGTCGGTGGCATAGCCGAACATCTCGGCCAGCGGCACGAACGCGTCGATCTGCTGTGCGCCGGAACGCATCTCATAGCCCTGGATCTGTCCGCGCCGGGCATTCAGGTCGCCGATCACATCGCCCATGTACTCGTCGGGGACGATGACACAGACCTTCATAATGGGCTCCAGCAGCGTGGGATCCGCCTTACGCATAGCCTCTTTGAAGGCCATGGAACCGGCGATCTTGAACGCCATCTCGGAGGAGTCCACCTCGTGATAGGAACCGTCGAACAGGGTGACCTTGACATCCACCACGGGATAGCCAGCCACGGTACCGGAGAGCATGGCGCCCTGGATACCGGCATCGATAGCGGGGATATACTCCTTGGGGATGGCACCGCCCACCACGGCGTTGACAAACTCGTAGCCCTTACCGGACTCGTTGGGCTCCACGTGGATCTTCACATGACCGTACTGGCCCTTACCGCCGGACTGGCGGGCATACTTGGTATCCTGATCCACAGCCTTGCGGATCGTCTCCTTGTACGCCACCTGGGGCGCGCCCACATTGGCCTCCACCTTGAACTCGCGCAGCAGGCGGTCCACGATGATCTCCAGGTGCAGCTCGCCCATACCGGCGATGATGGTCTGGCCCGTCTCCTCATCGGTATAGGTGCGGAAGGTGGGGTCCTCCTCGGCCAGCTTGGCCAGAGCGACGCTCATCTTCTCCTGACCGGCCTTGGTCTTCGGCTCGATGGCCACGCGGATCACGGGCTCCGGGAACTCCATGGACTCCAGGATGATGGGATGCTTCTCATCACACAGGGTGTCGCCGGTGGTGGTATTCTTCAGACCAACCACGGCGGCAATATCACCGGAGTAGACGGACTCGATATCCTCGCGGTGGTTGGCGTGCATCTGCAGGATGCGGCCCATACGCTCGCGCTTGCCCTTGGTGGCATTGAGCACGGAGGAACCGGTGGTCAGCGTGCCGGAGTAGACACGGAAGAAGCTCAGGCGGCCCACATAGGGGTCGGTCATGATCTTGAACGCCAGGGCTGCAAACGGCTCGTCATCGGAGGACTTGCGCTCCTCTTCCTCGTCGGTCTTGGGGTTGACACCCTTGATGGCGGGGACATCGGTGGGGGCGGGCATATAGTCCACGATGGCGTCCAGCAGCTTCTGTACGCCCTTGTTGCGATAGCTGGAACCGCAGGTCACGGGCACCATCTCCACGGCACAGGTGGCCTGGCGGATGGCGGCGCGGATCTTGGCGGTGGGGATCTCCTTCCCCTCCAGATACAGCTCCATGATCTCATCATCGAACATGGAGACCGCATCCAGCAGCTTCTCGCGGTACTCGTTGGCAAGGTCGACCATATCCTCGGGGATAGGCTCCACGCGCATATCCTTGCCTAACTGATCGTAATAGATATCGGCATCCATCTCCACCAGGTCGATGATACCCTTGAAGGTATCCTCCTTCCCGATGGGCAGCTGGATGGGGACGGCGTTGGCCTTCAGCCGGTCGTGCACCATGTCCAGCACGTGATAGAAATCCGCGCCGGTGATGTCCATCTTGTTGACGTAGATCATCCGGGGGACATGGTAGTGATCGGCCTGACGCCACACAGTCTCGGACTGGGGTTCCACACCGCCCTTGGCACACATGACGGTGACAGACCCGTCCAGCACACGCAGAGAACGTTCCACCTCAACAGTGAAGTCCACGTGGCCCGGGGTGTCAATGATGTTGATACGCGTCTGGGGGAACTGATCCTTGGAGCCCTTCCAGTAGCAGGTGGTCGCGGCGGAGGTGATGGTGATACCACGCTCCTGCTCCTGCTCCATCCAGTCCATGGTAGCGGTACCCTCGTGCGTCTCACCCAGCTTGTAGTTCACGCCCGTGTAGTACAGAATACGCTCTGTGGTCGTGGTCTTGCCTGCATCGATGTGTGCCATGATGCCGATATTTCTTGTGTTTTCCAGTGTAACCTTTCTCGGCATACCGTTCTCCTTTTTGTGTCGTTGGTATGATTACCAGCGGAAGTGGGCGAAAGCCTTGTTGGACTCCGCCATCTTGTGGGTGTCCTCGCGCTTCTTCACGGCAGAGCCGGTGTTGTTGGCGGCGTCCATGATCTCGCCGGCCAGGCGCTCGGCCATGGTGCGCTCACCGCGGGCGCGGGAGTAGTTGGTCAGCCAGCGCAGACCCAGGGTCTGACGACGGGCGGGACGAACCTCCATGGGGACCTGATAGGTGGCGCCGCCCACACGGCGGGCCTTGACTTCCAGGCTGGGCATGATGTTTTCCATCGCCTGGGTGAACACTTCCAGAGGATCCTTCTCGGTCTTGTCCTTGATGATGTCAAAGGCACCGTAAACGACCTTCTGGGCGACGCCCTTTTTACCGTCCAACATGATGCTGTTGACCAGCTTGGTCACCAGCACGGAGTTGTACATAGGATCGGGCAAGATCTCTCTCTTGGGAACATTACCTCTTCTGGGCACTATGCTTCCCTCCTTCATAAAAATATGATTTCACAGGTACTCAACAGCTTGCGAAGGCTGTTGTACGGCCTGCCAAAGAGGTATTTTTATATATAGTATATAAGAAACCTTTTCGGCAAAGCTCATGCTGCAAGTTTTACTTGCTCTTGGGGCGCTTTGCGCCGTACTTGGAACGGGCCTGCATACGGCCGGACACACCCTGGGTATCCAGCGTACCACGGATGATGTGGTAACGGACGCCGGGCAGGTCCTTGACACGGCCGCCGCGGATCATCACGACGGAGTGCTCCTGCAGGGAGTGACCCACGCCGGGGATGTAGGCGGTGACTTCGTAGCCGTTGGTCAGACGCACACGGGCGATCTTACGGAGCGCGGAGTTGGGCTTCTTGGGGGTCGCAGTTCTGACGGCGGTGCAGACGCCACGCTTCTGGGGAGAGCTCAGGTCGGTCTCCTTGTTCTTCAGCGTATTCAGGCCCTTCTGCATAGCGGGAGAATTGGACTTGTAGGTGCTCTTCTTCCGGCCCTGCTTGACCAGCTGGTTAAAAGTAGGCATTTGGTTTCTCCTTTCGTAAGATTTGTGGGACGTATGTCCCTTTATTTTTCCACGGAACAGAGGGTATCTATTCCGGATGGAACGTTATTCAGCCGTTCAGGACGGCCACAGCGGCGGCAGGCACGGCGATACCGCAGGCAGTACCCAGCTGCCGCAGCGTCATGCTGCTGTCACAGGGGATGGCCTTTTCCGCGCACAGGGCGCGCAGGGGATCGGTGAGCCGGGGATCGGCGTCACAGGCCAGATAGACGTGGGCGGCAGCACCCTGGACAAGGGCACGACGGGTCTGCTTCAAGCCCACGACTTTTCCCTTGGCGGTCAGTTCTCCGGGCACAGGCGCTCTCCTCCTGTCGTCGCATAACAAATCCCGCGGGCAATTCCCGCGCAATTTGAAATTATAGCATAGCTGCGCGGAAGCGTCAAGTGTGTTTCGCGGGAAAGTTTGTGAATTCCACTGAAATTCCGTGGATAATTTCAGAAGATATCACGAAAAGCTACCCCGGATGCGCTTCCGGCGTCCGGTGAAAAGAGGAGGCCGGAGGGCCTCCTCTTTCGGATGTTCGGTTTCGGCTTACAGTTCGTCGCCGGTGTCCGTCTCGGGACCGTCGCGCTCAGGGAGCTCCGCCTCGTCCATGTCCGCCGGCGCCTCCACAGGTGCGGGGACCTCCGTGTGCATGGCCTCGGCCTCGTCCTTCTTCTCGGCCTCGGTCTCGGGGACCATCTCCTCCGCCAGCTGGCGATAGGCGGTCAGGCCGGCGCCGGCGGGAATGAGCTTGCCGATGATGACGTTCTCCTTCAGGCCGACCAGGTGGTCCACCTTGCCCTTGATGGCGGCCTCGGTCAGGACCTTGGTGGTCTCCTGGAACGAGGCGGCGGACAGGAAGGAGTCTGTTGCCAGAGAGGCCTTGGTGATACCCATCAGCAGCTGGGTGTAGGTGGCCTCCTGCAGCTCCTCGCCGTCCTCACGCTTCTCGCCGGCGGCGATACGGGCGCGGACCGCTGCGTTGGCGTCCTCCACCTCCATCACGTCGGCCATAGCGCCGGAGAGCAGCCCCTCGGCGTCGTTGGCATCCTCCACGCGGACCTTACGCATCATCTGGCGCACGATGACCTCGATGTGCTTATCGTTGATATCCACGCCCTGCTGACGGTAGACCTTCAGGACCTCCTGGATCAGGTAGTTGTGGACCGCGGAGGCGCCGCGGATACGCAGCACATCGTGGGGGTTCAGTGCGCCGTCCTGCAGCTGACGGCCCTTCTCGATGACCTCGCCGTCCTGCACCAGCAGGCCGGTGTGGGGCACCGCGTAGGTGCGGGTATCGCCGTCATCGGCGGTGATGATGATATTCAGCAGGCTGCCCTTGGTAGCCTCCTCGAAGCGGACCTTGCCGCCGATCTCGGCGATGGTGGCCATCTTCTTGGGCTTGCGGGCCTCGAACAGCTCCTCCACTCGGGGAAGACCCTGGGTGATGTCGCCGCCGGCCACGCCGCCGGTGTGGAAGGTACGCATGGTCAGCTGGGTACCGGGCTCGCCGATGGACTGGGCGGCAATGATGCCGACCGCCTCGCCGGGGCCGACGGGCTTGCTGGTGGCCAGGTTCATGCCGTAGCACTTGGCGCAGATACCGCTGTGGGCACGGCAGGTAAGCACGGTGCGGATCTCGGCGGAGTGGATATCGAAGGACTCCATCAGCGCGGCGTCGTCCTCGGTCATCATGTGATCCTTGGAGATGAGTACCTCGTCGGTGCCGGGCTTGAGGATATCGCGGACCGGGAAGCGGCCCTTGATGCGCTCGGAGAACTTCTCGATGACCTGACCGCCCTCGCTGATCTCAGACACCACGATGCCCTTTTCCACACCGCAGTCGGCCTCGCGGATGATGACATCCTGGCAGACATCCACCATGCGGCGGGTCAGATAGCCGGAGTCGGCGGTACGGAGGGCCGTATCGGCCAGGCCCTTACGGGCGCCTCGGCTGGAGGTAAAGTACTCCAGCACGGACAGGCCCTCACGGAAGTTGGCCTTGATGGGGATCTCGATAGTCTTACCGGCGGTGTTGGCCATCAGGCCGCGCATACCGGTCAGCTGACGGATCTGCTTCATGGAACCACGGGCGCCGGAGTCCGCCATCATGAAGATGGGGTTGTACTTGTTCATGTTGGCGGTCAGGGCGTCAGTAACGTCGGCGGTGGTCTTTTCCCACTCGCGGACCACCAGCTTGTAGCGCTCCTCGTCGGTGATGAAGCCCATGTTGTACTGATCCTCGATCTCCACCACGCGCTTTTCGGTCTCGTCGATCAGCTCGTACTTGGCCTTGGGCACCGTCATATCCGCGATGGAGATGGTGATGGAGCCGCGGGTAGAGTACTTGTAGCCGGTGGCCTTGATGTTGTCCAGCACCTCGGCAGCGATGGTGAAGCCATACTGCTTGATGGTCTTGTCGACGATCTTGCCCAGCAGCTTCTTGCCGCAGGTCTCGGTGATCTCGTAGTCAAAGAACTTGTCGGAGGGTGTACCGTCCTCGTTGAAGCGCTTGACAAAACCCAGGTCCTGGGGGATGTTGCGGTTGAAGATGATGCGGCCGGCGGTGGCGCGGACCACATGACTGACCTTCACACCGTTCAGCTCCTTGGTCACGCGGACCCAGATGGGCTGGTGGATACCGATGATGTGCTCGTTGTAGGCCATCAGCGCCTCGTCCTCATCGCGGTAGATGTTCATGTGGACGGAGGCTTTCTCCTCTCCGGTAAGCTCATCGTAGGTCTTGCCTGCCAGGGCGAAGTCCACGCCCTCGGGCCACAGCTCGTCGTTGGTCATCTGGCTGACGCCGTTCTCAAACCGCTCGAAGGTCAGGTAGTAGGAGCCCAGCACCATATCCTGCGTAGGCACGGTGACGGGGCCGCCGTCCTGGGGACGCAGCAGGTTGTTGGCGGACAGCATCAGCAGACGCGCCTCGGCCTGTGCTTCGGCGGACAGAGGAACGTGGATAGCCATCTGGTCGCCGTCGAAGTCGGCGTTGAAGGCCGTGCAGTTCAGGGGATGCAGCTTCAGGGCGCGGCCCTCCACCAGCACCGGCTCAAAGGCCTGAATGCCCAGGCGGTGCAGCGTAGGTGCACGGTTCAGCATGACGGGGTGGTCCTTGATGATCTCGTCCAGCGCGTCCCACACCTCGGTGCGGCCCTTGTCCACCATCTTCTTGGCGGACTTGATGTTGTTGGCGCTGCCATCCTCCACCAGCTTCTTCATAATGAAGGGACGGAACAGCTCCACAGCCATCTCCTTGGGCACGCCGCACTGGTAGATCTTCAGCTCGGGACCGACCACGATAACGCTTCGGCCGGAGTAGTCCACGCGCTTGCCCAGCAGGTTCTGGCGGAAACGGCCCTGCTTGCCCTTGAGCATATCGCTCAGGGACTTGAGGGCGCGGTTGTTGGCGCCGGTGACAGGGCGGCCGCGGCGGCCGTTGTCGATCAGGGCGTCCACCGCCTCCTGAAGCATACGCTTCTCGTTGCGGACGATGATATCGGGGGCCTTCAGCTCCATCAGGCGCTTCAGGCGGTTGTTGCGGTTGATGACCCGGCGGTACAGGTCGTTCAGGTCGCTGGTGGCGAAACGGCCGCCGTCCAGCTGCACCATGGGACGGATCTCCGGGGGGATGACGGGCAGCACATCGATGACCATCCACTCCGGCTTGTTGCCGGACAGGCGGAAGGCGTCCACCACCTCAAGGCGCTTGACGATGCGGGCCTTTTTCTGGCCGGAGGTGGTCTTGAGCTCGGCGTGGAGCTGCTCGCTCAGCTGCTCCAGGTCGATCTGCTGCAGCAGCTCCTTCACAGCCTCGGCGCCCATGCCGGCGCGGAAGTCGTCCTCGTACTTCTCGCGCATATCGCGGTATTCCTTCTCGGAGAGGATCTGGTTCTGGGCCAGAGGCGTCTCGCCGGGATCGGTGACGATATAGGCGGCGAAGTACAGCACCTTCTCCAGGATACGGGGGCTGATGTCCAGCAGCAGTCCCATACGGGAGGGGATACCCTTGAAGTACCAGATGTGGCTGACGGGGGTGGCCAGCTCAATGTGGCCCATACGCTCGCGGCGGACCTTGGCACGGGTGACTTCCACGCCGCAGCGGTCGCAGATCTTGCCCTTGTAGCGGATCTTCTTATACTTACCGCAGTGGCACTCCCAGTCCTTCGTCGGCCCGAAAATGCGCTCACAGAACAGGCCGTCGCGCTCGGGCTTCAGAGTACGGTAGTTGATGGTCTCGGGCTTCTTTACCTCGCCGTAGGACCACTCGCGGATCATTTCCGGAGAAGCAATGCCGATCTTGATGGCATCAAAGGTTGCGTAACTCATAATTCAGCTCCTCCCTTTCCTTAAAACTCGTCGCCTTCGTCGTCATAGGAAGCGTCCACTTCCTCGTCGGCGACGTAGTCGAAGCCCGCATCCGCCAGCTCATCCTCGTCGGCGTAGCGGTTCTGTCTTTCGTTGTCGGCATCCATACGGGCCAGGTTGAAGGTATCCAGGGCGTCCTCGTCCTCCTTCAGCTCGATCTGGTTGCCGTCGGCATCCAGCACCTGGATATCCAGGCACAGGGACTGCAGCTCCTTGACCAGCACCTTGAAGGACTCCGGCACACCGGGCGTGGGCACGTTGTGGCCCTTGACGATAGACTCGTAGGTGCGGACACGACCGGTCACATCGTCGGACTTGACGGTCAGGATCTCCTGCAGGGTGTAGCTGGCGCCATAGGCCTCCAGCGCCCAGACTTCCATCTCGCCGAAGCGCTGGCCGCCGAACTGCGCCTTGC
>OHVZ01000926.1_pt1 | contig 10892 bp, 9 predicted proteins | sample 1579561 | NCBI WGS metagenome assembly OHVZ01 (sample SAMEA3882547, study PRJEB24775) | human gut metagenome | biome: human-associated habitat; feature: intestine environment; material: feces | place: Netherlands | collected 2009/2010
GAAACGCCTGTGACACCGCCTGTGGGCAAGCGGCAGGAGGTGGCATCAAAAAAAGGATCTCGGTCGGGACAAGGCTTGCCCGCTACCGCGCCCAGCTCGACCTCATCCAAAGACGAGGACCGGATGACGAGTGAGGAACGCCCCTCTGTGCTGGAACGCCTGAAGGGCTACAAGGCACAGTTGGATCAGCAGCAGAAGTCTGCCCCGACCAGGGAGTTAAAAAGGAGTAAAAAAATGCGGTAATTTTAAGTTATGCTTAAAATTACTTGCAAATCACGAAATATAAATTATCATGGAATTATAAGCTTTATTAGGGAGGGAATATAATGTCCATTATCGTAAGTGTATATCTAAAAGAAGGCATTGTTATGAGTGCGGATAGCCGGTTAACAGGAATCACCCCTTGCAAGGATGGCGTCAGGGACCAGTACACAGTGAGTGATAACGGTCAAAAACTATTCCTGATCAAAAATGGGAATATTGGGATTTCGAGCTGTGGAGATCAAACTCTTGACGGTAAGACAATTGCCGATTTTATTCGTTGCTTCGAACTGGAAGAGGTACGCTCCGAGGATACTGTAAGCGACGTTGCTAACAAACTTGCTGCATATGTAAAAGGTAAACACGCAGGAATTGTAATATTCCATGTTTGCGGATATGTCAATAGTGAGCGATTTGTGTATAGAATCATAGATTCCGATGAGCAGCATGATATTACTTCGGAAATAGATGTACCGGGACAATGTGCTGCAGTATGGAATGGCGAGCCTAAAGTCATTGCTAACTTACTGACAGGAGAACACGCAATCCCCATTGAATGGCGTTGCATGCAGTTAAAGGATGGCATTGATTTCGCCGAATTTTTGGTCGATGTTACTTGCAAAATACACCGGTTTCAAACCGGTATAGGTACTTGTGGAGGCCCTATTGACACACTCCTAATAACAAAGGACTATTCAAAATGGATTAAGCATAAAATATTAGCTCCATAAGAACACGGCCCTGAATGAGACCATCTCATTCAGGGCCGCTTTTTACATGAAAGAGGTGAACTGCCTGAAACAAACATCCCAGCAAAGCAGCCTTATTTTCCGTCTTTTCCTTTACATTCCAGTCATCTGGGCGGCGCTGCTCATTGCTCCGTCCCTGGGCGGTGGCCTGCCGGATCTACTCTCCAACCTGACTTCCGCCTTGGAGCACCCGTTCCACATCCAATGGACAGACAAGAGTCTGTTGTCCATTCTCGTCTGCACCGGCGCGTATCTCATGGGGCTGTGTCTCTATGCTTCCGGACAGGGCAGGACACGGGACGGAGAGGAACACGGCTCCGCCGCATGGGGCTCTCCCCGGCAGCTCAACGCGCAGTTCCGTCAAAAGCAGAACAAGATCCTCACCCGCCATGTGCGGCTGGGGCTGGATACCCACAAGCACCGGCGCTCACTGAATGTGCTGGTCATTGGCGGCAGCGGCGCTGCTAAGACCCGCGGCTATGTCAAGCCCAACATACTGGAAGCAAACAGCAACTATGTGATCACGGACCCGAAGATGGAGGTGCTGACCGCCACCGGAGGGTATCTGAAACGGCAGGGATACGACATCCGAGTGCTGAATCTGGTAGATCTGTCGCAGTCGGACGGCTATAACCCGTTCCGCTATCTGCGGGATGAAAAGGACGCGCTGAAGCTGGTGAACACGCTGATCCAGGCAACGACGCCCAAGGGCAGTCACGAGTCCGATCCGTTCTGGTCGAAGTCCGAGACAGCACTGCTGCAGGCCATCATCCTCATGCTGTTCCAGGAAGCGCCGGAATATGAGCAGAATTTTTCAATGGTGCTGCGTGTGCTGGAATATGCCGAAGTGAAGGAGGACGATGACGAGTATGTCTCCCCGCTGGATCTGCTGTTCCGGGCAATGGAGTATGAGAACCCGGAAAGTGTTGCCCTGCGGCAATATAAGGTTTTCAAGCAGGCGGCGGGCAAGACAGCGAAAAGTATTTTGGTAAGCGCCGCCGTGCGGCTGGCCCCATTCAATCTGCCGCAAATCAAGGCCATCACCGACCATGATGACATGGATTTGTATACTTTAGGCGAGAGAAAATGTGCTCTTTATGCCGTGATCCCAGATAATGATACGACCTTCAATTTCCTCGTCAGCCTGCTGTACTCCCAGATATTCCAAACGCTGTACTACTGTGCCGACCAGATCCACCACGGGGCGCTGCCGTGTCACGTCCACTTTATTTTGGACGAAGCGCCATCGGTCAATCTGCCGGGGCTGCCACGGGAACTTGCGACCATGCGTTCCCGAAATATTTCGTGCAGCACCATCATCCAGAACATGGCGCAGATCAAGGAACTGTACAAGGATTCGTGGGAAACCATCCCCGGCAACTCGGATACCCTTCTTTACCTCGGCGGTAACGAGAGCAGTACCCACAAATACATTTCGGAGGCCCTGGGCAAGTCCACCATCGACACCAAGACCCACGGGCAGACCAAAGGGCGGTCCGGGTCTTACTCCACCAACTTCCAGATCAGTGGGCGGAAACTGCTGACGCCGGACGAGGTGCGGATGCTGGATAACCGGTATTGTATTCTGTTCATCCGCGGCACACGGCCGGTGATGGACGAAAAGTATGAGCTCATGGAGCATCCCGCCATCCGCTATACGATGGATGGCGGCGGACCGCCCTACATCCACCACGGGACGGCAGAGCCTCCCATTCCGGGAGAGCCGCTGTTCCAAACTGATTTTGACAATGAAAAGGAGAATGCTGCAGCATGAAACATGATTTGAACAACAAAAATTTTGAGAGAAAGGCAACGCGCGTCTATTCCGTGTTTGCCTGCGTTGCCCTGCTTCTGGTCGCCACCGCAGTGCCTGCGCTGGCGGCAGATGACCCGCTGACGGTGGTCAACAACCTGTCTGATTTCATTTTCTCGCTGATCCGCGCCATTGGCCTCATCCTGCTGGGCTTCGGCATCCTGCAGGTGGGCCTGTCCCTCAAGAGCCACGATCCCTCCCAGCGCGCCAACGGTATGCTGACGGTGGCAGGCGGTATCGTCATCACCTTTACCAAGGAGATCCTCTCCCTCATCACCGGCTGAAAAACGCGGCAGGGTGAACGGCATGATACCGTTCACCCTGTTCTTCCCGTAGGAGGTGATTTTGAATGGGAAGTGGAAACTGGATCGTAGACAATTTGAACTCTGCGCTGGAAATGTGGAACGGAAGGCTGGCAGAGATCTGGCAGCTCATCAGCACCTCGCCGGAGTCCTTCAAGGGCGGCGGTGTCTGGAATGTCATCGTGAACATCAACGATGGATTAAAAGCTGTGGGGTATGCGTTGTTGGTGCTGTTTTTCGTGATGGGCGTGGTCAAGACCTGCGGCAGCTTTACCGAGATGAAGAAGCCGGAAGTGGCCTTCAAATGCTTCATCCGCTTTGTGCTGGCGCAGGCGGCGGTATCGTGGGGCATGGAGCTGATGACCGGCGCGTTTCGCGTTGCCCAGGGCATGGTGACGACCATCATGGATTCCTCCGGGCTGACGGCGATGTCTGCCACCACATTACCGGATGAACTGGTGAGTGTCATCGAGGATGTGGGCTTTATTGACTCCATCCCCCTTTGGGCGGTGACTCTGCTGGGCTCTCTCTTTATCTGGGTGCTCTCCCTTGTGATGATCCTGACGGTGTATAGCCGTTTTTTTAAGCTCTATATCGCGACGGCTATCGCGCCTGTGCCTTTGGCCAGCTTTGCGGGACAGCCCTCCAGCAGTATCGGCGTAGCCTTTTTGAAAAGCTATGCCGCCATCTGTCTGGAGGGCTGTGTCATCGTATTGGCTTGTGTGATCTTCTCTGCCTTTGCCTCGTCCCCGCCCGCCATCGCGGACGATACGCTGGCGGCAGCCACTATCGTATGGAACTATGTGGGCGAACTGATCTTCAATATGCTGGTGCTGGTGGGCGCGATCAAGATGAGCGACCGCATCATCCGGGAGCTGATGGGCCTTGGCTGATTCAGCGCCACAGGCCCTCTGTGCTGACGGTGTCTTCGCCGTTCTCCCGTGCTTTGCGAACACGGTAGGAGAAATACTCCATAGCGGCAGCGTCATCCCGTGCCTGCATAACAAGATCGCAGACAAAGCGGATCAGCGAAAGCAGCCAGGACAGCACCACCAGCCCTACAAGGGCGAACAGGATGCGGTCTGCCAGCACGGTATGGGCGCGATACCAGCCGTGGAACACCGTCAGCATGGACACGGTGTACAAAAGCGGGATGGTCATCCGTGTCAGCGCGGCGAACCGGGAGAGAAGCGCCAGGACGCCAAGCCCGGCGATCATCAGAAAAGCGATCATGTGTCACGACCTCCTTCATCGGGTTTGTGGCATAGTACCATGACTGCACAGACAAAGCAAGAGTCTGTTCAGCAAAACTCAGAAAAAACTCGGAGGTGATCCATTGGAGGTCCGCATCAACAAAGAAGTACGAAATTACCAGGAAAGCCTATTCTTCGGGCTGTCCCTGCGGCAGTTGCTGTTCGCACTGCTGGCGGTCGCCGTGGCAGTGGGCGTATATTTCGGCCTGCGCCCTGTGCTGGGGAATGGGGAGATCGGCTGGGTCTGCGTGCTTGCAGCCTTTCCCTTTGCACTGGGAGGCTTTTTTCAGTATAACGGCATGACGCTGGAACGCTTTCTGCTCGCGTATATCCGCTCGGAATTCCGGTTTCCCCGCAGGCTCGTGTTCAAATCGGACAACATATACGCCAAAGCTCTGGAAAATTCAACGATAAAGGAGGCTCTCAAACTTGATTAAAACTCTGCAAAATACACTGAAGCAGGACAAAGAAAGATTTACGGTTCCGAGATCTGTACAGGACATCATCCCCATCCGCCGCATCTGGCCGGATGGGGTCTTTCAATTTGGCAGCAAGTATTCTAAAACACTGCGTTTTAGCGACATCAACTACGCCATCGCCTCGAAAGAGGATAAGACGGCGATGTTTCTCAGCTATTCCGAGCTGCTGAACGCACTGGACACCGGCTCCACCACGAAGATCACCATCAACAATAAGCGCCTGGACCGGCGCAATTTTGAGCAGGAGATCCTCATCCCGCCCAAGGGAGATGATCTGGACGGCGGACGCAAGGAATACAACGCCATGCTGCTGGATAAGGTTACCGATTCATCCAACAGCGTGGTGCAGGAGCGCTACATCACCCTGTCCGTCCATAAGAAAAATGTAGAGGAGGCCCGCGCATTTTTTGGCCGCACGGTCCATGACGCCTCTTCCCGTCTGAACCACATGGACTCCCACTGCGAGGAGATGGATGCGGCAGACCGCCTCCACATTCTGCATGATTTCTACCGTGTGGGAGAGGAAAGCGAGTTCCGCTTTGACCTCCGGGAGAACATGAAGAACGGGCACTCCTTCAAGGACGCCATCTGCCCGGACAGCATGGAATTCAAAAAAGATCATTTTATCATGGGCGGTAAATATGGCCGGGTGCTTTTTTTGAAGGAGTATGCCAGCTACATCAAGGATTCCATGATCAACGAGCTCACCAGCCTGAACCGCAGTCTCATGCTGTCCATTGATATCATCCCTGTCCCTACCGATGAGGCGGTGCGGGAGATGCAGAACCGCCTGCTGGGTGTGGAAACCAATGTGACCAACTGGCAGCGCCGGCAGAACGCTAACAATAACTTTTCTGCCGTTGTCCCTTACGATCTGGAGCAGCAGCGCAAGGAGACCCGCGAGATGCTGGACGATCTCACCACCCGCGACCAGCGGATGATGTTTGCCGTGGTGACGCTGGTGCATCTGGCAGACAGCAAGGAAGAACTGGACAGTGATACGGAAACGCTCCAGTCCATTGCCCGCAAGCACCTCTGTCAGCTCACGACGCTGAACTGGCAGCAGGCGGACGGACTGGTGACGGCGCTGCCGCTGGGCCTGCGCCGCATCGATGCCCTGCGCACACTGACCACGGAAGCGCTGGCTGTTCTCATGCCCTTTAAGGCCCAGGAGATCTGGGACCGGGGCGGCGTGTACTACGGGCAGAACGCCATCAGCAAAAATCTCATCGTGGCGGACCGCAGGCAGCTTCTCAACGGCAACGCATTCATTCTGGGCGTCTCCGGCTCCGGTAAATCCTTCAGCGCCAAGAAGGAGATGGTGTCACTGGCGCTGTCCACGCAGGACGATATCATCGTCATCGATCCGGAGTCGGAGTACCGCCCCCTCATCGAAGGGCTGGGCGGTCAGGTCATCAACATCTCCGCCACCTCACCCAACCATATCAACGCCATGGATATGGAGCAGGGCTATGGGGACGGAGAGAACCCCGTGGTGCTGAAATCCGAGTTCCTGCTCTCCCTCTGTGAACAGCTCATTGGGGCAGGCAAGCTGTCTGCCAAGGAAAAATCCGTCATCGACCGCTGCACCGCGCAGGTGTACCGGGACTATATCCGCAGCGGCTATCACGGCGCGGTCCCCACCTTGCAGGACTTCCACGCCGAGCTGCTCCGCCAGCCGGAAAAGGAAGCACAGGATGTGGCGCTGGCCATTGAGCTGTTTACAGACGGCAGTCTCAACACCTTTGCCAAGCCCACCAATGTGGACACCAATGCCCGTATCCTCTGCTATGATATCCGGGATCTTGGCAAGCAGCTTCTGCCGGTAGGTATGCTGGTGGTGCTGGACAGCATCTTCAACCGCATCATCCGTAATCGCGGGCTGAAGCGCAACACCTGGATCTATATCGACGAGATCTATCTGCTGTTCCAGCATGAGTACAGTGCCAATTTCCTGTTCACCCTCTGGAAGCGTATGAGAAAGTATCAGGCTTGCGGCACGGGGATCAGCCAGAATATCGAAGACCTGCTCCAGTCTCACACGGCCCGCACCATGCTGGCCAACAGCGAATTTCTCATCATGCTGAATCAGGCGGCAACGGATCGGGAGGAATTGGCGCGTCTGCTGAATATCTCAGACAACCAGCTCTCCTACATCACCAACGTGGACTCCGGCCGGGGCCTCATCAAGTGCGGAAGCGCTATCGTGCCTTTTGTGGATCATTTCCCCAAGAACAAGCTCTACCGCTTGATGACCACAAAGCCCTCGGATCTGGCTGCGTGATAGCCCATGGAGAAAATTAAAGAAAAACCGGCGCTGGGTGAGCGTGTCAAAGAGAAAGCTGTATCCGCTCCAAAGGAGCTTTTGCGCAAGGTGTTGGATGACGGCTCGGAGCGTCTGCGGGCTCAGCTCCGGGATACCGCCCAGCAGGGGCGGCGGGATGAATATGGCGGCGACGCCATTGAGGACACCGCCGCCAGCGGCCTGCGCCGCGCCGAAAAGGAACTGCTGAAGCAGCGCAAGAAGAAAAACGCGGAGCAGAGCGCGTCACCCCAGGGTGACGCCTCTGCCCCCAGTTCCAACAGCGACGTGCCGCCTGTCATCCACACCAGAGAAGCCGAAGCGGCGAGGGTAAGCACTCCTCCGCCGCCTGCGCAGGAACAGGCACGGCAGGCGGCTATGAAGCAGGCAGTCAAGACGAAGAATGCCTATATCAGTACACAGCGGAAAACGGTCATGACGGCAGCACCGGAGCCGCAGCGGCAGGGTCAGCAGGCGTTCATTCAAGAGCAGGGCCGCAAAGCGTCCCGCCAGCAGGTGCAGCGCAGGCAGGCAGAGCAGCGGTTCCGACACCAGGTTGATCTGCGCGGTGATCCGCTGCGTTCGGAATATCCCACATCCCGTGGGAGAGAGCTACCCAGCAGGGAGAGGATCAAGGAGCGCGGCAGCATCCAGCCGCCGAAGAAACATCGGCTCCCCGAACCGAAAGCACCGGAGCACGCCGCAGGGATCATGCCGAAAGTCCGTGAAGGTGGCAAATCTGCCGTGCAGTCCGCCGAACAGGCTGTGCGCTCCTCCACCGCCCATGCGACTGCGGCCGGAACACACGCTGCCAGAGAAGCAGCCATGCAGATGGCCCTGCGGCAACAGACGACAAAAACGGCAGAAACCGCGGTGCAGAAAACCGCACAGGCGGCAGGCCGTGCGCTGCGCGCTATCATTGCCGCTGCCCAGAGCTTACTTGCAGCAATAGCGGCTGGTGGGAGCACAGTTGTAGCCATGGTGCTGGTGATTTGTCTGATTGGACTTCTGATCGTGTCGCCTTTTGGAATCTTTTTCTCCGGCGAGGACAGCGGCACCGGCCACACCATGCCGGATGCTGTCAGCATGATGAACAGTGAGTTTTCCACCCACATCGAGCAAATCAAGGCGGAGAACCCCTACGACGAACTGGACATGGACAACGCGGGCAGCGCCGCCATAATCTCCAACTGGCGGGATGTGCTGGCTGTTTATGCTGTGCGGACTACCACGGACAACGTTTCACCGGATGAGGTTGCTACGCTGACAGAAGGAAAAATGGAGATCCTTCGTGAAATCTTCTGGGACATGAACGCGATCTCCTACCATCTCGAGACTGTCTCGGGCGGTGAAGATGAGGGTGACACCGTCATCCTGCGCATCACCGTCACGGTAAAGGATTACCTGCAGATGGCGGATGAATACCGTTTCAGCGCCGATCAGCGGAAGCTACTGGAAGAACTCATGCAGCCGGAGTACCAGGAACTATTCGCGGCGCCCACCGGCAGCTACCAAGACATTGAGCTGAGTCCCGACGAGGTAGCGAAGATCATGGAAAACCTCCCCGCCGATCTCAGCGAGGCACGCAGAGAAGTTGTGCTGACAGCATATCAGCTCTTGGGCAGAGTCCATTATTTTTGGGGAGGAAAATCTTTGGTGATTGGCTGGGACTCCCGCTGGGGAATGCCGATGGAGGTCACAGCCGAGGGCAGCTCCACCACCGGCACTGTGCTGCCCTTCGGACTGGATTGTTCGGGAATGGTGGATTGGGTGTTCTACAACCAGAGCGGCGGACAATACGTCATTGGGCATGGCGGTGGGGCTACGGCACAGCATACTTACTGTACCCCCATTGACTGGAGTGACGCCCAGCCGGGCGACCTTGTGTTCTATCCGGAGGATAGCCACGTCGGCATCGTCTGCGGTTTCGACAGCAGCGGCAATATTATGATCATCCACTGCGCCAGCGGATACAACAATGTGGTGGTCACAGGGAAAGCTGGATTTACCACTGTCGCAAGACCGGAGTTTTATCAGGAGTAAACAGCAGAGGACCTCTGTCCTTAGAACGGCGTCCGCAGGCAAAGGTCCTCATGATGTGATTTTCGCATTCCGGAAGAAGCATGTGCGAACTGCCTGACAATCTACGCCCGGACAGCTCATCCGCGCTTCAGTTCCAGCCGGACATTCCCGCTTTCATCGACCTGCAGGGTCATATGCTTGATATGCCGCTCAAAGAACTGCTTTCGCTCAGAGGGCGACATTTCGATCCGGGTATTTCTCAGGGCGGCATCAAACATATCATTGACATTCAGGTGGACGGTGCTGTCGATCCAGCGGTACATCTCCTGAAACAGCGCCTTCTTCTTAATGTCTTCACTGTTGCCGGAATAGAAATCATCCAGATAGCAGTAGAAAATACCGGCGTCTGCGAGGGCAGCCTTCATGTCCGGCCCGCACTTCTCATGCTCGATCATCACAAGGAAATCGGCATCTGGCAAAGATGAGATCAGTCCCCAGTAGTCTGAGTCGCTGGAAACGATCACAAAGGAATCCACATGGTTCTGGTAATGCTCCTGGCAGGCGCGTGCAGTCAGCTTGATGTCCACAAGGGACTTGTTCTGCTTGATCCGCTCAGTCATGATGTGCTCGACAGGGATATCCGTATAGCTTTCGAGGATCCGCCATGCGGTCACGGTGTGGATGTCATCGAAAAGAAGGATCGTCGTGATTTTCTGCATGATCTCGCGGTCAAGATTCCTGAGCGTCGCACACAGCTTGTACGGGTCGGAATTCTCGCAGTCCACAACGATGACCGTCTTTTCGCTGGCATTGACGAAATCGTAGATGTTGTTCTTCACAAAGGCGCCGGCATCCGAAACCTTGCTGTACTCGGTAAAGGCATCGCAATGCCACTGGTAAAGCAAGTCCGCAAACTTCCTGTCGCTGTACAGGATGTTGCCCTCGTCTGCCGGCGCCCAGTTGATATACATCTGGTAGGGATAATAGGACAGATTCGCGTAGTAAAGGCCGGCCGCAGCTTTGGTCCCGCTCTCAGTCAGGCCGTCCGGCATGAGGAACAGCTCCTTGAGATACGCCCAGTTGATCCAGACGGGAAACAGGCTCTTGCAGTTATTGATGCGGTCGGAGATCAGCCGGTTGACCTCTATCACATGATGGCAGAGTTTCGTGCTGAATTTTGTGATGAAGTTGACGCCGTCATCCGAAAGCTGCTGGAGGCTGGCGGAAGGGATGAGCTCCGGCATGGAGAGCAGCCCACGGCACTCCATGCGCATTGCGTCGTTGATCCTTTTATAATTGCGCTCAATAGCGGTTCGGATGATACAGAGATTGCGGATGATCCGGGCATTTTTATCCCGCTCCAGCTGATCGTACAGCTCCAGCTTCGGCGGCTCATGCTCATTTTCAAAAATGCGCAGAGGAACGCCGATCAGATAGGCAACTTTTGATACAAGCTCATAGGTATGATCTTTGTGCAGCGCCCTTGCGGGCGCAAGCGTCTTTTCGCCCGGTGCGGTGGTACAGCCCATCATTGGTTCCTCCTGTGCAGTTAGTCGCCCAGCCTGTTCGTAGGGAATGGCTATGGTGTCATAAGCGATTTAACAAATCCATTATACCATAGATAGCAGCGTCGTTCCGTAACCGTCAAAGCTGAGGGCGGCTGGACAGACATGGGACAATAGTGGTGGGGAGTTGTGAAACTTTCCACCAC
>OHVZ01000928.1_pt1 | contig 10880 bp, 8 predicted proteins | sample 1579561 | NCBI WGS metagenome assembly OHVZ01 (sample SAMEA3882547, study PRJEB24775) | human gut metagenome | biome: human-associated habitat; feature: intestine environment; material: feces | place: Netherlands | collected 2009/2010
TGGCCTTTTCGCGCAGAAAATCCGTTACACCGCAAATGTTTTCCATCAGACCGTCAGGGTCCTTGAATGTATCAGTATTGATCTTTTGCAGGATGTAGCGCTTTGCCCCCTGCGCAGACGTTACCATAATGGCATACGTTTGATTGATATGCCCTTCGCCATAGGGAACAGGCTCTGACACCGAGCCATTCCATTGCCATGCAGCCAAAATTTCATTCATCATAAAATATCCTCTCAGGTTTCGTTTATGCCGCGATGCTGTACAACACGACGCCGGACACGGCGGCCCCCGCCATGACCTTGATGGGGCTGGGATTCCACTTGCGCAAAATAAAAAAGCCCACAAGGAAAATAGCTACTGCAATCAAATCCATACTGCCAAACCCCGCAGGGAAAGTGCGCTGCCCGTACAGGGCCATGCATAACAGGGAGATACCGGCGGAGGCGATCATAGCAATGACGGCGGGGCGTAGCCCGATCAAGATGCCCTGCATAACGCTAAGGCCGCGGAAACGGTAATACATGTAGGCCAGCGCCATGACGATGACGCAGGACGGGAAAATACAGCCAATCGTGGCAATCAGTGCCCCGGGCAGCCCCGCCACCTGAATGCCAACAAACGTCGCAGCGTTCACCGCGATGGGGCCGGGCGTCATTTCGGAAATGGCCATGATGTCCGCAAAGCCTGTCATCGTCAGCCAGGGGTGAATATCCACCACTTGATTCTGAATCAAGGGCATAGCCGCATAGCCGCCGCCGATGCTGAACAGGCCAACTTGGAAAAAGCTCCAAAACAGTTCAAGGTAGATCATTTGTCGCCCTCCCGCTTTTGCAGATACAGGGTATCCAGCGCACCGATGACACCACAGACCAGAATAATCAGGATGATGTTCACCGAGAAGAAGCGGGTCGCCACAAAAGCCGCCAGCATGACCGTAATGGGAAGCCAGCGTTTCTTTTTCAGAATAGGCCACATCATATTGATGACGACGTCAAAGATGACTGCCGCCACCCCGGCCAGCATGCCGGCCATCGCCATGCTCACGTACTTATTGGAGCGGAACGCCTGATAGAACACGGAGATGATGGAAATGATGATAAGCGGCGGCAGTGCTGCACCCACCACAGTAATCAGTGCGCCGGGGATACCTGCCACATGGTAACCTACCAAAATAGAGGCATTGATGGCGATGGAGCCGGGGCTGGATTGGGCAATCGCCGTTAGATCCAGCATTTCTTCCTCGTCAATCCAATGTAGTTCTTTCACGAAGCGCTCCCGCATCAAAGGGATAATGACGAAGCCGCCGCCGAAGGTGCAGGCGCTCAGCTTAAAGGTAGAGAGAAACAGCTGCCAGTATTTATTTTTCTTGTCCAATAGAATCGGTCTCCTTTTCAGTGATACATTTGAACAGCGCGGATCATTTCGTACAGGCGCGGTTCCGTGTAGGCGAAAAACTTTTGTAGGGCGTTGCAATAGCAACTGCGCTGCGCTGCAGCTGCCGTATTTCGGTCGCGCTTGCAGCCACCACGGCACAGCCGTACCCATTTGCATTGCTGACATTCTGCAGGTATCTGCCAGCCATCCGTGATAAACGTTCGCATTTTTTCGCCGGTAAGCAGCGATTGCAGGGTATCGTTTTGAATCGTACCAAGTTTATAGGCATCCAAGCAGAAGAAGTCGCACGGATACACTGCGCCACTCTCCTCCACGACCATGTAGACACCGCAGGTTCCGGTCGTGGAACAAGTTCCCGCCGGGCCACCCAAAAGTAGCTGAATATAATCTTCAAACAGGCGGATGCTGACATAGGTGATGGTTCTCCAGTCGCGGTACCATGCGTCGAACAGTGCGCACAGGAACTGCGCATACAGTTCCGGTGTGAGGGAGTAGGGCATCATGCACATCCGGGGTGCCGTCCAAGCTGATACCTACGAGAAAGTGTTCTTTGCTGAAAAATCAGCCCATCCATCGGTAATGGCAAGACCATTTGTCTGGATAGCATATTGCACGGCAACGTGCTTTTGGTTGTACTTTCGCACCGTCTTCGTAAAGAAACAAAAGAAATCCAGTCCGGTCAGCGTTGGCTCGCCGCCCTGAAAGGCGAACGAAACAAAGCCGCCCGGCTCAAGTTCCGCAAAGCAGCGTTAAATCAGCGTTTCCGTCGTTGCCTGTGACATCATACAGTCGTCGGGGTTCACGCAATTCTGCTGCTCATCTCGGTAAAAGCAATATTGGCAGCGCATGTTGCAGTAGCCCGCTGCGGGTTTAATCAGGAATTAAAGCTGCTTCATAGCACCTCGGTATGCTGTAATACGGTCACGGGTGTTTTGCCCACAAGCAGGGTGTACCCATCGGTGTAACCCTCTTCACGGTTTTTTAGAGCATCAATCAGCAGAGTGCGCAGCGCCGTCACGCGCTCTGGGTTTTCCTCCAGCACGTTCTTCGTCTCATTCGGGTCGTCGCGCAGGTTGAAGTACAGCTCTCGCCCGGTCTGAGAGTACCAGATATATTTATCCTTTTTCGTCAGGATAAAGTGCATGGAATCCTCGCCCAGTGTATGCTCACCGTGCAGATATTCGCGTTCGACGGGGTGCAATAGGCTCGTGCCGTCCACGGTTTCGGGAATCGGTGCGCCCGCCAGCTCCAGCAGCGTGGGCATGACGTCGCGCAGTTCTGCCAAATCAGTGCAAACCGTACCATGCTTGCCCACATAGCGCTCCGGTCCGGAGATAAACAGCGGCACCCGGATGCTGCCCTGGAACGGCTTTGCTTTCTGGAACATCAGGTGGTCGCCCAGCATCTCGCCGTGGTCGGACACGAACAGAATTATGGTATTATCCATGATTTGCTCCTCCACCAGTGCGGAGACTAAACGCCCGATTTGATGATCCATGTGCGTGATGGCCGCATAGTAACCCGCCCGCAGCTGGTGGATGTAGCTTTCATCCGAAGGTGCCGTCTGGGCATGGTAGCTGTGGCTGTCACGTTCCCAGCGGACGCAGTCGTTCCAATCACCGCGCCAAGGCTCGGCCAGTGACTCATCTTTGTACAAATTCAAGTAATACTCCGGGGCATCCAGCGGAGGATGTGGCCGCACAAAGCTGGCCATCAGGAAGAATGGCTTCGAGCGGTCACGGCAGCGCAGAAAGTCTCGGCACTCGCTGGCGACCCAGTTGGTTGGGTGATACTTTTCCTCGTAGATCCAGGGGCGCACGACCCAGCTATTGCAGTCAAGACCAGTGTCCACCGGGTCTGCATCCACGCCAAGCTGCTGTTTGAGCCACCAATAATAGTCATCGGCCACACGCTGATCCTCATAGCTGGGCGTGGTGGGGCGGCGGTAGGCATGGAGATAGCCATCATGCAGCCGTACATCGTTGAATCCCAAATTATTGCGCAGCGGGTGAACGTGCATTTTACCGACGCACTGCGTATAATAGCCCGCCTTGCTCAGTTCCCCAGCCAGCGTGTGGGTATAGTTCCACGGCACTAAATCCTCATACCCGACGCGACCAGTGTGTTCCTGTGACATACCTGTGTAAAGAGAGGCACGTGCGGGAACACAGGTCGGACAGGCAGAATAGGCGTTTTCATAGCGCACGCCCTCTGCGGCCAGTGCATCGAGAAACGGTGTTTTTACATCCGGGTGTCCGGCAATACCAAGGCAATCGCCGCGCATCTGGTCTGCCATAAGCAGGATAATATTAGGATGTTTATCCATAACAAACCTCATATCAATGTTTTTGCAGCCAAAGGCGTGCCGCACAGTACGGCACGCCTTTTTTCTGCTTTACAGATTATACCATTTGATCTCGTTTGCGTCCATGTGCAGGGTAAAGCTGCTTCCATCGCCGGTGTAGACGGTGGTGTCCTGCGGTTCGTAGGTGTTGTTGACCACGCAGTACTTGCCGTTCTTAACGTAGGCATGGACTTCCACATTGTAGTTCGTGCTGAACCATTTGTGCAGGTCGGCTTCATCGTGGGCAGCCCACAGGATGGCGCGGTACAGCACGCGGTTGTTCACAAAGCTGTACGGCAGACCGCTGATATACACACCGCGCCCCTTGCCGTACTCATGCGCAGCCATCTGGACTTCCTTGTCACGCTGAATGAGAATTTCTGTGCCTTCCCATGCAAAGATGTTCTTCTTGCCCTCGCCAAAGTCCACATCATGGTCGGGGCAGTCGGCCAGAATAAAGTGGTCGCGGTGCTCGTCCCAGTTGTACTTGTCGTAGTTTAGGGTGAAGCCCGTTTCCTTCTCCACGCCAAGCGGCGCGGACAGTTGCAAATAGCGCCCCTGATACTGGTGGCCGCCCGGTTCGCCGACGCCGATCAAGCCGCCGCCACGATGGACAAAGCCCTTGACAGCAGAGGAAATTTCCGGGTCCTCCCAGACCTTGCCGCCGGTATGGGCGGTATCGCCGTCGCCTACGTTGATAAGGACATCAATGCTGTCCAGTACCTTCGGGTCGACCTTGATGTCGTCAAAGCTGATGAACTTCACATCAAACGGCGCACCGGACAGAGCCTCGATAACACCCGCATAGCTGTAGTTCTGCTTCTGGTACAGTGCATGGTGAACCATGTGGCAGCCCCACGCGCGCTGTTGCCCCCAGCTGTTCAGCACAGCCACGGTCTTGACGCAGTAGGGCGTCGTGCCCTTGATGTTCTCATACAACTCACGGAACTCGTCGCAGACGCTCTCGACATAGTCGAGGAACTCCGGGAACTCGCAGGCCAGCTTCAGGTAGCCGCCGTAGCCGATACGATCAATGGGCTTGCGCAGGATGGCACGGCGAGCCGTGACCCAGTTCACCTTGGCCTCGCGCACGGGGTCGCCGCCCTCGTGGAAGGTATCGGGGAAGAAGTAGGGCAGGAAGCGTCCCTCGGTGTACTTGACGCCGGGGATGTCGGAAATCAGGCGCAGGGTGCTGCCGTTGCCGACGCTGCCGACGATGGCATCGACGCCGGATTTCTGAAATTCCGGCATGAACGGCTCACAGCCGATCCAATGGTCGCCCAAGAACATCATGGCTTCCTTGCCGTATTCGTGGACGATGTCGGTCATTTCTTTCATCAGACCGGCCACCTCACGGCGCTGGAACGCCTGAAAGTCCTTGTACTCCTTGGTGGGCACGCGGTACTGGTTGTTGTAGTAGCCCTGATCAATGATAAACTCCGGGCGGAATTTGTAGCCGACTTCCTTCTCAAACTGCTCCAAAATATAGGGAGAAACGGACGCCGAGTAGCCGTACCAGTCAACATACTTCTCGCGGCGCAGCTCGTCAAACACCAGCGTGAACAGGTGGAAGAAGGTCGTAAAGCGCACGACATTGACATAGGGATGGCTTTCCAGATACTCACGTAGGCGGCGTAGGGTGTAGGCGTGGGTCTTGGGCTGGCGCACATCGAACGGGATCTGGTGCTCGACATCCTTCCAGTCGTTGATGACCGAATTGTACATGTGGACGGGATCCCAGATCAGGTACGCCAAAAAGCTGACCGTGTACTCGTGGTAGGCGGCGGGGGCGTCGATGACAACGCTTTCGCTGGCGGCATCATAGTGCCAGTCGGCGGTGGGGACAGGCTCGCCCGTCGTGCGGTCCATGACCTCCCACCAGCGGGCAATATCGTCATGGTCGTTGACCTTCATCAGCTCGCGGCTGATGCCCGTCATCAGGGGGATGGTCAGCGCACCGCCTTCAGCGGTGTAGAACGGCGTCATAATGTAGCACTGCTGGGTTTCGTCGGGGTTGGCCTTTGCCCATGCGTTGTCCTTACGGGTAGTGTAATAGGTGGCGTAAATCTTTGCGCCGGTGTCCTTCAGCTCCTGCGGAAACTCAGTGCCATCGCAGTCGCGGATGGCATCCGCGCCCCAGCGCTTGAGCAGGTCGAGGGTTTCAGGGACGGCGTCCATATCGGTGGGGATCGTTACACGGCCCATTTTTCTTACATCATTCATATAAGGATTCTCCTTGAAACGTAATATTTTGAATGGAGGAAAGTTAAATCAGCCCTTAACGCCGCCACTGGTAGCACCGACAATAATCTTTTCAGACAGGAAAAGATACAGCAGGAAAGTAGGCAGGAACACAATGATAACTGCAGCAAACATAGCACCGTACTGGCCGGAATATTTCATTGCGTTGACAATCTGCAACAAACCGACACCAACAGGGGTCATAGAATCGCTGGTGGTGAAAATCAGCGCCATGAAGAACTCGTTCCACACAGACATGAAGTTGAAAATCGTAACCGTAATAATGGCGGGCTGAACCAGTGGCAGCATAATCTGCCAGAACGTCCGAGAATGGCTGCATCCGTCTATGTAGGCCGCCTCCTCATAAGACCGGGACAGTGATGAGAAGAAATCCAGCAGGTAAATCGTGGTATACGGTACGCGCAGCATAATATACAGCACAACCAACAGCACGCGACCCTTGATGCCCCACTGCACAGCCAAAGAGTACAGTGGCATGATGATCATAATAGTGGGAACACTCATGGCAATGACCAAGCCGATACGGATGGCCTTACCGCCGACAAACTTCCAGCGAGAAAGCACATAAGCACCGGGCGCGGAAATAAGCAATACGCCCACACAGGAAACAATGGCATAAACCAAGCTGTTGAAGAAATACAGCGATACATTTTGGGTGTTCCAAGCTGTGACGTAGTTATCCCACTTCAGACCATTGGAAAAGTCCATAACACGGCCCGTCAGAATTTCCTTTGTTGAGGAAAGGCTGGCGCAGACGATCCAGAACAGGATGGCAGCCGTAAGCGCGACCCACGCGCAAACAATGATATAACCGGGCAGAAGCCGAAGCTCTTTCTTCCAGTTGATTCTATCGTGATATTTTCCCATAACTGCTCTCCTACCTTAATACTCCAGATCCGAGTCTTTCAAGATCAGGTTGGTGATAACGTACACAGCAATGATAATCAAAGTCAGCACAACGCCAACCGCTGCGCCCGCACCAGCATCGCGCTCGACAACGCCCTTGCCGCCGAACACTGTATCGTACAGGTACACAACGGGCACAATGGTAGCCGTTTCTGTATTGATGGGGGAGAACATCTTCGTCCACAGGAAGAATGTAGTCGCATTGATGCTCCAGAAAGTAACGCAGGTGCGAATCACACCTTTCAGCAGGGGCAGCGTAATCTGGAAGAAGCGGTCAAAGATATTCGCGCCGTCGATGGTGGCAGCTTCGTATAAATCCTGCGGGATACTTTCGATGCCGCTGATGAAAATCAGCATATAGTAACCAACGCTGCCAAAAATGAAGGCAATCATCATGGCCCAGAAAATCAGATCTGTACCCAGCCAGCGGACATTCTCACCGCCGAATACTTTGACGATCTGGTTCAGTAGACCATAATCATAGTTGAACACATACTGAATCCACATGGTAGCCAGCGCCACGGCACTAATGATGTTGGGCATATAAATGGCGGCCTTAAAGAATTTTGCGCCGCGGATGCCGCTGGTCAAAATCACGGCCATCAGCATAGACAGGCACATGGTAATGATGCCGCCCACCAGCCAAATCATCACCATGTTTTTCATGGAACTGATAAAGCCGGCATTACGCAGGATTTTGAAATAGTTTTGCAGCCCATAGAAGCTCCATGTACTTGTAGATGCCGTAAGGCTCTCTACCTTAAAGAAACTCATGATAATCGTCCGAACGACCGGATAGACATACATGAACAACAGGCAAAGAACGGTGGGCAGAATGAATAGGAAAATCATTGTCTTGTTCTTTTTCATACTGGTAATACCTCAAAAATGAAATGTCATAGGCAAAGACAGCACCCATTCAGGTGCCGCCTCCATTCAGATCGAGGGAATCCTGAATAAATCCATTATAACCGCATCGCTTGACGGCGTACCATGATTTATTATAGGATTAGTCGCACAGGGTATCCAAGTAAGCGCAGTAGTCAGCGCCGGTTGCGTACTTGCCTTCGAACAGCTCGATCATGGAACTCTTGATGAGGGACCAGTCGTCCAGCGTGTTCAGAGAACCACACCAGCTCATCGGGGTGGTGGTATTCTTCAGTGTCTCAACAGAGCCAGCCAGGACAGACTCTTTCAGGCGGGTGTCAGCGGGGATCTGACCGCCCTTGTCAACCAGCTCCTGCCCGCAGGTGCCGGTAACAATGGTCATAATGAAGTCAAATGCAGCCTGCGGGTTCTCACAGGAAGAGGAGATGGCCAGAGAGTTTGCACCGGCGTAAGCAGAAGCATCAACATTGCCATCGACTTCAGGATAGTTGAAGAATCCCCAGTTTACAGGCTCACCAACAGCAGCATCAACCTCGGAAGTGACATAGTTTGCGCAAGCAACCATAGCAGCCGTGTCAAGGCCAACCTTGGTCTGGCTGGCAGGATAAGCATCGGGCGCGCCCTCGGCCAGATAACCAGCGTTCACGAAATCAATGATTTCCTGTGCAGCCGTTACAGCAGCTTCATTGTCAGCCCAGCCACCGTTCTTACCCAACTCGGCAATGGTGTCCTCGCCCAGATGGCGGACCAGATGGTTGTAGAAGTTGAAGTTTGCGTAAGCACCGTCCAGTGCCAGCGGCTCATAGCCGTTGTCTTTCAGGGTCTGGCAGACTGTCAGGAACTCATTCCAAGTCTTGGGGGTGTCGGTGATACCGCAGGCATCGAAAATGTCCTTGTTGTAGAAGATGCCGCCAATCTGGGGCTGCTCTACGATGGAGTTGAGATAACCAGCCCACTCTTTGGCCTGATCATTGAAGCAAGCGTAGCTGAAGTCATCATAACCGACAGCGTTTGCCATCTCTGTCAGGTCGTAGGTGTAGGGGGCGTAAGCGTGACCGATACGGTTGTAGTCATCCTCAAAGATGTCCAGCTTTTCGCCGGATTCCAGAGCGGCAGAAATCAGGGTGTTGACATCACGGCCTTTCCACTCGATGTTGACCTGTGCGCCGGTTTCAGCCTCGAAAGCGTCGGCGGCGGCCTGAATTGCGGCTGCCTGAACCTCACCGGCAGACCACATGGACCACATGGTCAACTCAACGCCCTCGTACTTCTTGCCATCGGTAGCCGTAGACTCGGCAGCCGTGGATTCAGCAGGAGTAGCAGAGGTAGCCTCCGAGTTTTGAGTATTGCCACCACAAGCAGCCAGAGATGCTGCCATAGCAGAAGCCATCAAAAGTGCAACAATCTTCTTCATTCGTGTTTTCCTCCTAAGTGTAAATTCTGTGTCGGGATTACATCCCTTTCGCGGTGATTTAAGTGTAGTGCTTTTCCGGTTTTTTAGCAATTATTATCTTGCCCACCTGTTTTACAATCTTGCTATTCCGCCTCTTTTCGGCACATCGCCGGATTTTTGCAGGTATTTATTGTGCACTTTTACCATTTACTATTTTTTGGAAAAGTTGGTTGTTGACAAAAATGCCGAATACCGTCTTGCGCTTTTCAGTCTTGTGCAATATAATGACAATATACTACAGAATAGGAAGTGTGACCCCATGAGCCATATCAACTACTCCTTCAATCAGGATGATGATTCCCTGCCCCGCGATAAGATGAAATTACGCAATATTGCCTCCACAAGGTATAGCGGGGATTGGCCCTCCATTCCACATTCTCATAGTTATGCTGAATTATTTTATATTGTAGATGGTGCGGGGCAATTTCAAATCAACGATAAATTATTCCCGGTTCGGGCTCATCAGCTTGTTGTTGTAAACCCCAATGTTATCCATACAGAGGTCAGCTTGGAATCCCACCCGCTGGAATATATTGTGTTGGGTATCGAGGGGTTAGAATTTACGATTTCCGATACCTCCGAGGGCAGCTTTTGCGTTTATACGTTTGACGGGAACAACGATGTACTGCCCTGCATGAGAAAGATTCTTACGGAAATGCAGAATCGGGAATCCAATTTTCAGATACTTTGTCAGGCTTATATGGATATTATTGTGGTGCAGCTTATGCGAAATGCCAGTGTATCCGCTGTTCCTATTCATTCCCGGCTGCCTGCTAACCGTCAGTGTGCAACTGTAAAGCGCTATATCGACCACCATTATAAAGAAAATCTTACGCTGGATGAACTTGCTGAAAAGGTTAGTATCAGCAAATATCATATGGCACACGCCTTTAAGCGCGAATATGGGGTCTCACCCATCAACTATATCATTGACTGCCGCATCCAGGAGGGGAAGCGGCTACTGGCCGAAACCGACCTTGCGCCATCCCAGATTGCCAGCATTCTTGGCTTTTCTTCGTCCAGCTACTTTTGCAAGACATTTAGCAACATAGAGGGAACATCCCCGACAGAATATCGTAAAGCAAACCAAGTGAAATTTTGATGTCCACTTCCTATAAGCGAAACGATCTCGCAAACTAAAAGTCGGCATATAATAGCACACTTTGGCGATTTTTGTCAAATGATTCCGCCATGGATAGCGTGATTCAAGATCGTTCTCAACAAGAGCCTGCCACACTTCGTATGTATTGTCTGTGTCAGCAGCAAATATTTCTGCTGCTGTTCGGCAAGAAAGTACAATTCCAAATTTCCAAAACAAATAGCAGCCCGCGCAATGATATGTCCCCTATATAGCGAACAGTGAAATAAAGCACTGAAAACTATATAAGGGGGCATATCATGCTAAAGGCTGCTTTTCGCTTATTCTGCGATGTGAAACGCTCTGCATGAACTCCTATACTCAGGAAGCAAGTCGAGATACGGCTGCCAACGTCTGCGAATCACCGCAATCTCGTCATCATCTGCATCAGGATAAAAGTGTTCTCTCTTAGCTTCTTGAAAAACATCCGTTGCAACTTCGTTGAATAGTTCGGCACACAATTCATCCGCAGAAGTAATGATTTGGTCCTCCT
>OHVZ01000938.1_pt1 | contig 10802 bp, 10 predicted proteins | sample 1579561 | NCBI WGS metagenome assembly OHVZ01 (sample SAMEA3882547, study PRJEB24775) | human gut metagenome | biome: human-associated habitat; feature: intestine environment; material: feces | place: Netherlands | collected 2009/2010
TTCAATATTCCTCACTCGCTTGCTTTATGCCGATTTGGCAACTTTGTGCAAATCTGCTCATTCCCAACTGTTTACGTTCCAACCTCTCTTATTCTCCTTTGGCTGCTTTAGAGCTTTATGTTAACAAAACTAACTCGTTGTTTTTAGAAGAAAGAAGCGTTGAGTTGTGTTCCCGGAAATATAGTTTTTTGTCTTAAAGTTCTTCCAGTAAGATAGTTAAGTAGAATATCCATCAGCATCAAAAAGTGACTGAGTCACTGAGTCACTTTTTGGGGTATATCTAGCTATGCTTCATCATCATTATGAATCTCGTAGATAGCTCTCCTTTGTCGATAAAATAGTTATTCTATCACAAACTTTTCCAAATTCTGTAATACTATCATTTAAAAAAAGAGGAAATGCAGGAACGGCATTTCCTCTTTTATCTGGGGTATTGCTCTTATTCAGAAGAGCGAATTATTGCTTATCCGAGTCGATGAGGGCGAGCAGATGCTCTACTGCCACCTCCTGCGGAATGTTCTTTTCTACGCAAACCTGCTTGCGGTAGAGGCTTACTCGGTTAGGACCGGCGCCTACGTAGCCGTAATCGGCATCCGCCATTTCGCCAGGACCATTCACGATGCAACCCATGATGCCAATCTTCAAGCCTTTGAGATGCTTGGTTGCCTCCTTGATCTTGGCGATGGTTTCACGGAGATCGTAGAGGGTTCTGCCGCATCCTGGACAACTGATGTACTCGGTCTTGCTGGTGCGCAGACGGGCTGCCTGGAGAATGCCGAAGGCGGTTTCATCTACTGTCTGGGCAGGGATGTCGCCATCGTTCATCAGCCAGATACCATCGGTAAGACCATCTATCATCAGTGCTCCCATATCGGCTGCTGCCTCCAGCTGGAAGTCGCTCTTCTCCTCCTTGCCGTGCTGATACATCTCGGCAAAGATCACAGGGTTCTTCAAGCCGGCATTCATCATCTCATGAACCAATGCACGCTGGTCGCCCAGGCGGTTCTGATGATTGCTGACGCAGATAACCACTACCTCTGGATGAGCCTTCAGACAGGCGATATATTCCTCGGCAGGGGTTCCAAACTGCAGGGTGAGGAACTTGATGTCTGACTTGATGCTGGCGATGAGCGGCATAGCCATGGTTGGGAAGATAGGGTAGAGCTTGGCTCCGGTGGTTTCAGGCTTGCTGTTCAGCGTCTCGTAAACGTTGTAATCTACGATGTAGCTCTGACCAGGCACAAACTGCTTAGGCATCTTGCCGCCGATGTAGATATAATCAGGAGTAGCATCCTTGTTCTCACAAACGGTGCTCTCGCCGTTGATTCGGTTGCTGATGACTACTGGTACGTTGCTGCCGCCGATATTGCCTACAGCCACGGTTTCGCGGCGGGTAGGGTGCAGCCAGTCGAAGCCAGGATAAGCTGCAGCAGGGATGAGCAGCTGACCCTTCTTTCTGCCGATGTAATCCACCAGGTGGCGAGCTACAGGAATCTCTGCAGCCGGCTCCTCGCTGAGGCTTACACGGACTGTATCGCCGATACCATCTGCCAGCAGGGCACCGATGCCTACGGCACTCTTGATTCTGCCATCCTCGCCTTCGCCTGCTTCGGTTACGCCGAGGTGGAGCGGATAGTTCATGCCCTCTTTCTCCATCTCGCTGACGAGAAGGCGCATGGAGCGAACCATTACTACGGTATTGGATGACTTGATGCTGATGACTACATCGTGGAAATTCTCCTTCTTGCAGATGCGCAGGAACTCGAGGCAGCTCTCTACGATGCCCTCAGGGGTATCGCCGTAGCGGTTGCGGATGCGATCGGAGAGTGAACCGTGGTTCACGCCGATGCGGATGGCTGTATGGTGCTCCTTGCAGATGTTGAGGAACGGTACGAAGTGGTCTTCTATCTTCTGGAGTTCGTGGGCATACTCCTCATCGGTATATTCCTGCTTGATGAACTTGCGGGCAGGATCCACGTAGTTGCCCGGGTTTACGCGCACCTTCTCGCAGTAGAGGGCAGCCACATCGGCAACGTTAGGATTGAAGTGAACATCGGCAACGAGCGGTGTCTGATAGCCGTCGGCACGGATGCCGGCATTGATGTTCTTCATGTTCTCTGCCTCGCGGGAACCCTGAGTGGTGAAGCGCACCAGCTCGCCGCCAGCCTTGATGATTTCCTCTGCCTGACGGACGCAAGCCTCGGTATCATTGGTATTGGTGGTGGTCATCGACTGGATGCGGATAGGATTATCGCCACCCAGGTCGAGGGCTCCGATATGTGCCACAGAAGAGGCACGGCGGGTATAATTGAATAAATCTACCATAATGTTTAAGATGGGATATGCCCCCGGAAAGAGGCATATCGGATTAGATTAATTGCACTTGAAATCGTATTTCACCTCAGCCAGATCCTGGTTTGCCTTCTCGATTTTGGCACCAAGCCCCGCTTTCCATGCCTCTACCTTCTGAGCCACTTCCTCATCGGCAAGGGCAATCATCTCGGCAGCGAGGATGGCTGCATTCTGAGCTGCATTCACACCAACAGTAGCCACAGGAATGCCAGGAGGCATCTGGATGATGCTGAGCATGGCATCAAGACCATCGAGCATACCCTTGATAGGCACACCGATAACTGGCAGTGGGGTAGATGCTGCGATAACACCAGGAAGGGCGGCAGCCATACCGGCAGCGGCGATGATAACCTTCACGCCACGCTCCTTGGCTCCCTTGGCGAATGATTCTACTGCATCCGGTGTGCGATGAGCAGAGAGAGCATTCACCTCGAAAGGAATCTGGTTGTCGTTCAACCACTTACATGCTTTTTCCATAACAGGCAGATCGCTGGTACTGCCCATGATAATGCTTACTAATGGTTTCATTTCTTTCTATATTATATGTTATTAATTCTTTTTCTATGTTCCTTGTACGGCACCGGATTCGGATGATGTCCGGGATGACGCAGGCTTCAGATGACCAGGATGGCGCAGGCGGCTCCTACGAGGAAGCCCGTAACTACCTGCGAGAGCGAGTGCTGGCGCAGTATCATGCGCGCCGTTCCTACGGCTCCTGCCAGTATCAGCACGAAACAGAGCCACCACAGCGGGTTGAAGGAGAAGGCGATGGAGTAGGATACCAATCCGCCTGCCACGCCTCCGATGGCGGCTGTATGGGTGCTGATCTTCCACCATACATTGATGAGTGCACATACCATCTGAATGGTGAGCGCCACTACCACGATGATGCTGATGACGCGGGGAGTGTTGCGGTACTCCATCCAGAAGAAGCAGGCGAAGTAGCACACGATGGAGATGATATAGGGCACGAGACGGCGCTCCTTCCTGCCCAGTTCGTGGGATGTCCATCCCTGGCAGAGCCGGTAGAGATGGATGAGCAGCGAGGGTGCCACCACGGTGAGCAGATACACCATAGCAAGCATCACCAGCTTGTACATCATCGGCAACAATGACATGTAGCTGAAGATGAACAGTGCTATCAATCCTACTATCGGCAGATAGAAGGGGGTGAAGATCATGCTCATGATTCGTGCGGTGAATATGATATTCTTCTCTTTCATTTTCTTAATCGTGCTATTGGAATATTGAATTGTTCGCGATATTTCGCTACGGTGCGTCGGGCGATAGGGAATCCTTTTTCCTTCAGCGCCTTGGCAAGTGCTTCATCGCTCAATGGTTTCTTCTTATCTTCGTGCGCTATGATTTCCTGAAGGGCAATCTTGATCTTGCGGGTTGACAGTTCCTCGCCATCCTCGGTGGTATAGCCGTCGGTGAAGAAGAACCTGAGTGGGAAGATGCCCCATTTGGTCTGTGCATACTTCACGTTGCTCACTCGCGAAATGGTACTGATGTCCAATCCCGTTCTTTCGGCTACATCCTTGAGAATCATCGGCTTCAGGTCGGATTCGTCTCCATCCAGGAAGAACTGTCGCTGGATGTCGATAATCGCCTTCATGGTTATGATGAGGGTATGCTGTCGCTGCCTGATTGCCTCGATGAATCCCTGTGCCTTATCCACCTTTCCCTTGGCGTAGAGCAGGGCTTCCTTCTCAGAACGGCTCATCTTGTCCTTGTGATTGCGGTATTGCTCTATCATATCGGTGAAGGATGGGGATATGGTGAGCTCCGGAATGTGACCGCGGTTCAGGCTGAAGGTGATGGAACCGTCGTCGTTGGTATCTACGATGAAGTCGGGAGTGATCTGCTGGATGTTTCTGCCCTCGGTTTCTCCCATCGAAGCACCCGGTTTCGGGTTCAGTTTTCTGATTTCCCGCTGCAGGGTATCCAGCTGGGTATCATTGAGTTCCAATCCTGCCTGGATCTTGTCCCAGTGCTTCTTGGTAAACTCATCGAAGTAGTCGGTGAATACCTCTTCCATGGTCTTGCGGAGTACGCCTTTCGGCATTCGCTTTACCTGGAGCAGGAGGCATTCCTGAAGGCTTCTGCCGCCTACGCCTGCAGGGTCGAAGCTCTGCAGGATATGGAGCACGTGCTCTATTTCCTTCTCTGTTACGTCGATGTTGTGATAGATGATCAGCTCATCGCTGATGCTGTCGAGATCCTTGCGAAGCAGGCCGTCGTCGTCGAGCGATCCGATGAGGTATTCCATCACTTCCTTTTCCTTGTCGCTGAGGTTCTGCATATCCATCTGCTCCTTCAGCTTGTCGTAGAAGGATGTGGTGTCGCCATACACCATCTCTTCGTATTCGGCAGTGTCCTGGTTGCTGTATCTGTCGGAGCTGTAATCGGGCATCTGGTCATCCTGTCCGATGCTTTCCAGAGCCTGGTCGAGCTCGTCTTTTCTCTCTTCCTTCTCCGACTGTGCCTCGTAGGCATCGTCAGAATCGTTTTCACTGTCGATATTCCCGTTGTCTGCATCATGTTCCAGCGGAGAATCTCCATCGTAGCTTTCGCTGAGCATATCGTCTGGGTTCTCACTCTCCAGTGCAGGATTATCGTCCAGTTCGGCATTGATGCTCTCCTCTAGTTCGGTGAGGGGCATCTCCAGGAGCTTCACCTGCAGCATCTGCTGGGCGGAGAGTTTCTGTAGCTGTTGCAGCTTCTGTGCCTGTGTCTGAATGAGTTTTTGAGCCATATCTTTATTCTTGAGTTGAGTTTTTGCTGTTTATATATCTTTTTTCTGTTCTGCCTGCAGTGCTTTTTCTGCTTGCAGTATTCTTTTTTCTGTTCTACTTGTAGTATTCCTGCAGGTTGATGGCAAGCTGGTTCAGCTTGTCGGGGTTTCCGTTCCCATATCTGTGCCATATATCCTTGCATGCGCTAATCAGCTTGCTGTCAGGTGCTTGCTGGCGATTGAGATAAGGATCGCAGTATTGGTAAACGCCCATTACTTCTGCAATCAGCTTGGGTGATACCTTGATGAGTTTTCCCAGGTTGATGATTTCCGGCGTTTCAGCCACCATGGTGATGGGAGTAAGCTGGAAGTAGAGGTCGAGGATGATGATGAGCTTCACGGGTTTGAGCGAAGGCTCTTCGGCGAGCGGTTCCCAATCTTTCTCGAACGACTCCTTTACTTCTACTCCTGCAAAGAAATCCTTGGCATTTCCGCATCCGTTCATGGATCGGAGAATCTTGATGTCGTGGGATAGGAGACGTGGATTATCGGCATATTTATCCCATAGCCGCTTGATGCGAGGCGTGATGCGCTGCAGCTTGAACATCTGAGCGTGCAGATATTCAGGCTGGATGTGCAGCTCCAAGCTCAAATCGACTATACCCTTTGAATATAAGGGCTTTACTCCCATTGGCTTCTTCTGGTAGAGCTGGAGTAGCAGGAGCCAATAATCGTCGTTCCAAAGAGGATGTTTTGCCATATTACCTTGTTATTTATTATCTTTTGCAAAAGTACAACTTTTCGGCGGTAATACAAAATTATTTAGTGTATATTATCATAAAAATGAGGGGATTATGCCTAAAATACCTCTAGAATGCCCATAGGCAAGGGGCGGATTGTATATAAAAAAGTAGTGCGCACCTTCGATTCTCTCGAAATTGCGCACCTTTAATACTATATTCCCAAATTTTTCATAACTCAAAGGAGATTATCGCTTTCACAAGCTACTCTCCATTGCGGCGCCCGAAGCAGTCATTTTACTGCTCACAGGCATCATCTTGTTATCCGATACATGTCTTTTTTTACCTTAAGTTACGCTTAACCTATCGACATTATCCTGTTCTCACTGAATAAACAATCTTTTTTCTTACCTTAAAACTAATAACCTAAACTAAACAACTAACAATCTTAAACCTAAAAACCTAATAACCTAAACAAAATTTTTCTGTCGTCCTTGAATAAACAATCTTTTTATTACCTTATAACTAAAAACCTATAAACAACTAACAATCTTAACCTAAAAACCTAATAACCTTTTGTCTTATTGACGATGCAAAGGTACGACGATTTTGCCATTCCACCAAATCTTTTATGGAGAAAATGCGAAAAAAGCCCGAATTTTTGATGTATGTCAACTTTGTGTGTTCGCACACAAGTGTTATGAAGCAGATATTTGACCTACATCAACCATTTTACTTCCTATCGAAGAGAAAGGCTTCTTCGCTCATGAATACGGCAATGGTCTTGAGGCGGAGATAGTCTTCAGAGAGATAGATGAGTCCCTGGTTACCCCATTTCTTTCCTGCTGAGTTGCGGCATACGTAGTATCGCTGCTCGCCCTTCAGGAATGTGCCGATGATTTCCATCACGTGGTCGTCGGTGGTGCGCAGCTGCTCAAACTCCTCCTGGCGGGAAGTAGGGATTACGGGGCGTTCGTTTTTAGAGATATCCACATAGTTGTCCTTGGCGTGGATAAAGCCTTCTTCAGAAATATCGCCCTCCCAGCATACCGGGTGGTCGTTCTCTATCGCCTTCTGGATATGGAGCATCATCTCATCCAGCGGCAGATTGAGGTAGGAGTCGTGCTGAAGGTTGTCGGGAATCTCCAGGGCGAAGTATTCGCGGTAAGGGTGATGGGTGAAGCTGGTGAGCGATACATACTCTTCCGGGTAGCATACGCTGTGGGCGAACTCCAGCGGGGTGTATTCGGCACCGAGCATATGAACCTGCTTGGCTGGCATATAACCCATCTCCTGATTGAAGAGATTGTCGAGGTCGTTCTTCAGCTTTCCGAATCCCGACTTCTGCGAGATGGCTGCATCGCAGAGCTGCTCCACCTTGCGGCAAAGCGTCTTGTAGTTGATATCCTTCGGATCTTCGTAGCTGTCGTAGGGTTGTGCACCATACTTATCTATATAATGTGTGAGCATGGAAGCCATGCCTCGCATGCTGATGGGCTTGCTGCCTTGCGAGAGATAATACTCGATGGCTTTCTCCTGCAGCATCATTCGGGCGATGTAAGCCACGGAGAGGTTCACGGAGTCACCCTTCATGATATGTTCGCTCTCTATGGTAGCGAGCATGGCGTATGCCCAGCTGAGTTTGCTCTCGCCCTGATCCTTGACGGGAGTGGTGCTGATGAGCCTTACATGGGCGGGCAGATTGTCCTTGCCCCCGTCCTGAGAGGAAGGAGAGGATGATTTGCCCTGATATCCGCAGCTTGCCAGAAGAAGTGCGGCGAGAAGGTGGAGAATGATGCTTCTGTTCATATTCTTGTTGTTGTTTATACCTTATTATATATATATAAGCAGGATACCATGTATGCGATAAGGCTACTGTATCGCTGGCTTTAAACAATAAAAGTTCCGCTCCACACACCTGGATGGAACGAAACTTCTATCATCGTATTTATGCTTTGTTTTCCTTTTGCGCTGCCCGCTTAGAGCTGGAGGCGATGCTCCATACACCCGCTATGATGAGCGGAAGACTCAATATCTGGCCCATATCCATAGGCAAGCCTGCCTCGAAAGCCACCTGAATCTCCTTGGTGTATTCCACGAAGAAACGGAAGGTGAAGATGAGGGTAAGGCAAAGACCGAAATACAGTCCGCTTCCCACACTCTTAGGTCCCTTCTTCTTATAGATGAAGAGGATGAGGAGGAAGATGACGAGATAGGCTATCGCCTCGTAGAGCTGGCCGGGATGGCGCGGGTACTGATCTTCCTTGACGAAGATGAATGCCCAAGGCACATCGGTTACCTTGCCGATGATCTCGGAGTTCATCAGGTTGCCCAGGCGGATGAAGCAGGCGGTGATGCCTGATACGATACCCATGTTGTCGAGCAATGTCCAGCCGCCTACCTTTGTCTTGCGGCAGTAGAGCCAGATGGCGATGAACAATCCCAGTACGCCTCCATGGCTAGCCAGACCTTCATATCCCGTGAATTTCCAGCTGCCGTCTGCCATGTGATGCATCGGAATGAACATTTCTACCATGTGATCCCACTGGGTGAGGAAGTATTCCGGCTGGTAGAAGATGCAGTGTCCCAGTCGGGCACCCGCCAGGATGCCGACGAAGAGGTAGATGAAGAGCGGTTCAAACTTGTCCTCGCCCAGCTTCTGCTCCTTGTAGAGGCGGTGCATCATCAGATAACCCAGCAGCAAGCCTACCATCCAGCAGGTGGCGTAGTATCTGATGGAGATAGGACCCAGGTGAGCCAGAACTGGATCTGGATCCCATACGATATAGTTAAGCAGATTTGCCATCATAATCGTTATACGTTGAAACGGAAGTGCATGATGTCGCCATCCTGTACGATATACTCCTTGCCCTCGATACCGAGCTTACCAGCCTCGCGCACAGCAGCTTCAGAGCCATACTTGATGTAGTCATCATACTTGATTACCTCTGCACGGATGAATCCCTTCTCGAAGTCGGTGTGGATCACTCCGGCACACTGAGGAGCCTTCCAACCCTTGTGATAGGTCCATGCCTTGACCTCCATCTCACCTGCGGTGATGAATGTCTCGAGGTTCAGCAGGGCGTATGCCTTCTTGATGAGTCGGTTAACGCCGCTCTCTTCCAATCCGAGTTCTTCGAGGAACATCTGCTTGTCCTCGTAGGTTTCGAGAGAAGCGATGTCTTCCTCTGTCTTGGCAGCGATGACCATGCACTCAGCACCTTCTTCCTTGGCGATTTCCTCTACCTTCTTGCTATACTCGTTTCCGCTCTTGGCAGAAGCTTCATCTACATTGGCTACGTAGAGCACTGGCTTGGTAGTGAGGAGGAAGAGATCGTGAGCCACTTTCTGCTCTTCCTTGCTCTCGAAGGTTACGCCGCGGGCGTTCTTTCCCTGCTCCAGTTCTGCCTTGTAAGCCTCCAGAACGGTAACCATCAGCTTGGCATCCTTGTTACCGGCAGCAGCAGTCTTCTGCTGCTTGGCGAGCTGAGATTCGATGGTTTCCAGGTCCTTGAGCTGCAACTCTGTATCAATGACGCTCTTATCCTCCAATGGGTCAACCTTGGCGCCACCTTCGCGCACGATGTTGTCATCGTCGAAGCAGCGGATTACGTGGATGATTGCATCGCACTCACGGATATTTCCCAAGAATTTATTACCCAGACCTTCGCCCTTGCTGGCACCCTTTACGAGACCTGCGATATCTACGATTTCGCAAGTAGCTGGGACGATGCGTCCTGGGTGAACAATCTCTGCCAACTTGTTGAGTCGCTCATCTGGTACGGTGATGACGCCCAAGTTTGGTTCGATAGTACAGAAAGGGAAGTTAGCTGCCTGTGCCTTTGCACTAGACAGACAGTTGAACAGTGTAGATTTACCCACGTTTGGGAGACCTACAATACCACATTTTAATGCCATTTTATCTTTAAACGTTTAAATATTTGGGTGCAAAGTTACACATTATAAATGAAAGATACGAAGAAATCGTGGAAAATTAACTAAAAATCATAGATGAGGGAAAATTGATGTTGGAAAAAACAAGTGAAACGTTGAAACGCTTGCGGATGCAGGAAGATATAGGAGAAGACGTTGAGGTATATAGGGATAGTCTTCAAAAGATATAAGGGAAGTTATCGAATGATATAGGAGAAGTTGTCGAAAGATATAGGAGAAGTACCTGAAAGGTATAACAGAAGTCTTTGAGATATATAATGGAAGTCGCTGGAAGATATAGGAGTAATTGCCGGAAGAGTTAGTTTCTACGACCGCACAACAGCTGTTGTGCGCTTGCACATCAGGTGATGTGCGCTTGCATAACAGCTGTTGTGCGAGTGTTGGACGGCTGATGTGCAGTGAAATTCTAGCTTCTTCTCTTGTTATAGAATTATGATAGATATTATTTCTTTTTGCTGTTCTTTTTGGGGCAATGAGATAGCAAGCATAACGAGTCAGAATGTAGTCTTTGACTTCACGCTGAGCACCTTTTGCAAGATTTATCATTTTGCTGACGTCAGCAAAATGATATGATACCTCTTGCCCTGCATTGGTACAAGATGCTTTTGCTTTTTCGATAATTCCTTCGAAATTACGTCATTGGCTATAACCTAACACTTGTGCAAGTTCTCTTGCACTCCAACATTCTACGCCTTCGTATTCGTTGGCAATAGCTTCGAATTGCTCGAACAATTCTTTGATTTCTTCTTCCTTCATAATTGCTTATTTTTATGATATTTCGGCAAAGTTACGCTTTTTATTTGGTTGCAGCAAGGAAATCTTTAGTTATTTTTCATTTTTTACTTTTGGAAGAATATTGTTTATCTTTTTAGGAAAAACTCTTTGTCTTCTTTAAGCTTGTTATAGATTTCATCATCAAACTCTCGTATGTCTTCGTCCCCCAGAACTCCATCAAAGTATAGGCTATACCTCAGTTCGGGATAAGAAATAGTGCCTAAAAAAGTTGGTAATCTCCGATA
>OHVZ01000947.1_pt1 | contig 10727 bp, 10 predicted proteins | sample 1579561 | NCBI WGS metagenome assembly OHVZ01 (sample SAMEA3882547, study PRJEB24775) | human gut metagenome | biome: human-associated habitat; feature: intestine environment; material: feces | place: Netherlands | collected 2009/2010
TTGGTCCGAGGTCCCCGCGCTGACGATGCCGACGAAGCCCGTCGTTCTCGGAACGGGATTCGGAGCAATGCGCATGAGATGGGCTTCCGGGTGCATGTCCGCCGTCGGAAAGGCGCGGTTCAGGTAATCCAGAGCTTCCTCGCTCAGACGCGTAGCCAGAACATTTTGTCCGGCGGCAAGCAGGCTGCGGGCTATCTCTTCAATCTGGCCCGGCGTTTTCCCCGCGCCGTAAATGACTTCCGGGCACCCGGTGCGTTCCAGGCGGCTGTAATCAATGTCCGTATGGGAAGGAGCGGGTACGGTGCCGGCTCTGATTTTTCCCGCCGCTTCCTCCGTGGAAAGGAGGCCTTTTTTAAACTGATGCAGAATGGAGGTGATGTCGTTCATGAGGGTTCGTTCATGTTCCCTCTGGAATATCCTTCCAGATCCAGGGTAATGTGCCGGAAGCCCAGTTCCCGCAGCCGGCGTGCCGCGGTGGAGGCAAGCTGTCCGTCCCAGAACAGCCTGCGTTCCTTTTCCGGCAATTCAATGCGGGCCAGGCTGTCTCCGTGAACACGGACACGGCAACCTTTCAGCCCCAGGGTTCTCAGAAAAGATTCCGCTGCGTCCACGCGTCTCAGCAGAACTTCCGTTACGGGGCGGTTGTGTTCCAGGCGGGTCAGCAGACACGCATAGGCCGGTTTGCCGCAGACTGATTCCGGGAGGCCCAGCCGAAAGGCCAGCCGGCGGATATCCGCCTTGTCCATGGCAGCTTCCAGAAAGGGACTCGGAATGCCGAGCTCCTGCAAAGCTTTGCGGCCTGGCCGGTAATCGTCCAGGTCGTCGAGATTGGAACCGTCCGCCAGCAGGGGGAACCCCATCTCAGCCGCTCTGGCTGCCAGGGAGGAAAACAGGGCGTGCTTGCACAGGTAGCAGCGCAGGGGAGGATTATTCGCAAGGGCGGGCAGGATGGGAAACGCCAGTTTTTCCTGCCGGACGCCCAGGCGGCGGCACAACGCCGTGCTGTCCCGCACTTCCTCCTCCATCACATAGGGAGTTCGCGCGGTCAGGGCCAGGCAGTGATCCGCTCCCAGGATACGGACGGCGGCGGCAAGCAACACGCTGCTGTCCAGCCCCCCGGACAAGGCGACGGCAAGGCGTTCCCTGGGGAGAAGGACGGCGCGAAGCCGTTCAAACGGAGTCTGTGGCGTCGTTGTCATGGGGAGGTATGGGAAAAAGCCCCATCAGCTGACATTGTCCCAGCGGCAGCCCGGTTTTCTCCGCCAGGATTCTGCAATCTTCAAATTCCGCTTTCCGGTAATGGGGACGACCGTGCATGAAAGAAGTTTTTACATGAACCGTTCCATGGGGAGTGTGGACGGGGGAGCTTTCCCGGCGCAGAATATGGCGGAGCATGCCATGCTGCCTGATGCCCGGCGTACTGCTGTGCCGGAAGAAGGCTTCCCGCACGCGGTCCGTCTGTTCCGGCAGGCACAGGGCGCAAACCTTGACTGCCAGACGGCCTTTTTTCATGCAGACGGACTCCTGCCAGGTATCCAGAGCGCCTGCCTCCATCAGCTTTTCCGCCAGGTAGGCTGTCTGTTCCGGCGTCATATCGTCTATATTGGCGCACAGCTCCGTCAGCAGTTCCGGGGAAGTTTCCTCTTCTTCCGTTTCTACCAGCATCACCCGCAGAATATTCGGTATGGGAAGTCCCTGGCGGTGGCCGATCCCATAGCCGGTTGCGGTAATACGGCCTGCCAGCGGAGAGGGGACGGGCTGCGCCAGGGCGGCAATGTAGGCAGCTCCGGTGGGTGTAGTGGCCTCATGGGTGGTTCCATTCAAGGTGGCCCGGAAATGTTTCGCCAGCAAAGCCGTTGCCGGCGCAGGAACGGGCATTGTTCCGTGCTGGCAGGTTACGGTACCGGACCCCAGCTCCACCGGTCCGGTGAAAACGGCGTCCACCCGGAGCATTTCCAGGCAGATGGCGGCTCCCGCGATATCGATGATGGAATCCACCGCGCCCACCTCATGGAAATGTACTTCTTCAGGAGTAGTGCCGTGTACGCGGGCTTCCGCCTCCGCCAGCAGGGTAAAAATAGAAAGGGCAGTCCGCTTGACGGTATTGGAAAGGGCGCTTGTCTCAATAAGTTTTCTTATATCCGCCATAGTCCGGTGATGGTGCGCATGGCTGCTGCCGGAATGCCCTTCTTCCTCCGTCAGCACGTCAATCCTTGTTCCCCGGATGCCGTGCTGCTGCGCCCGGCTGCATTCCAGCTTCCACTCCCCGTGCACATGCAATTTGGACAATTCCCGTTCCAGGTTTTCCCGGTCCGCTCCCAAATCAATCAGGGCGGCCAGATTCATATCTCCGCTGATGCCCGCGCTGCAATCATAGACCAAGGCTCTCATGATGACCCAGTGTAGAAGGAAAAACTCCTGGCTCAAGGTCAAAATGAGCCCTATCCCGGGAGGGGGCCCGGTGCCTGGCGGACCGGGTTTGGCGGATTGCCGTCCGGTTATGAGAAAGATGCCCTGTGAAATACATTGCTAGGAAACTTTAAATATGCCACAATCCCTGCGACGCTGACCAGCGCCGCCCCCGTTCTATATCATGTCCATTCCGTTCTTTTCGAAATTACGATCCCAGAAGCATTATCTTCAACTGGTTAAGCCGGAATTGAAGCAGGTTTCCGAGTTTGTTGAAGCGCAATCATCATGTTTTGACCCGGAAGTGGCCGATTACATGGAAACGGTATGCCAGTCCAAGGGGAAAATGCTCCGGCCGGCCCTGGTTCTGCTGGTTGCCGGAGCTACGGGCGGCATCAAGCCTGCCCATATCCGGCTGGGTGCTCTGCTGGAAATGGTGCATCTGGCTTCCCTTGTGCATGATGACGTGATTGACGAGGCCGACAAACGCCGGGACGAGGCTACGGCGAATGCCCTCTGGGGCAACAGCCTCGCCGTACTGCTGGGGGATGTCCTCTTTTCCCACGCCATGGTGCTGGGTACGGAATTCGGCAGTACGGAATTCTGCCGCAGGCTGGCGAATACCGTCAGGAACGTATGCCAGGGGGAGGTGGCCCAGTCCAGCCGCCTGTATGATCTGAGCATGACTCGCGAGGAATATTTTGAAATCATCCGGAAAAAAACCGCTTCCCTTTTCTCCGCAGCTACGGGGGGGGCTGGCTGGATTTCCGGAGTAACCCCGGAAGTGGAGGAATCCCTTTACCAGCTGGGGGATTTGCTGGGTGTGGCCTACCAGATTTACGACGACTGCCTGGACATGGTGGGAGATGAAGACGATGCCGGAAAGACGCTTCATACGGACGCCACCAAGGGCAAGCTGACCCTTCCCATCTTCAATTTGCTGGAATGCGGTGACAGGAATGTGGAAGCTACCCTGCGGGACGCCATTGAAAACCGTGAAGTGGTTGATTACTCCGCCTTTCAGGATAATCCCGTTTTTGCAGAGGCTCTGGACAAGGCGATTCAGGTAGCTCTGGAGAAAAACGAGGCGGCCCGCGAAATTCTGTGGCTACTTCCCCAAACGGAATATCGTGAAGCTTTGGCGGAAATGACCTTTTACATGGACGAGCTGCTTAACGACTGCCGTATCTCCTGACCTGCTTCAAGGAATTTTTGTCCGGTCATGTCCTTATGTAATTTGTGTCTTCCGGCATTTTCCCAAAAGGAAACCTGCCGGAGGGAATGGGAGGAGCGCGTGCTGGTACGGACTGATTGTTTTTTCAAAACATGGTTAAACCCGGCCACGCGCCCGGGAACGGCAGTGCTTTCTTTATTCCGTTTTTCCGTACCTGCGCGCCCGGAAGGAGTAGGCGACCGCCACCACGGCGGCGAGCACGGCGTACAGGATGAAGCGGTCCGTAGAAATGGCGTTGGCTGATTCTCCGTTGGACAGGAAAAAAGTAATTGCGGCCACCAGCATGTTGCCTGCAAAGATAGTGAGGTTCCAGAAACTGGTGATGAGGCTTTTTAAATGCGCCGGGGCTTGCGTATAGGCGAATTCCAGGCCGGTGGTGCTGACCAGGATCTCAGAGATGGTGAGTACGCAGTAAGGAATCAGCTGCCATGCGATGGACATGGAGGTTCCTTCCTCCAGCCGGTATTGCAGGAAAGCGACAATCAGGAATGTAGCGGAGCTGAGGGCCAATCCCGTTCCGAGGCGCACCAGGGGCCTTGCCAGCGTTGCCACCCTGGGATAAACAAATACGGTGATGAGGGGGATGAACACCATGACGAAAATGGGATTGGCCGCCTGGATTTGGGCCGGCCCGATGGACCAGGAACCGCCCGGGAGCGGGATGGAAAGAGGAATCATCCTGCTGCACTGGGATACCCAGGAAGAAGCCGTCTGTTCGAAAATGGACCAGAATGGGATGATAAAGGCGAAGATGGAGAGGATTTTCAGGATGTGCCGGGTGTCTTCCACGGCAGAAGTTCCGCAGCGCTGTTCTGCGTTTTTCCTCCGTGGAACAGAATGATGAAAAGGACTTTCCAGAAGCCAGGCTGCCCGCTGTTCCGGGCCGGAGGTGTCTTGTGGTATTTTTTGCGGCCCAGCCAGAAGACGAAGGTGGCAACTCCCATGAAGAGGCCCGGGACGGCAAACGCCCAACTGTACCCGTAACGCTGTTCCATGGCCGGAATGACCAGGAAGGAGAAGAAGGAGCCAAGGTTGATAGCCCAGTAGAAGGCATTGAAAGCCTTGGTCATTAACTGCGGGGACTTATTAGGAATCTGGTCTCCCATAAAGGCGGAGACGCATGGCTTGATGCCTCCGGCTCCCAGCGCGATGATGAACAGGCCCGCCATGAGAATGTAACGGCGCGCTTCAATGGTGTGGAAAAGATCCGCCGTCGCCAGAACTCCGTGTCCTACGCAGTAAAGCAGGGAAATATAAAGAATGGTTTTATATCGGCCCCAGACCTTGTCCGCCAGCCAGGCCCCCGCCAGGGGAAGCAGATAAACCATTCCCACAAAAATATGAAGGGTGGAGGTGGCCCAGTTGTCGCTCATCAGCAGATGGCCCGTCATGTACAGCATGAGGATGGACTTCATGCCGTAGAAGCTGAAACGTTCACAGGCTTCCGTTCCGATGATGTATCTGGACTGGGAGGGCAGGGCGCTCATTGGATGATGAAAAGGAGGGAGATGGAGAAGGAGTAATAAAAATGATGGCCTCCGGGCGGAGGCCATCATGGCGAATGCGTTCAGACGGTGTTCAGGGCCTGTGAGAAGGAGACGGGCTCACTGACAGTTGTCATGAAAGGGAAAACGTTAGCGTTCCTGGTTCAGGATGGGAGCGATTTCCACCTTATATTGGGTGATGCACGCTTTCAGCCAGTCCAGCATGATCATGGATTTTGCCTGGGCTGTCAGAGCCGGAGCAATTTGCTGGGTAGATTTGATTTGGAATTCCGGCGTATCCTCCAGTTCGCGCTTGACGAGCTGGGTCAGCAGGATGCCGTCCCCCGTGTTGATGGGCTGAGCCATCTGGCCGGGGTTGATGACGGAAGCCGCCTGAAATACTTCTTCAGGGGCCGGGAGCTCTTTGGGAGGGGCCAGGCGGGAATTCATGGCCCGTTCCAGAAGAGACTGGAGCTCTTCCTGTGTTTTGGCGTTTTGCAGGTTGACGCTGCTCAAGAGTACGTTTGGATTGACAAAGGGACCGTAAGAGGCAGTTTTGGCACCGGCTTTTCCGGCAATGGCATTGAACTGTTCCACGGGGTTTTCCGCCTTCTGCAATTCCGTATTGAGTTCCGTGGCGGCCTTATTTATGGATTCAACGGTCATGCTTTCCAGCAGGTCGGCGCGGGCGCTGTTGCGGGCGGTTTCGTAAGGCAGGGCTTTGACCGGAGTAATGCCTTCCAGACGGATCAGGACGACTTGTCCGTTTTCCAGCACCTGCATGGTGCTGATCTGTTCGGCTCCGGTCTTGGCGCGCGCTTCTTCAATGGCCTTGGCATCCGCATCCGCATTCAGGGCCGGGGCTCCCGCCAGGGAGAAAGCCACATCCAGCAGATTGGCGCTGCGTCCGTCGGAAGCGGATTGGTTGATTGCCTGATTGATTTCCTGAGGCGCGTTTTTACGCGTTACGGCCATGTAGGACTTTTTCTCCATTTTGCAGACGCCGGGAGTCTTGGCCAGGGCTTCGCTGATGGCCTGGTCCATGTTCCTGCCGTTGGTGGCGTTCAGCGGTTCCCAGATGTCATTTTCCACCAGATTCATGGTCTCCATGGTGGCGTTGGAAATGTCTCCGGGCTTGGGTGCCTGGGCATCGCCTGCGGGAATGAAGGTGTAAACGGTGAAGAAGCGAGCTTCCTCATTTTTGTAATTTTCCTTGTGCTTGTCCCAGAAGGTTTTTATTTCCTCTTCTCCGGGATCCGTCTTGGGGCGGAAGGCGCTTTTTTCCAGGAAGGCGGTGTTGATTGTAATTTGCTGGCTGTTGGATTCCGCTACAGCCTCGGCAAAACCGGGCTCCACGGAGATACCCCCGGCCAGCACGTCCTTGATGCGCTCCAGGCTGATGGTGTCTTCCATCAGCCCGCGCAGCAGTTCCTCCTGAAGCTTTTTACCCATGTTGCCGCGCATGGAAATGAAATTATCGTATTTTTGGGGGTCGAAAACGCCTTTATCGTCCTGGAACTCTGGAATATTGCAAATGGCATCGTCAATTTCCGCGGTGCTGGGAGTCAAGCCCAGGCGCCCCGCCTCCCGGCGGATAATGCCGCGGTAGGCCAGGAAAGCCGCGTTGGGATTATTTGTTTTCAGCAGATGGCAGAATTCGCGCAGGTTTTCTTCCGAGCTGAAATTGTCCTGAAGCAGCGGACCGAAGGTGGAAGGGAAAGAGAAAGCCACGGACAGGCCGGTCCTGCCCATATTGTTATAATCCTTTTCCCCGTAAGATTTCCCGTCCACGGAAACGAAAGTCTGCTTGAACATGCCGGTCAGGGAGCCGCCGCTTACGTCCCCGCCGACGAACATGAGGCCCACAAACACTAGGGCCATGGCTGCCATGATGACGATTGTATGTTTACGTAAGTAATCTAGCATGGAATGTCAGGTTGAAAATGTACGTGTAGCCGACCATGAGCTGACGGCAGCCCGGGCAGCCCGAATCTTTTACACTTTTTCCCTCCGCTAGGCAAGAACGAAGCTCTCCGCTTCCGGCGGCTTCTCCAGAATATGGCGGCATGCTCTTTCCTGTCATGAAGGGCTTTTCCGGCCGGGGCTGAACAATTTTTGACCTCGACGGTGATGCAAATACGCCTTATGTTGCTCCTGCACGGAAGATCCCGGGAACCATGGGCCGGTTCTGCCCCATGGCATTCGGAAGGCCTCCGGTGCATGTCCTTAGCCGGATATTCCTTTAATTGCAAGGATTTATGCTGAACCAGGTAGTAGAACTCAAAAGAGAAGTGACGGCGGTCCAGATCCCCAGCGGGGATGTGCTCACCCTGCCGGAAGGGGAACGCGTGTATATCACCCAGATACTGGGCGGCTCCTATACCGTGGCTACGGACCACGGCCTGGCCCGTATCTCCAGGGAGAACGCGGACGCCCTTGGCGCTGGAGCGGAGGAACCTTCTCCGGAAGCAGCTGAAATGTGTGTATGACCCGGAAATTCCCGTGGACATCGTTAACTTGGGTCTGATTTACGATGTGGCCGTCATTGAGCTGGAGAACGGCCTTCATCATGTGGCGGTAAAAATGACTCTCACGGCACCCGGTTGCGGTATGGGCCCCCATCTGGTCATGGAAGCCAAGGACCGCATTGAAGCGTTGGAAGGGGTGGAGGCTGCGGATGTGGAAATGGTGTGGGATCCCCCCTGGAACCAGGACATGGTCAGCGAGGAGGGCAGAATGAAACTCGGATTGATTTGATTTCCCATGCCGGTGACGTTGAAATTGTCCGACGAGGAAGCGCGTGATTTGGCGGAAATGCTTTCCACTGCCGCCACGGTGGCTGCCTCCAATCAGCAGGACGGGGCGGAGGCGCGTCTGGCGGCGTGGGGGAATTTGGTTTCCCGGCTGATGAAAGAGCTTTCCGTCACCTCCAAATTGAAAGGGCGCATTGCCTATGCGGATGAGCTGGGCGGCTATGCCTTCACCCGGGAATATGAAGAAAGCGCCTTTTTCCAGGATTGTCTGGATGAATACCGGGACAACTCTTTTTGGGCGGATCTCGTGACGCGTATGGCGGACAAGGCCATCAGCGAACACCTGGGGCCGGAATATTTTGAAAACATGCCGGAGGATGAACGCCGCCGTACTGCGGAAGCCCTGGAAAAATCCCTGTGGCAGGAATGCGCCAGATACGGCATTGACCGGCTGGGCTTCATCTTGCCTCCGTCAGACGGATAAGGAGAAGAACCGTTTAAAAATCCTGTGGACCGGTGCGGCCCGAATGATTCGGGCGCGATTCGCGTGCATATCCCCGGAGAATACCGGTCTATGTTGCCTGTCTGCCGGGAAATACTCCCTTATATCCGCCCTGTTTCAGGTATCGGGACGACATGCGCTCTCTCTGGATGCGGCAAGATGATTTTGGGGGAGTTGTTCAGTCCGGAGTGCAGCGGTTCACCGGGTCGGGGCCTTATTCCTCCGCATTTTCCGGCAGTGGCGGGGTGGGGCTGCCCAGATATTCCGTTTCCTTGGGGGTGGAGAGTACTTTGTAATACGCCCAAGCGGCGGCGGCCAGTACGCCGCCGATGGAAACAATCATGGTTAGCCAGCCGGTGGGGGACATAATCAGTTAATGTTCTCCTGAACAAGACTGGTAACGGCCTTGTCAGGCAGGACCAGCTTGATATTCTGGGGCAGGGGACGATTTTGGAACAGCTTGAAATCCGTCATTTTCGTAGTTCCCCCCGTCTGAAGCAGCACGGAACCATCAGGCTGGATATTCGCCATGACGTTGGTGGAGGGGGTTGGGTCGCCGGTGAACGTTACGCTGGTATTGGGATGCCATTTGCCGTCCTTGTACGCGAAGCTGGGGCCAAAGAAGGCTCCGCGGGCCTTCTTGGCTGATTCAAAATTACGCATGAAATCTTCCACGAATCCGACGGAGAAGGAAAGTTCCTTTTCCGAGGAATGCGTTTTCCATTTGGAAATAAGATCCCAGGACCTGCTTTTATTATTAAAGTAATAACCGCTGATTTCCTTGAATTTCCCCATTTTTTTGACGCAGACGAGGAAGCGCATGTTCTCCCCGATTGCCCAGGGATAGTCCACGAAGCTTTGTCCGCCTGTTCCTTCACCGCCAAAACGTCCGGAGCGCGCATCTTTGCCCAGTTTTACCAGCTTGGTGCGTTCTTCTTCCGGCACATCATTGGGGTTGTCTCCGTGTGCCACCGGATCCCAGATGGAGAAGATGATTACTTTTTTACCGTTGGATTGTTCCTGAAAACCGATATAGCCGTCGTCAAAATTCATGGCGCAAAAGTAGGTGCCGGGAACGGATGTTTTGGCTTTCACTACATTGTACAGGGCGCTTGCCTGGGAGGGATGCCCCTGCTGGTTGATATGGACGGAACGGCACTGGCGCTTGGCCAGCAGTTCCGGGTCCTGCGCATGAAGGATGGTTCCGGAGAACAGGGCGGCGCAAATGACGGCGGCGGAGGATAAAAGACGCATGGTTTTGAATGATTGATGGTTGTCTGATTTGATGCCCGGAGGGTGGGGGACAGGCAAATAATTAGGACAGGCTAATTACGTTTGGCCTGGGGGAAATCTCGCAGGCAGGCCGCACTTTTTTCAAAATTTTTCCGGCATGAATGTGATAAAAGAAATACTTGGCTCAGGCTGGTTGCTCAAGATTCTGAAACGGCTGAAACCGTAAGTCCGGAAGGCCGGGCAGCCGCACTCTCTCCTTCCCCTTCCCGCTTTCAGCCAGACGACGCGGAACATACAGCTTTGCTTGAATGGGGAAGGCCGTTCTGCGAAAAATTCGGGAAACGGCCTTCGGAAGAATGGGGGAAAAGGACGCGTTTGTTACCGGATGGGGTTCAGGAACAGGGGCATCAGGCCCCCCAGCACGATGAAGATGGAAAACGCGGCCAGCATGACTCCGGAAATGGCCGGTACCTGCACGGGTTCTGCGTTTTCTGCGGGCTTGTCCCAGTACATGGAGCGGATGACCTTGAAGTAATAGTAAAACCCGGATGCTGCGCAGACGATCATGACGGGGAGCATCCAATCCAGATACAGACCCGTATTGATGACGTGCACGAAAGAAATCATTTTGGCGAAAAATCCGGCCGTCAGCGGCACGCCCGCCAGGGAGGCGAACATGATGGTGACCGCCAGCGCCAGCCGGGGATTGGTTTTGCCCAGACCGCGGAACGCGGAAATTTCCTCGCTCCCGCGCTGGATGCGGATCATGGCAAGGGCGAAAAAGGCGCCGAAGGTCATGACCAGGTACACAGCCAGGTAGAACGGGGCGTTCGGAGCCAACTGGCCGTCCACAGTACCGATAAACAGGGGCAGAATGAAGCCTGCCTGTGCAATGGAAGAATACCCCATCATGCGTTTCAGGTTCGTCTGGGGAATGGCGCCCAGGTTGCCCACCAGCAGGGTGGCGGCGGCCATCAGGGCTACGACGAATTCGACGGGAGGCAGCACGGCGAATGGGGCCAGGATGATGCCGAGCAGGGCGAATCCGGCTACCTTGGAGGCTACGGAAAGGAAAGCTGTCACCGGAGTGGGAGCTCCCTGGTACACATCCG
>OHVZ01000948.1_pt1 | contig 10709 bp, 10 predicted proteins | sample 1579561 | NCBI WGS metagenome assembly OHVZ01 (sample SAMEA3882547, study PRJEB24775) | human gut metagenome | biome: human-associated habitat; feature: intestine environment; material: feces | place: Netherlands | collected 2009/2010
CAAGGACGGGCGGATCTTTACCAATGACGAGGGCGCGCCGATTCACCCCGACGCACTGTCAAGCTGGTTTGGAGATTTTACGCGGCGGAACGGATTCACGGAGATCCATGTGCACAGCCTCCGACATTCTTACGCTTCCTTGCTGATTGCAGAGGGAACGCCGCTCGTCGTAGTCTCCCGCCGCTTGGGACATGCTCAGGTGAGCACGACCGCCAATATTTACGCGCATGTCATCGCGTCGGCGGATGAAAAGGCGGCGCAGATCACAGAGAAGTTCGCCGACATTATTGTGCCGAACCAGAAGAAAAAGGGCGCTACGGCATGAGAAGCAGCGGCAAAATGAAAAGCCGGTCAGGTGTTGATCCTGACCGGCTTTTTTGCCCGCCGAAACACATTTTTTCGACTGTAAGACACAAATAAGACACAAAAATGCCCTTCGCAGATATACTGAAAAAAGCAAAAGCCCCGAAACCGTTGAGATTTCAGGGCTTTTTTGTCGTGTGTCGACAGAAAAGATACCGCCGTCAAAGCCTTGTGCCGCAATGGTTTCTGCGGTTATACCCCCTTTTTGAAAAGACAAACGGCAGAATATCCCTCGCATGGTGGATATTCCGCCGTTCATCTTCTTATTCATAGATTTCCTGCTCAATCACCGTTTTGCTGTCTCGGAAGTGGATGCGGATGGTTTCCGCGTCCTCCACCGTGATCTTTTGGATGACCTGCCGGACGAGCTCATTGTCAAATTCCGTATAGCCTGCGGCGCATTCCATGATGCTGTCCCACATCTGCCGGCGTCTGGCAGCCTGTTCCTCCAGATCGACCTCTACCTGCTGCGCGTCCGCGATCTGCGCCTTAAGGGATTCCTTCTCATCCGTCAGCGCTTTCATTCTGGCATTCAGCTCGGTATCGGCCATGTTGACGAGCAGCCGATCCAGCACATCGCTTTGCTCCCGGCTCACCGCATCCATACGCTTCTTCAGCTGCAGCAGCCGTGCACCGGCCTGAGATAACGCCTGCCTGGCTTCCTCCGCCATGGCCAGCACATCGGGGCAGACCTCCTGCCGGATGGCGGCGTACTCGTTCATGGCCGCGAGGATGGCGCTGTGCAGCATGCCTTCATCCAGTGTCGGAGAGTGCTGGCAGTATTTTGTACCGAACTCCAGCCGGGAGACACAGCGCCACACGATGCGCTTTTTCCCATTTCTGGCCCATGTGACCCGCTTGTAGGGGGAGCCACACTCGCCGCACACCAACAATTCTGTCAGAGCGTATTTGCCGGAGTATTTCCCAAGTTCCGTTTTTCCGCTCTTTTGCAGCACCTTCCGTTTGCTGGACCGGCGCGTCATCTCCTGCTGCACCTGATTGAACAGATCCCTTGAGACAATGGCCGGATGGCTGTTCTCCACATAGTACATCGTGCGTTCGCCACGGTTCTTTTTGACCTTTTTGTTGATGCAGTCCGTCACATAGGTTTTCTGCAGCAGGGCGTCTCCAATGTACTTTTCATTGGTCAGGATATTGTGGATGATGGAGGGAGACCAGCGCTCTACACCCTGTGCGGTGGGAACACCGTCCTCGTCCAGCTCCCGCTTGATCTGTCCCAGGGTGCAGCCGTCCAGATACCTGTGGTAAATGCGGCGGATGATCTCCGCTTCCTCCGGTACGATCTCCGGCTGTCCGTCCGCCCCCTTCCGGTATCCCAGCATCTTTTTGTACTGGAAGGTGACCTTTCCTGCCTCCGCGCTCTTCTGCTTTCCCCATGCGACATTCTTGCTGAGAGACTCGGATTCCGCCTGGGCGAAGCCGCTGAACAGGGTGATGAGAAATTCGCTGGATTCCGTGAGGGTGTTGATGTTTTCCTTCTCGAAGTACACCCCAATGCCGTTTGCTTTCAGGAGCCGCACCGTATCCAGACAATCCACCGTGTTTCTGGCAAAGCGGGAGAGGGACTTGGTGATGATGAGGTCGATGTGTCCCCGCTTGCAGGCGGTGATCATCTTGTTGAACTGTGTCCGCTTTTTCAGGCTGGTGCCTGAGATGCCCTCATCGGCATAGATCCCTGCCATCTCCCAGTCCGGGCTGTCCTCGATTTTCTGGGTATAGTAGGTTTTTTGGGCTTCGTAGCTGTTGAGCTGCTCTTCGCTGTCCGTCGAGACGCGGCAGTAGGCCGCTACGCGCATTTTTCCGTTATGGTCTCTGTGCAGTTCTTCCGGTTTTCTGGTTGCGGGGATCACCCGCACCCGCCGCTCTAAGGTGGCTGCTGTCGCTTCCATGGATCATTCATCCTTTCCTGTCGCTTTTTTATCCGTAAATATAAGAGTTACTTCGGTATCCTGTGAGATGGTGATATGGGAAACCGCTCGTTGGAAGCGTCTCCAATCCGCCTCTGTCAGACTATCTGACGGCTCAGATTCGGCAGACGGCTCTGGACAGCAGGCATACCGCGCTGCCGCACCCTGCAGGATCAGCGACATCACCGCTTCCGGCGAGTCTGGCTGCTCCAGCCCCCGGTTGATGGCATTGTCCAGCCGCATGACCTCCGCAGAGGGCGTGTAGGCGGTGCAGCTGGGCTGTTCATGGTCCCGGAACTGACGGACGATCCCGTTTACCGTCGCATCCATGTCCATGACCGCGGTATTCCCGCAGCCTTCGCATCTCAGATACAGCTTGCCGCTGTTCTGCCAGCCGCCGCCCAGCCGGGTCATCTTCCCGCCGCAGGTGCAGCGGAAGTATGGAGTCAACCGCGCAATGGCAGGCTTCTCTCCGTGGGACTGCTTCCTGGCATTCTTTTCCGCCGTCTTTTCCTGCGCCGCTTGGAAAATACCCGCTTCCACCAGTATGGGGTATCCCTCCTTACCGGTGTAACGGGGATTTTCCAAAAGGCGCTTTACCTTATGCTTGTTCCAGAGCGGCACTTCCCGGCAATACGGAATACCCTGCCGATTCAAGGCGTCCGAGATGGCCTGATAGGAAGCCCCGGCGTTATAGAGCGTAAAGACCATACTGACGGCTCGCTGCTCCTCCGGCACGATCTCCAACGCGCCGTTTCGGATCTGATACCCGTATAACACCTTGCGGTTGATCATCTTGCCGCCACCTCCCATTGTTCTGTCAGTTCCAAGCCTCCGTAAAGCCGGAAGCGGATGCGGGTTTGAGTCTCTGCAATGATCTTCTCCACCAGACGTTCGAATAGCTCTTCATCGAAGCCATCCAGCCGTTCCGGTCCGTTGAGAAGCGTCTGCTCCACCTTGCGGAGCGCGTCCATCGTTTCGTCTATCGCTTCGTTCTCTGTCAGCCTGCGCCGCTCCCCGCGAAGCTGTGTCAGTCTGGCGCTGATGGCATTCATGCGGGCGGCGCAGATATCCGCGTCCAGCAAGCCATTGGCCCGCAGAGTGCTGATCTTATGGCTTTCTTCTGTTGCTTCCGCGATGGCCCGGTTGATGGCCAGCACCTGCGGATGATTCTGCCGCAGGATCGTGTCCAGCGTGTTCAGCTGCCGGAGGGCCGGGGCCAGAATGATGTCCGCGTTGCTTTTGAGCCTGTGGTACATCCGCAGGAAGGCGGCATGGATCTCCGCTTCCGGGATGCGTCCTACAGGGCAGTCCGCGGCGTGGCGGTCGTGGGTTCGGCAGACCCAGGTCACATATCCGCTCTGGCTGCTTCGGCGCTGAAACACCGTCCCGCAGTTCCCGCAAACGATTTTTAAGGCAAGAGGGCTTTTTTCTCTGCGCTTTTTCTTTTTCTGCGCTTTCTTTTGCAGCAGTGCCTGCACCCGCTCAAAGGTGTCCCTGTCTATGATAGCTGGATGGGAGTTCTCCGTGTAGTATTGCAGGCGTTCCCCGTGATTTCGTTTCTGCACGAAGGGGAAACCGCAGCTGTAGGATTTCTGGCTCAGAGCGTCTCCAATGTACTTTTCATTGGTCAGCAGGTATCGAATCCCCGTTTCTCTCCAGCATTCCGCGCCGGACTGGGAGGGGATGCCTTTCGCCGTCAGCTGCTCCGCGATCCATCCGGAGCTGCGCCCCTTGAGGTATGCGTCGAAGATCCAGCGCACCGTGGCGGCTTCCTCCGGGACGATTTCAAGGTCTTTCTTATTTACGATTCGGTATCCGTAAGGGGCGGTGCAGGTGATAAATTCCCCACGCTCCATCCGCCGCTGATAGCTCATCTTCTGATTGGCGGAGATAGAGATGGATTCTTGCTGGGCAAGAGAACCGGAAACGCTCACCATCAGTTCGGTGGTGAGCGTTTTCGTGTCGATATTTTCTTTTTCAAACCGGACGCTGACGCCCATGGCGGATAACTCCCGTAGGGCGGACAGGCAGTCTCTGGTATTCCGGGCGAAGCGGGATACGGACTTCACCAGAATTCGATTGATCTTACCCTTCCGGCAGTCCCGCATCATGCGGTTGAAGTCATCCCGCTGATCCATCCGGGTGCCGGTCAACCCTTCGTCGGCATACACATCCACCAGCTCCCAGCCGTCATGCTGGGCGATCTCTTCCGTATAATTGCGGATCTGGGCGGCGTAGGAATGCAGCTGATCCTTGGAGTCCGAACTGACCCGGCAGTAGGCTGCCACCCGCAGATGTTCCGCTTCCCGCGTCTGCGGCGCGATGATTTTTACCTGTGCCATGTTTTTCACTTCCCTGTATCTTTTTTGTCAACACACAAGCTACCACACGATCCGCAGAATATCCAGCACTATTCCCAAACAGTCTGCGGGGAATATTTCTCTCTGGCCAGTCTCTTGGCGTAAGACAGTTCTTCCGCGCTCAGCAGGCCGATTTCCGCCAGATGCTCCAGCATCCTGACTGCCAGCCGATACTGCAATTCTTTCTTTGCGTCGATCATCTTTCTACCTCAAAATAGCTCTCCGGCTTTTTCTCCCGCAGAAACCTTGTCACTTCCCGCAGGCTGCCGGTCCTCCGCATTTCCGGCAATGCCTCACTCACAGCCTGGGCGTATCTGCGCCCACGGCAGGCCCGTTCATCCAGAATGGCGATGACGCAGGTATCGCTCTCCGTGCGGATGGCCCGTCCAAAGCCCTGACGCAGCTTGATCTGCATCTCCGGTACAGCTACCTCACGGATGAATGCGTGAAGGGAAGAATACTTCTCCAATTCCCGTTCCTTTCGTGCGTCTGGGTAGGCGAAAGGCAGGCGTGGGATGATCAGCAGAGATACACAGTCGCCGGGGAAATCAAAGCCCTCCCATGCCGCGCCGGTGGCCAGCAACACCGCTCCCGGCGTGTGCCGGAACTGTTCGATGATGTGGGGCGCGTTGCGGCCCAACGTCAGCAATGGGAATGGGAGAGATTCCTCCCGCAGCCGCTCCTTCACAGCCGACATGGCTGCGTAGGAGGTAAAGAGCACCAGCGCGTGACCGGAAGCTGCTTTGATGAGTCCGACGAGCTCGGCAGTCAGCTCATTAAAGTACACATCCGTATCCTCCACTCTCTGGCGGGGCGGGATTTGCGGAAGGTAGAGCAGGCAGTTGTTCCGGTAGTCAAAGGGGGATGGAGAAACGGATTCCATGACGCGGTGTCCCTGCTCCAATCCTGCCTGCGTTTTGAAACGGCGGAAATCGCTGCCCACCGCCATGGTGCCGGAGGTCAGGACAAACGCCTGATCCGGCTGCCACAGGATCTTTTTCATCCGCTGCGTGATATCGCCGGCTGCGGCGCACAGCATGGCACCGCCTGTGCTGACATCTTCGGCAGTGTAAAAAATCATATCTGTCTGGGAACTGGTGAACAGCTTGACCGCGTCCAGCACCGTATTCAGCTGGCGGCTTCCCAGCGGGGAGAGCAGGCTGCCGATCTGCCGCTGGATGATGGGCAGTGTGCAGGATGGCGCGGTCAGCAATCGCAAACAGGCTTCCACCGGCTCCGCTTCCTCTCTGGGCTGTGCCAGCTTGCGCAGCAAAGGACCTGTGCTGTCCTCCAGCATTTCTGCCGCCAGTAAGTACCGTTCCTCTTTTAGCTGAAGGATAAGGTTTCGTATCTCTTTGGCCGCCAACGTCACACCCAGCATCTGCTGTGCGGTTTCCGGAAGCTTATGGGCTTCATCCACGATGATGATGCTGTGCTTCGGGAAGATGGGGCGTTTTCCCTCGCTGCGGTGGATGGCGTCTGCCACCAGCAGGTTATGATTGCAGATTTGAAACAAAAATTGATTTTTGTCGCAGGTCTTGAGGAACCGCTGATAGCGGCAGTCCCTCTGCTTGCAGTCGCAGACCTGCGGTACGCAGACACGCTCCCGGTCATAGCCGCTGAGATGAGAAACTCTGTCCATGTCCAGCGTTTCCCTAAAAGTCCGGAGCGCTGCCAACGCTTCCGGATTTTTCTTTGCAGGATATACCTGACGCAGCCGCCTGTCCAGCCGCTCGTCGCAGACATAATGGCTTTTGCCTTTGCGGATGACCGCTTTCAGTGGCTTGGTAAGAATCCCGTCCGCCATTAGGACGCAGGACAGCAGCGGCAGATACTCCGTCAGCACTGCGTTTTGCAGCGCGATACTGGAAGTGGAAATGATGATGGGGCGGGCGATCTGCCCTGTCGGGAAAGCAGACGCTGCCGTGGCAGCCGCCAGATAAGCGTAGGTCTTGCCGATGCCCGTCCCGGCATCGCACAGGGCGATCCTCCCGTCCTGCATGGCTTCCAGCATCCGGTGACTCAATTGGATCTGCTCCGGACGCTGCGCCATACCGTGGGCGGGAAGAAGGTCCTGAAAAATATGGTCGATCAGTTTATGGGCTTTCAGCCTGTTATCGTTGGTATTCATCCGATAATTTCCTCTTTTCCTGTCATGCTTTGTTTTCGTTTCCACCGTATTTGCAGCGCGCGCCCCGGTGGGAAAAGGGAACAATACGGACAAGGTCTGGCAAGACCTTCACGGGCGTATTTCCGGGATCTCTACTGCTTTCAATCCCGGAGCAGCCCAGCCTCTTCATGCTGGCCAGTGCATTGTGTCTCATTATCTGCCCGGACAGCGTCTCTGCGGGCGGCGCTGCCAACGCCGCCCCCGTGCAGGTAAAATCGCTCGCCGCGGGAAGCTGCAAGGCTTCCCACGGGTCGTGGCGCACACTGCGCGGATCGCTCTTCTGTCCGGGTGGTTATCCGTATTGCTGGTATGCAATTTTCAAGGAACAGCGAGGGGCATTCGGAGCCCCTCACTGTCCTCCCGAAAATTGCGTTCGGTGAATACCCTTATTTCGAGGAATTTTCAAAAAACTTTTTGAGATCCCGCAGGATGCGGTCTCTCCGCTTGATGACCGCCCGCTGGCTGACGCCCATTCTTTGGGCGTATTCCCGTGTAGACGCGCCGTCGAAGAACAGGGCGTTGATGAGTTCCCGGTCGGTATCCTTTAGTGACAGCAGCGCCAGCAAAAGGATCTGCTTCTGTTCTGCCAGATTCCGAAGTTCCTCACGCTCCAGTGCCTCCGTTTCGGCGCTGGGGGCCGTTTCTGCTCCGACATAGTCCGGCAAAAGCGCATCTTCCTCCATCTGCTCCAGAGAGAGCAGTTTTCCGGAGGACTGTTCCTCCGTGATATAGCGCTCCCTGCGGTCTGCCTGCGCATAGGCGAGGTAGACATCCTCCGGCACCTCTACGTCCATACCGTCTACAGTGATGATATTGGCGATGACTTCGCCACCTTCGTTTCGAACGCGCCGATAGTTGCGTTCTTCCTGCCATTTTTTCATGATTCATGACTCCCATCTCAGATTTTTTTGAAATGTCTGAGATGGGGTCACGGATATTTAGCGATATAGGGCTGCCAGCGTCTGCGCATTGTGTGCCTTTCCGCTTTTCAGCCGAAGAAAGGCGCAAAAAAAGAGCCTTACGCATAGCTGAAAAGCTACTTGTAAGGCTCCTAACTCAATGTTCCCATATTCGACGATGGGTGGCTGGTGCGCTTGACGAAGTCATATCAATTGATTTTTAATTTATGCCTGAACATATCCCATAAAGGGGATGGGCGTGTGGATCAGGAGGTGAGCATCCGGTGTCAGTACCGTGATGCCGATCTGTTCGCCGCACTTGGGGCATTTGGCGATCAGGTCAGGGTGTTCCGCTCTGTGCAGCGCAAATAGCCTGTACTGAGACTGTTCCGCACCGCTGGGGATATCCGCGATACGGCCCTTGCCGCACAGCGGACAGCGCAGGGAATTGGTTTTTGACATAGCGCCTCACTTTCTCTGTTCTCTTTTTTGAGAACAGCACATGAAAATTTTTTACAGCAGGTTATGGTTCTCCAACCGAATGCGCATGGCCTGCTTGGATACCTGAAAGATACCTGCCATATCCGTCACCAGCTGTTGATTCGTCCGTCCGGAGCGCAGCTGATAGAAACAGCGCTTGACCTGCGGCAGCGGCAGCAGAAGGATAGAGCCCAGCAGGTTCGCCTGCACTTCCAATGTGTTGTCGCTCTCATCGCCGGAACGGAGCGCCGCGTTTTCGCCGGTCCCGCTGAACTGTTTCTTATGGAGCAGCCAGTGCCCCAGCTCATGGGCGCAGGTAAAGCGCAGCCGCCCGGTAGATGCTTCCTCTTCGCAGAGAGAGCAGTCGATGAGGATGGTGCCGCCCTTGACGGGAAGAAGGTCATAGCGGTGGTTTTCCCAGTCATAGATCGCTGTGAGACCGTCGTCAAAGATGGTCTCGCCTAAAACCCGCCCATTATTCCGCAGATATTGATACTCCAGCACCAGCCCCTGCGCCTCGATGATGTCCTCAATGGGAATGGCTGTGGGAGGGCCGTAATAGAGCTTGGGGTCATAGGCGGTGATCACATCGCGGGCGATCCGCTCCAACGCCTGTTCGCGGTAATATGCTTTTTTCATGCGTCTATTTCACCGCCCTCTTTGGATTTCTTTGCGCGCTGGGTAATCCGGTCGATAAATTCCTGCCACTCCTGGTCTGTGGCGTCTGCCTCCTTCGCCGTGCGGAGCGCGGCCCGGACGATCTCCCGATCCATGATGTAGTCCGGCAGGTCTGCGGATACCCGGTTATTCTGGGACTTGGCGGCAAGATCCAGCATCTGCTCGGTTTCCACCTTGCTCAGATGCAGTTCCTGCTCCAACCGTTCCAAATATGCGCGCGTCGGTGCCGGTCTGCGGTCGTTTTCAATGTTGCTCAGATAGACTGGCGACAAGTCCAGCTTTGCCGCCAGCGTGCGCAGGGACAATCCGATAGATTGCCGTTTCTCTCGAACGAAGCTGCCGAATGTCTGTTCCAAGTAACTCACCTCCTATCCGTGTTCTCTTCTCTGGAAACACTGTAGCCTCAGTATAGCAAACATTCGTTCGATTGGCAAGATGTGAAAAAGATGGTGTTCCCCGCAAGGAACACCATCCAGAAGTTATTTCAGCCACGCTGCCATATCCTGCATTTCCTCCAGCACTGCTGCTGGGCTGACGATGCGAATCTTACCGCTAAAGGTAAAGACCCAACTGAAGAACGGAGGGCTTGGCGCGACCTCGACTGTAGCACGGAAATGCTGTTCATCTACAGTTTCCGTCTGCACATTTTCACCGAAGCGGTCGATGACGCTGCGCATGATCTCATTATCGCACAGCAGTTCCACCGTGCAAAGGGCATCCGGATACATTCCAAAGACCTTTTGCACATACTCAGCAGGATCAAAGTCTGGCGCAAGAATAGCCGTCTGATTCAACAACTCCACGGCGGTCATCCGGTCTACCCGGAACTGCGCCAGCTTTCCGTGTTTATTTGACCAGCCAACAGCGTAGTAATAATCCTTGTTCCAGATCAGGACATACGGGCTGAACTGATAGCGGTAGCCGTCGTGCTTGAGCACCTTTTCCTTCTTCGGTGTGTACTCAAAATACTGAAACGTGATCTGGCACTTCTCCTGAATAGCGCTATGGATCTTATCTACGCTGTAATAGATGCACTCATTCTCCGGTTTGACCGTCCCATCCATATAGATATGCCGGTCCAGCTGATACGCGTATGACTCGCTGGTGAGCTTTCCCAGCTTCTCAATGAGCTGCTCGCTCTTTTTTGCCGTGATGAAGCGCGAGGATTCCACCGCGTCCACCAACAGCTTTAGTTCCGGCAGTTCGAATAGCCTTGCTCCGACAAAATATCGATTCTGGGTACTTTTGACACAGACGATGTCCATACCGCTGCTTTGCAAGACCTCAATGGCGGAATACACGCTCTTGCGTCCTGCCTGGATGCCATGCTCCTGCCAGAATGCAAGGATATCTGACACGGAGGCAGGATGTTTATCATCTGTACGTTTATATAAATACCGCTGTAAGAGCAACAGTCCGTATTGGGATCCGTTTTTCATGCTGAGACCTCCGGTCCAAATTCATATCTTCTCTTATAGTTTAATGAGCGGATCTTATTCCGTCAACTGTTTCTGACTCCGTGATGGTCAGGCGCATCGCATTTTGTCTGCACTATTGCTTTATAATAGAATACCAACGGCCTGCACAAGACCTATTCTCTTGCTCTCTCAACGCTGCTGCCGAAGCTGACTGCTCCCTGTGACTATGGCTCAATCACCTATGACAAGAAGGTTGTTACCGATCTGGGCACTGGCTCCTTTATTACCCTTGTAAACGGCAAGACCGGTGAACTGACGCTGGAAGCAAACAGAAGCGGCACAGACGAAGGACGACTCGGCACGATCACTGTTACAATCTCCACGAGCAACTATCAGGATATCACCCTGAC
>OHVZ01000957.1_pt1 | contig 10600 bp, 10 predicted proteins | sample 1579561 | NCBI WGS metagenome assembly OHVZ01 (sample SAMEA3882547, study PRJEB24775) | human gut metagenome | biome: human-associated habitat; feature: intestine environment; material: feces | place: Netherlands | collected 2009/2010
ATGCGGAGTGTCCTTTGTAGGATACTCAGATCCTATAAGGACACTCCGCATGGTCTGAGTGACTAGACTCGAACTAGCGGCCTCTACCACCCCAAGGTAGCGCGCTACCACCTGCGCCACACCCAGATTTATGCCGGAACTCTCGTTTCTGCTTTGTTATAATATCACACGGGCGGCAAAAAATCAAGCCCTTTTGACCGAAAATGCGAAAAATTATTTTTCTTCAATGACTTTGGACTGCTCCAGCAGCATACGCATACGGGGGACGCAGCTTTTCCAGTACAGCTTGCTGGTTTCATCCCATTGGTTCCACGCAGCGGGGCCTACGCAGCTGATGACCTCATTGAGGGCCTTGAAATCATCATAGATCGCGCGGGGCAGCAGGTAACGGCCGTCCTCATCGGCGGGGATGGTATTGATGTGCTCAATGTAGCCGAGGCAGTCGGTGAACTGCTCCGAGAGATCGACCAGCAGCGCCGCCCAGCTGATGGGCTTGGGGACCTCCAGGGGGGAGGTGAAGCTGGCGATGCGGGTCGCCTGATTCTGGGCGACCTTGGCACAGTATTTGCGGAAAGCCGGCAGCAGCTCATCAAACTGAAAATCATTGGTGGTTTTGCCGGTGGGGACCTTTACAATATATTTTTTACCGTTAATGACCATAGGGAACTCCTTTTTACAGCGTTGACTTTTATTATTATAGCGTTTTGTAAATGGGTTTGCAATCCTTTGCCGGGTGATTTATAATAATGGATAGACCGCAGAAAGGAGAGGAGCGCCCCTTGCATATCATCAAGCATTTTCGCACGATCACCCACCACCGGCACCTGGTGATGAAAAACTGCTTTAAGGTCGGGTTGTACTGGCGGGGGCTGACCCACGACCTTTCCAAGTATTCCCCGACGGAATTCTGGCGGGGGGCGAAATACTATCAGGGAACCTTCAGCCCCACCCAGCAGGAGCGCCGGGAAAAGGGGTATTCCCTGGCGTGGATGCATCACAAGGGCCGCAACCGCCATCATTTTGAATACTGGACCCGTGACCCGCCAGTATGTCCCGCTGGAGATGCCCACCAGGTTCTTTGTGGAGATGTGCATGGATCGCATTGCGGCCAGCAGCACCTACCTGGGGAAGGACTACCACGACGGTGCCCCACTGGAATACCTGCTGCGGGCGGGGGATAACCGCTGGATGCACCCGGTGACCGCCCGCAAGCTGCGCTATGTCCTGACGATGCTGCGGGATCGGGGCGAGGAGGAGACCTTCCGGTTTATACGGGAGGTGGTACTGAAGGAGCTGCCCTTTGCCGGGGAGGAATAGAAAAAGCCGGGAGTCGCTGAAGACTCCCGGCGGTATTTTTATATTCGGGGGGTATCCACGGTGATGACGGCGAAGTAACGCCCCGGCAGCGCCGAGACCGCCGTTTGGATGCGCTGCTGCAATTCCTCGGAGGTGTATTTGCAGTCCAGGGGGCGCACCACATCAAAGATGAGGTTGGTGTGGTCCGGGCCGCTGGTGATGCGGAAATCGTGCATGGTGAGCTTCGGGTCGATCTCCGCCAGCAGGTTGGCCGCCATGATGCGGCATTCGGCGGTTTTTTTATCACCGACGGCGATGGGGTCCATATGGATGCAGATCTCACAGCCCAGCTCGTGGTAGATCTGCCGTTCCACCGTATCGATGATATCATGGATGGCGGAGATATCGTCGTCCTTATCCACCTCGGCGTGCAGCGAGGCAAACAGCCTTCCGGGGCCGTAATCGTGGACGATGAGATCGTGCAGGCCGAGGATCTCTGGCGGGGCCAGCGCCAAACGCCTGAGGCCGGCGACCAGTGCGGGATCGGGCGCACGCCCCAGCAGCGGGTCAATGGTGTCCTTCATGGCGGAAACGCCGGTATACAGAATGAATATCGCCACCAGTACGCCGAGGTAGCCATCGAGCTGGATGCGGAAGAAATGCCCGGCCAGCGTACCCAGCAGCACCACCGCGGTGGAGGCCATATCGCTCAAGCTGTCGGCGGCGGTGGCCATCATGGCGGCGGAGTCGATCTTTTTGCCCAGCTTGCGGTTAAAGAGATACATCCAGCCCTTGACCAAAATGGAGACCGGCAGGATGATGAGCGGCAGCAGGGAAAAATCCACCGGCTGGGGGGAAAGGATCTTCTGGAAGGAGGTCTTGCCCAGCTCGAAGCCCATAAGCAGGATGACGACCGAGACCGCAAGCCCGGAGAGGTATTCCACACGGCCGTGGCCGAAGGGGTGATCCCGGTCGGGCTTTTGCCCCGCCAGCCGGAAGCCGATGAGGGTCACGACGGAGGAGCCGGCATCGGAAAGGTTATTGAAGGCATCGGCGGTGATGGCGATGGAGCCGGACACCGTACCGGCGATGAGCTTGCCGAGGAACAGCAGAATATTAAGGCAGATGCCGGTAAACCCGCTTAATGCGCCGTACCGCTGACGGACGGCGGGGTCCTGGACGTTATCTTTATCGCGGATGAATAACCGGGTAAGCAGTTCTGTCATGCAGGTCGCTCCTTTGAAGGTTTTGGGAGAGATAACAGCCACATTATAGCATATAAAATGCCGCTGTGACACAAAAATTTATAAATGAGAATGACAAAACGGGAACGGCTATGATATAATAGGCGGGTAAACGAAACTAACGTAACAAAGGAAGTGATACCATGGAAGTTTTGCGGTTCCCCGGTCTGGGATGGGAGATCCCCATCAGCCGGGTGGCGGTTTCCATCGGCAGTCTGGAGATCTACTGGTACGGCGTTATCATCGCGGTGGGCTTCGGCCTGGGGCTGTGGGTCTATCTTTCCCACAACCGCAGCTGCGGCATCCACCCCGATGAGGGACTGGATATAATCCTGTGGTCGATGCTCGGCGCCATTGTGGGGGCGCGCGCCTACTATGTGGCGTTCCAGTGGGATCATTATAAGGACAACCTCAAGGAGATCTTTAACCTGCGGGGCGGCGGGCTGGCCATCTACGGCGGCATCATCGGGGCGCTTATCGTGGCGTTTATCGTTTGCCGCAGCAAAAAGCTGCCCATGCTGCCCGTTGCCGATGCGGCCTTCCCCGGTGTGATGCTGGGACAGGCCATCGGGCGCTGGGGCAATTTCTTCAATATGGAGGCCTTCGGCACCAATACCACCCTGCCTTGGGGCATGACCTCCGATACCATTTCGAATTATCTTTCCCGCCACCAGGCGGCGCTGCTGGCGCAGGGCGTGGTGGTGGACCCCGCCATGCCGGTGCATCCGACCTTCCTGTACGAAAGCCTGTGGAATCTCATCGGGGTGGCGGTGCTGCTGCTGTGGCTGTTCCCGCGCCGCAGCTACGATGGACAGATCACGCTGGGCTATACGGCATGGTACGGTCTCGGGCGCTTCTTTGTGGAGGGGCTGCGTACCGACAGCCTGATGTGGGGCAGCGTGAGAGTTTCGCAGGCGCTGGGCGGTGTGCTGTTTATTGTGGCCGCCGGGCTGATGCTGGCGATCTTCCTGTGGAGCCGCAAACCTATGACGCTGGAGTATATCGAGGGCGAGAAAAAGCCGCGCTTTGTGCTGCGGCGGTATGTAGATACCGAGGAAAGCCGGCAGCGCATGGCGATGCTGGACCGCAAGCTGGCCGAAAAGAAGAACGGAAAGAAACCGACCCAACCGGAGGAGAAAAAGGACGAGCATGAGCGCAAGGATCATTGACGGGAAAGCGGTGGCGGCCCGGTGCCGTGCCGAGCTGAAAGCCCGGACGGAGGAGCTGAAGGGCGAGGGGATCACCCCGGGACTGGCGGTCATCCTGGTGGGGGAGGACCCGGCTTCGCAGGTGTATGTGCGGAATAAGCACAAGGCCTGTGACGAGCTGGGCATCCATTCCGAGCAGTACACCCTGCCGGAAAATACAAGCAGGGAGGAGCTGCTTTCTCTCATCGCCGAGCTGAACGGCCGGGAGGAGATCGACGGGATACTGGTGCAGCTGCCGTTGCCGGGGCATCTTGACCAGAAGGAGATCCTTTCTGCCATTGACCCCGCAAAGGATGTGGATGCCTTCCACCCGCAGAATGTGGGACGTATCGTGATAGGGGATTACTTTTTTGCCCCCTGCACCCCCAGCGGGATCCTGACCCTGATCGACAGCACCGGCGTGGATATGACCGGCAAGGAATGTGTTATCATCGGGCGCAGCAATATAGTGGGCAAGCCGATGGCGCTGCTGGCGCTGCACCGCAATGCCACCGTGACGGTATGCCACAGCAAGACCCGGAACCTGCCGGAGGTGACCCGCCGGGCGGATATTCTTATTTCCGCGGTGGGCAAGGCGGGGTTTGTTACCGGGGAGATGGTAAAGCCCGGCGCCGTGGTCATCGATGTGGGGATGAACCGCAATGCGGCGGGCAAGCTGTGCGGGGATGTGGACTTTGAAAGCGTTTCCCCCGTGGCGGGCTGGCTGACGCCGGTCCCCGGCGGGGTGGGCCCCATGACCATCACCATGCTGCTGCGTTCTACGGTGCTTTCCGCCCAAAATCGCCGCAAAAAGGCATAAAAATACGGCAAAAAACTCTTTACAGCAGTTGGAACATATGGTATAATTCCATATTGATATGACCGGATCCCGGTATTTGGGAGTGTTCCTTTGCGGGAACTTCACCGATCCCGGTACGGAGGTCCCGGCGTAAATATTTTATGAGGTGAAAAAACATGATTCTCAAGGAAGAAAAAAACAAGATCATTACCGAGTATGCCACCCATGAGGGCGATACCGGTTCCCCCGAGGTGCAGATCGCTGTTCTGACCAGCCGCATCAACACCCTGACCAAGCATATGCAGCAGAACCCCAAGGATTTCCATTCCAACCGCGGTCTGCTCAAGATGGTCGGTCACCGCAGAAACCTGCTGAACTACCTGAAGAAGAAGGACATTGAGCGCTATCGTGCCATCATTGCCAAGCTGGGTCTGCGTAAGTAATTGAACTGCCGGAGGGCAGGCGGGGGTTTCCGTCTGCCCTCTTACCCGGTTTTTGGAGCCTTTTTTACACAGCAAAAAGGCGGCTCCTGCCATCGTGTTTAGCAGTGAATCGTTCCCCCGGAAGGCAAAAATCTTCCCCGGAGGAAGGCTTTATTGCTAAAACGAAAGCACGGCCGCCTGATAATAACACAAAGTAAGGAGAAGAAAAGATGTTTGAAAACTTCCGCGTATTTGAAACTGAATTTGCCGGACGCAAGATGAGCTTTGAGACCGGTAAAATGTGCTGTCAGGCCGGCGGCTCCGTGCTGGTACGCTACGGCGAAACTACCGTGCTGGTCAATGCGACCGCTTCCGCCAAGCCCCGTGACGGCATCGACTTTTTGCCGCTTTCGGTGGATTTTGAGGAAAAGCTGTACGCCGTGGGTAAGATCCCCGGTTCCTTCCTCAAGCGTGAGGGCCGCCCCAGCGATAAGGCTGTTCTTTCCAGCCGTGTGGTAGACCGCCCCATCCGTCCGCTGTTCCCCAAGGATATGCGCAACGACGTTTCCGTTGTGATGACCGTCCTTTCCGTTGACCCCGACTGCGTTCCCGAGATCGCCGGCATGATCGGCGCATCCATGGCGCTGTCCATCTCCGATATTCCGTGGAACGGGCCCATCGCCGGCATCAATGTCGGTCTGGTGGATGGTGAGATCATCCTGACCCCCAACGCCGAGCAGCGCCAGAAGAGCGATCTGCAGCTGACCGTTGCCGGTACCGCCGATAAGGTCTGCATGATCGAGGCCGGCGCCAACGAGGTGGACGACGACACCATGCTGGAGGCCATTATGCAGGGCTTTGCAGAGGTGCAGAAGATGGTCGCCTTCATCAAGGAGGTACAGGCCGAGATCGGCAAGCCCAAGTTCACCTTTGAGTCGATGGAGATCGACCATGACCTCTTTGAGGCCATCAAGGATGAGTTCATCGAGGATGTCCGTGCTGCCATGGATACCGATGATAAGAATATCCGTGATGAGCGTATGCTGCCCATCTATGACCGGCTGCACGCCGAGTATGACGAGAAGTACCCCGACCAGGGCGCGATGCTGGATGAGTGCATCTACAAGCTGCAGAAGTATGTGGTGCGCCGCTGGCTGCTGGATGACGGCAAGCGTGTAGACGGCCGCGGTATGGATGAGATCCGTCCGCTGGATGCCGAGGTCGGCATCATTCCCCGTGTTCACGGCTCCGGTATGTTTACCCGCGGCCAGACCCAGGTGCTGACCATTGCGACCCTCGGTACCATCCGTGAAGCCCAGCTTCTCGACGGAATCGATGAGCAGACCACCAAGCGCTATATCCACCAGTACAATATGCCCTCTTATTCCGTCGGTGAGACCCGCCCCAGCCGCGGCCCCGGCCGTCGTGAGATCGGCCACGGTGCGCTGGCCGAGCGTGCGCTGGAGCCTGTTATCCCCAGCGTAGAGGAATTCCCCTACACCATGCGTCTGGTTTCCGAGGTGCTTTCCTCCAACGGCTCCACCTCCCAGGGCTCCATCTGCGGCTCCACGCTGGCACTTATGGATGCCGGTGTTCCCATCAAGGCTCCCGTTGCCGGTATCTCCTGCGGTTTGATCACCGAGGGCGACCGCTGGATGACCATGGTGGATATCCAGGGCGTCGAGGACTTCTTCGGCGATATGGACTTTAAGGTGGGCGGCACCAAGAAGGGCATCACCGCCATCCAGATGGACCTGAAGATCGACGGTCTGACCCGTGAGATCATCAAGGAGGCCTTTGCCAAGACCCACAAGGCCCGCAATTATATCCTTGATGAAGTGATGCTCAAGGCCATTCCGGCGCCCCGGCCCGAGCTTTCCAAGTATGCGCCCAAGATGGTCAGCATTACCATCGATCCCGATAAGATCCGTGAGGTCATCGGCTCCGGCGGCAAGACCATCCAGAAGATCTGCGCCGAGTGCAATGTCAAGATCGACATTGAGGATGACGGCCACGTATTTGTTTCCGCCATCGATATCGATGACTGCCGTGCCGCCATCAATATCATCGAGACCATCGTCAATGACCCCGAGGTCGGCGCCATCTATAAGGGCGTTGTTACCCGGCTGATGAACTTCGGTGCCTTTGTGGAGATCGCCCCCGGCAAGGAGGGACTCGTTCACATTTCCAAGCTGGATTCCAAGCGTGTGGAAAAGGTGGAGGATGTGGTTTCCGTCGGGGATGAGATCCTCGTCATGGTGACCGAGATCGATCAGCAGGGCCGTATCAACCTCTCCCGCAAGGACGCCATCGCCAAGATGGAAGCCAAAAAGGAAGGCAAGGAATAATCAAGACGTAAGTCAGGCGGGGCAGGGGAGAGTTTATTACCCGTGCCTCGCTTTTTACGGCAAAGCTGTGAATAAAAACTGAACATTTCCCCCGCAGCCTTGCCGTGAACCATCATTTTTGCTACAATAAACCCAGTACCGCCGCTGGCGGTGCCACATCATTTTTTAACCAAACAAGGAGTGTGTATTTTTTTGGACGACATAGGCAGTACAACCTACCTACTTATTCTGATCCTGTTACTGTTATCCGCTTTCTTTTCCGCATCCGAGACCGCGTTTTCCGCGGCAAATATGATCCGTCTGCGCACCATGGCCGAGGACGGCAATAAGCGTGCCGCACAGGCGGTAAAGGTGGCTGCGCAATACGATAAGCTGATTGCGACCATCCTTATCGGCAATAACCTTGTTAATATCGCTATTTCCTCATTGGTCACAGTGATCGCCACTGCGTACTTCAAAAATTATGCGGTTGCGATTGCCACCGGTATTTCCACCCTTGTCGTTCTCACCTTCGGCGAAATTATCCCCAAGAGCTTTGCCAAGATGAACGCCGAGAGCATTTCGATGGCGTTTGCCGGGGTGCTGCGTATCCTTATGATTATCTTTACCCCGTTCAGCTTTTTGTTCCTGCGGCTCATGCAGCCCTTCAAGAAAAAGGAGGACGGCGAGGAGCAGCCGACCATTACCGAGCAGGAACTGATGTATATGCTGGATACCATCGAGGAGGAGGGCGTACTGGAGGAGCAGGAAAAGGAGCTGGTCCAGTCTGCTTTGGAATTCAATGACACCGCCGTGGAGGATATCCTTACCCCCCGTGTCAATATGGTCGCCATCAATGAGGACGCCACCCCGCAGGAGGTATTGCAGGTCATCACCGAGGAAGGCTTTTCCCGTATTCCCGTATACAGCGAAACGGTGGATCACATCATCGGTGTGGTTCATTCCCGGGATATTCTGCAGGCCGCCCTGCTCAATAAGAACTTTGAACTGAAAAAACTGATGACCGAGCCGATGTATGTTCACCGCAGCATGAAGATCGCCCGGCTGCTTTCCGAATTCCAGCGCAAGAAGATACATATCGCCATTGTGATGGATGACTACGGCGGCACCCTCGGCATCGTTACCATGGAGGACGTGCTGGAGGAGCTGGTCGGCGAGATCTACGATGAACGAGATGAGGTCGTTACCGAGTTTACCGAGGTAAACCCCGATACCTTCGAGATCAGCGGCGATATGCCGGTGGATGACTTCCTGGATGAGATCGACTATCATCCTTCGGATATCGAGGAGGACGACTACGATACCATGAACGGTCTGGCGCTTTCGCTGCTGGATCATATCCCCACGGTGGGTGAAACCTTCCAGCTGGGACGGCTTACCTTTACCGTGCTGGAAATGGAGGAGAAGATAGAAAAAATGCGCGTCTGCCTGGCGCCCGACCCCGAAAAAGAGGCCGAAAAGGCCAAGGCCGGTGAAAAGGAAAAGGACGCCTGACCCCTTACCCCACCAAAATGAAAGGAACCTGCTATGAGTACTGAAAAAACGAATGCCCGCAACCGTCATACGGCGCCCATTGGCCTCGTTTTTATCGTGCTGTGCGTGATAGGACTGTATACCGTATTCACCTGGTGCTTTGACCTGACCCGCAACCTGGCAGACAACACCGCCCAAAAGACGAGATTTGAGCAGATGCTGCTGCCGGTGGTCATGTTTGACCCGCCTGACTTTACCGACCCCGCTTCCTGTGATAATGAGTTCCTGCTGCAAAGCAGCCTGTGGGCCTGTATGCTGGGCGACCGCCGGGGCAGCTACCAGTTTGATGAATATGACCGCATGGTCATTCCCGCAACGGATGTGGAGTCGCAGGCGGTGGTCCTGTTCGGCCCGGATGTGAAGCTGGAGCACAAGACGATAGGCGATATGGAAAACGCCTACCAGTATGACAGCGAGATCGCCTCGTACCATGTGCCCATCATCGCCATGACCGGCTTTGCGACCCCCCGTGTGGAGAAGATCACCATGAAGCAGGACGGTTGCCAGCTCATCATCGGGTATGTGCCGCCTACAACGGTTTTGAGCATCAACTATGATAGCTCCGGCGACCTGGAGGAGGAGCCCTCCAAGTATATGCTGTACGAGCTGCGCAAGGCGGACAAAACCTTTTATCTGTATGCGGTTTCCACCATTACCGGTGATACCCGTGTGGATGGCGAGTTTGACCCCGCTACCGGTCGTGTGGATAATTTCAGCTCTTCCTCCGGCGGGTTGAGCAGCAGTATGGTCTCCCCGTAAGCACATCGCCCCCGATCGTTTCCGGTCGGGGGTTTTTGCGTGGGAACGGTTGTCTTTTTGCGTCGTTTAGGGTATAATGGTGCTGTTATTTTTATGATGTCGGAGGGGGATGCGCATGACCGCAGTGAAAAAGATCGGTTCGGCCCTGCTGATTGCCGCAGCTGCGGTTGGCATCGGGCTGGCGCTGGCGCTGTTTATGCCGCAGTCGGTCGCCCCCGGGCCCACCCTGCCTGCCGATACCGCCATACACAGCGGACGGCTGCCCGGCTATGAAAACGCCCCCGTCAATACCACCCCGGAATACTTCTGGTATCTCTATAACGGCAGTCTTTCCGCAGCGGCGGACGGCAGCATAGCGGTGATGCTGGAAAACACCCCCGGCAACGAATGCAGCATGCGGGTGCGGTACACCATGGCCGATGATACCATCCTGCTGACCACACCGATAATAGGGGCGGGGGAGCACCTGCTGTATGCCTACCCGGAGTTGCTGCCGCAGCCCGGCAGCTATCCCCTTACCGTTACCATACAGGTGTACCACACCGGGCAGGACCCCGCCACCGAGGAGCCCTTTGCCACCTATACCGAGCAGGCGCAGCTGACCATCCCGAAAGGGGCGGTGCTGACGCAGAAGGAAGCCGAAAGCAGCCCGCCGGCCGCAGCATAAATACAGCCCACCCCGGAACCCCCGAGGTGGGCATTTTGCTGCTGTTGCAAAAAGGGAATATCAATCCCGGACCATTCCCGTAAGAAATATAGGACGGGCGGAACGCAGGTCTATCATAAACAGGCGGCACCCTGCATGTGCAGCCCATATGGCATGAGCACCGCAGGGGGGCAGTCGTCGATTTATGTTTTTTTGCGGCAGCAGCGGGGGAGAAGGGCAAATAGCGGGCAGGAAAACGCCGGGCGTTCGCAATAGCGGAACATTCGGCTGCATCGCATGACGATGGGGAAAATGAGACCTATACTTGTGAAAGAATAATGCGAAAGGTCGTAGAAAAAATGAAAT
>OHVZ01000961.1_pt1 | contig 10578 bp, 8 predicted proteins | sample 1579561 | NCBI WGS metagenome assembly OHVZ01 (sample SAMEA3882547, study PRJEB24775) | human gut metagenome | biome: human-associated habitat; feature: intestine environment; material: feces | place: Netherlands | collected 2009/2010
AGGTCGTTGCGTATCAGGTCGACGATGGTGGCGTGCTCGGCTGCCTCTTTGGTGTCCTGCATCAAGAGCTGTTCCGCATCGGGCAGGGTAGCGTCGATGGTGCCTTTCATGGGGAAGGACTTTATCTTGCCCTTCTCTATGCGGACAAAGATTTCGGGGGAGAAGCAGACGAACCGGTCTTTCAGCCACAGCTTGTACAAGGCTTCGGAGTGGAGGAATATTTCTTCCAGTGTCAGATTGGTGGTGACGGGTACCCGGCAAGTGAGGTTCGTCAGGTAGCTGTTGCCTGCCAGCAGGTTTTGCTTCACGAGGTCGAACGAATGTCTGTATGCGGCGGGGGAAGGGGGAGTGATGTCCCACTGGATAGGGCCGGCGCATCGGGCGGCTGTGCTTCTGGCAAGGGCTGTTGCAGCCGTCTCCGTGTTGCCTGCCTTCGGGAATTGGAAAAGGCAGGTGGCGGGGTCTATCCGGTCGAGGGGCTCAATGTGCGACTGCTCTTGCGCGTAGTCTACGATGAAGAGGAAGGGCACATTGGCTCCGGCCAGTGCGTTCATGCGGGCGATGGTTTCTGTCCGGCTGTACGTCTTCATGCGTCAATAGACTGCGGAGGCTATCACCTGGATTATCAGAATGAGGAACACCATGGCAATGGGATATACCGTGGCATAGGCCACGCTCGGTATGTTGCTGTCCGTCATGGAGTCGGCGGCGGCAAGGCCGGGCGTACTGGTCATGCCGCCGGTGATGGTGCCCAGCAGGTCGAGAATGTTTATCTTGAACACGAACAGGCCTACGCATACTGCCACCAGCATGGGCACCAGCGTGATGGCGGCGCCTACGCCGAACAAGAGCCAGCCGCTTTCCTGGAACGTGGCCATCAGATTCCGTCCTGCCGATGTCCCTACTTCGGCAAGGAAGAGCAGCAGTCCCAGCTGGCGCAGCAGTTGGTTGGCAGGGCCGGACATGGACCACAGAATGGGGCCGGTCTTTCCGATGGCGCTCAGGAACAAGGCGACCATCAGGATGCCTCCCGTCAGTCCCGGAGAGAACGACAGACTGTCCGAGAAGGAGATGTTGAGCTTGCCGAAGAGCACGCCCAGCACGATGCCCAGGGCGATGGGGAAGAAGTCGGTGTCGGACAGTTGCTTGGTGTCGTTGCCCAGCAGGCGTGCCACTCCCTTGATGCCGTCCTTCTCGCCCACCACCATCAGCTTGTCGCCGAATTTCAGGGCGAGGTCGGGCGAGGGGGAGAGGTCGATGCCGCTTCGGCGGATACGGGTGACGGTGCAGCCGAAGTTCTTCATCAGGTTGAGGTCGCCCAGCTGCTTGTTTATCATATCTTTCTTGGTGAGCAGCAGGGATTCAATCTCCTGCATGTCTACGAGTGGCAGTTCGCCTTCTTCGCGTTCGCCCACGAGGACGGCGAGCTGGTTTAAGGCCTCTTCGCTACCCACGGCTTGTATGTAGTCTCCCTCGTGCAGGATGGTCTGGGCGGTGGGGATGGCTATCTGCTCGTTGTGCTTGTGGCGTGAGATGACGGCTCCGGTCATGGCGCGCGCATTGATTTGCATCAGGCTCCGGTCGAAGACGGCGGGGTTGGTTACGCGGAACAGACAGGTTGTCAGTTCCGGGAACTGGCTGCGGCGTTCCTTCTCCAACCGGCGCGCCTCCTTGTCGAGGTCGATGCGCATGATACGGGGCAGCAGCTTAACGAAGAGAATCACGCCGATAACGCCGAAAGGATAGGCAATACCGTAAGCGATGGATGCCAGTGGGGAATGGGTGCTGTCAATGGCAACGGCGAGTCCCGGCGTACTGGTCAGGGCACCGGCTATCAGTCCCACGACACTGGGAGTATCGATGTCGAAGGCATATTTCAGTCCTACTGCCGTCAGGGCGGCGGAGCAGATGATGAGCAGGGTGATGATGATAAGCGTCTTGCCCTTGCTCCGGAAGGAGTCGAAAAATCCGGGACCGGCCTGGATGCCGATGGTGAAGATGAAGAGCACCAGTCCGAAGTTTCCTAATTCTTTGGGGATGATGACACCGAAGTGTCCGAACAGCAGGGCAATGAAGATGACGGCGGAGACGTCGAGCGAAAGCCCTTTAATCTTGATTCTTCCCAACATGAAGCCTAAAGCCACAATGAGAAAGAGCGCGAAATAGGAGGAGTTTAACAAGTCAGCAAACATAATCAGTTAAAGAGTTAGGAATTTATGTCACAAAGATAGTGCAAAAAAGTGAGATAGAAAAAGTCTTGCTTCCTTGTGGCATATAAAAAAAGATGATGTGCCATCAACCGTTTTGACACATCATCTTAATATATATATCGGCCTATATGACCGGTATTCCTGCGTGGGGCAGGGCGGTACTTATTTTTCGAGTTCCTTCAGCAGTTCCTCTACGGCAGCTTTCAGCTGTGTGTCTTCTCCCTTCACGATGGTCTCGGGTGAATTGGCTACTTTGATGTCCGGCTCCAGCTGCGAGTTCTCCAGATAGCTGCCGTCCGACAGGCGGTAGCCCACGACGGGGATGCCGAATACCAATGACGGGTCTTGCAGGCGTTCCCACGACACGCTGGTCATGGTTCCCGGCACGGGCATGCCTACCAGCTTGCCCAGTCCGCGGTGGCTGTAAACCCACGGCGTGCCGTGCGCATTGGAGTAGTTGGCCTCGCACATCACCATGATGGAGGGTTTGTTCCAGCGGCGGCTGGGCATGTCGCACGCCTCGCGGCCGCGCACCACTTGGGTGAAGTATTTCTGTCCGCTGAAAAGTATCTCTATATCCTCGTGCAAGCGTCCGCCGCCATTGAAACGGGTGTCGATGACGATGCCTTCGCGGTTGTTGTATTTTCCCAGGATGTCCGAGTAGACGGAACGGAAACTGTCGTCTCCCATAGACTCGATGTGCACGTAACCCAATCGGCCACCCGACCACCGGTCAACGTCTGCCGCACGCTGCTTCACCCAGCGGCTGTAGAGCAAATCGCTGAACGCACCGTTCGTAATGGGGATAATGACCTCTTCCCAGTGCTCCTTGGTCTGCGGGTCGAAGAGAGAAACAAGTGTTTTCTTCCGTGCCTTGTTGTTGAGCAGCGTGTAGTAGTCTGCATCGGGGGTGATTTCCACGCCGTCTATCTTCTCGATGACTGTGCCGGCTTTCACCCGGGTGTTGGCTGTGTCGAAGGGGCCTTTCTCCACTACTTCGGCAATGAGCATGCCCCGGCCCGTGTAGTTCCAGTCGAAGAACAGTCCCAGGCTGGCAGTAGGTTCGGATTGCCCTTTGGGATAGAAACGGCCGCCGGTGTGAGATACGTTCAGCTCGCCCAGCCATTCGCTCAGCAGTTCGGCAAAGTCATAATTGTTGTTGATATGGGGCAGGAAGCGGCGATAGGCGGCGGTCATCTTGTCCCAGTCCACTCCGTGCATATTGGTATTGTAGAATCGCTTCTGCTGTTGGCGGTACACGTGGTCGAACATGTATTCGCGCTCCGCAGCCAGGTCCATCTTGGCATCTACCTGGAAGGTGATGGGGGTCAGCGCGTCGTATGAAGTGTCCATTTTCTGCATCTTGCGGCTGCCCAGCAGGAAGAGGCTTTTGCCGTCCTTGTCCAGCTGCATGTCCGCCCATCCGGCATCCATCTTGTGCAGCAGGCGGGTCTCTTTCTTGCGCAGATTCATCTTCCAGAGGTCGTAGCCGCCTTCGAAGGCTGCCAGGTAGTAGAGTGTCTCGCCATCCTTGGAGATGATGGTGCTGCCCATGTCGGAAGAATTCGGGGTGAGGCGCACCACACGGTCTTCGATGCCTTTCAGCTCTACGACGATGTCTTTCGGCTGGTCATCTTTTTCGTCAGCATTGCTGTCTTTCTTGTCGTCTTTCTTCTTTTTATCCTTGTTTTTGTCTTGGGGGGTGTCTTTTCCGGCAGACTTCTTTTGTTCCTTCTCCAGCTCCTTGCGCAGTTCGTAGTCTTCTTTGCTCAGGCAGTATTTGTCGTAGGCGTCTTGGTTGAGGAAGACGAGCATGGCGTCGTTCAGCGAGCCCCATGAGGCATGGGCACGCATGCCGTAGCGTTCGGTGGTGAAAAGGATGGCGTTGCCGTCCAGCGCAAAGTGGGGATAGCCGCTCATGTAGCCGCTATTGGTGAGGTTGATGATGTCTTTGCCTCCCTCTGCGCTGACCAGGCCGATGTCGGAGTAGGGGTCGTGCTTGTTACCCGTGAACTCAAGTGTAAACCATTTACCGTCCGGCGACCATGCGTAGTCAAATCCTCCGCCGGTGCTGTACCAGGTGGAGCCGTACGTAATCTGGCGCACCTTCTTCGTCTCCAGATTGAGCACCATCAGCCGGATGCGGTCTTCGATGAAGGCGAGTTCCTTGCCGTCGGGCGAGAATTGCGGATAGGCACGTTCCACGGTGGTGGAGGGCAGCAGCACTTCTTCTTCAATCAGCGTGGCGTTCGGGAAGTTAGGGTCTTCCTTGCGGGCTATCTTGGCAAGGTAGAGCTGCCAGTTGCCGCCTCGCTCGCTGGCGTAGGCCAGGGTGCGGTTGTCCGTAGCAAAGGAGAGGCCCGCTTCGCGTGCCGGTGTGTGCGTCACCTGCTTGGTAGTGGCATAGTCTGCCGAAGTGACAAAGACTTCTCCGCGCAGCGTGAAGGCAATCTGTTTTCCGTCCGGGGACACAACGGCAGAGGTGGCTCCGTCGGAAGACTGCAGGTTGGCGAATTGCGGCCGGTCATCGCGCACCAGTTCTATGGCGACTTTCTTCGGGGTGGCATCCGGCTGCTGGGTATAGATTTCGCCGTCGTAACTGTAGCACAACGTCCCGCCGTCACTCATGGAGAGGAAGCGCACGGGATGTGTCTTGAAGCTGGTGATGGGCTTTACCTCTCGGGGCTGTGCCAGCGGGAAGGCATACACGTTGAATGAGCCGCCGTTTCTCTCACTCAAAAAGTAAACCGTTCTTCCATCGGGTGACAACACCGGGTTGCGGTCTTCGCCCGCGCGGTCGGTGAGGTTGGTATGGATACCCGTCTTTGCATCATACAGCCAGATGTCGCGGGTGATGGAGGAGGTGTGGTGCTTTCTCCATTCATCTTCAAATCCCTTGCGGTCTTGGTAGAGGAACTGATGGCCCGCCTTGTCGAAGCAGACCGCTTCGGCAGGGGTGCCCAGCACTTGCTCCGTACGCCCTCCCGTTGCAGGTACTTTGTAAAGCTCGGTCATGGCCGAAGTGGGGAAAAGAGCGCTGCTTGCCGGGTCCTGGATGGAGGCGGAAAACAAGATATACTTTCCGTCCGGAGTGAATGTGGAGGGTATCTCACCGGTGGAGTGGGTAGTGAGCCGTTGGGCGGTTCCGCCGTCTGCCGGCATCACGAATACGTCGAAGTTGCCGTATCTGTCGCTGGCAAAGGCAATCTGTTTGCCGTCCGGTGACCATATGGGGGTACATTCGTAGCTCTCTTGGGTAGTAAGCTGTGTGGCGGTTCCACCTTTGGCGGGCACCTTGTAGATGTCTCCTTTGTAGCAGAATGCGATTTCCGTACCGTCGGGAGAGATTTGCACATCGCGCATCCAGAGCGGCGTGGCGGCATGTCCGGCAATGGCAGTAAGGCCTAGTGCAAGGATTGCAAGGGTTTTCTTCATAAGTGTGTGGGTTGATGTTAATTATAGAATGTTTATAAACGTCATGATGCTGTCCACAAGGCAAGGAGCGAGGTACGTCATTTCATACCTCGTGCCTTGTATATCTGTTCTTTGGCATTGTTGATGCTTTGGAACTTCTCTTCTGCGGCTTTCTTGATGTCTTCGCCCAGCGTTGCCACCCGGTCGGGATGGTGTTTCAAGGCTAGGCGGCGGTAAGCGGCACGCACTTCGTCATTGGTGGCAGTGGGTTCAATTTCAAGTACTTTGTAGGCCTCGTTCAGTGAGCTACCGCCTAGGTTAAGCATGGATTCCACTTCCTTGACGGATAGTCCCATGTACATGGCCACTTCTTTCAAGGCTTCTATCTCCTCGTTGCAGACGTGTCCGTCGCTTTTGGCAATTTCTACCAAGAATACCAGCAGTTGCAAGCGTTCCTCGTATGTCAGGTTGGCGGCAATCTGCGTTCCACAGTCACGGATGGTGTTTTTAAATGCCAGTGGGTTTTGTCTGTCCATCTGCTTGCGCTGTTCGAAGAGGTTGAGCAGTATCCGTTCTCCCTCGCCCACGGCAGCCTCACCGAATGTGCTTCTCAGAAAGCGGCGGACGAATTCCATTTCACTATGCATGATGCGCCCGTCTGCACGGATAATGTACGAAGCCATCACGAGCATGGAGAAGAGGAAACTGTTCCGTTGCCCGGTATAGGTAGTGCTGTGCGTTGGTGCTTCTCCATAATAACTGCCTGCGTCATTTGAATCGGTGTCGAACAATGAACCGAATACAAAACCTGCCAAGGCTCCCAGCGGTCCTCCGGCCATGAAGCCGATGATGCCGCCTATCCATTTAGCTGCTCCCATAATTTTTCTTGTTTAAAGTGCAAAAATAGAGATTTCTTACGAGAATTCCAGTAAAAGTGGATGAAGTATTGGGAGATGGGGGAAGATATTGCATTGGCAGACGGAGTGCTCGAAGAAGAAAAAGATATTATCAATTAGTCGGCAGATGTATTGAATATTCCCGAACGCACTGCTATTCCGATTCGGTGTAACCATCCTTCTGTACCATTAGCGTTGCCCGGCATGTCGATATCTGCATCATCAGGGCGTCCTGGTGTCGTAATATCCTCCGCATCAAGGTCTTCGGGAAGTGTTTCCGGAATATGTCTTGAAGTGGATGTTACCTTGTAAATTTTCTGCATGGACTCGTTCAGATAGGTAGTAGCCCCGTAGGTAAAGAAAGGAATGATTACCTTGTCTTTCAGGTCGTATGCTTCGAGGAATGTACAGACTACCATTGCGGGTTGATGCCACCAGCAAGGCGAACCGACGAAAATTGTATCATATTTCGCCAATGCCTCTTTATCAAGCAGATTCGCTACTCCGGGGCGCAGGTCATTATAGGCTTCATGCTGAATGCGGTCGCTGTCATCGTAAGGATTTGCAGCATACGGTTCGGCAGCCTCAATGCGATGGATATCTGCGCCTGTAAGTTTCACGATACGTTCGGCAATGGCCTGGGTGTGTCCTTCGGCAGAATAGTAGAGCACAAGCATATTGCCGTTTCCGGATGGAGTATCGGGAGTGTCGTCGGTGGTAGAGCATGCTGCCATTGTCGTTAGAGAGAGGAGCAAGAGCGGAATAAGAAGTAACTTTTTCATATTCGAGTTGTTTTTAGATATTTATTGATTAGTGTATTCTTCATCGCTTACAGGTTCATACCACTGTGTAGCACCCAAATGAACTTTTGTATTGATAGCTATATGCGTGAATCCGCTGTCGGGAGCCGCTCCGTGCCAATGCACCACATCTGCCGGAATAGCGACTACATCGCCGGGATTCAACACTTGTATAGGCTTCCCCTTTTCCTGATAGTAACCTTTTCCGGCGGTGGCAATCAGAATCTGTCCGCCCGGATGCGAATGCCAGCTGTTTCGGGCTTTCGTCTCGAATATCACGTCGGAGACTACCACATCGAATGTTTCACTGTCGGTCATCAGCCGTTGGAGGTATGCCGTTCCGTTGAAATTGCTGCCCTCGATGGCATCTCCTTGGGGAAAGAGAGAGGCTGATGCTTTTGGGGGTGTTTCAATCTTGTTTTCCGGTTTCGGACTGCAAGCACCAAGTGTTGCAGCCAGTAGAAATAAGTAAGTTATCTTTTTCATCTTGAAGAGTTATTTTAAATGTTGTTTAAAGAAAGAGTCCAGTTTGGGAAGCGTGATTTTCAGATATTCCGGCTGGTCGTATAAATCCACGTGCGTAGCTCCGGGTACGACAAACAGTTCTTTCGGTTCGGCGGCTTTCGCGTATGCGTCCTCAGAAAAATATTTCGATACTGCATTTTCTCCCACGATGAAAAGCATAGGACGTGGCGATATAGTCTCGATTTGCGCAAAGGGGAAGAAGTTCATCATCGGTGCGAGGCTCGTGTAGGAGTAATAGCCCGTAGAGTTGGGATGCTGACCGCGTTGTGGATTGTCGTAATAATCGAGGAAGTCGATGGCAAACTTCGGTGTGTTCTCATCCACTTTTTCGGGCAGGGCACGGATATCCTTGCGTACAGCCCCACCATATTCCACCGTACGCTGGCGGCCGATTTCATCAAGGATAGCCATATGCTGTTCGTAAGTCTGCGAGTCGCCTACACCCTGACGGCGGGCGCGGCCCATGTCGTACATACTGATGGTGGCAAGTGCCTTGATGCGATGGTCTATCTGCGTAGCACTGACAGAGTAGCAGCCTCCGCCACAGATGCCGATTACTCCTATCTTATCAGCATAGACAGCCGGATGGTTCGTGAGGAAATCGACTGCCGCACTGAAGTCTTCTACCCGCACTTCGGGCGATTCCATACGACGCGGATAACCGCCACTCTCGCCATAATAGGACGCATCGAAGGCTAATGCCACATAGCCGAGTTCCGCCAACTTACGGGCATGGAGTCCCGAAGTCTGTTCTTTGACGCCACCAAAGGGATGACCGACGATGATGGCGGCATATTTCTTTGTGGCATCATAGTCTGCAGGGAAATAGAGGTCGCCAACTATATCAATCAAAAAACGGTTGTGGAATGTCACTTTCTGTTTCTTCACGTCATTCTCCACTGCTACAATCGGGGTTTCCGGTTTGGTAGTCAACCCTTTGCTTTGCAATAATTCGTTCAATACTTGTTTGCCATTATCGGCTTCGCTACGTCCGATATTCTTTTCAATGATAGCCAGCACACCGCGTAATTCGTCCGGTGTTATGCCTACATTCAGCGCAATACCCATGTGCCCTTTCAGCATCGGTTCCACGCCTTTGCCCAAAGAAGCTATTATGGCAACGGTTGCCAGTTCCCGTTCGGCATAGGTCAGCACGTCCCGCTCGAAAAGCTCGGCAAAGAGATGTTCTTTAAGGAATACTTCGATTTCCGGGGCCAGGACGGCATAGTTGGCTTTCGGCGCATCTGCCGGGGTGCCCGAAATCTCTGCAAGAATGTCACGTCAGCGTTCGTACTTGCTGCGGGTATCGGTTATCGGTGACGCTTCGCGCCCCTGGTTGTCTCTGATGCCTTTTGCCTTACGCTCGTCAAGTACCGCAACCAATGTTTGCAGTCCGCGCAGGGCACGCGGAAAACCGCAATAGGCGTAGGAATGGACCATTACTTCTTTAAGCTCGCTGACGGTGATACCGCTATTCAGTCCACCGATAAGGACTGTTCTTAATTGGTCGAGGTGTCCCATGCTTGTAAGGGCTGCGACCTCTGCGATGTATTGTCGTTTACTGTTCATGGTTTGTTCTGCTCTCGGTGTTTGCGAAGCTGCGATGCCGCATCCAAAGACAAGTCCGAGTAGCGTTGTCATGATTCTCATTTTTAGTTTCATAATCTTTATTATTATGTATCAAGTTTTACTTGCTGCAAAATTAGGCTGGATTTTCCACTTCGACCGGTCATGAATTACGGTTTAAAGGATAATTTTTACTGATTGGAGAGATAACCTGAAGATATTTTCTACATTTGCATAGAAACCACTGAAATAGACTGTTATGGAGAAGGTTATGCAACTGAAAACGATAAAGGAGTACAATGACTATATGGGTGTGGAAACAAGGCATCCTCTGGTCAGTGTCATAGAGGGAAGCCGTATGCCGCACCCCGTACCCCATGCACGCAAGCACGTGGGGATGTATGTGATTTTTCTGAAAGAACTACGATGTACGGACGATTTGACCTACGGTCGTCGCTCTTACGATTTTCAGGAGAACACGCTGGTGTTTATCGCTCCGGGGCAAGTATTCGGGCATGAAGCCGACGGGTCGACTTTTACCGGTTCCGGATGGTGTCTGTTGTTCCATCCCGACCTGCTACGCGGTACGCCGCTCGGTCGGCATATGCAGGATTATACGTTTTTCTCATACGCCGCTAACGAAGCATTGCATCTATCCAAACAAGAGCAACAGACCATCATTGATTGTTTGACAAAGATTGACGAGGAAACATACAACCAGGCAGACCGTCACACTAACCTGATTATCGCTTCTGCCATCGAGCTGCTGCTCAACTATTGCATTCGTTTCTATGATAGACAGTTTACTACCCGTAAAAAGGAGAACAAGGGCATGCTCGGCTCTTTTGAAGCATTGCTGAACGACTATTTCGTATCGGATAAACCCGCTGAGCGGGGTACGCTGACTGTGGCTTATTGTGCAGACCAACTGAACCTGTCTGCAAATTATTTCGGTGACTTGATTAAAAAGGAGACAGGTGTTTCTGCGCAAGAATATATATTAACCAAAATAATGGATAGGGCAAAAGAGTTGCTTACTGACCCCGCTAAATCTGTCGGTGACGTTGCTTATGCCTTAGGATATCAATATCCACAGTATTTCAGCAAGGCTTTCAAAAGAGTTGTAGGATGTTCTCCGAATGAATGGGTCAATGTAAAAACCTGAGG